>Ga0194132_10009905_pt1 | contig 12911 bp, 13 predicted proteins | sample TA2KigOf80mmetaG_FD_148612 | JGI IMG/M metagenome (GOLD analysis project Ga0194132, IMG submission 148612) | Freshwater microbial communities from Lake Tanganyika, Tanzania - TA2015054 Kigoma Offshore 80m | ecosystem: Environmental > Aquatic > Freshwater > Lake | place: Tanzania: Lake... | reverse complement strand
CGCAGGATTGATAACGATCGCGGGAAAAATATCGGAATCATTTTTAACTCGCTGTTGAAGTCCGCTGGGTCCCTTCAAACAATAATCACCGTGGCCGAACTTTCTGGCAGACGACGACGGAAATACTAAAGATCCCGGTGGAACATCTTCAAGATAGGTGTCAACAAGATACGACATTTTTACTTGACAATACTAAACTTAAAATTGCATAAGATATTTTTAATTATAGTTAAGCAGGGAAATTAGAACGTTGCGAAAAACGATTTGAATCGTGACGATCATAAAGCTATACGGTAAATTCATCCTTATTCTTCATAGACCCCACGGTTCATGTAATACGAAATCGTTAGTGGCTCTAGATTGTCCATTTTGTGTTACTTCACTGGTTCTAGATATTGATCCGAAAATAGCTTTATTTTGCCATCAGGTAGAATTACTTGAAAAAATCTAGCTTTAAAAGTCATCTGACGGACTTCCTTCAAGACGATTCCTAATGGATACCATGGTATCCGTGCGGTCGAAAATTTAATCTTTACAAGATCGCCAGGAAGTAATTTCATTGCCTCATTTCCAAATGCTTCTGAACCGCAGTCAACACAAATTCCTCCGCGAGTTTCTTGGTGAGCCGCTTCTTGCCTGTGAGTCGGAGGATGTGGGACCGCAGTTCGTTGTCGACTTCGATATGCACGGTGGCGGTTCCATCGGGATTCTCGACGACCGTGACTCGATCTTCTCTCATTTCATTACCGATACGAGAGAGTACCGACCGACGCTCTTTAATCCTGTCGGTGTCACCAGGGTACCCTTCCGCGGGTTGATGACGATCGCAGGAAAGATTTCTGAATCGTTCTTGATGTGATGTCGAGGGTATTCGTCTTCCAACATGTAACCACCGTTACCGGATTTCCTGGCAGAGGACGAAGGATACACGAGCGATCCCATAGGAACATCTTCGAGGTGCGAATCGACGAGGTGAGTCATATTGTTATACTATCAAACTTAAGATTTAAATTGCACCAATTTTAACTAGTATTTTATACCATCTTGTGTAGGTATTACCTCGCCAGCTAGACCTTTTTGATTCACGAATGATCATGTCAATCATGGGACGGTGAATAAAGTCACCAACAATGGAATTCATTTGACAGAATTTCCCGGAATAAATTTTGCAGGAGGAGAGATTAAATCATCCATGTTAATTGTTAAGAATTTCAGGTAAATCATTAAAATATTTTATAATTATTTTTTTTTCATCTACTAAAAAAATTTTTAAAACGTGATATTGGCCTCTTTCACCAATTACGTCTAGTAAAAGGCCGGCTTTAGAAACTTTTTTGCCTATGTCCAAAAATTCCTTCCAAATCAGTAAATCTCCAATCTTCATTGATGAATTTATACACATTGTTTTAAAGCTCAAACTTTATCAAAATATTTAATACAAGTTTAACACAAAAAAGAGTTTGTATTAATCAAACGTGCTTTTTTGTTGATCTTCACTCATGCTGTCCAAAGAATCGGAACTGTTAACCAGCGTAAACACAATGCCTATGAGGTAAGAATTCCTACATAAAATGCTGGATTGATATAGAATCCTAAAGCCCAGAAAATGATTGGAAACAAGACGTCTTCTAATATTTCCCATCCAACTATGATGATTAATAGGGGTAATCCTCCATCTATAAGAGCTTTTTTAACTTTTCGATGGAAAAATGCTCTAGTTTATGTTCAAGTCTATGTTTAATAGATGAAATAAACGCTTTTAAAAAAACAAATATCTTGTTCATAATTAATAATAATTATGTCATGCTAAATGAACAAGAAATAAAACTTTTGATTTTGAACGAAATTAAAAAAGTTATACAAGAAAAATTTGATCAAGAGTTGATTGAAAAAAAAATCAAAAGTTAAACCAGAGTATCTCGCTGGATCTCCTCAAAAGAAGAAGCGAGCCGAAGAGATAGAGGATCGAGCAAAAAAAGCACAAATGATCAATCAGCTTATCGTCCTTTCACAACGGACAAGAATCCGAAAACTGGTGAAACAATAAAAACGAAACCTTCGAAGTGGAACAAAAAATTTGAAAAGATGTTTTATTGGAAGAAATTGATTTAGATTTTAAAGTTTTAAAAGAGTTTATTTGTGAAACAATTCTTGATGAAAAGAAGAAAGGTGCTAACGTTACCCAAGCATTAAAGAATAAAGCTGAAAAAGCTAATGCTCCGATGGGAGCACTTCGAACAATCTATAATAAAGGTCTAGCAGCATGGAGAACAGGACATCGTCCGGGGGCTTCACAACACGCTTGGGCCATGGCAAGAGTCAATTCGGTCCTAGCAGGTGGACCAGCTCGTAAGGTTGATGCAGCTCAATGGGAAAGAATCAAGAAGCATCGTGGAAAGAGAAAGAAAAAATGAAAAAGCAGATTTCAGAAGCAAGTCTTTTAGGACCTTCAAAATCATTATTAGTGTTAGACGGAATAAAGAAAAGTTTAGACACACCAGTTAGAATGTGATGATTCTTTTATAATAATTCCCATCATAGGATGTTGAGTGTATTCGCTAATATAATGTACTCATCAAACAAGAGAACCTGGCTCAGGTTTTGCTTCTTGATTTTCGTGTGAGGGCAACATTAATATCTTAAAAATTAAAATATTTTTATACTAATTAATAACATAGTAATCCATCCTTCAAATAGGATATACAAAATTATGACATTATTAATAAGAACGTCGGTCGGTGGAATAGAATTGTTAAAAGTTGATGCTATACCAGATGGAATTTCTGCAATAGCTGGTTCTATTGCTATTGATATAACAACGAATATAAAATATCGTTCTTTAGGACTGGGAACGTGGACGCCAATATCTCCGGGGATATTACCAAAGCCTTCTCCTCCTCTTCACGCTTTAACGCATATTAGAGCCGGGTCAGATCAAATTGATGGAGACAGATTAGACATCGATTTTGTTCCGACAAATTACACGAGAAATATGTCTGGGATTGGTATTGATACCATAACATCGGTAGAACACTTAGCTGCGCATCTTAAAGGAATCGATCTTAAGATTGGTGGAAGCGGGAACTTGCAAGTCGTTTATAACGACGAAGGAAATTTTTCTGGTGAATCTGCATTTACATACAACAAGAATACAAATACTTTAAACGTTGATAATCTTTCTGGTTCTCTTACACGTTTATCTGATGGCTCTTCATACATTAGAGCTGGTAGTGGTGTGGCTGTCATGTCATCATCTTCTGGTGCTATCACGATCGATGCAATGACATTACCAGTCATTAATGTAACTAAAGACTTGACAAAATTAGGATATCCCGCAAACGCCGTTTCAGGAATTAATGGTGGCGGTGATGTAATACAACATGCAATTGATTATTATGTAGCTAATCCTGACAAGTTTTATGCAATTCATATACCACAAGGAATATATTACATATCTCAACCGCTGATCATCGCGAGTAATCAAAAATTCGTTTCTTGCGAGATCATAGGTACTCCTACTGCTTACACACAAGGAGGAGGCGGATTAAACGGAAATCCTGGGGGTCCTTTAATTGCTTGGAATTCTGGAAATAAGCCCGGAGGAGGGAGGTATGGGGTAGATCAACCTATGCTTGTTATTCAGGGCGCTAGAAGAGTTTCTGTACAAGGAATAGAATTTGAAGGAAAAAACAAGGCTATATCCCCTCTTGTCGATGGAGATTTATATTATGGAATTCTAACGGCTAGCTGGGATGACTGGATCGAAGATGATATACGAGGTAATCCATTTTCACCTGCATGTTGTGTTGCCATTGATCCATTCTTTAATGGTGTACCCGGAGGGGCAAGTAGCAACATGTACCCTGGGTTAGAATCATATTATAATAATGGCGTATATTCGGCTACTGCGTTATATGAACGTGGATCTTCGAACATAACGTTTAAGAATTGCGTATTTAATTGTAATGCTTTTGGTGTGGTTGTATCGCCTGCAGGACCTTCCGGAACTATAGATTTAACGAAAGGGATTGCAAATCCAGGCGAATTTATTGCTCCGTATTGGGTTCCAGATCAAGACAGGACACAAAATGCTGAAAATTTTGCATTTTATGACTGTTTTTGGAATTATAATAGAGTTGCCTATAGTACTGGTCAAAGCCAGGCAAGACAAAACAATTTGCATTCGCCAAGAATGTATGGAGGATGCATAGCGATAGATAACGAAAACGTAGCCCCAGGCGGGAACTTTGGTGCACCTCCGATGCTCTCTGGTGCACCGAACCTGGGTGGATTCAGATACCTATTTAATCTTAATACCAACGTTCAAAATTTTCATTATGCAAACATTTATGCAGAATGGTTCGCTAGCATAGGAAGAATAAACTTCGGACATAACGGAGATCAACAAGGGGGTAAGTTTACAGGGTGTATGTTTGACTTCGTCGTTCCTAGTACGGCAGGTTCTGTATCAAACGGCACTCGATATAAGGCTCCTGCAATGCCGTTTCATGTTTACCACGGCGGAGGGCATCTAGAATTTGACACGTGTTATTTCATGTCGCATGACGATCCTTTGAGAATACACAATCCAGTTAGAAGACATGGGGTTTTAAAACTTAACATGTGTCAAATTGACAACAACGACGTCAAAGATTCTTCAACAGGCGTTGTTAAGGCGCGCGCGGGATTTGCATACATCAACGATGTACGAATACCAGAAATTAGGCTTAGGTCTCAAAAGAGCATCTACGGTCACTCTGTTCAAGAAGGTATTGGAATAGTCGGGCTGCCACAATACGGTACGCTTTCTGAAGCGCCGCCAGGATGGTTAACATTTACTGAATTGCCTTTTGGTTCTTTAAATGCATCTGGTTCTGCAGGATCGTTTACTGTTGCAACATCGGCTTTGCCAAAACTTTATTATAGACCTGGATTGTTAACTTCATCAGCTGCAGTAACCCCTACAGGAACAGGATGGGTGCAAACTCAATCTAGCTCTTTGGGTGTAGGTGATATTGCAAATATGTTTTTAGCTGTATACTATCCAGAAATGCTGACTGCGGTCTCGCATCCTTTAACTAGAGGTACTACTTTCAGTACGACCTCGAGCGCAAGTCCATTAGGAACGTTGTGTCCATATTCTAAACCAATCTATAATGGTCCTGTTGGAATAATCACGGATATACAATCATCGGGAGGCAATAGCACGGTTACCGTATCATATTTACCAGAAGCGTTTCCTTTCGACACGGCTGTACCAATTAGATTTTCTAGATGGGACGTGTCATTAGGCAACTTCCCGCCTCCGGCGGACTGGCCAATACCGTGATATAAGAATTGTTCTATTTAATTTTATTTTGTCTTTATAAATATAATAACGCGTTTTATAACATAAGGTAATCCAATCCCATGGCAGAAATAATAAGAACAAATTTCGGTAGTATAGAATTATTAAAGATCAGTGGTGGTACAACTGGTATAACCGCTTCGGTTGGTTCTATCGCATTAGACATCGACACCAACGACAAGTATAAGGCGCAAAATTCTATTGGATTTTGGGCTTTAATACATACGGGCGTGAAGTTTACCCCGTCTCCTCCTCTTCACGCTTTAACGCATATTAGAGCCGGGTCAGATCAAATTGACGCGGATTTATTAGACATCGATTTTGTTCCGACAAATTACACGAGAAATACGTCTGGGGTTGGCATTGATACCGTAACATCGGTAGAACACTTAGCTGCGCATCTTAAAGGAATCGATCTTAAGATTGGTGGAAGCGGGAACTTGCAAGTCGTTTATAACGACGAAGGAAATTTTTCTGGGGAATCTGCATTCACTTACAATAAAACAACCAATACTTTAAACGTTGATAATCTTTCTGGTTCTCTTACACGTTTATCTGATGGCTCTTCATACATTAGAGCTGGTTCTAACATCACAATTACTTCGGCATCAAACGGTGCGATTACTATATCAGGTCAAGCAGGAGATATTACTTCTGTTTCGGCTGGAACTGGTCTTCTTGGTGGCGGGGTCTCGGGAGATGTTACATTAAATGTCAATGATTCTGTCGTCGCAACAATATCAGGTTCTACATTTACCGGTGCAGTAAAGTTTAACCAGGGTCTTAGCGGTTCTCTTACACGTCTCATAGGTGGAACTTCTTACCTCATTGCTGGTACAAACGTTACAATTACTTCTGCGTCTAATGGATCAGTCACAATCTCTTCAACAGGTGGTGGAGGTTCTACATTACCTGTCATTAACGTCGTAACAGACTATGGTGCGGATCCTGCAGGAACGAATAATGGCGGTGATGCGATCCAAAGCGCAATAAACGCATTCATGGCAAATCCAGATGATTATTTTGCTATTTATATTCCACCAGGGATTTACAGAATATCATCACCTTTGATTATTGCTAAGGAAAACGACTTTTGCGCATGCAACATCATATCAACTTTAAATTCATTTCCTGAAGCTGGGTTGATCGGAGGAGCAAGAATCGCATGGAATACTGGATTAAATCCTGCAACAGGGGATAAATACGGCGTCGAAAAACCTATGTTGGTAATTCAAGGCGCAAGAAATGTTTCATTACAAGGAATAAACTTTGATGGACCCAATCCAGCTGCAATCACAGATGCAGCGATAGGAACAGACTTTGTCGACTTACTATCATCATCATATGAGAGCTGGATTTCAAGCTCAATAAGAGACAATCCATTCTCTCCGCAATGCGCAGTTGTTATTGATCCATTCTTTAATGGTGTACCCGGAGGGGCAAGTAGCAACATGTACCCTGGGTTAGAATCATATTATAATAATGGCGTATATTCTTCATCCGAATTAAAATACCAAATAGGTTCTTCCAATATAGTTTTTGATTATTGTTCTTTTAATCGAAATGCGTTCGGCGTAGTTGTTTCTCCTCCCGGACCTTCGGGTTCGATTAATCTTTCTACACCCAATGGAGCATACAGGCAGCCTCCTATTGCGCCGTTCTTCGTCGCATCGAGTGACATCGTACAAAATGCAGAAAACTTCACGTTTAAAAATTGTTTCTGGAATTATAATAGAGTTCATTACAGCACTGGGCAATCTCAAGCGCGCGGGAACTTGATGATATCGCCAAGAATGTTCGGTTCATACATTGCAATCGATTCTTTGATAGCCGGCCCAGGAGGCAACGTCGGCGTACCACCAAATTTTTCTGGCGCTCCAAACATAGGAGGTTCTAAGTACATTTTCAATTTAGGTACGACTGGACAGAATTTTGATATTAGCAATCTTTACGTTGAATCTTGCGGAGCCATAGGAAGAATTCAACTAGGTTCAACTGCAGGAGCTAAACCTATCAAATTTACTTCTTGCGATTTTACCTTCTTAAGTCGTACTAGCTCTGGTGAAGTTCCATTCCACTTTAACTCGTTTAATGGACCTGTAAGGTTCGATAGCTGCGTTTTTTCTACAGAACAATCCAATCCACTAAGGTTCTGGAATGGTGATATCAGCTACTTTACCTTCTCTTCTTGCAAGTTTAACGCGTTGTCAGTAACAACTTCGTCTATTAATCCCATTTCTGGAGCGCCAGAAAATTTAGAAAGAGCTTTAATCGGGTTTAACAATCCTCTAAATGTAAGAATGGATTTATGTGAAGTATCGACTAATGCTGGTGCAAAAACATTTTCAGATCCAGTTCGATACGGCCTTTGGTCGCAGTCGGGTGATGTTACCAATAAAACTTTTATCCCAGTCGAAGGAACAAATTTTAAAGAAGGCATTTTTAGCGTTGGGGCATCTATGCCAACGATGACATACCTAAGTTCTAGCGCAGGAGCAGACACGGCTGGTCCAGTTGCAATAGGAGATATGATCATTCTACGAAGCGGAACATTCCAGCCTGAAATTAGAACTGGTATTCCTCACCCGTCTGGATCTGGCGATTCATGGACACCAAACACAGTTGAAGTATCTCCACCATCTTACACATATTCTGATGCGACAAAGTATTTTTATTTAAGTGTAATCGGAAGAGTAAAAAATTATAATTTAGAAGGTGGAAATTATTATATTACTGCTTCAAACATATTCCATAATTTCCCATTTAATACGCCACAATCTGTAAGATTCTTTAGGTGGAATGCAACTACTACATACGTTCCATTTTGATAGATTATAAAATAATTTAAAATAAGAAAAACCCTAAGGTTTTTCATTTTTATTGTTTAAATTTCAACAGTATGACATTATGTTAAAACTAATGAAATATGATTTCAAAGTCTTTTATGATGGTGATTGTTCATTATACATTTGAAAAATCAACATGCTTCGGCAGGTAGACAAGAAACTTAAGATTCTTTTCGTAGATATTGTTGATCAAAAATTTGATGCCTTATCCATCGGGGGCATCCTGGACAAAGTTAATGGATAAATTACCAGTTGGGAACATTGATAGAAGGCGCAAAAGTATTCGGGCGCTTTTATTCTGCAGTTGGATTTGGGAATAGTTAAAATGACCAGATGTCTATGAATATCTCATCTGTTAAATCTGGCGTATGAAATTTTTGTAAAGAATCGGCTTAAATGAACCTCCACACACTCAACGCGATAGGTCTTGCAAAATTAAATGAAAGATTGATAATATTTAATTTCGAGGAAAATGCAAGAGATCACAACATTACTCAAGCAATTTATCAAAGAAGCATTGCTTAATGAGAAAGAAAGAAAGAAAAAGAGCGAAAAGTCAACGCCAGGTGGGGGATTGACTGATAGCGGTGCTAGAAGACGTGTCAACCACACATCATTCATATCTAACGTTAGAAATGCTCTTAACAGCCAAGATGGCGATGTTGAGAAAGCTGCTGCAACGATAGGAGTTGCTCCAAGAACATTCTATTATTATCTTGAAGATGAACCAACGCTTCAACAACATAAAGATCTCGTCGATTCACAAGTTAAAAAAAGAGAAAAAGTTTTAAATAATACCTCAGAAAAGCCTGAACAAAATCATGAAGATGAATGACAATTAAAGAATTATGAAAGATTATTAGAAAGAAAACGAAAAAGGTTCATCTACCTCTTTTTACTTCTGGTTGAGATGTCTCTAGGTTTCGCAAACCTGAAATGGTTTAAATCGCAGAGAAAGACGTACATGAACAATTCATTAGAATTGACGATGTATAAACAAATTGTCTAAAATTTTCAAATTATTAAGTCTTTAACAATAAAATATTTTTGCTTCAAGCTTGCAGATAAACTTGTCCTCCTGATGATTTAATAATCTTGATAAAATCTTCTAAGGTCACATTTGAAAAAATGTCTTGTTTCGAACTTATTGCCCATTCAGCAAGTTTTAACCACGGAATTTTACCTTTATTTAATTCCTCAACAGAAAAAGATTTTTGTATGCACGCAGGCTCTTCATGTTCAGGGGCTTCGAATGCAACTTTTATGATTGTAACGTCTTTCTTTCCTTTCTTTAAAACGTTAGGTTCTCCTGCGTTGTGTTCATAAGGAGAATTTCCCCAATCGTCTCCTGATTGCTCTTCAGCAGGAATAGATGAAAAATATGCCCACCCGTATTTGACAAAACAAAGTTTTAAATCTTTCATAAAGATATACTATTCCTTATCATGTTATTTTTATCAATTTTCTATCAAACTTTAAAAGCTTTCAGGATTACCGCTCCAATGTATATTGACATGAGAATCTAGACATTTTGTGATATATTTTTTCATATCAATTTCGTCAACAAAATCTATCTTCTCTGTTCTATTATAAAGAGACCATTTTCCAAGTTGCTTTAATACATCTGTCTTAGAGATAACGATGTCTGTTACACCATTTATCCTAGACGCTTTAATTAGATTGTTTACGTCAATCCAATTACATTGTCTTGGTCTTCCTGTCGTTGTTCCATATTCTTGACCGATTTCTCTGATTTTTTTAAAAACAGCATCATCTGGTTCGAACTTTTTTGAACCGACATATGTCTCATAGATTTTTGCTGCTCCCCAAATTTTTCTAATTTTTTTGACTGGTACTCCATTTAGAGCTGCTGAACCTGCAGTACAGTGAGATGATGTGACGTATGGGTAATCGCCCCAATCAATATCCAAATTAAATCCTTGAGCACCTTCGAACAAAATTTTACATTTCTCGATTCCATGAAACTCTTCATATAAATCGATGATGTATGGTTTTAATTCCGGAACATCGCATGCGCGGATGCCCTTCCTCGAATATTTGTCTCTATACGCAGGACCATTGCCTCTGCGAGTCGTTCCAATTTTAGTGTCGGCGCTATCCTCATTAAGATGTTCGTCTGTAATAATGTGAGTATTACCGGCAATCTTAATCAAGCCATCAACTTTGACGCTCGAAGAAATCAACTCTTCAATTTCATTGAAGAAGTGTTTTACATTTAGAACGCATCCAGGTCCAATAATGCTTTTTATACCATGCAATACCCCTACCGGTATTGCATGAGTAATGATTTTCTTTCCGTGAAGATAAATCGTATGTCCTGCATTGTTGCCGCCGTTGTATCGAACAACATGTGTGTAATCATTTTTTTGTGTTAAATGATTTGCAATCTTTCCTTTACCAGAATCTCCATATTGGAGATCGACGATGACGTCTGCATAATCAATCATGCGTTAATAATATTCCATCAACTATCGATTTTATCAATCAAATATCTTCGACGCTTTCTACCTATAAAAAATCAATACCGCCCTACGATTTCCATTAAACATCTGATGCATAATCAGGTTTCCTATTAACTTGATTGTTGATCAATAAAATTACTACCTTGATTCCTTTTTTATTCCATTCTTGTACACATAATGATAATTCACCAGATTCTTTTGCGCATGTTGAACATTATACTTCGAAGTTAAAAACAAGATAGCGTTAATTTCATTGTTTCCAATTGGATCATATCAAGAACTTATAGGTAAATTCGTTAGACACGATTCATCTGTAATTCCTTCAGGATGTCTTTTCCAAAACAACCAGTCAGGCAAAACATGTCCAGTTTTATATCCTGAATTTTCTTGTAACCACGTCTGCTTTAACTCTCCAGTTGAAGATGAAGAAGAAGTCGCTGGACATGTCAAACCAATGGTTTGTGAACAAAAACGTTCTTGTCTTCAAAGTCTCTGTTCCCTCCGCACCTAACCAAAATGCCCAATCATCCCAAAGGTAAACTTGTTTTTCATTGCATTCTCTTCTTTGAAACGTAATCATGCATTGCGATAGACGAAGCAACACCAACGTTCATGCTTCTGACTGATCCGAAGTTTGGAATCTCTACCAAGACGTCACAAATAGCCAAGACATCTTCAGAAACACCATTACATTCTTCTCCAACGACGATGCACGGTGGCTTAGGCAGCTTCCAATTAAATCCATGAATCGAAACTGTCCTAGGAATATTGTTTTCTAATCCCACTAATGTATATTGCTCTTTTAATGCAAGAATATTCTGGGTGCTTTCTAAGAACTTCATCTTGGTATAATTGTGGACACCAACGCATCCTCGTCTATCAAACTTCTTTCGTCCACAATAAAAAAAATCTCTTGCTCCATAAAAGTTTGCAGATCGTAGGACGGTTCCGATATTAAAATCACCGGTAACATGAGTCATTAGAACAGCAAATCCGTTTGATCTTTCGTCTAATCGACGACAGATTTCTTCATTCTGTAGTTCTTTAAATTCATCAATGACGTTTCTTGTCCACGCGACATACGGACTTTCAGGATTGTATGACATGATACTATCATATAAAATGATTCATGCGTTTTGCATCATTGCTCATCAAAAATAAATTGATGTGTATCTTTCACCTAACACCTTCATCATATATTTGCGTTCTTATGACATATTACCAGGCATGAAGATAACACCTTTTCTGATTATCCCAGATTAACACCTCCTCGCACATAGGACTAAAATTCCTTCTAGAATTTCTATTTTATGTTCAACCTATTATCGATCAACATTGTCTAAGACACAAAAGATGATGCATCAGGCGAAATGCCAATCAATTTAGAATAATAAATGTAATCTTCAATCGAAGAATTATTCGTATATTTTCCATATGGTGGTGGTATAGAACGCAATATCTCTTTGTCGATATCAAATGAATTCATAGAAAATAATTATCATTAATTAAATTAATTCAATTTCAACATAATTCATCGTTAGTTCTTCACCCGGTAAAATGTCTCTTGCGGCTACCTTGTTCCAAGTTGCGGGTGAACCTTCATGTTCGACAACACAAACATTTGGGATATCTGAATGGTTAAAATATCTACCATCATCTCCGGATAAAAACCACGAGTTACCATCACAAGATGCAAACTTTTCGAAAATATTTCTTGCATTCTTAGGTAATGTGGAAGGATAATCAATAGGAAATTTTCTATCGAATCCGCTTACCCATTTTGAAATAACTTTTCCCATAGGAATAAACTGCGCTGCATATACCCCATTGCCAGATATCTGGCTTGGACCAACCATCGTTTGGACGATCAACATTTCGCGAATCAAACTCTTTAATTCTCCTACTCGAATCTTCATGGTAGATAACTATGTTTTATTCCGATGAATGACACGAATATAATCTGAAAAAGTCCATCCGATCACTTCACCGACCACAATTCTAACATGATAATAATCTCGTTGAGAATTATGTGTTAACGTTTCGGCAACAATTCCAATTGAATTATCATTCCACGCGATTTCGATCGGATCATTTTCATCATCGGCCATGGATGGAGTCAAAAACAAGAACTCTAGTTCATCTATGGGAACGACCAAGTCTCCTGCTCTTATCACTTAATCCTTGTTGTAATTATACGATCTTAAGTCAATTTAATTCACATGCAAGAAACAATCT
>Ga0194132_10009901_pt1 | contig 12917 bp, 13 predicted proteins | sample TA2KigOf80mmetaG_FD_148612 | JGI IMG/M metagenome (GOLD analysis project Ga0194132, IMG submission 148612) | Freshwater microbial communities from Lake Tanganyika, Tanzania - TA2015054 Kigoma Offshore 80m | ecosystem: Environmental > Aquatic > Freshwater > Lake | place: Tanzania: Lake... | reverse complement strand
GATGTCTAAAATAAATCAAAAACCCAATTGGCAAACCAAAAACATCGATGATGATTTTACGGTGCCGCAAGATGATACGGAGAATGTTTTGCAAGATAATATAGAAAATAGTGTTAAGCAGGCAGGTCCTCAACAAAACAATGGTTTAGATATGAACTTAGTTTTAGCTTGTTTTCAAGAAAAACTAGCTCAGTTAACTACTGAGTTGGTTGTAAAAGACGCTACGATTAGACAGTTGACAAATATAATTAATAAAATGAGAGGATAATGAAATGAGTGAAACATTAGAACAAAAAATAGCAAATCAAAAAAGTGAGTTTGTTGTTGAGATTAAAATATCAGAAAAAAACCTTGCCTATAAAAGCGATTTTTCAGAAGCAGAAACCATTTTTTGGCTAGAAGCTGTAAAAAATCTTATTATTAAAAAGACCTTTGAAGCCGCAGGAATGTCAGAAAGCGTATAAATTACAGCCTTAATGATAAGGCCCTTACTATTAATACCAAAGCTGTAATAAGGATGTACAATGGCACTTAGAGATTATTTACCTTTTTCTAGTGTAGGTGAACAACTAGGGGCCAAAGAAAAGGCCATAACACCAGATGATATGAGGTCGCTTTCAAAAACAATGAGAGTGGCTGCTTTAGCTCTTGGCTTTCAGGGTACCTCTTATTTCTTTGGTAAGAGAGCTTCTTTTGAGCCACCTGCTTATGATTTTGACAGAATTCTTCAAGCCGTTGATACGGATTCTTATGTTAAGCAGGCTATATCAAAGCATAAAGAGCTTTTCTGGAAAGAGGGTTGGGAAATAGTCTCAGAAAATCAAGAAGCGGTTTCTTATCTATTGCAAAGAATAGATTATATGGAAATGGCTATGAAGAGACCATTTTTGGATTTCTTGATTGAAGTTTCTGATCAACTTTTTAAGTTCGGAAATGCTTTTATCGTTAAGGGTAGGGGTGACATAGCTTCTTACTTTCCGAGTAAGCTTAATCCAGTAAATGCAGAATACCCAATAGCTGGATATTATCTTATTCCAACTGAACAGGTTAGAATTCTTAGAGACAAATACAATAGACCAAAGGCTTATCAACAGGCAACTGATCCGCTAACGTATGCTCCAACAGAGAGAGATCCAGTTTGGTCCGCAGATAGAGTGATACATCTTCATTTAGATAGAAAACCTGGGAGAGCATTCGGTACCCCCTATATTAACAGTGTGCTAGATGACGTTATTGCTCTCAGGCAGATTGAAGAAGACATACAAAATCTTGTTCATAGAGAACTCTTTCCACTGTACAAGTATAAGATTGGTACTGCAGAGCAGCCAGCCGAACCACAAGAAATAGATCAAGCCGCCCTAGAAATAGAAAATCTTAGAGCAGAAGGTGGATTAATTCTACCGTTTAGACACGATATAGAAATAATTGGTTCAGAAAATACCGCATTAGACGCATCAAAATATTTAGATCATTTTAAGGAAAGAGTCGCAGTAGGTTTGGGTGTTGCACCACATCACTTGGGTATGACAATGAATGGCGGTAATAGATCCGTTACTGATAGATTGGATACTGCTCTCTACGATAAGGTTAAGCAAATTCAAAAAAGTTTTGCAGAAATGGTAAGACTTAATATATTTAATGAGCTTTTATTTGAAGGCGGATATGATCCAACTACAAATCCAGCTGTTGTTGGAGAATCAGATAGATGTTTTTTTAAGTTTAAAGAAATAGATGTGGATACTCAGGTTAAAAAAGAAAATCATATTATCCAAAAGTTTGTTAATAATACCATAACACTCAACGAAGCTAGATTAGCTTTGGGAATGAGTACCGATGTCGACGTCGAAGAATTATATGGCGGAATGCAAGCTAAAATACAAATAGATATAGCTGGTGCGCAAGCTGAGCTGTCTGCACAAAATGCCCCAGAGCCAAAAAATTCTGATGGTCAAAAATCGGCAACAGTCGGCCAAAGAAATTTGCCAAATTCTAGAAAAGGTACCGGCAATAAGTCCAGACCACAAAATCAAAATGGTCGTTCTTTTTCACCAAATATTAGAAGACATGATAATAAGTTTTTAACAATAATTGAAAATCTTCTTGAAAAAGAGTATAATGTATTAGGAACAGATATCGAAAAGGATGATAAAAATGTCTGATATTAGCGGCGTAGAAGGGCAAGATATATTAGAAAAATTTAGAATAGCGGTTCGCAACGGACAAACTCGTTTAGCGCTTGAATCACTTGTTGATGTTATCGATGTTATTGTTGAAATTATTACTCCGTCAGAAGAGTATAATGAACAACCCGTACAGCAACCAACTAAAATTGAAGTGGTTGAAGAAAAGCCAGTTTCAAAGAAAAAGCAAAAAGATATCAAAAAAGATCAACCGGTAACAGTAGCAGTAGCTGAATAAATAATAGCAAAATGATTAAGCTATTAATAGGTTGTCCAATTTATAAAAGAGAATGGATATTCCCATATTGGATTTCTTGCATCGAAAATCAAGAGGTTGATTTATCTAAAATTGGTTTCGTATTTGAGGTATCCCCAGATGACGAAGCCACTATATCTAGTTTAATCAGATATAGAAATGCCAGACCAAATATTGAAATATTTGAAATAGATACAAGAAATGAAATACCCCATTTTGAGCACAAGGAAAATTCAAGAACATGGAGTATATCTAAGTATTCTAATATGGTCTTTTTAAGAAACAAATTACTTGAAAAGGTCAGAGAAATAAATCCAGAATATTTTTTTAGTCTTGACTCAGATGTTTTAATTACCAATTCAAATACAATTAATTGTTTGGTTAGCCACATTCAAGATGGCGCTGATGCAGTAAGTCCGCTTATGTTTATGACTCCAAACGACACAATGTATCCTAGTGTTATGGATTGGTTAGATCAACCCGGTGGTCAAGGATATAGAAAAGAAAATTATCCCTTAGGAGAATATTTTAAATCTGATATTATTATGGCAGCTAAAATGATGTCAAAAAAAACATATCAAACAATTAATTACGAAATACATAGTCAGGGCGAAGATCTTGGTTGGTGCGCCAACGCCGCAAAGGCCGGACTTAAACTTTACTCCGCATCTTATATTTATGCACCTCATATTATGCATAGGCCGATGTTACAGCACTTTCTTCAGCATGGAGATCCTAGACATTTGCAATATTTAGAAATGTCGTAGAAAGTATGATATATTTGTATAATATTGTTTAATCTTATAAATAGTTCATTTACTATAAATGATGAATAGTTAAATTTGGAGATAAAAATGGCTTTTGATTTCATAGAGAACTTTACTCTTGAACTACCAGATTTTTCAAAAATACAAACAATTTTTTCTGAGTCTTTTAACGATAAGCATGGTTTAATCATTGAGGTAGCTGCCATACATGAGCGGGTTAACGGTAAATTACAACAATTATTCAGCTCAGGAATTAGAAAAAGCCCTACAGTCTTGGGTAGAGCCCTATCCAAAACCAATTATTTTAAATCATGATCTTAATGGCGAGCCCATTGGCAGGGTTATGGCGGCTAGGATGGACAAAGAGGTAGATGGAGCTAATTTTGTAAGATTGCAAATAGCAGTTACAGATCCGGTTTCTGTACAAAAGGTTCTAGATAAAAGATATTTAACAGGTTCTGTTGGCGGGAGAGCGGGTAAGGCTATTTGCTCTATATCTGGTGATGATTTGGCTCAAGAAGATGACACTGGTAGACCAAAGTTTCCAAAGTATAAAAGGGGTAAGGTTTATAAGGGTAAATTAGCTTTTATAGATATGCAGGATATTTCTTTTAAAGAGTATTCTTTTGTAAACCAACCGGCGGATCAAAGGTCTGGTGTAAGATCTTCTAAAAAAATAGATGGTTTAGTAGATACTGCAGATTTTGATAATTGGACAGCCAAGACTTCGGCTTTTATTTTACATATGGATAAAGAGGATATAATTTCGGTTGAGGAGAATGAATCAATTTTTAATGGTCTTAAAAAAAAGGAATCAAGACCGCTGTATTTGCATCTTAAAGGCGCATTTTTGACAGCAATGGCTTTGCAGGAAAGTGAAACTGATAGGCAGGGAGATAATACATTACTATTTGCTAAGAATAATGTACATAGCAATGATGAGGAGAGCTCCAAAATGAATATAGAAGTTAAAGACGAGAATGTACTAGAGGTCGTTAAATGCCTAGCGCAAGATCTAAAGTCGTCTTCGGTTGAAGCAGCTCCAGAAGTTGAGCAGACGTCAGAAGAGCCAGCAAATATCGAAAACGCCGAAACCGTAAATCCGGTAGAAGATTTAGAAAAGATCTCATCTGAAGATTCAGAAAAGACAGAAGAACAAGCTGAAAAGGCTGTTGAATCTGTAGACGCTGGAAAGTCAGAAGAGGCTTCTTCAACAGATACCGAAGAAGCAAAAGAGACAGAAGAGCCAAAAGCAGAACTCAGTAACAATAAAGAAACCGCTGAGCAAAACGCCGATGAGACTCAAAATAAAATTCAGTCTCTTGAAGAAGAAAATAAAAAACTCAAAGAAGCACTTCATCGCACCCTTGCCGAAAGGGTTGTCGATACAAAAATTGCTCTTGGTATTGAGTCAGCAGAAGATAGAGATGTTCTCATAGAAGATCACATAAAGAGAACAGCTACGTCACTCGCTGATTCATTGAGAGATATGGCAAAACTACCAATCGCTAATCCAATAAAGATAAAAGAATTTGTTGATATTACGGTTGACAGTGAAGTAGTATCTAATGAAGAGCAAAACGTATTGACAATTGATCAAGAGGCCGGAGCAGATGAAAAGAAAGAAGAGAATACAGCAGAATTAATGTTTGAAGATCTTCTTGTCGATGCTTTAATGGGTCGTAAGAAACTCTAAAAATAATAAGGAGATAATAACATGAGCTTAGCAAAGTTTCGCAAGGTAGGAACTAAGACTGGCGCAGGTCGTTTTGTAGTCTCAGAGGGTATTGCACCTTCGGCCTACATTCTTCCATCAGTTGCACTTCCAACTTGGTACGTAGATTCAGAAGATGATCGCTTTGAGATCGTTATACCAAAAGGTACAATTCTTTCGGTTGTAACAGATAGCAGTGGCGATTCGCGCTTTGTTCCATCTAACGGTAGCGCAGCCTCAGTAACTTGGGGCGACACTATTTCTGGTTGGAATCCGGTAGCTGGTGCAACACCAGTCGCTGGAGCCTCTGGTGACACACAGGCAGTCGCTGCCCGTTCGGTTCCAGTGGGCTGCGCACAATACGATCTTTACAGACCATTCGATAAGGGCACATCGCAAGGTGCTGGCTTTATTACACATGGTTATGTGGAGTACCCCATGGTTACAAACGTCAATGCAGATGTAGTGGCAGGTGACTTGATTGCCCCGGACTTTATGGGCCGTCCAAGAAAACTTGCAGCCGCAGATGCCGGTGAGTATCCATGGTTGCAAGTTGGTAAAGTAATCGAGGTCGAAAAGTTTGCAACAAATTTCGATGACGGTTTACTTTCCTACATGCAGTTGCCGTCAGACCCAGGTGCTTTGAAGACGGTATATGAAATTACACGTGAGGGCACCTTTAAGAACAAGTTGGGCATCCGTTCCAATTTGGATGTTACGAACGTCACTGGCGCATTCCGCGTCAATCTGACGCTCTAAACGAAGAGAAAACAACAACAGGAGGATAGATCCTAAGATGAGTAAGACAATACAAGAACTCCTCTCGGGTCTCCCAGCTTGGGAAGCCGCATTTGCTGAGGATGGTTACATCGACTCAGAGAGCAGAGTGACAATTAAGGAAGCCTTCGCATCATCCGATGCCGCAGCGCTGTTCCCTAAGGTCATTTCACGCACTCTGAAAGAGGCAGCCGAACCACAGCTTTTAGTGACTCCGCTCCTTTCAACAGTACGCCTCGGCAAGGGTCGTTCTTTGGAATTCCCAGCGGTAAACGCAATTCAAGCTGCTGAGATACCAGAAGGACAAGAATACCCAGAGCAGGCACTCGCATTTGCTAAGCAAGTCGAGGGCAAGGTGTCCAAGAAGGGTGTCAAGCTGGCTTTCACAGAAGAAGTTATTGCTGACTCACTTTGGGATATCGTAGGAATGCATGTTCGCGCCGCAGGCCGTGCTATGGCACGTCTTAAGGAGCAGATTGCATTGAGTCGTTTTAAGGACGCTGCAACAGTAGTGTTTGATAACGACAGTAGCAGTTATGATGATACGACTGGTCGTGGAATTACAGGTGCATTTAATAATACAATTACCTGGGATGACATTGTCGATATGTCCGCTGTTTTGATGGCCGAAAACCATGTCCCAACAGATTTCATTCTACATCCGTTGATGTGGTCTGTTTTCTTAAAGGATGCAGTTTTCCATGCTGATGGTGCGGCTTCGGCTGTCAACAGCAGCTGGGGTTATCGTCCACAGTCAAAGGAAGGTGCGCTTAACTCAACAGCCCCATTGGGCCTTAATGTTATCGTATCGCCCTTTGTCAGCTTTACGGCAAAGTCTGGTACAACACCAGCCAAGTCAGACCTGTTCTTGATTGATCGTAACGAAGTCGGTACTCTACTTGTCAAAGACGATATGAGCACTGATCAGTTCGATGATCCTTCACGCGATATTCGTGCCATGAAGATGAAAGAACGCTATGACATCGTCATGCTTGGAGATGGTGAAGGAATCACCGTTGCCAAGAACGTTAGCCTCGCTCGTAATTACGAAATTCGTGTTACAAACGAAGCTTCAGCTGGCGGTCTTTAATAGCTGAATTATCTTAGGATCGTTATAGTTATTGAATCCTGAGAGAGATCTAGGGGTGGCTTTCGCCACCCCTTATCTTTTTGTGGCTTTTGAATTACTAGTTAGTTATAAGTTTTGTAGGAGCTAGCCGTGCCATTAAATTTAATCGATTATGCAGCAGTTAATGTTGATAGAGTTAAGATTAAATTTGGTAGAACTATAAAAATAGCTTCAATATCAAATGATAGGTTTATTGTTCAAACTTCGGCTGCAACTCCAACTGCAGTTGAAAATCCTTTTAAGACTATTAATACCCTATCTGATTACAGTACAATTTCCAGAACCTTAACTTTATACTGGGCTAAAACGCTTGTATCCGGACAGGAATATTACATTAGATTAGTTGGCCTTCTTGACGCTGCAAATGAAGTAGTTCCAGAAGAAAAAATAGTATTCACCAAACAAGACGCGGCAACACCATCTGGTGTTTCAGCCAATGTAGTTCCGGTTCTTGAGGAAATATATGTTGAAGATCAATCGATTCTTCTTGAGGCACATACTTCTTATCAAATTATAGCCAAAAACCCAGAGTTTTATATTAAAGATATAGATCCTAAAAACGGATCATTTTATATTGACAATGATTACAATGATGGAAGACTAACTATAATATTTAGCTCTAGACCAGCATCAAATTTTTTAACAAACAAATATTTTAAAGTTCAAAGAAAAAAAATTCAAAGAACTCCGTCTAGATGGGAATCTGTCGCTACAAAAGTGCAAATGCATTCTTGGAAACCAGAAGTTTATATAGATTTTCCCTCTAATGACGCAACACCAGTATTTCATGTTGAAAATAAAACGTATTTTGAAACTGGCTACAAATATAAAATTACAGTTTCAAAAGAAATAGGAATTTAAAATGGCTAATGTAGTTTATACAAAGGCAAAACAGGCACTGTTAGAGGGAGATCTTGATTTAACTGGTCAAACCCTAAAAGTGTTGTTTATTAAAAAATCTTTATATACTCCAAATTTTGCTACAAATCAATATGTTTCTGATGTACCTTCAGCAGCAGTGGTTTTCAGAACAGCAAATATTATAGGTGTAACCGCAGAAAATGGAATACTGGACGCAACAGACATACTGGAAGAATATTACACCGCCGGTGAATTTGACGCAATTATTTTATATCAAGTTGGATCATTTGATGGAAATTCAAGACTAATATTTTTTATTGATCAATCTGAAGGGTTACCGTTTACAGGGGGGTCAGAGTCCTTACTATTAACACTGCAGTGGAATAATGAATCTGGAAAAATATTAAGCCTATAAGGATCCGACATGGCAACCAATTACCCTAACTCTTTAGATATTTTAGTAAATCCAACATCCGTTGATCATTTAAATTCTACAACAGTTCCACACGCCCAACAGCACGCAGATCTTAATGACGCAGTAGAAGCACTTCAAACAGTTATTGGGATTAATCCAGCTGGATCTCATTTAACTGTAAAAGACAGGATTATTACCTCAGAGCAAGCTATTTTACAACAATCAGTTTTAAATGGTTTAACTGATGTTACTATAAATTCAGTAGCAACGGGTCAGGTTTTGCGCTATAGTGGCAACGCTTGGATTAATTATGATGAAGAAAATTTAGTAGACGGAGGGAATTTCTAGATATGGCTAATACTTTAAGAATTAAAAGAAGAGCTGCGGGTGGTGCTGCGGGTGGTCCAGGAAGTCTAGAAAACGCAGAGCTAGCATTTAATGAACAAGATGACGTTCTTTATTACGGCGAAGGAACAGGTGGTGCTGGCGGTTCAGCAACAGTGATTCTTCCAATCGCTGGTCCAGGTGCATTTACGACTCTGTCAACTAATCAAACAATAACTGGAAATAAAACTTTTTCTGGAACAGTAATAGTTCCCACCCCTTCTGGTGGAACACACGCTGCAACTAAAGCTTACGTTGATGAATCGATCAACACTGTAGCCACCTCATTTCAGGTTGCCAGTGATACTGGAAGCGTGACGATTACAACAGGAACCGACACTCTTACGATTGCTGGTGGCACTGGTCTTAGCTCCACCGCCGCCATCTCAACAGATACCATTACCCTCCATCTTGATAATACGACAGTAACTGCTGATTCATATGGTAGCGCTAGTAGCATTCCAAACTTTACCGTTGATGCGCAAGGTAGATTAACAGCTGCTGCTAATCAGGTAATTGCAATTAGCGCAGCGCAAGTAAATAACTTTACAGAAGAAGCACAAGATGCAGCGGCAGCGCTTTTTACAAATGGTTCTCATTCTGGAATTTCTGCAACGTATGACGACGCAAATGCAAAAGTTAACCTTAATGTTGCAGACTTTACGATTACTCTCGCCGGTGATTTGACTGGTGGTGTTACAGTTACAGATCTCGCCAATGCAACACTAACCGCTACAGTTGCCGCTAACTCAGTTGCTCTTGGAACTGACACAACTGGGGATTACGTTCAGTCAGTATCTGGCGGAACAGGAATAAATGTTTCAAGTACTGCTACCGAAGGTGGAGTATATACAGTAACATTAGCCAATACGGCTGTCAGCGCAGCTTCATATGGAAGTGCAACGCAAATACCGACATTTACCGTTGATGCTCAAGGCAGGTTGACAGCAGCTTCGTCAAGTGCAGTTTTAATTGATTTGGGAACTCATACAAATGGCAATTACGTTGCCTCGGTCGCTGCAGGAACTGGTGTTTCCGTTTCCAATACCGGTGTAGAGGGTGGAACGTTTACGGTTACCAACACTGGTGTTGTTTCGGTTGCTGGAACCGCTAATCAAGTTGCTGTTTCTTCTGCGAATGGAAGCGTAACATTTTCTTTGCCCAACAATGTAACAATACCGAATAATTTGACCGTAACTGGTGATTTATTGGTTGAAGGCAATACAACGACGCTGAATACGTCTACCTTAAGTGTTGAGGATAAAAATATTATTATTGCTAGCGGCGCGACGACCGATGCGGCAGCGGATGGTGCTGGAATAACGGTTAAGGCCTCAGCCGATGGATCTACCGATAAGACGTTTAATTGGGTAGATGCGACAGATGCATGGACCGCATCTGAGCACATCAATTTGGCTTCTGGCAAAACATATATGGTTAATAATGCGGTTGTTTTGTCTGGTACAACGCTTGGATCTGGAGTTGTCAACTCATCGTTGACTTCTCTGGGCACGATTGCAACCGGAACATGGAATGGTTCAACCGTATCGATAAATTATGGTGGAACCGGTGCAACAACTGCTGCAGCTGCAAGAACAAATCTTGGCTTAGCAATAGGCGCTGATGTTCAGGGCTATGATGTAGAATTAGCCGCTTTGGCCGGTTTGACCTCAGCTGCAAATAAACTTCCATACTTTACTGGGTCTGGAACCGCCAGCCTCACAGATCTGACATCCTATGCAAGAGATTTAATCGCAAGTGCAAGCGCCGCCGTTGCAAGAACAACCCTTGGTCTTGGGACAATTGCAATTCAAAACGCAAACAATATTTCCATCACAGGTGGTTCTATAACAAATCTTACTACATTTGACGGAGTTATTATTGACGGTGGAACCTTTTAATTATCAATAAGAAAGGTTTGTTATGCCTATTCCTAACATAGTCCAAGGTCAAATAGCTTTAGATCCTCTTAATGGAATATTTTATTATATAGATTCTAATGGTGGATTAATTAGTTCATCTTTGAATTTATTACAATCATCAAATAACTTAATCAGTACTACCGATGGTATTTCTATTGACGGTAATTTAATTGTTAGTGGAAACATAGTATCGGTAGATACTGAAACGCTTATAGTCGAAGATATTAATATAGAATTAGGAAACGTATCTTCTCCCAGTAATACAACAGCCAATGGCGGTGGAATTACCCTTAAGGGAACAACTGATAAAACTTTTATTTGGTCAAACGCCACTCAGTCATGGACGTCTTCTGAAAACATTGATTTAGCCGCTGGTAAAAATATTACTGTTAACGGTGTTTCCATATTTTCTAATGGAACTTTTCAGGGAAATTTTACTGGCGATTTAACCCGGAAACGTAACAGGCAATTTAACTCGGGAATGTCTCTGGTGATGTAACGCGGAAACTTAACTGGCACGGCATCAAGCGCTTCAGCGTGGACAAATTCTAGAAAAATTACCCTTGGTGGTGACCTTAGTGGAAATGTTTTTATTAATGGGTCTCAAGACGTAACACTTAACGCCGTTGTTGTAGCTAACTCAATTGAATTGGGGGCCGATACAACTGGTGACTATGTAGCTAATTTAGTATCTGGTACGGGAATTACGATAACAGATAATTCTGGAGAAGGAATGACTCCAGTTATCAAAATTTCTGATTCGTATAGTTCAAATATTGCAAATACAATTACCGCTGCAGAAGCCTCGGCTGTAAGTTTCGCCTCAAACGCAGCAAATACCGCATACGCAAACGCTGTTATATATGTTAATAATCGTGTTCTAGATGATATTGCAGATGTCAATATTTCGAATGTAGCCGATGGAGATTTCTTAAGATATAACTATAACGCCTCTGCGTGGATCAATGACCCGGTAAACTTAGCCACAGATACCGTTGGTGACTATGTTCAGTCTTTGGTTGCGGGCACGGGGATTACTCTCAGTAATGCAACAGCAGCAGAGGGCAGCACTCCAACAATTGCTGTAACCGCGAATACGTTTGATGCACATGGAGCCGCTGCAGCAGCATATTCAAACGCCGTTAGCTATGTAGATTCAAGAACGATTAATGATTTATTTGATGTAACTATTTCAAGTGTTTCTAATGGAGATTTTCTAAGATACAACGGAAGTGTTTGGATTAACGATCCTGTCAATTTATCGACCGACACTGTTGGTGACTACGTCGCTAATCTGACATCGGGAGCTGGAATTACGATTACAAATCTTGGCGGAGAGGGAGCCGACCCAACAATTGCTGTAACTGCGAATACGTTTGACGCTCATGGTTCTGCGTCGGCAGCGCAGGCCGCTGCAGTGGCAATTGCTGCAGCAGCTCTATCTAATCACGAATTAGACATCACCAATATTCACGGAATTTCAAACACCGCTGCACTTGTAACTTTGACTGGAACTCAAACATTAACAAATAAGACACTTACCTCTCCTATAATAACTGGTATTTCTCCAACTATAACCTTAGATGGAGATTTATCTGGTAGCGTAACTCTCACAAATCTCTCTAATGCAAACCTAATTGCGTCAATAGCTTCGACTTTTGAGTACGTAGAAGATATAACAGCCGGAACAAATATTGTTGTAACGGATGATGGTATAGGCATTGCTGCTAATCACATTTATTCAATTAGCACTTCGGCCAATCCAAGTTTTAATTCTATATCCACAGAATCTTGTGTTATTAATAATATAGAAATTGATCCAACCGGCGCGTCTGTAGGACAAATATTAAAATTTAATGGAAATAAGTTTGTTCCAAGTGTTGATAATGTAGCAGCGGCGGGATTATTAAACATAGAAGATTTAAGTAATGTGACCATAACCTCGGTTTCCAGCGGCCAGGTGCTGAAGTGGAATGGAAACGCATGGGTGAACGCCGTGGACGTCGCGGGCACGACAATCAACTCGCTTGACGACATAGGCGACGTAAACATCACCACGGTTCAAAACGGTGATTTATTAAAGTGGAACGGCAGCGCATGGGTGAACGCCGGGGGGTACGCGCTTCTCGCGTCGCCGACATTCACCGGGACCGTCTCCGGCATTACAAAAACGATGGTTGGTCTCGGAAACGTGGACGATACTTCGGACGCTGATAAACCGGTCTCCACCGCCGCACAGACGGCTCTCGACCTGAAGGCTCCGCTCGCGTCGCCGACATTCACCGGGACCGTCTCCGGCATTACAAAAACGATGGTTGGTCTCGGAAACGTGGACGATACTTCGGACGCTGATAAACCGGTCTCCACCGCCGCACAGACGGCTCTCGATTTGAAAGCAAATTTGGATTCACCGACTTTTACGGGAACAGTAACACTCCCCGCCGATGCAGTTGGTTCACTTGATGACATCGGCGACGTGACTATTCTAACAAGCATATTGCAGGCGGGGCAG
>Ga0194132_10009899_pt1 | contig 12919 bp, 13 predicted proteins | sample TA2KigOf80mmetaG_FD_148612 | JGI IMG/M metagenome (GOLD analysis project Ga0194132, IMG submission 148612) | Freshwater microbial communities from Lake Tanganyika, Tanzania - TA2015054 Kigoma Offshore 80m | ecosystem: Environmental > Aquatic > Freshwater > Lake | place: Tanzania: Lake... | reverse complement strand
CGCCGACCCGTTTACCCGGTGACGCGGCGGCCGGGCGGCGTCGCATCCGGTTCCGCCAACTTGCTTCAGACCAACATCCAGGGCTTCCCATGTTTCGATTCATCACTTCGTTCATCCTCGCGCTCGGCGCGCTGAGCCTAAACACCCATGCGCTGGCGCAGGCCCAGGAGGCCGGTCCCGAGGAGATCGTGCGCAGGATCACCGCCGAGGTGCTCGAGACCGTGCAGCGTGACAAGCAGCTGCAGGCAGGCGACCGCCGCAAGGCGCTCGCCCTCGCCGAGGAGAAGATCCTCCCGCTGGTCGATTTCGAGCAGGCGACGCAGCTCGCCGTCGGCCGCGCCTGGCGCCAGGCCACGCCGGAGCAGCGCGCACGGCTGGTGAGCGAATTCCGCAGCATGCTGGTGAACATCTACGCCAACGCGATCGGCGTCTACCGCGGCCAGACCATGCGCGTGCAGCCGGTGCGCATGGCCAAGGACGCCACCGACGTCACCGTGCGCAACCAGTACATCAGCCCCGTCAAGCCGCCGATGGCAGTCGAGTACTCAATGCACAAGACCGGCAGCGGCTGGAAGATCTACGACATCGTCGCCGAGGGCGTCAGCCTGGTGCTCACCTACCGCAGCGAATTCGAGCAGGTGGTGCAGAGCTCGGGCGTGGACGGACTGATCAAGACCCTGGCCGAGAAGAACACCGCATCGCGCAAGGGCTGATCGCTGCGCGTGTCCTTCATTGCGCCACCATAAGTCAGGTGGACCGTGCGGCGAGATCGGTCGCGACACCGACAAGAACAGCGACCCATCGTGTCGTAAGCGGCACGTCCACCGCGTCGGGAAACCGGTCCATCGGGTGGTGGAAAAGTCCGTTGCGGCCAACTATAGAAACATAGTTGCCACCGCCATCAAAAATATTGCGCGCTTCGCCTGCGGGCCGTGCGCCATAGGGCGCCTCGCTCAGGGGAGCGACCTGCTGGCGGCCGCAATGAGACAGGACCAGTGATCGCAAATCCTCATTCGAGTACTGCAAGCGAATTCCACCATCGAGCCGTGCGGCGAAGTTTGCGCCGAGATGCATCCAGGTCTGTGCCTGCGTAAGCAACCCCGGATTAGCACCCAGAAATCGATCGAGACCGATATGACCCAGTTCATGCCCGGTGTTCGCCGTAAAAATGACAGTGCGCGGAGCATTTAATTCGCGGACTGCGCGCATTATTTCCAGAAATGCGGCTATTCCCCCCCCACGCTCCGAAGCGCATGACCACCAGGCACTTCTGGGGGTCATGACAAGAAGCGGCGCTAACGAGGGATCGCTGCCTGCTACGCTTGCCTGGACATTGGAGGTCGAGGCGTCCACATAGTCGCAGGCAACGATGACGGTGGCCCGCGCCTTGCCCTCCATCAACGCGCAAATCTCACGCCAATGTCGGTTAGGTATCTGCAGAACCGGGGGGCCATAGGGCTTAAGAAAGTGCGGGGCATTGATGGCCGCCACGCCTTCGGTCGGCATCGACTCGTCCGTGACCAACACAATAGCCTTGTGACGAGAAGTCCTGCGAGCCTCCTCCAATTCTGCCGCAGCAGATTGTCTGCGCACTAGGTCGGCCTGATTTGACGTGATCGGCAATGACATGGCCACACCGATGTCGGCGTCACTGCCCAAAGCGCCAATTGATCCCTCGACTTCCCCACCGGTTAAGCCACAGTCAAAGAGCGGGACACCTTCGATAGTCAGTGTGCCAACTCGAAACCCGGCAGTATTGATTTGAATACGCTTGAAAGCGAACGTATCGAGCTCCGACTTCACCCCAAGATTTTCAATGCGGGCCGCAAGCCATTCGGCACCCCTGGCGTCTGCCTCGGTGCCTGTGCGGTGGTCGCCCTGCGCATCATATTCTTCGATAATTGACGCGATCCGCTCTTGCATGGTTTTCCAATGAAACAACGCTTACTCTACGTAGAGTCGCCCGGCATGTCTGCCCGCTCAAGACATCATCCTAGCGTCACGTATGCGATTGGACTTGAACTTCCGCGAACTCATCGCAATTTTCACATTTCTCACCCTCCTCGATAGCACCACCCATGCTTGGCGACATTGTCGGCACGGTTCAGGGGTTTGACAACTACCGCGTAAGAGACAGGATGGGGCGGCACGCGTTGCCCCCAGGACGGCTGTTACCGACACTCTGTAAGTCTTTTCTAAACTGACACTACCTATAGAATCCATTCATCGGGGCAAAAGCAAGCCTATCCCAGCGATTGCAGAAGCGACCCAAAACTGGAGAAGACTCGGATGGTCGTGAACCAAACCTGGCTGGACCAGGTGCGCGAAGAGCCCATCGATCCGGCATACCCTGTCATCGACCCGCACCACCACATTTGGCCCACTAACCCCCGGCGGGGCTACATCTATCTCATCGATGACCTTGTCCGCGACCTCACCGCTGGACACAATGTGCGCGCCTCGGTGTTCATTCAGTGCTCCACCATGTACCGACAGTCCGGCTCCGAACACCTGAAACCTATCGGCGAAACCGAGTGGGTAAACGGAATCGCCGAGCAGTATGCCAAGGCCAATCCCAGCGGCCCGGCCATCATGGCAGGCATCGTCGGACACTGCAATCTCGCCGGCGACCGCGTCGACGAAGTGCTCGAAACCCATATGGCCGCGGCGCCCAAGCGCTTTCGCGGTATTCGTCACGTATGCACCTGGACCGACGATGTCGAAGTCCTCAAGACCACCGTGGCGTACCAGAAAGATCTGCTCATCGACCCGGCATTCCGCCGCGGATTTGCACGACTCCAGAAATACGGCCTGTCATTCGACAGCTGGATTTTCCATCCGCAGTTGCCGCATTTGGCCGACCTGGCGCGCGCTCACCCCGGCATCCCCATCGTGATCAACCACCTTGGCGCACCGCTGGGTCAGGGCACCTTCGCTGCCCGAAAGGACGAGGTATTCGCGGAGTGGCGCCAGTCGATCGATGCACTGGCAGCCTGCCCCAATGTCCACATGAAGCTGGGCGGCTCAGCGATGCCCCTGTTCGGCTTTGCCTGGGACAGCCATCCCAAGCCACCAAGCTCCGACGAATTGATCAGAGCCGCCCGGCACTTCTACGACTACGCGATTGAGAAATTCTCCCCTTCACGCTGCATGTTCGAGAGTAATTTTCCGGTCGACAAGGAACAGTGCGCCTACATCCCACTGTGGAACAGTTTCAAGAAGATGACCGCAAATTTTAGCAAAGCGGAAAAAGCCGACATGCTCTACAACACCGCCCGGCGCTTTTACCGCCTCGAAGCGGTGACATCCCCTTCGAAATAGGTACCGCAACCAAGACAAGAGGAAACAACATGTCAGGATCCGACATCACGTATGCAGGACGCTTTGACGGCCGTGTTGCCATCGTTACCGGCGGCGCCATGGGCATTGGTGGCGCCGCCGCGCGGCGGCTGGCGCGCGAGGGCGCCACGGTGGTCATCGCCGACCTCGACGAGAAGGCTGGCGCGGAAAACGTCAGAACCATCACCGAGACCGGCGGCAAGGCCGGCTTCGTGACCTGCAACGTCACCGACGAGGCTGCGGTGCGCGCCCTCATGAACGGGACGCTGGCGACGCATGGCCGCATCGACATACTCGCCAATGTTGCCGGTGTGAGCACGAAGCAGGCTGCAGTGTACGACATGCCCCTGGAGGAATTCCGCCGCGTCACGCGCATCAATATCGAGGGCACCTTCCTCTGTACCAAGTATGCGGCGCGCGCCATGATGGCACGCAAGTATGGGCGCATCATCAACATCTCGTCGACGACTTCCATCATGCCGACCTCTTTCGGCAACACGCCATACACCGCCTCCAAGGGCGCGGTGAGTGCACTGACGCGCCAGTGGGTGATGGAACTCGCCGAGCACGGCATCACTGTCAATGCGGTGGCGCCCGGCCCCACCCGCACGCCGCTCACCGAGGCACGGGGCCCCAAGATGCTCGCCGACCGGGAGAAGCTCATCCCGTGCGGCCGTATCGGCGAACCCGAGGACCAGGCTGCCGCCATCGCCTTCCTCGCCTCCGATGACGCCAGTTACATCAACGGCCAAGTGCTGGTGGTGGATGGCGGCCTGACTGTGGTCAGGAACGCGACCCAGCAATAAAGCGCTTAGCCACGCAGGAGCGACGCGACCTGAACCCTGCACCTGACCGCGCAGCTCCTTCGAGCGCCTAACTGAATTGCTGTCAGCTGCTCTTATAGAGGAAGCGCGAGGGGCGTTTCCCCCTCGCATTTATGGGGTACTCCTAATCGAAGGTCAGGTTCATTTTCTTGATTACGGGCAGCACGCGCCTTATCTCGGCCCTGATGTTTTCGCTCGCCTGCTGCGGCGTCAGAAAGTAAACATTACTTTCGTCGCTCGCGAATATTTTCGCGACTTCAGGCACCTTCTGGGCGGCGTTGAACGCGGCATTGATTTTCGCCACCGTTTCGGCGGGCGTACCCGGCGGCGCGACGAACGTGTTCCAGGTGTCCATTTCAAAGTCGAAACCTGCCTCGCGAAACGTCGGCACATCGGAAAGCTGAGTTGCGCGACGGGAGCCCACTTGCGCCAGCGCATTTAGCTTGCCAGCCTTGATGTGCGGCGTCAGCACGGTGGTGGTAAATGCCATCATGTTGAATGTGCCGTTGATGAGGTCGGCCTGATACGGTGATCCGGCATAGGGGATGTGCAGCATGCTGACCCCCAGCGTATCCGTCAGGCGAACCATCGCCAGATGCGATGTTGTTCCAGTACCCGGCGTGCCGTATGTCAGCTTGCCGGGGTTGGCCTTGGCGTATGCGATCCACCCTTTGACGTCCTTGAAGGGAAGGCTCGCATGCGCCGTCAACACCAGCGGCACGCCATAGACCTGGTGGACGGCGACATAGTCGCGATCCACCCGGGGAGCGAAGCTCGCACTGGCCTGCGCCAACACCGTCAACACGGTATCCGTGGCAAAGGCAATCACATGTCCGTCAGGAGGCGACTTCTGAACGGCCACGACGCCCTGCCGGCCTCCCGCGCCCGGGCGATACTCGATCACGATCGGTTGACCTAGGGACTTAGCCGCCTCGCCAAACATGGCCCGTAGCTTGTTCTCGGCCGTATTGCCGGGCGGGAACGGCCAGATCGCCGTGATCGGTTTGGACGGGAACGACTGCGCAAGGACCGCCTCGGGAAAGGCGGTCGGGAGCGTCAAAATCACCATAAGCCATGTCAACAATCGCATGCCTTCTCCTTCACGGAAGTTGATGGTCCGCGCGCTGGCACCGGAGCCTTCGCGCAGCGGCGCAGTCAAACGCAGTGCGTACCGTGGCGAAAAGTCCGCACGCCGACCGCCCTGAGAGCCGCCTCAGCGGCAGGTCGTCATTACAGATGTGGCTAAGTGCGATCCTGCGCAACGGCGGATTACCGCCGGTCGCCAGCCGCTTCGAGGTTCTTGAACTCGGCCACGGTGCGCGCCAGCTCCCCCCACAGGCGCGTGCGGCCGACGCGCTGCTCGTAGGCGGCCACCATCGCATCGTAGTACCAGAGGTTGCCCTCGCGCCCGGTGGTGAAGCGGCTCCACAGCGCCTCGCCCTCCACGCGGTAGTCCTCCAGCATCGAGCGCACGTTGTAGAGCTTGTCCGCCATCGACACCATCAGCGCGCCGTCGGACTTGTGCGCGATGGCGGCGATGTAGTTCTTCTTGCGCGCGTACCAGCGCGCGTGGCTCTTGTCCCGCTGCTCCTCGGGCGTGCCGTCGCAGCATTCGATGACGATGCGCTCGACGGCCTCACCGAAACGCTCGCGGATCCCGCCTTCGGTGATCTTGTGCGCCTGGTCCTCCAGCGCATCGTGCAGCAGCGCCGCGATGGCGGTGTCCTCGTCGCCGCCGTGCTCGAGCACGATGGCGGCCACGCCGAGCAGGTGCGCCACATAGGGCACGTCCCCGCCCTTGCGGCTCTGGTCCTCATGCAGTTCCGCCGCCCACACCAGGGCGTCGCGGAAGCGTCTGCCGACTGCGGCCATGCCTTTGCCTCGTATCAGGAGCCGATGGCCCGCATTATGGGGCAATGGCCCGGCGCGCCTGCCCGCCATCAACCGCGGCCGGGCTGATCAGGCGTTGCCAGGCCTGCCCTGCCAATCCGGCCCTTCTAGTCCAACGCAGGCCGGCGCCGATGATGCCCGGGGCGAACAGGAAGAAGGTCAGCTCGCCTGCCAGTGGCCGCAGCACCTCGGCGGCCTGCGCGGAGGTCTCGATCTCGGTGATGCCAGCCGCATGCAGCGTGACGGCCGTGCAGAGGATGACGAAGAAGGCGATGAGGCTGGAGAAGCCCATGCCGATCCAGGTATCGATCTTGATGCGCCGCAGGTGCTCACGCGCCTCGGCCAGGCCGGAGTTCACCAGCGGCTGCGCGCACGGCGGCAGGCATCCGCGCGAAGCGGACGAAAAAGGCCTCCCCGATCCCCCGGGGAGGCCTGAGGTGTGTCAGTGGGCAGCGGCCTGCGCCGGCCGGCAATTACTCCGCGCTGATCTTGACGTGCTTGAAGAGCTCGGTCCACTGGTCGATCTCGGCCTTCTGGATGGCCGCGGCGTCCTCGGGCGAACCGGTCAGCGGCAGCACGCCCAGCTTCTCGAGGCGACCCTGCATCTCCGGCGACTTCGCGATGCGGTTCATCTCGGTGTTGAGCCTGTCGACGATGGGTCGCGGCGTCGCCGCCGGCGCCCAGTAGCCGAACCAGACGTCGAGCACGAAACCGGGGACGCCCGACTCGCGCAGGGTGGGCACGTCCGGCAGCGAAGGCACGCGCTTGCCCGTGCTCACCGCCAGCGCGCGCAGCTTGCCCGCGCCGATGAGGGGCAGGCCCTGCGCCGTGCTCACCCAGGTGATGGCGGTCTCGCCGGCCACCGTGGAGGCCATGCCTGGCGCGCCGCCCTTGTAGGGAATGTGCGCGGTGCTGATGCCGGTCTTGAAGTTGAACAGCTCCATGAAGAGTTGCGCAGTGGAGGCGGCGCCGGCGCCGGCATAGTTGATCTTGCCCGGCTGCGCCTTGGCGAGCGCGACGAACTCCTTCACCGACTTCGCCTGCACGCCGGGATTCACCACCAGCACCATGGGCGTGGCGGCCATCATGCCCACCGGCTGGAAGTCTGCGAGCTTGTACGGCACCGTCGGCACCAGCATCGCATTGGTCAGCAGCGCGGGCACCGACATGCCGAGCGAATAGCCGTCGGGCGCGGCCTTGGCGAGCGCGCCGGCGGCGAGCATGCCGTTGGCGCCGGCGCGGTTTTCCACGACGAAGGTCTGGCCCAGCGCCTTGCCGAGTTCGGCGGCGTAGGCGCGCGTCAGGATGTCGCCGCCGCCGCCGGGCGCAAAGCCGACCAGCACGGTGACCGCGCGGGTCGGATACTGCTGCGCATGCGCCGGCGCAGCGGCGACAGCGCCGAGCGCAACGGCCATGACGCCAAGGGTGTGAAGCGGTTTTCTGCAGAGCTTCATGCCTGTTTCCTTGTCAAAGTGAAATCGGGGCGCCCCCTCCGCCTCACCGGAGCGCCATGGAACTGTCGGGGAAGTTGCCGGGGATGGCCCGCTCGGGGCTCGCCGTGCAGGGTGGCATGCGCCTGGCGCTGCGCCGCGAAACCTTGCCCCTCGCAACCCGGGAATGCAACCCCGGGATTCGCACCATCAACAGTCGTTCAATTTTACTCCCTCCCCGTGCGGTGATATGGTTCGCCACTCGAAAAAGGAGGCAGATGGTGGGCACTTCCGGCGGCACGGCCGGCGAATCCCCGGGCATAGAGCGTTTCATCGGTTACCGGCTGCCCGGCGGCACCTACACCGTCGAGCCCGGCAAGCACGCGCTGTTCCTCGAGGCCGTCGATGCCGAGCCCTCGCCCGGGGGCAACGCGCACCCGATGTTCGCATTCATCGCCGCGCACAACGGCATGGGGCTGACCTTCCCGCAGTTCATGGAACTGCTGCAGGCCCCGCTGGATGCCGGCGCCCTGTTCGGCCAGGAGGACCTCCAGATCCTGCGCCCGCTGCGCATCGGCGAAACGGTCACCGTGCGCGGCAGCATCGTCGAGGCGCGCTCGACGCGGGGCGCCAAGGCCGGCAGCTTCGACCTCGTCACCTGCGGCCTCGAACTCATCGACGCCGAGGGCGTGAGGATCTGCACCTCGCGCGAGACCTACGTCATCCCGCGGCGGGCGGCATGAAGGCCGGCGCGCAGGCCGTCGTGCAAGTCGACGCGAAGCCCGGTGACAGCCTGCCGGCGCGCCCCGGGCCCGACATCGACAAGGCGCGCATCCGCAGGGTGATGGACGTCATGGACGACGTGAACCCGGTGCACATCGACGAGGAACTGGTCCGGCGCATGGGCCTGCGCGGCCTGGTCAACCAGGGCCCGTGCAACCTCGCCTACATCATCAACATGCTGGTGGCGTGGACCGGCAACCCGGACTGCGTGAAGCGCATGCAGGTGCGCTTCCACAACCTCGTGGTGCCCGGCGACCGCACGCTGGCCGGCGGCACCGTCACCGCCGTGCGCGACGGCGCCAGCCCGGAGGCCGATTGCGACGTCTGGCTGCGCCTCGAGGACGGCACCACCCTGCTGGCGGGCATGGCCACCGTCGCCCTGCCGAAGCAGGGCTGAGAGTGCCGAACACAATGGAGGGGATACTCCCCTCAGACTCCCCTACTTCAGGCCGCCTGACGGTAATTCTGTTAGGCGCTCCTAGCAACAACTCGCCAGCCCCGCACCCGGGAGGAACCGATCGATGCTCGCACCAGACCTCGTCCTGCCCAACCTGATCGCCCGGCGCGCCGCCGCGTTCCCCGACCGGGTGTTCCTGCAGCACGTGGACGGCAGCCAGATGACCTACCGCCAGCTGCACGAGAAGGCGCTGCGCTGGGCGGGCGGCCTCGCCCGGCTGGGCGTGAAGCGCGGCGACACCGTGCTGGTCATGCTGCCCAACGGCTTCGATGCCATCGTGGCGTGGCTTGCCATCAGCCACTCAGGCGCCATGGAAGTGCCGGTCAACACCGGCTACCGCGGCAGGATCCTCGAATACATCATCAACAACTCCACCGCAAAGGTGATGATCACCTGCACGCAGTTCCTCGAGCGTGTGGACTTCGTCGCCGACGGCATCGAGGGCGACGCCACCAGCACCGGCCTGGCGCTGCTGGAGCAGGTGCTGGTGACCGACCACGCCGCGCCGCCGCGCGGCCGCCTGAAGTCGGTGCAGAGCGCCGCGGCCACGCTCGACGACGCCGTGCCGGTGACGGCCGGGGACCTCGCCCACCACGACATCGCCACCATCGTCTACACCTCCGGCACCACCGGCCCCTCCAAGGGCGTGATGATGCCCTGGGCGCAATGCCACGCCATGTCCACCGGCTGCATCCCGCTCGACGACATGGGCATGGACGACGCCTGGTACTCGCCCTTCCCGCTGTTCCACATGAGCGGCAAGCTCGCGGTCTACGCGAGCGCGCTCTTCAACGGCCGCGTGGTGCTGCGCGAGGCCTTCAGCACGCGCGACTTCTGGCCCGAGGTGCGGAAGTACGGCTGCACGGCCTCGCTGCTGATCGGCACCACCATGACCTTCGTCGCCTCGCAGCCGCCCTCGCCCGAGGACCGCAACCACCCGCTGAGGAACGTGCTGATGGCGCCCATGCCCGCCGATCCCGAGGCCTTCATGCGGCGCTTCGGCGTGCGCATCTGCCAGGTCTTCAACATGACCGAGATCAGCTGCCCGATCTGGACGCGCTGGGAACTGAAGGGCAAGAGCTGCGGCCGGCTGCGCGAGGGCTACGAGGTGCGCATCGTCGATGCCCGCGACGAGGCAGTGCCCGTGGGCGAGGTGGGCGAGATCATCGTGCGCGCCTCGCAGCCCTGGCTGCTCAACGCCGGCTACTACCGCATGCCCGAGAAGACCGTGGAGGCCTGGCGCAACGGCTGGTTCCACACCGGCGACGCCGGCTACGTGGACGCCGAGGGCTGGTACTACTTCGTCGACCGCAAGAAGGACGCCATCCGCCGCCGCGGCGAGAACATCTCCTCCATGGAGCTCGAAGCCATGGTGTGCGCCTGCCCCGGCGTGCAGGAGGCCGCCGCCGTCGGCGTGCCCTCCGAGCTCGGCGAGGACGAAGTGAAGGTGGCCATCACGGTGCGGCCGGGCTCGGACTTCACGCCGCAGAAACTCATCGAGTACCTCATCCCGCGCGTGCCGCGCTTCATGGTGCCGCGCTACGTCGAGGTGATGGCCGCGCTGCCCAAGACGCCCACCGAGAAGGTGCGCAAGCAGGAGCTGCGCGACGCCGGCGTCACCGCCGCCACCTGGGACCGCGAAAAGGCGGGCGTGATCGTCCCGCGCTAGTGGACTGGCGCGACAGCGCGGTCCGCTACGACTGCCGTGCCGCGTCGGCCTCGTCGAGGAATCCCAGCAACGCCTGCGTGAACTGGTCGTTTTCTTCGCCCACCACCATGTGATGGGCGCCGGCGACGTTGACGTAACGCACCCGCGGCGCGCTCTTCTGGAATTCGAGGATGTGCTCCTCGAGCATGACATCCGAGGCGGCGCCGCGCACCAGCAGCACCGGCAGCAGCGTGTCGCGCGCGGCGGCGACCATGTCCGCCTGCACCGCGTCGCGGTCGCTGTTGATGTGGGCCGGGCCATCCATGAAGCGCGGGTCCCAGTGCCAGCGCCAGCGTCCGTCGGGCCCCCGCCGCAGGTTCTTCTGCAATCCCCCGGGGTTCTTCGGCCGCGGGCGACCCAGATAAGCGGCCACCGTCTCGGAAGCCTCCTCCACGCTGGCGAAGCCCGTGGCGGCATGGGAGAGCATGAAGGCCGCCACCTTGCGCGCCCCCTCGGTGTCGTTGGTGAGCGCCATGTCCACGATGAAGAACCCGGCCAGCAGGTTGTTTCCCGTGGAGCGGAAGTGCGCGCCCTCGGCCAGCAGCGAGGTAATGCCCGCGTAGGATGCCGTCACCGCCACCGGCCGCGCGCCATGCCGCTGCGCGAGTTCCAGCGCCAGGGCGCGCGCGTCATCGGCGAAGTCGCGATTGCGGTAATCCCCGCTCGCGACCCAGTCCGAATCGCCGTGCCCGCGCTGGTCCACCGTCACCGCCACGCGACCCGAGCGCGCGATGATCAGCGCCGCGCCGCGCCAGGAATGCCGCGTCTGGCCGCCGCCATGCAGCAGCAGCACCGGCGGGCCGGCATCGCCGTACACATCCGCCACCAGCACGTTGCGGGCGGCGCCGGTGAAGCGCGCGGTTACGGGTTTGATCGGTGTGCTCCGGAAGGCCGCCGGGCCAGCGGTTCCTGGCGCCCGGATCGATGAACGATTATCGCAGGGGCCGTCGGGCTGCCGCAAAAAAGCCTCCGGCTCTTGCGAGGGGAGGCTTTGCGGGCTGGCCCCGCGGTTGCAGGGGCGCGATGTACGAGCGAAGCCTAGTCCGCCTTGATCGGCACCTTCTTGAACAGATCGCCCCACTTGTCGGCCTCTTCCTTCAGGAAGGCGGTGTACTCGGCCGGCGTGTTGTAAAGCTGGATGATGCCGATCTTGGCCATGCGCTCGGTCATGGCCGGGGTCTTGTTGATGCGGTTCACCTCGGTATTGAGCCGGTTGATGCCGGCCGCGGGCGAGCCCGCGCGCACCAGGAACCCGTACCAGACGTCCGCCGAGTAGCCGGGCACCGTCTCCGACACCGAGGGCACATCGGGCAGGGTGGGGCTGCGCTGCACGGTGCTGATGGCCAGCGGCCGCAGCCTGCCCGCCTGGACCAGCGGCAGCGACTGGGCCGGGCTCACCCAGCTCGCCTGCACTTCGTTGGCGAGCACCGCGGTCTGCGCCGGCGCGCCGCCCTTGTAGGGGATGTGCCTGATGTCGAGGCCCACGCGCAGGTTGAGCAGCTCCTGGAACAACTGGATGGGCGAACCGTTGCCCGGGCTGCCGTAGTTCAGCTGGCCGGGCCTGGACTTGACCAAGTCGATGAACTCCCTGGTGGTCTTGGCCGGCACGTCCGGATGCACCACCAGGACCAGCGGCGTGGTGCCGAACATCACCACCGGCGCGAGATCCTTCCACAGGTCGTAGGGCAGGTCCTTCTTGAGCAGGCTGTTGGTGACGGTGGAAGAGATGGCCAGCGCAATGGTGTGCCCGTCCGGGGGCGACTTGGCCACCAGGTCGACGGCGATGGCGCCGTTGGCGCCGGGCTTGTTCTCGACCACCACCGGCTGGCCGAGCGCCTTGTCGAGCTCGCCGGCAAACGCGCGCGAGACGATGTCGCCGCCGCCGCCGGGCGCGAAGCCCACGACGATGCGCAGCGGCTTGGTGGGCCAGGCCTGCGCCTGCACCGACACGGAAAACGATGCGGCCGACGCGGCGGCGACGGCCAGCGCTGCCGCGCTGACGTTGCAGAACTTGCGGGGGAATCTCATGGGAGCCTCCGTGGGAAAAAACGGCCGGCGAAGTCTAGCATTGGACACGCGTTGAATACGCGCAATCGCCGCCCCGGCAGGGCCGCGTCCCGCCATGGTTCATCAACCGCGCCTGAAGGAGGGCTCGCGCTTCTCGCGAAAGGCTCATGTTCCTGCCGGCCGCTTGTCGGCGCGCCCAGGCGGCGGTCTGCTCGTCCAGCGTGATGGTGATGTTCCTCATGGCCAGGCTCCAGTTCGCCCACCGCAAAATATTACGCGGAGTCAGTGTGATTAACGAATCCCTACCGCACCAGCAGCAGCCTCGGCACCGCGTCGCTGCGCGCGTGCAGCAGCGCGTTCTGGCCGTGGCGCGTGGCGAGGGCGCGGGCTTCGGGTTCGGTGAGGCCGGGGACGAGGAAGCTCGCCTCGCCCGGCCAGCGCGCTGGCCCGTCATTGTTCCCGGGGCCATCTCCATGGCCTG
>Ga0194132_10009898_pt1 | contig 12920 bp, 11 predicted proteins | sample TA2KigOf80mmetaG_FD_148612 | JGI IMG/M metagenome (GOLD analysis project Ga0194132, IMG submission 148612) | Freshwater microbial communities from Lake Tanganyika, Tanzania - TA2015054 Kigoma Offshore 80m | ecosystem: Environmental > Aquatic > Freshwater > Lake | place: Tanzania: Lake... | reverse complement strand
TGCCGTAGGTGATGCCCCCCCCCCCGTTAGGCGCGGCGCGCGCCGGGGTGGAAGGTGGACTGTGGGTTCTAGATGTGCGCCATGCGCTCCTTCCAAACCTAGGAGATGAAGGCGAAATATTGGTCCGTGAGGTCGCGGTTGTCGACGATGGCCTTCACGATCTGGTAGACCACGTTCTCCTCGGTCTCGGGGCTGGTCTGGAAGTTCATCGTGATGGAGCTGACGCACCAGCCGTCCTCTTGGCGATGGGGTAGTTCACGTTGGCGTTGCGGCTCAGGTCGCCCGGTAGATCTTCACGGGCGGCAGCAGGTACGCCTCTACCCATTCGGGGTTCTGCTCGCGCGCCTTTTCGATCACCTCGATCGGCATGCTGACGAAGTGCAGGGAGCCGGTGAGCTGGGCGATCTGCTTGTATTGCGCCGTGGCCGAGGCGAGCGGGTGGCCGGCGAAGATGATGCCGGAGCCCGCGACGTCCACGTCACGGTCGGCTAGGTAATCCTGACCGAGCTTCGCGCCGCCGATGATGGGCGTGAACTGGCCCTCCATGCCGGCGGCCCGCAGGAGGCGCTCGGCCACGGGCAGCACGGTGTTCGACGGCGTGCCGATGTAGACCCGCTTACCCTTCATGTCCAGCATGGTCTTGATGTTGGGGTCGAGCGTGTACCAGTTCATGCAGGCGGCGGAGAAGGCGGTCCAGAGGTTCTGGGGGCGCGGGGAGATGGTCTTGCCGCCGGTGAAGTTCTGGCCGACCTCCCAGAGCGGGACATGGTCCTCGTTGAGGCGGAAGATCGTGCGGGTGTAGCGGTTGGGGTTGCGGTTGGTGTAGTCGACGGCGTCGCCCTCGGTGGCGTCCTGCACGGTGAAGGTGATCTTGTCGCCGAGGCCGCGGCGGACCATCTCCTTCCAGCCCTCGATCATGGGGGCGTAGGTGGCGACCTGGGCGAGGACGCGGAACTCGGCCTTGAAGTTCGGGTCGAGGGTCGCCCCCGCGCCGGTGGTTGGGGTGGCGCCGGCGGTGGGGGTCGTGCCGGGCGCCGCCGTGGGCGTCGGCGACTGCGCCGGGGCGGACGTCGGCGTGGCTTCCTCGTCGCCGCCGCATGCCGCGAGGGCGAACACCATCGCCAACGTCAAAGCCGAAACCAGTGGGAGCCTGAACTTGCGAAGCATGGCACCTCCTCGATGAGCCACGTGCCCGCCGCCGGCCGCATCGGTCTAGTCTGACGAGATGCCTCCAAAAGCGACGAAGAACGGCGAATGAGCGGTTGCATATACGCGGGACAGATGATGTGCATACGAAACAAAATGTCCATTCGTCTATTGGCACACTGTTTCCGTAGCAGAACTGATTTCGCGACCATACCATTCATCCGCTACGCCGTCAACGAGCCGCGCCGCGGGCCGGGGATGCCTCAATGGACGCGGCGCTGGGTGGACGATGCCCTCGGAAAGCGAGGCTCGTAATTCCGCCCGTCATGCCGTTTGACAGCGCCCGCCCGACAATATAAAAGAATGAGCGTTCATTTTTTACCCTTTCCGTCGCGGCACCCCACATGCCCAAGGTCAGCGAAGCACACCTCGAAGCGCGGCGCCGGCACATCCTCGATGCGGCATTCGCGTGCTTCGCGCGCAAGGGGTTCCATCCCACCACCATGCACGACATCTGCGCGGAGGCGGGCGTCAGCGCCGGCGCCCTTTATCGCTATTTCTCCTCCAAGGAGGAGATGATCGCCGCCTCGTGCCAGCTCTCGCAGGACCACAACCTGGCCCGCTTGCGGGAGTCGATCGATGGCGTCGACACACGCCAGATGGTGCGGCGCCTCGCCGATGCCTTCCTCTCGCAGTTCGATGGCCCCGAGGCGCGGGTCGCGAACCGGGCCGCGTTGCAGCTCTGGGCCGAGATGGCGGTGAACCCCGACGTGCGACAGCTGATGTCCGACAACCTGGCCCGCATCACCGCGGGCTTGGCGAATGTCGTCCGCGCCGCGCAGGCCAGGGGCGACTGGAACCCCGACCTGGACCCCGAGGCGGTGGCCCGCGTGATGATCGCCATTCACGATGGCTTCGTGCAGCAAAAGGCGTTCGACCCGGCGATCGACACCGCGTCCTACGTCAAGGCGGCCGTCGCCATCTTCAACGACACGCTTTGGAACCCGGGGGCGTTGTCGCGCGCCGCTTCCGCCGCCGAACCGAATGCCGAACCGGACGCCCAACGCGGCAAGCCGCGGGACGCCGGCGGGCGCGGGTCCGCCCCCAAGCACGTTCCGCGCGGCCGCGCGCCCGCGACGTCCTGACCCGAACGCCACACCACCTTTCACGGAGGTCCCCAGCCATGTCGCCGCGCTCCATCCTGTCCACCACCGGTCTCGCCCGCTTCAGCGGAAAGCATCCGTGGGCAGTCGTCGCCGCGTGGGTGCTGGTGCTCGTCGTCGCCGGCACGCTCGTCGCCACGCAGCTGTCGAGCGCCCTCACTACGGAGCAGGACTTCACCAACGACCCGGAGAGCAAGCAGGCAGTGGAGGCGCTGCGGGCGGCCGGCCTCATGGACCAGGCGCGGGCGCGCGAAATCGTCATCGTGCGCTCCGCCGAGTTGACCGTCGACGACCCCGCGTTCGCCCAGCGCGTGGGCCAGCTGTCGGCCGAGATAGCGGGCCTCGGCCCCGACGTCGTGCAGACGGTCGCGACCTTCTACGTCTTCCCCGACCCCAGCTTCGTCTCGCGCGACCGCCACACGACGCTCATCCCCGTGATCATGGCTGGCGACTTCGGCGACGCCGGCGCCAACATCGCCAAGGTGATCGACGTCGTGCACGCCAACGATGGGCAGGGCGGGTTCGACGTGCTCATCACCGGTGACGCCACGCTCGGCCACGACTTCCAGGTCGTGTCCGAGGAAGACCTCCGCAAGGGCGAGACGTTCGGCATCGCCGTCGCCCTGCTCATCCTGCTCATCGTGTTCGGCACCGTCGTCTCCGCGCTGCTGCCCATCCTCATCGCGCTGGTCGCCATCGGCACGTCGCTTGGCCTCACCGCCATCGTCGGCCAGTTCGTCGAGCTCTCCTTCTTCGTCACCAACATGATCACGATGATGGGCCTGGCGGTCGGCATCGACTACTCGCTCTTCATCGTCTCGCGGTTCCGCGAGGAGCTGCGTCACGGGCGCGTCAAGCTCGACGCCATCGAGATCGCCGGCCACACCGCCAACCGCGCCGTGTTCTTCAGCGGCATGACCGTCGTGCTCGCGCTCATCGGCATGCTGCTCGTGCCCACCACCGTCTTCTTCAGCCTCGCCATGGGCGCCATCCTCGTCGTCATCTCCGCCGTGCTGGCCTCGCTCACGCTGCTGCCCGCCGTCCTCGGCATCCTGGGCGGCAAGGTCAACGCGCTGCCCGTGCGGCCGCGCTCCAAGCCCGGCGCCGCCGAGTATGGCGGCTTCTGGGAGTGGATCACGAACCGCGTCATGGGCCGCCCCGTCGTCAGCCTCGCCATCGCCGGCGGCGTGCTCATCGCGGCCTCCATCCCCTACTTCAGCATCAACCTCGGCTTTGCCGGCGTGTCCACGCTGCCCGAGGGGCTACAGTCGAAGCGGGGTTTCAAGATCTTGCAGTCCGAGTTCACGAGCGGCGCGACGACCAACGCCATCGTGGCCGTGAAGGGCGACATCGCCTCGCCCGGCGTGCAAGCCGCGCTGGAGAAGTTGAAGCAGGGCCTCGCCGGCGACGACACGCTTGGAAGCGAGCCCACCGTCCGCGTGGCGGAGAGCGGGTTGGTCGCGCGCATCGATATCCCCGTGCAGGGCGACCCCGTGGACGACGTGGCCGTCGGCGCCGTGCGGCGTATCCACGACACCATTCTGCCGGCCGCCTTCGCCGGCTCCGGCGCCCAAGTGCTGCTCACCGGGCAGACCGCCGGCAACATCGACTTCTTGGACCTCGTGGAGCGCTACGCGCCCATCGTCTTCGGGTTCGTGCTGTCGCTCAGCTTCATGCTGCTCATGGTGGTGTTCCGGTCGGTCGTGGTGCCGCTCAAGGCCATCGTGCTCAACCTGTTGTCCGTGGGCGCCGCCTACGGCATGATCGTGCTCGTCACCCAGCAGGGCTTCCTGGTCGACGTGTTCGGCTTCACGCGGAACGACGTCGTGGAGGCGTGGATCCCGCTGTTCCTGTTCTCGGTGCTGTTCGGCCTGTCGATGGACTACCACGTGTTCCTGTTGAGCCGAGTGAAGGAGCGCTACGACCAGACCGGCGACAACACGGGGTCCGTGGCGTTTGGGTTGCGCTCCACGGCCAGCCTCATCACCGGAGCGGCGCTCATCATGGTCGCCGTGTTCGGCGGGTTCGCCGCCGGCGAGATGGTGTCGTTCCAGCAGATGGGCTTCGGCCTGGCCGTTGCGGTGCTGGTCGACGCGACCATCGTCCGCTCGGTTCTCGTGCCTGCGAGCATGAAGCTGCTGGGCAAGGCCAACTGGTATTTCCCGTCGTTCCTGTCCTGGGTGCCGCGCGTCGGCATCGAGGGCGACCGCGGGCACGCGGCGCCCGCGCCCGCGGCGGCGACGGTGGCCGGCGGCTCCGATTAGCGCGTCGCGAACGCGGAATCCATCCGGCGCCGCGCGGTGACGGCGGTGCATATGGCGAAGGGGCTCCGATGCTGTCGGAGCCCTTTTGGGTTGCACGGCGCCGCGCGCTCGCGACGGCCCGCCGATCCATGCAGGCTCTCGCGCGGGTGGCCCTCGCGATGCCTCGTTCCGTCGCGGTTCGTCGCAAACGCGACACTTTGAGGTCCCGGCGCCGTCGGTAGGGTTATGGAAAACGATACGCGCGCCCGCTACAGTAGCGCCAGGCACCGCGCGGCGCGTGACGCGCGGCGGCACGCGCGTCATCATCGGAAAAGGAGGCCACTTGGGTGACATTCTCTGCATTGGCGGAAGCCATCACCCCGGTTTCAGCTACCCGGACGAGAACTTCGCCGACATTCTGCGGAACCATCTGAAGAGTCCGCGCATACCGGCGGAGGCGAAGGACCCCGATGCCGGGCCGGCGGCGATGGTGCGCGAGTTTGGCCGCGAGGGCGAGAACGCGACAGCGCAGGCGAAGCTGCACCGCGAGCACGTCATCAACGCCTACCGCCAGATGCGGCAGGCCGTGCTCGACTTCAAGCCCGATTTCCTGCTCGTGTGGGGCGACGACCAGTACGAGAACTTCCGCGAGGACCTCATCCCGCCCTTCTGCACCTTCATCATGGACGAGTTCGTCAACAAGCCGTGGGAGAGCAACTACAGCCGCGCGACGAACATCTGGAACGAGCCGAAGGACACGGTGCGCGTGAGCAAGAGCCAACCCGAGGCGGCGAAATACCTGATCCGCCGGCTGCTAGAGGAGGGGATACCCATTCCCTATTCCTACAAGGGGCACCACCACCAGGGCCTCGCCCATGCCTTCCTGAACACCGTGAACTATTTAGATTACGACCGTAAGGGCTTCAACGTGCCCTTCGTTCCATTCCATGTGAACTGCTATGGCAGCAGCGTCGTCCGCAACCGCGGCGGCGACACGCTGTCCACCGCGGGCAACGAGCCCGACCCGCCCGCGCCATCGCCCCGGGTGTGCTACGACGTGGGCGCCGCCGTTGCCCGCATCCTGCGCGACAGCCCCTACCGCGCGGTGCTCATGGGCTCGTCTAGCTGGTCGCACGCCTTCCTCACCAAGAAGCACAACTTCCTGTGGCCCGACGTGGAGGCCGACCGCGCCCGCTACGAGGACTTGAAGTCCGGCGACTTCCGCCACTGGCGCGACCTGAACCTGGCCCAGATCGAGGAGTCCGGGCAGCACGAGCTGCTGAACTGGGTGTGCCTCGCCGGCGCCATGGACGAACTCGGCTTGAAGCCGACGGTGATCGATTACTCCGAGACGTACATCTTCAACTCGTCGAAGTGCGCCATCATCGCGGGTCCGGCGCTCGCCAAGTCCGGCAAGGGCAAGGCGGCGGCGGTCAGCGCCGGCTAACCATTGGGAGGTCTACAGCGATGGTCGACACGATGCCCACGCGTAAGACGGCGGCGCCGGAGGCCGGCAGGATGCCGAGCCTGGCGGGCGACATCCGTCATCTCATACCGAAGCTCGGGCTGCGGAACTACTGGTATCCCGCCATCACCGCCCGCAAGGTCCCCAAGAACCGCCCCGTCCAGGTCCGCATGCTCGGCGAGGACCTCGTCTTCTTGCAGGCCAAGAACGGCGAGGCCGTCGCCCTCACCGACATCTGCCCCCACCGCGGCGCCCGCCTCTCTGAGGGCCATGTCCACTGGAAGGGCACCGTCGCCTGTCCCTACCACGGCTGGGTCTTCGACGAAGAGGGCCGCAACGTCGCGGTGTTGAGCGAGGGGCCCGAGTCCCGCGTCTGCGGCAAGCCCGGCACCGAGGCCAAGAAGTACCCCACCCGCACCCTCAAGGGCGTGGTATTCGTCTGGATCGGCGACACGGCCCCCGCCCCGATCGAGGAGGACGTGCCGGAGGAGTTCTTCAAGGACAACGCCTACATCCTCTGGAACGACCACGTCGTCTGGAACACGAACTGGCTCGTGGCGCTGGAGAACTCGCAGGACTCGCACGTTGGCTACCTCCACCGGGACAACATGCAGGCGCTGCTGGGCGGCGAGGTCGGCGGCGCGCCGGGGCCCGACGGTTACCGGCCCATCTTCACCGGCGCGGGCCTGAAGCTGGACTACACGCAGCGCCGGGGCGTGCGTCGCGCCGGCGTCATCGACGTGTACCCGAACGGCTGGCGGTGGCCGAAGCACAACTATCGCGGCGTGTGGAACTGGCTATTCGCTCCGCTGCTCACCATACTGCGCGTGCCCTCGCCCACGCCGAGCGATCCCGTGAGCTGGGGCGGCGGCCACCGGTTGCCGGGCATGTACCGCTTCGGCCCGCAGAAGCGCCCGCTGAAGAGTCCCCTGGACATGTTCAAGCGGGACGACGGCGGGCTGATGGGCATGTATACCCGCATGCCCGTGGCGCTGGAGCCCTGGAAGACGCGCCTGTGGTACTTCCACTGGATGGAGCCGAAAAACGCACTGCAGAAATACTGGTGGAAGCTCACCTATAACACCGTGCTGCGCTGGATGGGCGAATACAACTTCTCGGCGCAAGACGGCAGCATGATGTTCAACCAGCGCTACGACACGCCGGAGAAGCTCTCCGGCACTGACGCCGAGGTCATCCAGTGGCGCAAGCTGGTGGTGACGAAGGCCTACGGCGGGCGCAACGCGCCATTCGGCTACGAGCGCGAGAAGGACACCGGCATCGAGGAACGGGCGGCGGCCGCCGTGCTCGGTGGCAAGTTCGGCCGCGACATGAACCAGCCGTAGCGCCCGTTCGCGACATGCGATTCGAAGGAGGGGGTGGGGCGCGACGCCCCGCCCCTCGCCACGCGCCGGCGATTCCCCGCTCCGGCGGCCGCGCCGGCTCAACGCACCGGCAGCTGGCGGTTCAGGGTTTCCAGTAAGGCCGCGCGCAGCCCCTCCAACGGGAACTTCGACGGGTCGATGCGGCTGATGGTCGTGGCGACGTCGGTGTCGCCGAGGCCGTCGCGCACCCACACGTTGAACACCTGCCAATAGACGCTCCACATCGGCTCGCGGCGCAGCCATTCGCGCAACTCGGCGCGCGTCTGCGGCAGGTCCGAGGTCACGTACTCGACGGCCCGGTAGAAGGCCCGTTGCTGGCTGCGTATCGGCCGGCCGAAGTTAGTGACGGTGGCCTGCACGAACTTGGTCATCGGTATCGTGATCTGGCGGCCGTCGTCGGTGCGGAGCACGATGCACTGCCACGACATGCCGATGACGACGCCCTCCTCCTCGGTGTCGAGGCGTATGTGGTCGCCGATGTGCGCCGAGCGGTTGACGAGGTAGAGCGCGTAGGTGACCCAGTTCTCCAGCGCGCGCCGCATGGCGAACACGCCCGCGATGAGCACCGCCGCCAGCAGAATGGCGATCGGTGTCGTGGGCAGGCCCCAGATGCCCAGCAGCACGAGCAGGAACAGCGCGATGACGACGATGCGGACGACGTTCGCGTTCAGGTTGACGATTTCGTACGGCAGGCGGAGCGAGCGCGACCAGGTGGAGTAGAGGGTTTCGACGATGACGTAGGCCGACATGCCGAGGACGACGACGAGGACGCTGAGGAGCGACCGCTCCATGAACTGCTTGGCGCCCGCCGTGGCCGGGAATGGGATGATGGCGAGGCCGGCGGCGGCGACGATCGCCAGCACGAGCGAGAGCCCGCGCAGCTGCCCAAAGACCAGGCGCGGCGTGAGCCACGGGACGACGCCCAAGCGCGATTCCACGGCCCGCATGGCGATCCAGCGGAGCGACAGCAGCACCGCCAACGCGACGACGAACACGCCGAGCGAAATGGTGAGCCGCTGCCAGTTGTCGCCGAACCATGCAAGTGCCGTCTCCATTGGGCTCTCCTCGTCGTGGATGGGCATGCCGCCGTGGTGAGCAGCATGGTGCCCGCCGCAAGTAGACCGCGCTACGTCTGCGGGGACAAGTGCCAGGCATGTCATGCGATCCGGCCCGACCGCCTTCCGCGGCGGTCACGCGTGCGAGGCGATCGTGAGCACCTTGGAGCCGCGGATGCGGCCGGCGCGCAGGACGGCGAGGGCGTCGTTCGCCTGCTCCAGCGGATACGTTTGCACCACCGGCTCGATGCGCGCGCTCGCGGCCAGCGCCAGGAACTCCTCCGCGTCGCGGCGCGTGACATTGGCGACGGTCCGCAGCCGCTTCTCCATCCACAGGTGGCGGGCGTAGTCGAGGCTCAGCAGCTGGTTCTTGTCGGCCTCCGCCTTGCGGATCGCGTTGACGGTGAGCATGCCGCCGGGGCGCAGGCGCTCCAGCGCGGCCAGCACCGGGCGCCAGGCCGGTGTCGTGTCGATGGCGCGGTCCAGCGGCGAGGGTGGCTCGTCGTGGATGCCGCCCGCCCAATCGGCGCCGAGCTCCAACGCGAGCGCCTGTTCGTCGGGGTTGCGGGTGAACACGAACACCTTCCTTGCCGGATACTTGGCGCGCGCCATCGCCAGCACCAAGTGGTGCGCCGAACCGAACCCGAACAGGCCAAGCGTCATCCCGTCCTCGGTGTCGCTCAGTCGCAGCGAGCGGTAGCCGACCGCGCCGGCGCACATGAACGGCGCGATGCGCGAGAAGCCGGACAGCTCGTCGGGTATCTGCACCGCGTTACGCTCCGGCATGACGAGGTATTCGGCGTAGCCGCCGTGGGTGTGGCAATCCGTCGCCCGGAACTCAGGGCATAGGTTCTCGTCGCCGCGGCGGCAGTGGTGGCACGCGCCACAGCTGGAGAAGAGCCACGTGGCGCCCGCCCGGTCGCCGGGACGGAAACGCGTGACCGCCGCGCCCGTTTCGACCACGGTGCCGACGGCCTGATGGCCCGGGACCACGGGCAGCAGCGGTGGAGCGATGCGGCCGTCGATTTGGTCGAGCTCGGTCCGGCAGACACCGCACGCCGCGACCGCGATCAGCAACTCGTCCGGGCCGGGGCGCGGGCGTTGCATGTCGCGCGGCGCCAGCGGTTGGGCCGCCGGCGCGGGCACTTTTTCGAGGACGAGGGCTCTCATGGCGCTAGGCTAGCACGAGCGGCGCGCCGGGGCGTGCCTACGCCAGCAGTAGGTAGGCCGTCGCCGTCGCCCGGCGTACCGTCGAGGTTGAGCGAATTCCGGCGTCACGGCCGGACGGGGGTGAAAGGCATGACCATCGCCAACATGAAGCCCGAATCGGCGGGCGCCGCCTCGCGGGCGCGCAAGCCGGCGCCCGCCGACCTGCCCGCAAGCCTGGCCGAGGCCACGAGCGACTCCCTGCGGGCGCTGCTGCAGAAGATGGCGGACGACCCGGACCAGAGCAAGGCGATACTCGCGCGGTCGCGGGCGGCGCGCCAGCAGGCGGAGACGAGCCTGGCGCAGACGGAGCGGCTGGCGGTGGAGCAGACGCGCGCCTACACGGAGCGGCTGCGGCGCGAGAGCGAGAAGCGGCTGGAGCGGGCGAACGCCTTGGCGGAGGAGGCGGTCGCGGCGAAGAAGGCGGCGGAGGCCGAACGCCAGAAGCTGGAGGCGATGCGCGGCGAGGCGCACCGCATGCGCGCCGAGGCCGACGCCATCTTGAAGAAGGCCAAGGACGAGGCGGAGCGTCTGTTGCTGGTGGAGCGCCGCCGCGCGGAGAACGACAACGCGGAGCAGTTCGCGCAGATCGAGAAGCTCCAGGTGGCGCTGAAGGAGGAGTTGAAGGCGCAGAAGTTCTACACGATGGCGCTGCGCCTCCGCGCCGAATCGCCGACTTACGAGGAGTTCCGCGACTCGTTCGACGCCTCGCTGCACGAGAAGGCGGCGGGGTAACGACGCCCCGCCACCCCATGGCGTGGCCGCGACGGTCGCGTTGACGCCGCCGCTCGCCAGGAGTCGTGGGCGCGGCCTTCGGCATTCGGGGGGTGCGGGGCTGAGCGGGCGTTCCGCTGACCCGCGGCGCGTTCCGCATACCCGTGGGCTACCCAGGGACCCCCTCATCCCCCATCCGGCTATGCCGTGCCCCACACGCCGCGCAACACGTCGCAGACCTCGCCCAACGTCGCGTAAGACTCCACGCATTCGAGGATCGCGGGCATCGTGTTGGCGCGCGGGTCGTTCGCGGCGTCGGCCAGCCGCGCGAGCGCCTTCCGCGTCACGGCGACGTCGCGCTCGCGTCTGACGCGGCGTAAGCGTTCGATCTGGCGCCGCGCCGCCTCCGGGTCGAGCCGCATGCCGACGATATCGACGCGCTCCTCCGTCTGGTAGGCGTTCACGCCCACGATCACGCGCTCGCCGGACTCGACCGCGCGCAGGTGCGCGTAGGCCGCGTCCTCGATCTCCTGCCGTTGATAGCCCGCCTCGATCGCCGCCACCGCCCCGCCCGCCTGCTCGATGCGCGCCACGTAGGCCGTCGCCAGCGCCTCCAGGCGGTCGGTCAGCTGCTCGACATACCACGAGCCGGCCAGCGGGTCCACCGTCTCCGTGACGCCGCTCTCGTGGGCCAGCACCTGCTGCGTGCGGAGCGCCAGCCGTGCGGACTCCTCGGTCGGCAGGCCAAGGGCCTCGTCCTTGGAGTTGACGTGCAGCGACTGCGTGCCGCCCAGCACGGCGGCCAGCGCCTGCACCGTGGTGCGCGCCACGTTCACCTCCGGCTGCTGCGCTTGCAGCGTCACGCCGGCGGTCTGCGTGTGGAAGCGCAGCATGAGCGAGCGTGGGTCCCTCGCTCCGAAGCGTTCGCGCATCACCCGCGCCCACATGCGGCGCGCCGCGCGGAACTTCGCCGCCTCCTCGAACAGGTTGTTGTGCGCCGCGAAGAAGAACGAGAGGCGCGGCCCCAGCGTGTCCACGTCCATGCCCGTGTCCACCGCGGCCTGCACATAGGCGATCCCATTGGCGATGGTGAAGGCGATCTCCTGTGGCGCGGTGGCGCCAGCCTCGCGCATGTGGTAGCCGCTGACGCTGATGGCGTTCCACCGGGGCACCCGCTCCGCGCAATAGCGGAAGATGTCGGTGGCGAGGCGCAGCGACGCGGCGGGCGGGTAGATGTGCGTGCCCCGCGCGATGTATTCCTTCAGCACGTCGTTTTGCACCGTGCCGCCCACCTGGTCGAAGGGCACGCCCTGCCGCTTGGCGACGGCCAGGTAGAGCGCCAGCAGCACCGGCGCCGTCGCGTTGATGGTCATCGAGGTCGTCACGCCGCCGAGCGGGATGCCGTCGAGCAGCGCCTCCATGTCGGCGAGCGAAGCGATGCTCACGCCGACCTTGCCCACTTCGCCCAAGGCCATCTCGTGGTCCGGATCGTAGCCCGTCTGCGTCGGGAGGTCGAAGGCCACCGAGAGCCCGTTCTGGCCTTGCGACAACAGATAGCGGAAGCGCGCGTTGGTCTCCTCGGGCGTCGAGAAGCCGGCGTACTGGCGCATCGTCCACAGGCGGCCGCGATACATCGTGGGCTGGATACCGCGCGTGAACGGATATTCGCCGGGGAAGCCGATGCGCTCCGGTGTGTCCGCGTCGCCGGGGCCGTGCAGCGGATCGACCGGAATCCCCGACTCGGTGGCGAACGACGGCAGCCGCTCGGGCGACCGTCGCACGGCGGGATCGTAGGTGTCGCGCCGCCAGCGGCCCATCTCGGCTTCGGACATCACGCACCTCGAAGACAGCGATGCGCGCAGTCTACGACCGCCGGCGCGGCGGCGCCACGTGCTAGAAGCAGATGAAGAGGATGCAGGTGCGCGAGACGGACTGCGTGGCCCCTGGCGTCGGCGTCGGAGACGGCCCGGCCTCCGGCGATGGAACCGGCGTGAGCGATGGCACCGCGAGGATGAACGGCGGCGCGGGCGAGGGCTCCATCGTCAGCGGCTCGACCGTTGGTGTAGGCGTCGGCGCCGGTGGCGTTGGCGTCGGCGTGGGAGCCAGTGTCGGCGTCGGCGAGGGCGTCGGCGCCGGTGGCGTTGGCGTCGGCGTTGGTGTCGGCGGTGGCGCCGTGGGTGTCGGCATCGCGGTGGCCGTGGGGGTCGGCGTCCACGTCGGCGTGGGCTCGGGGGTGGCGGTCGCCGTTGGCGTGGGCGCCGGCGTGTCGGTCGGCGTGGGAGAAGGAGCGAGCGTCGGCTGCGCCTCGAACGGGCGCAGCTCGATGTTCGCGGCCGGCCGCGCCGACGCCAGTCGAATCAACCCCGCCGTCGCCAGCACGACCACCGTGACGATGATGACGACCGACTTACCCCTGGACATCGCCCGCTCACCGTAGGCGCGGCGGCCGATGTCACCCAACCCTCGGCGGGACTAGACGGCCTCGCGCGAGCGGTGTAGTCGGCGCGTGGGCATCGACGCGGCCTCGGCTAACCCGCCGGTGGCGC
>Ga0194132_10009896_pt1 | contig 12921 bp, 12 predicted proteins | sample TA2KigOf80mmetaG_FD_148612 | JGI IMG/M metagenome (GOLD analysis project Ga0194132, IMG submission 148612) | Freshwater microbial communities from Lake Tanganyika, Tanzania - TA2015054 Kigoma Offshore 80m | ecosystem: Environmental > Aquatic > Freshwater > Lake | place: Tanzania: Lake... | reverse complement strand
TGAGCCCGGCGTCGACGCGGGGGACGTGATCGGCGGGTTCGAGGCATGGCTGGCTGCCGGGCTGCCCGTGAAGCCGGCGCCGCCACCTCCGCCCGGCCTCCGTGGCACGGGTCCTCCCGACTGACGGCCAACGCCGGGGCGCGCCGCCGTCCGACTGAAGTCGGACGGGGAGTCGATCATAAATATCACTAATTCAATCAATAAGCGGATATGCGCTAGCATCTCCGCGTGGACTGGACGCTCGCCCTCGCGGGACTGCTGATCGGCCTGCTCGTCGGCGTCACGGGCATGGGCGGCGGCTCCCTGATGACGCCGCTCCTGGTGCTCGTCTTCGGATTCAAGCCGACGGTCGCGATCGGCACCGACATCCTCCACGGCGCCATCTTCAAGTCGTTCGGCGCCGTCCAGCACCGCAAGCTCGGCCACGTCCACGCGCGGCTGGCCCTCTGGATGCTCGCCGGGTCGGCGCCCGCGTCGCTCGGCGGCGTCGGCCTCTCGGAGTGGCTCGAGCGACGCTACGGGGAGGGGTTCCAGGACTCGGCCAAGGTCGTCCTGGGCGTCGCGCTCGTCATCTGCGGCATCGGCTTCCTGCTGAAGGCGTTCATGCGCTCGCACGGCACCGACCTGCCGTTCCTCCTCGCCCGTCGCGACCGCCGCTCCGCCATCGTCATCGGCGTCATCGGCGGCTTCGTCGTCGGTCTCACGTCCGTCGGCTCGGGCACGTTCTTCGGGCTCGCGATGCTCATCCTCTACCCGCTCACCGCGGTCAAGGTCGTCGGCACGGACATCTTCCACGCCGCCGTGCTGCTCTGGGTCGCGAGCATCGGCCACCTGATCGGCGGCAACGTGGACTACGCGGCTACGGGCGCCCTGCTCGTCGGCTCGATCCCGGGGATCCTGATCGGCGGCCGGTTCACCGTGCACCTGCCCGACCGCGCGATGCGTGTCGCGCTCGCGACCACGCTCTTCCTGGCGGGGACGAAGCTCATCGACTTCCCCGGCGCCGACGCCGTCCTCATCGGTGGGATCGTCGTCGCCCTCCTCGTGGGGGCGGTCACCGGGATCCGGGCCCTGCGGGCCCGCTCCCGGAGCCGCGTCGAGGCCCCGCCCGTCGCGGTCGACGACGGCTGACGCGCGTCAGCTCTCGCGCAGCGCCTGCCAGACGCGCCGGGGCGTCATCGGCATCGTCCGCAGTCGGGCGCCGGTCGCCGCGTGGATCGCGTTCGCGATCGCGGCTGCGCCGGGGACGATGGCCGACTCGCCGATCCCCTTCGCCCCGAGCGGGCCGTGCTTCGAGGGCACCTCGATGATGACCGTGTCGATCGCCGGCACGTGCTCGGCGCGTGGGATCGCGTAGCCGAGGAACGTCGGCGTCTGCAGCTGCCCGTCCTCGTCGTGGACGAGCTCCTCGAAGAGCGCGTAGCCGATGCTCTGCGTGACCCCCCCACGCATCTGGCCCTCGCAGAGGAGCGGGTTGATCGCACGGCCGACGTCCTGGACGTGGGCGACGTCGAGCACGTCGACGCGGCCGGTGTCGCGGTCGACCCGGACGTGCACGATGTTCACGCACGCCGACGGCGAGAGCTCGGCCGGCACGGTGGCGCCCCGTCCTTCGACCGGCGGGTAGGCATTCCCGAAGCCGGTCGACTTGCGCGCGATGTCGGACAGGGTGACGCCGCGATCGGGGCTGCCGATCGGACGGACGGCGCCGTCGACGATCTCGAGGTCGGCCGGCGCGATCTCGAGCTCGTCGGCGGCGATCCGCAGGATCTGCTCCCGGGCGTCCTCGGCCGCTGCCCGGACGGCCTTGCCGACCGAGTACGTGATCGCGCTGCCGCCGCTGACCGGCGTCTGCGGCGCCGCTGAGGCCTCGACGACGTTGACGCGCACCTGCTCGAACGAGAGACCGAGCGTCTCGGCCGCGATCGCCGCGATCGCGGTCGCCGTGCCGGTGATGTCGGCGAGGCCCGTGACGACGGCGATCGAGCCGTCCGGCTCCATCCGGCACACCGCGCCCGCGGCGAATCGCGCGCCGGGGAAGAGGCCGTACGCGAGCCCGATCCCCTCGTCCTGCGGGAGCGCGGCGCGCTTCCGCCAGAGCGGATGCTCCCCCGCTGCCTCGAGCGCCTCGCGGGCGGCGACCGCCGGCCAGGCGCCGTCGAGCTTCTGCGCGCCCTCGGTCGGCGCGTTCCGGAGCCGCACCTCGAGGGGGTCGAGGCCGAGACGGTCTGCGAGCTCGTCGACGAGCTGCTCGATCGCGAACGTGCATTGCGTCGCGGTCGGGCCGCGGTAGGCGCCGGGCCCGAACTTGTTCGTCTTCACCGCCGTCACCTCGACGTCCCAGGCGGGCCACGTGTAGCCCGCGCCGATCCTGGGGCCGATCAGCCCGGACGGCGACATGTCGCCGTACGCTCCCTCGTCGACCGCGATGCGGGAGCGGATCCCCGTGAGCGTGCCCTCCGCGTCCATCCCGACCTTCACCTCGAGGCGAAGCCCGGCCGCGGGGTTCGTCGCCGACAGGTCCTCCGTGCGCGTGTACGCGATCCTCACCGGGCGGCGAGCGGCGAGCGCGGCCGCAGCCACGAGCGGCTCGATCAGGACGATCTTGCCGCCGAAGCCGCCGCCGACGACGGCCGGGGTCACCTTCACCTTCTCGAGCGGGATCCCGACGACGCGGGCGACGGCGGCGCGCGCGAAGGAGGCGCCCTGCGTGCTCGAGTGGATCGCGACCGTCCCGTCCGGCTCCACCCACGCGGTCGCGACCTGCGGCTCGATGTAGGCCTGGTGCACCCAGCCCGTGCGGAAGACGCCCTCGGCGACGGCGGCGCTCGCGGCGAAGGCCGCGTCGACGTCGCCGTGCTCGAGCCGGTGCGTGCTCGTCACGTTCGGGGACGCGGTCGGCGCCGCCTCCTCGACCGAGCCGGCCGCATCGCCGTGCACCGCCATGTCGGCCGCGTCGGCCGCGCCTACCGTGCTCGTCCGCGCGGGAGGCGCGGAGGCGTCGAGCGCCGCGTCGAGGTCGACGGCCGCGGGCAGCGGCTCGTAGTCGACGACGACCAGCTCGGCCGCATCCTCGGCGATCGCCTCGCTCTCGGCCAGCACGAGCGCGACCGGCTGCCCGGCGTACAGTGCCTCCTCGCGCGCGAGCGGCTCGAGCGCCCGCGTCCCCGAGCCCGCGATCGGGAGAGCCGCGGCCGAGAGGACGGCGGCCACCCCGTCGAGAGCGAGCGCAGCGGCGGCGTCGATCGAGACGATCCGCGCGTGCGCGTACGGGCTCGGGACGAACCGGCCGTGCAGCAGGCCGGCGACCGGGAGGTCGGACGCGTAGAGCGCGGTGCCCGTGACCTTCGTCGGGGCCTCGATCCGCGGTCGGCGCACGCCGACGACGGTCGTGTCCAGCTCCTCGATGCTCACGCGGCGCTCCTTTCGACGGCTCGAGCTGCGGCGCGCCGGACGACGACCTCGACGAGGTGACGGCGATAGGCGACGTCGTCGGTCGCGAGCTCGAGCGCGGAGAGCGCAGCCGAGAGGTCGGCCTCGACGCCCTCACGCTCGATCAGCGCCTCGACCGACGGCAGCCTGCTCGGCGCGCCCAGCGCCCCCGTCAGCGCGACGCGGCAGGAGCCGTCGCTCTCGCCGGCACGCGCGAGGCGGACGGCGGCGCCGGCAAGGGGATAGCCCGACGCGAGATCCTCCACCGAGGCGTAGGCCGAGCCGCCGCCGCGAGGGATCGTGATCTCGGTGATCAGCTCCTGCGCGGCGAGCGCGGTCGTGAACGGGCCGAGGAAGAGGTCGTCCGCGGCGATCTCGCGCGTCCCCGCGGGCGACTGGGCGGTCAGCCGCGCGCCGAGGGCCAGCACCGCGGCGGCGACGTCGGAGGCCGGGTCTGCGTGGGCGATGCAGCCGCCGATCGTGCCGGCGTTCCGGATCTGGAGATCGCCGACCGAGCCGATCGCCTCCCGGAGCGCGTCGACGCCGCTGACGCCGGCGAGTGCGCGTGCGGCCTCGCCGTAGGTCGTCAGCGCGCCGATCGTGACGGCTGCCTCGTCGATCGCGACGCCCCGCAGGTCGAGATCGCGAAGGTCGACGAGGACGGACGGCCGCGCGAGTCGCACCTTCAACGCGGGGATCAGCGAATGCCCGCCGGCGAGCGCCTTCGCGTCGGGGTCGGCGAGCGCGGCGAGCGCCTCCTCGATCGAGCCTGGCCGGACGTAGTCGAACGCGGCCGGGATCACGCCGGGCTCCGCATCGTCGCGGCGCCGGCGCGAACGGCGTCGACGATCGTCTCGTACCCGGTGCACCGGCAGAGGTTCCCGGCCAGCGCGTGCCGGACCGTCTCGCCGTCCGGGTCGGGGTCGCGCGCGAGCAGGTCGAGCGCGGTCATGATCATCCCGGACGTGCAGAAGCCGCACTGCAGGCCGTCCTGCTCGACGAAGGCCGCCTGGAGCGGGTGCAGGCGCGCGAGCGAGCCGATCCCCTCGACCGTCGTCACCTCGGCGCCGGTGGCCTGGACGGCGAGGACGGTGCAGCTCTTGACCGCTCGGCCGTCCACGTGCACGGTGCAGGCGCCGCACTGGCTCGTGTCGCAACCCACCTTCGTGCCCGTGAGGCCGAGGTCGTCGCGCAGGGCGTGGACGAGCAGCATGCGCGGCTCGACCTCGAGCGTCCGCTCGACGCCGTTCACGGTCAGGGTGACGGAGGTCGGTGTGCCTCCCACGCGCGATCCTTTCGTCCGGGGCCGGTCTCACCCGAACCTACACCGAAACGGTCGGCCGGCGGTGCGGTCAGGCCCGTTCGGGCAGTGCCGGCGGCAGCGGGCAGCTGACGAACCTGCGCCCCGTCAGCCGGTAGCCGATCTTGTACGCCGTGCAGCCCGCGCAGAAGCCCGTGGCCGCCGCGAGCAGCGCGAGCGCGGCGACCATCAGCCCGATCGCGGCGCCGACGGTCTCGAGGCCGGCCGCGTAGAAGCCGGACGCTGCGGCGAGGAAGACGAGGCCGACCATGTTGGCGAAGCGCGGCGGCCGTGCGTCCTCGAGCTGGCCCTCGCCGAAGAGCGGCTGGATCACCTCGAAGTAGAACGCGCACGGCAGGCAGTAGCGGCGCCCGAGCTGGAGCCCGATCGCCAGCTGCGCGGCGAGGATCGCGAGCAGCCACCACGGCCCCACGACGACGGCCACGGCCGCGACCGCCCCGATCACCGTCTGGTTCGTCCGCGGCGCGCGCTCGTCGATGACGTGCGTCTCGCGGTAGGGATGGGCCCTGAGGGCAGCTCGCTTCATTTCGGGAAGTATTAGCAGGTCGACGGCGGGCGGCGCTGTGCTGCGAGCTCCGAGGGTACGATCGCCGACCGTGGCGGCAGCGCGTGGATTCACCCTCTGGTTCACGGGGCTCTCGGGTGCCGGCAAGTCGACGCTCGCGTCGCGCGTGTCGGCCGAGCTCGTCGAGCGCGGGCTCCTCGTCGAGCAGCTCGACGGCGACGTCGTCCGCACGCACCTCTCCAAGGGTCTCGGCTTCTCGAAGGAGGATCGCGACGCGAACATCGAGCGGATCGGGTGGGTCGCCTCGCGCCTCACGCGGGCCGGCGCCGCCGTCGTCGTCTCCGCGATCTCGCCGTTCGCCGAGGCCCGCGGCAGGGCGCGCGCGATGGTCTCCGAGCACGGCACGTTCGTCGAGATCCACGTCGCGACCCCGCTCGAGACCTGCGTCGAGCGCGACGTCAAGGGGCTCTACAAGCGGGCCCTCGCCGGCGAGATCGCCGACTTCACCGGTGTCTCCTCGCCCTACGAGGAGCCCGAGCAGCCGGAGCTCCGCCTCGACACGTCGGGCATGACCCCGGAGGAATCGACCGCGCGCGTCCTCGCACGGCTGGCGGAGCTGTCGCTGCTGCCGGCTCCGCCCTCTCCCTGAGCCCCGCTTCGCCCCTCCCCGTCCGGGCTCGGCCGGACGTCTCCGCGACGGCTGTGTCCGCTCGAGGGGGCGGGTCTCGGCTCGTCAGTCGGGCCCGAGGGTGCCCGGGAAGGCGGCGAGGATCCCGTTGAGCGAGAGGTAGTAGGCCCGCTCGGTCGCGATCCCCGGTGAGTACTTGCCGATGTTGAGGCTCCACATGACCTGGCCGTCGGACGCCCTCACGGCGAAGGTGCGTGTCTCCAGCGTGGCCACGAACACGAGGTTGCCCGCGACGAACGGGGCGCCCAGGATGCGCCCGCCGATCTTCGTCCGCCAGATCTCCGTGCCGTCGGTCGATCGGAACGCGCGCATGATGCCGTCGAACCCGCCGACGAAGATCCGGTCGGCTCCGACCGCCGGCGTCGGGTACCCGAGGCCGCCGACGCGCTGCGTCCACTCGACGCGCCCGGTCTCCGCCGAGAGCGCCACCACCTTGCCGCTGCGAGCGGTCGTAAAGAGACGCTCGCCGTCACTCGACGCACTTGCGTAGAAGCTCTCGTAGCGGAACGCGTCGCGCTTGACGAACGTCCGCCAGACGAGCCCGCCGTCCGCGCGGCGCAGGCAGAAGATCGAGCCGGCGTACGTCGTGATGCACACGCGGTCGGCGACGATGGTCGGGCTCGAGTTGATCCGTCCGCCCGTGTCGAAGGCCCAGCGGACCTGGCCCGTCTGCGAGTCGGCTGCGAAGAGGCGCCCGTCGTTCGCGCCGAAGAACACGAGCCCGCCGAGCGCGGCCGGCGACGACTCGACGTTCGAGCTCATGCGCAGCTCCCACACGATCCGGCCGGTCTTGCGGTCGAAGGCGTCGACCTTGCCGTTCTTCGAGGTGACGATCACGAGGTCGCCGGCGATCGCCGGCGACGACGGCTTCGGCGCGTCCCCCAGGCGGCGCCAGCGCACCTTCCCGGTCGCCGCCTGGATCGCGAAGGTCTCGCCGTCGTCGTTGTTCACGTACAGCATCCCGTCGCAGTAGACGGCGGGGAACTCGATGAACGCCCCGAGCCCGCGGGCCCAGAGGGGCCGCTTCCGCGGGATGCCGAGCTTCAGGTCGAGGCGGGCGAGCGACCGCTCGGGCCCGCCGCCGAACATCGGCCAGCAGATGCGATCGACCTCGGGCTCGGGCTCGGGGGCCGGCTTCGGCTTCGGCTTCGGTGGCGGTGTCGACGGGCCCGGCGGCTTCGGCTTCGGCTTCGGCTCGGGCTCGGGCGGGGCCGGCTCGGGTGCGACGACCGTGACGTCGCTGAGATCCGTCTCGAGATGGCCGGTCGGCGGCGTTTGCGTCAGCACGTAGGCGGCCGCCGCGCCGACGACGACCGCGGCGAGGCAGAGGGCTGCGAGGGCGAGAGGGCGGCGCATGGGGTGCTCGATCAGTCTGCCTGCGGACACGACCGTCGCCGCCCCGTGACGGCCGACGACGGGGCCGGGCGGCACTAGAATCCCACCGCAGTGACGAGACGGTCGCGATACGCCCCGGCCGCTCTCGTCGCAGGACTTCTCGTCGCGACCGCCGTCGCCTTCGTCATCACCGAGCGGCTGAAGCTGTCGCCGTCGCCGATCCGCGGCCCGATCGCGGTGACGCCGGTCTTCTCGCCCGACTGCGAGTGCACGACCGACGTGGCGTCGATCAGCTTCGTCCTGCGCCGCCGCGACATCCTCGATGTCGAGATCGTCGGCTCGGACGGCGAGGTCGTGCGCGAGCTCGTCCGCGGCTCCGCGCGCCGTCAGGGCAGGGTGACCGTCTACTGGAACGGCAGGATCGACTCGGGCGCCCGGGCCGAGGAGGGCGTCTACCGGCCGCGCGTCCATCTCGATCGGAACCGCCGGACGATCCTGATGAGGAACAGGATCAGAGTCGACGCGACGCCGCCGACGATCGTGCTCGTGTCCGTCTCGCCGCTCGCGATCTCGCCGGACGGCGACGGGCGTCGTGACCGGGTCGCCGCGGAGTACCGGGTCGACGAGCGCGCGCGGGTCGCGCTCTTCGTCGACGGCGACCGCCAAACGCTCAGGCGCGGGAGTGCGCAGAAGGGGCGCATCGAGTGGAACGGACGCGTCAGCGGCGTGCCCGTCGACCCGGGCACGTACGGGGTCACGCTCGGCGCCGTCGACCTGGCCGGGAACGTCGGCCGGCCGACCCGTGCCGTGCCGGTGAGCGTGCGCTATGTCGCGCTCGGGCGCTCTTTGATCCGCGCGCGCCCGTCGGAGATCGTCGACGTCCGCGTCGTCGCCGACGCACGCTCGTTCACGTGGAAGCTCGCGAAGCGCTCGGGACGGGCGGCGACGGGGAGGCTGCGCCTCCGTGCTCCCGCCGTTCCCGGTCGCTACAACCTCGTCGTCAGCGTTGGTGGGCGCTCGGCACGTGCGACGGTCGTCGTGCGAAGGCCGGCGCGTTGATCGTCGTCGCCAAGATCGGCGGGCTCGTCGCGTGCGTCGGGCTCGCAGCGCTGCTCGCCGGCGTCCGGCGCGAGCATCGCCTCGCCGGGCTCGTCGCCATCGCCGCCGGCTTCGTCGCGATGGCCGTCTACCTCTTGCCCGAAGCCTCCCTCGCCCTCCTCGTCGGCGGCGTCGTGGCCGGCGGCCTCGTCGCGGCGGCGGGCACCTGGGTGCTCCTGCGGCAGCCCTACCTCCTCGCCTTCGCCACGCTCGCCTGCATCCCCATCCGCGTTCCCGTCGACGTCGGCTCGGAGAAGGTCAACCTGCTCGTGCCGCTCTACGGCGTCATCGCGGCGCTCTGGCTCGCGCTCGCCTCGCAGCTCGTGCGCGGCGACTCGAGAACGCGCGAGCTCGGGCCGATCGCGCTCCCGCTCGCCGCGGTCGTCGCCTGGACCGGGGTCACCGTCCTCTGGACGGACGACCCGCGGAAGGGCGCCATCTTCCTGGCGGCGTTCGTCGTGCCCTTCGGGCTTCTCGCCGTCGGGATCGCGCGGCTGCCGTGGCGCGGCCGCTACCTCACCTGGCTCTGGGCCGCGCTCGTCGGCACGGCGCTCGCCTACGCCCTGGTCGGGGCCTACCAGTGGATCACGCGCGACGTCTTCTGGAACCCCGGCGTGATCGTCTCCAACACGTACGCGCCGTTCTTCCGCGTCAACTCGGTCTTCTGGGATCCCTCGGTGTACGGGCGCTACCTCGCCGCTGCGATCCTGGTCACGCTTGCCGGGATCCTGCTCGGCGGGGCTGCGGGGCGCCGGGTCGTCGGGCTGTACGCGATCGCGGTCGCCACCTGGTTCGGGCTCCTGATCTCGTTCTCGCAGTCGAGCTTCGTCGCGCTCGCCGCCGGGATCGCGGTCGCCGTCGCCGTCGCCTGGGGGCGGCGCGCGGTCGTGGGGGTGGTCGCGCTCGGAGCCGTCGCGGCTGCCGTCACCTTCGCAGTGCCACAGGTGCGCGAGCAGATCGTCGATCGTGCCGACAGCGGGTTCACGAAGGTCACGAGCGGCCGCTCGAACCTCGTCGCCGAAGGCGTCCGGATCTTCGCCGGCCACCCGGCCCACGGGGTCGGCACGGGCGGGTTCGCGAAGGAGTACTCGCGCCGGCACGGCCTCGTTGGCGCGCAGCAGCGGCGGGGGGTCTCGCACACGACGCCGGTCACGATCGCGGCCGAGCAGGGCGTCCTCGGCCTCGCGCTCTACGGGTGGCTGCTCGTCGCCGTGATCCTCGCCACCCTGCGCCGGCTGGGTCGCGGGTTCACCTCGCGCGTCTCGCTCGCCGTCGGTACCGTCCTCGTCGCGATCGCGGTCCACAGCCTGTTCTACGGCGCGTTCTTCGAGGACCCGACGACCTGGGCGCTCCTCGGCCTCGTCGGCCTGGTCGCCCGCGTGCCGAAGAAGCCGCCGCCCGCGGGCGCCCCTCTCTCCGAGGACTATGCTCCGCCCGACGTGCCCGCGAGCCCCGAGATCGAGACGTCCGCGTGATCGAGGCCTGCCGCCGGGCCCTTGTCCTCGCGCCCCACACCGACGACGGCGAGTTCGGGTGCGGTGGGACGATGGCCAGGCTCGTCGAGGCCGGGTGCGAGGTGCGGTACGTCGCGTTCTCGATCGCGACCCGCTCGCTCCCCGACGGGTTCCCGCCCGACACCCTCGCCCGCGAGGTGCGGGAGGCGACGGCCGAGCTCGGGATCCCCGAGTCGTGCCTCACCGTGCACGACTTCGACGTCCGCACGTTCCCCGAGCGGCGGCAGGACATCCTCGAGCTCCTCGTCGCGATGTGGGAGGACTTCGAGCCCGAGATCGTCTTCCAGCCGTCGCTCCACGATGTGCACCAGGATCACCAGACGATCGCACAGGAAGGGCTCCGCGCGTTCAAGCGCACGACGATCCTCGGCTACGAGATCCCGTGGAACAACTTCGACTTCTCGTACGGCGCGTACGTCGCGCTCGAGGAGCATCACATCGAGCGCAAGGTCGCCGCCGTCTCGCGCTACGCGTCCCAGCAGCACCGCCGCTACGCGAACGAGGAGTACGTCTGGAACCTCGCCCGCGTCCACGGCACCAACGTGAGCCGCGCCTTCGCGGAGGTGTTCCAGGTGTACCGCATCGTCGCGTAGGCGGAGATGCGACGCGTGAACGCGCCGGGGGCTGTCCGGAGGCCGAGCCGGAGACGGGCCTGCCGGTCGCAAGCGCCTGCTCGTGGCACGTGCGGGTCTTGCCCGAACTCGTTTAACGGTGCGACGGACGTGGTAGGCCGGTAGCGCGCAAGGCGGTTCGAGCCGTCCAGGTGGGGCGTCGAACAGATCGACTGGGAGGTCGGAGTGCAAATGCGCAGGTCTTCCATTGCGGTGAGCGTCGTCGCGCTCGTCGCGGCAGGAGTGCTCGCCGCCGTCGGCCATGCGGCCGGCGGAGCCACCTACACCGTGCTCGCGGGGGAGCAGGCACCACTCACGAACGCGCCGAAGATGACGACGCTCAACGCGTTCTTCCCGGCCAAGGTCGCCGTGCACGTCGGTGACTCGATCACGTTCAAGAGCGCCTCCTTCCACACGGTCGCCTACTTCCCGGGCAAGCTGCCCGGGCTCCTGATCCCGGGTGAGGGGACGTTCGACGGTGTCACGGGCGCCGACGGTGAGCCGTTCTGGTTCAACGGCCAGCCGAAGCTCGCCTACAACCCGCAGGTGTTCGGCCCGATCCCCGGCAAGGAGGTCGTGAAGGGCACGCCGGTCGCAAGCGGTGTCCTCAGCCCGCCCAACCCGAAGGCGCCGCCGGCGTCGGTGACGTGGGCGTTCAACAAGCCGGGCGCGTTCACGTTCGTCTGCACCGTCCATGGCCCGTCGATGAAGGTGAAGGTCGACGTCAAGCCGGCGTCGGCGAAGATCCCGTCTCCGACCCAGGTCGCCTCGGAGGCTCTCGCCGGCATCCAGGCGTCGGCCGCCGGAGCAGCGAAGACGACCGAGGTGAAGGCGCCGAAGAACACCGTGCTGATGGGCCCCGGGCTCACCAGCCCGACGAGGCTCGCCTACGAGCCCGAGACGCTGACCGTGAAGGCCGGCACGACCGTGACCTTCAAGGAGCACTCGAAGACCGAGGTGCACAACGTGGTGTTCGGCCCGAAGGCCTGGCTCCAGTCGTTCCAGAAGAAGCACGACCTGCTGCCGACCGGTCCGGGCGCACCGAACCAGTTCAGCCCGCTCATGGTCTACGGGTCGGAGCCGCCCGGGAAGACCGTCTACGACGGAAGGAACCACGGGAACGGCCTGCTCTCGACCCCGCTCAACGACAACGCACCGGGGAATCCGCCCCAGGGCCTGGCCGGGTTCGCCAAGGTGACGTTCTCGAAGCCGGGTACGTACCGGTACTTCTGCCTGCTCCACGGGCCCGACATGTCCGGGAAGATCATCGTCACCCCGTGAGACGGCTGGTCATCGGAGGGTCAGGGGCGCTCGCGCTCCTGACCCTCGTCCTCGTCCTGGTCGCCCCCCGCGCCACCGCCGGAGACACGATCCGCGAGTACTGGATCGCCGCCGTCCCCATGACCTGGAACGTCGCCCCGAATCAGCGGAACGCGATCGAGCACGAGCGGTTCACCCGCGCGCAGACGACGATGCGGACGGTCGTCTACCGCGCGTTCACGAAGGACTTCGAGCAGCCGATCCCGAACGCGCCGGGCAACCAGGGGCTCCAGGGGCCCCTGATCAAGGCGTCGGTCGGCGACCGCATCGTCGTCCACTTCCGCAACCTCGACTCGTTCACGAACAAGCCGCACTCGATGCACTTCCACGGTGTGCGCTACGGCATGGGCTCGGACGGCGCATACATCCCCGGCTTCTCGGGGCCCGGCGCCGTCGTCAAGCCGGGCCAGGAGTTCACCTATCGCCTCACCGCCGAGCCGGGCTCCGCCGGCGTGTGGCCGTATCACGACCACTCGACCTCGATGACGGACTCCATCGCCGGCGGCATGTACGGCGCCCTCTCGATCGCAGCTCCGGGCGAGCGACCGCCCGACCGCGAGTTCGTCGTGTTCCTGTCCACCCACCTCGAGTTCATGACGATCAACGGGAGGGCCTTCGTCGGCAACACTCCGGTCTTCAGGGCGAAGGTCGGCGAGCTCGTGCAGTGGGACGTCCTCACGCTGGGCGACGACTTCCACACGTTCCACGTCCACGGGCACCGCTGGCTCGCCCCGGACGGGACGCCGACGGACACCCGCGTGCTCGGGCCCGCCGAGAGCTTCCGCGTGCGCTGGGTCGAGGACGTGCCCGGCACGTGGCTGTACCACTGCCACGTCGAGTCACACATGATGAACGGGATGATCGGCATCTATCGGGTGACGCCGTGAGAACGCGGTGGATCGCGCCCGCCCTCGTCGGCGTGGCGGCGGCGCTCGCCGTCGGGCCGCCCGTGGGCGCCGAGACCGGCGGCGCCGTCCGGGAGGTGGCGATGCCCGGCAAGGCCTACGTGCCGCACGAGCTCGACGTCCTCCTCGGAGACACCGTCGTCTGGAAGAACCAGGACATGGGCAGTCACACGGTGACGGCGGGCGACGACA
>Ga0194132_10009894_pt1 | contig 12921 bp, 9 predicted proteins | sample TA2KigOf80mmetaG_FD_148612 | JGI IMG/M metagenome (GOLD analysis project Ga0194132, IMG submission 148612) | Freshwater microbial communities from Lake Tanganyika, Tanzania - TA2015054 Kigoma Offshore 80m | ecosystem: Environmental > Aquatic > Freshwater > Lake | place: Tanzania: Lake Tanganyika... | reverse complement strand
GCTGGTGGCCGACGGCCTGGACTTCCACGTGCCCAAGGGCAACATCTACTTCGCCATGGCGTTCTCGGTCGGAGTGGAGATGCTGAACCTGAGGCTGCGCCGCCGCCCGAGCTAGAACAACCCGACCACCTTGCCCTCCACCAGGTCGATCTTCTCGGCCGAGGGGACCTTGGGCAGGCCAGGCATGGTCATGATGTCGCCGCAGACCATGACCACGAACTCTGCGCCCGCCGCCAGGCGCACCTCGCGCACGTTCACCACGTGGTCGCTGGGCGCGCCGCGGGTGGCGGCGTTGGTGCTGAAGGAGGACTGGGTCTTGGCCACGCACACCGGGTAGTGGCCGTAGCCGTCCTCCTGCAGCTTCTGGATCTGCGCCTTCACCTTGGCCTCCGCGGTCACCGAACCGGCGCGGTACACCTTCTTCGCGATCTTGTTGATCTTCTCCCAGAGCGGATCGGCATCGTCGTAGACGAAAGTCGGCTCCGAGGGCTTGTCGCATAGTCCGACCACGACCTTCGCCAACTCCGCGGCGCCCTTGCCGCCCTCGCCCCAGTGCGCGGCCAGCACCACCTCGGCGCCCAGCTTCTTCATGCGCTCGGTGACCAGCCGGATCTCGGCCTCGGTGTCGAAGGTGAACTTGTTGATCGACACCACGCAAGGGATGCCGTAGACCTTGCTCACGTTCTCGACGTGGCGCTCCAGGTTCACCAGCCCCTTTTCCAGCGCCGCGAGGTTCTCCTTGCTCGCCTCCTTCACCTCCACGCCGCCGTGGTACTTGAGCGCGCGCATGGTCGCCACGATCACCGCCGCGGCGGGCTTGAGGCCCGTCTTGCGGCACTTGATGTCGAGGAACTTCTCGGCCCCGAGGTCGGCGCCGAAGCCCGCCTCGGTGACCACGTAGTCGGCGAGCTTCAGCGCGCTCTGGGTGGCGAGCACCGAGTTGCAGCCGTGGGCGATGTTGGCGAACGGGCCGCCGTGCACGAAGGCCGGGTTGTTCTCCAGCGTCTGCACCAGGTTGGGCGCGAGCGCGTCCTTCAGCAGCACCGTCATGGCGCCGTGGGCCTTGAGGTCGCGCGCGTGCACCGGCTTCTGGTCGCGCGTGTAGCCCACGACGATGCTGCCCAGGCGCTTCTTCAGGTCCTCCAGCGAGCTCGCCAGGCAGAAGATCGCCATCACCTCGGAGGCCACCACGATGTCGAAGCCGTCCTGGCGCGGGTAGCCGTTGGGCGTCCCGCCCAGCGCGATGACGATCTCGCGCAGCGCGCGGTCGTTCATGTCCACCACGCGCTTCCACTGGATGCGGCGCACGTCGATGCCCAGCTCGTTGCCCTGGCTGATGTGGTTGTCGAGCATCGCCGCCAGCAGGTTGTTGGCGAGCGCGATGGCCGAGAAATCGCCCGTGAAGTGCAGGTTGATGTCCTCCATCGGCACCACCTGCGCGTAGCCGCCGCCCGCGGCGCCACCCTTGACGCCGAACACCGGCCCCAAGGAGGGCTCGCGCAGGCAGATCATCGCCTTCTTGCCGATGTGGTTGAGCGCATCGCCCAGGCCCACCGTGGTGGTGGTCTTGCCCTCGCCCGCGGGCGTCGGGCTGATGGCGGTCACCAGGATCAGCCTGCCGTCCTTCCTCGACTTCAGCGTCTCCAGGTAGGGCAGCGACACCTTCGCCTTGTAGTGGCCGTAGGGCTCGAGGTGCTCCTCCGCGATCCCAAGCTTTGCCAGCGCGACCTTGGAAATGCGCTGCAGCTTGGCGGCCTGGGCGATATCGATGTCAGACGGCATGGGCGGATTCCTCGTGGGCGGAGAGGCGAAGGGCCGGATTCTGTTCAGGCGGGCCTTGGGGCGGCCTTGACCACGGTCAAGCGGCGCGACTCAACGGCCGATATCGTGCAGGCTCCGGCCTTTGCCGTACCCGGGATCGCCCGGCCGCGCTCCACCCTTGTTGACCTTTACCGCGCAATACTTGAACTCCGGGATCTTGCCGAACGGGTCCAATTTCGGATTGGTGAGCATGTTTGCCGCGGCCTCGTAGAAGGCGAACGGAATGAAGATCGCGCCGCGCGGGGTGCCTTCGTCGGCCCGCGCATAAAGGCAGATCCGGCCGCGGCGCGAGGCGACGCTCACCAGTTCCCCCGGCGTCACGCCCAGTCCGGCCAGGTCCAGCGGGTGCATCGAGCACACCGGTTCGGGCTCGATCGCGTCCAGCACCCCGGCGCGCCGGGTCATGGCGCCGGTGTGCCAGTGTTCCAGTTGCCGCCCGGTGATGAGCACGGTCGGGTACTCGGCGTCCGGACGCTCGTCCGCAGGGATGAGGTCGGCCGGCACGAACTTCGCGCGACCGGTCGCCGTGGGGAAGACCTCGGTGAAAACGACCGCTGTGCCTGGATCGCCTTCGTTCTCGCACGGATACACCACGCACGAATCGCGCTCCAGCCGCTCCCAGGTGATGCCGGCGATGGAGTTCATGCCCTTGCGCATCTCGTCGAACACCTGCTGCGGATGGGTGTAGTTCCAGTCCAGGCCGATCCGCCGCGCGATCTCGTTGATGATCCACAGATCGGGCTTGGCCTCGCCCGGCGCCTCGATCGCCTTGCGGCCCAGCTGGACCATGCGGTCGGTGTTGGTCACGGTGCCGTCCTTTTCCGGCCAAGCGGTCGCAGGCAGCACCACGTCGGCAAGATAGGCGGTCTCGGTGAGGAAGATGTCCTGCACCACGAGGTGCTCGAGCCTGGCCAGCGCCTCCCGCGCGTGCCCCGCATCCGGGTCCGACATCGCCGGGTTCTCGCCCATGATGTACATGCCGCGGATGCGGCCGGCATCGGCCTCCTTCATGATCTCGACCACCGTGAGGCCGGGCTTGGTCTCCAGTTTCGTCCCCCACAGCGCCTGGAAGCGCCTGTTGGCCTCGGGGTTGTCCACGCGCTGGTAGTCCGGGTACATCATCGGGATCAGGCCGGAGTCGCTGGCGCCCTGGACGTTGTTCTGGCCGCGCAGCGGGTGCAGGCCGCAGCCCGGGCGCCCCACCTGCCCGGTCATGAGGCACAGCGCGATCAGGCAGCGCGCGTTGTCGGTGCCGTGCACGTGCTGCGAGATGCCCATTCCCCACAGGATCATCGACCCCTTGGAGGTGGCGAACAGCCGCGCCACCTCGCGGATGGTCTGCGCCGGGATGCCGCAGACGGGCGCCATCTTCTCCGGCGAATAGTCCTTGGCGTTCGCCTTCAGCGCCTCGAAGCCGCTGGTGCGGTCGCGGACGAACGCCTCGTTGACCAGGCCCTCGTCGATGATGGCGTGGATCATCGCGTTCAGCAGCGCGACGTCGGTGTCGGCATTGAACTGCAGCGTGTACGCGGCGTGTCGCGAGAGCTCGGTGCGCCGCGGATCGGCGATGATCAGCTTGGTGCCGTTGTTCGCCGCGTTCTTCATCCAGGTGGCCGCCACCGGATGGTTCGCCGTGGGATTGGCGCCGATCACCAGCACCACCTCCGCGTTCATCACCTCGCTCACCTGGTTGGACACCGCGCCCGAGCCCACGCCCTCCAGCAGCGCCGCCACCGAGGAGGCGTGGCACAGGCGCGTGCAATGGTCGACGTTGTTCTGCCCGAAGCCGGTGCGCACCAGCTTCTGGAACAGGTAGGCCTCCTCGTTGGAACCCTTGGCCGAGCCGAAGCCGGCCAGCGCGAAACGGTCCTGCCCGCGGATCTGCCTCAGGCCGCCTGCTGCAAGGTCCAGCGCCTCCTCCCAGCTCGCCTCGCGAAACGCCTCCGACCAGTCGCCGGGATCCACGGTGAACTTCGCCGACTTGGGTGCGCCCGGCTTGCGGATGAGCGGCCTGGTCAGCCGCTGCGGGTGGTGCGCGTAGTCAAAGCCATAGCGCCCCTTCACGCACAGGCGCCCGTGGTTGGACGGGCCGTCGCGCCCGGTCACGAACTTGATGAGGTTCTGTTTCCGGTCGACGTGGTAGGTGAGCTGGCAGCCGACGCCGCAGAACGGACACACCGAATCGACCTTGGTATCGACCTCCTGCAGTCCGGCCCCCCGGGCCGGCATCAGGGCGCCGGTCGGGCAGGCCTGCACGCACTCGCCGCAGGCGACGCAACTCGAGGCGCCCATCGGGTCGTCCATGTCGAACACGATCTTGGAGTCCTCGCCCCGGAAGGCATAGCCGATGACGTCGTTGACCTGCTCCTCGCGGCAGGCCCGCACGCAGCGGGCGCACTGGATGCAGGCATCGAGGTTGACCGCCATCGCCGGGTGCGACAGGTCCATCTTCGGCTGTAGCCGTGCCGGGAACCGCGGCAAGCCGAGCGCCAGCTTCTGCGCCCAGGCATCCACTTCATTGTGCTTGGTGTGGCGCTGCTCGCCCATGTCCGACAGCAGCAGCTCGAGCACCATTTTCTGCGAGGCGCGCGCCCGCTCGCTGTCAGTGGTGACTTCCATGCCCTGCGCCGGGAAGCGGCAGCAGGAAGGCGCCAGCACCCGTTCGCCCTTGATCTCCACCACGCAGGCGCGGCAGTTGCCGTCCGGGCGCAGGTGCGGCGAGTAGCACAGGTGCGGGATCTCGACGCCGTGGCGGCGCGCGGTCTCGATGATGGGCTCGTCGGGCCGGCCGACCACCGTCCTGCCGTTCAACTTGAACTCGATCGGCAGGGTCGCCAGCTGCTGGTTGCTCGCGCGGTCCATGGCTGTGCCCTTGTCTGCTCTCCTGCTACTGCACTTCGTGCGGGAAGTACTTCAACACCGACAGCACCGGGTTGGGCGCGGCCTGGCCCAAACCGCAGATCGAGGCATCCATCATTGCCTGCGCCAGTTCCTTGAGCAAGGGCTGGTTCCAGCTCGCCTGCTGCATCAGCCCGAGCGCCTTGGCGGTGCCCACCCGGCAGGGGGTGCACTGGCCGCAGGACTCCTCCTTGAAGAACTTCATCAGGTTGCGCGCCGCGGCCGCGGCCTGGTCCCGGTCAGACAGGATCACCACCGCCGCCGAGCCGATGAAGCAGCCGTGGGGCTGCAGGGTGTCGAAATCGAGCGGGATGTCGGCCCTGGCCGCGGGCAGGATGCCGCCGGAAGCGCCGCCGGGCAGGTAGCCGTAGAACGCGTGGCCCTCGAGCATGCCGCCGCAGTACTCGTCGATCAGTTCCTGCGCCGTGATGCCCGCCGGCGCGATGTGCACGCCGGGCTTGTTCACGCGCCCCGAAACCGAGAACGAGCGCAGCCCCTTGCGCCCGTGGCGCCCCTGTGCCGCGAACCACTGCGCGCCCTTCTCGAGGATCTCGCGCACCCAGTACACCGTTTCCATGTTGTGCTCGAGCGTGGGGTAGTCCCACAGCCCCACCTGCGCCACGTAGGGCGGCCGCAGCCGCGGCATGCCGCGCCTGCCCTCGATGGACTCGATCATCGCCGACTCCTCGCCGCAGATGTAGGCGCCGGCGCCGCGGCGCAGTTCCATGGCGGGGAGCGCGCACGGCGGGTTCTTCTTCAGCAGCCTCAGCTCGCGCTCCAGCAGCGCGCGCACCCCGGCGTACTCATCGCGCAGGTAGATCCAGATCGCGCCCACGCCCGCGCACCAGGCCGCCACCAGCATGCCTTCCAGGAAGCGGTGCGGGTCGCGCTCCAGGAAATACCGGTCCTTGAAGGTGCCGGGCTCGCCTTCGTCGATGTTCACCGCCATCACGCGCGGCTCGGGCTCCGCGGCCACCAGCTTCCACTTGCGCCCGGCGGGGAACCCGGCGCCGCCCAGGCCGCGCAGCCCGGAGTCCTCCAGCTGCTTGGTCACGTCCTCGCGCGTGCGCCTGCCCTTCAGGCAGTCGGCAAGCAGCTGATAGCCGCCGGCCCTGCGGTAGTCCGCGTAATTGAGGGCGGGCGGCACCAGGCACCGCGTCTTCCTTGCCGCCACCGCCGCCTTGACTTTCTCCGGCGTCGCCTTCGGGATCGGGTTCTGGTGTACCACCGCCACCGGCGCCTCCTCGCAGCGACCCACGCAGGGCGCATGCTTGACGCGCACCTCGCGGCCCAGCAGGTTCGGCAGCTTCAGCAGCAGTTGCTGCGCGCCCGCCAGTTCGCAGGACAGCGAGTCGCACACCCGCACCGTCAGCGGCGGCGGCGGCAACTCGCCTTCCTTGACGACATCGAAGTGGTGGTAAAAGGTGGCGACCTCGTACACCTCCGCCTGAGAGAGCTTCATGGCCTCGGCGAGCGCGGCCAGGTGCCTGGCCGACAGCTGCGCGTAGCGGTCCTGGATCCGGTGCAGGTGCTCGATGAGCAGGTCGCGGCGCCGAGGCGCATCGCCCAGCAGCGCGCGGATCTCCTCGCGCGCCTGCGGGTCGACGCTGCGGCCCTTCAGGGTCGGGCGGATTCCGGTTTTCTGGTTCACACCGCCATTATGCGTGCTGCGGGAGCCGCAGCTTATTGACTCCGGTCAAGCCTCACCGGGCGCAGAGCCCTATCGCATCCGCCAGCGCCCGCCCTCGTCCAGCGCCCTGCCCGCGGCTGCCAATGCCTCGAGGTGCTGCGCGATGACGCGGCGCTCCGCATCGTCGTAGAAAAGCTCCTGCAGATGCTTCGGGTACACGAACCGGTGCGCGACCAGTTGCTCCAGCGTGGAGGGCTGCTCCGCCAGCCGGGCCGCGATCGCCTCCTCGCGCTCTTCCAGCCGGGAGCCGAAGGCGGCGAGCAGCGCAAGGAACGTCTCCCGCTCGGTGACCACGCCCTTGTGGTGCGAGGTGATCCAGACCTTCGCCGGAATGTCCCCGACCGCCGCCAGCGTACCCCGGAACTGCGACAGGCTGGAGGTCGCGTCGCCGTAGTAAGGCCCGAACGAGGACAGGTCGATGTCGCCGAGGAAGGCGATGCCGCCGGGCTCGACCAGCAGCACGCAGTGGCCGCTGGTATGGCCCGGCATGTGGAACGCCGTGACGCGCACCCCGCCGCCCAGGTCCCAGTGCGCGCCGTCCGGGTAGGGCTGCGCGTCGGGCCGCGGCGCGTAGCCGAAAGACTTCTCGATCATCCCGCGCATGCCCCGGAGCACTTCAGGGCGATAGCCGTAGTGGCGCGCGAGGCCCTCCCAGCTGCGCGCGGCCGCCACGTCGGCCTCGTGCACCTGCAGGCGTGCGCGCGGCAGCCGGTGCAATCCGGCCATGTGGTCCTCATGGACGTGGCCCAGGATCACCAGATCCGCCGCCAGCAGCTCGTCGCCCATGCGATTGGCCACCAGCGGCGTGTCGAACGCCGCCAGCGTGTCCGCGCCGCGCACCAGCACCTGGTTGCCGTCGGGATACTTCCCGGACTTCTCGCCCAGGTAGACGCTGACCGGTCCGTACCGCAGGACGGGGATCTCCACGCCCGGCACCCTATCGCCTCCAGAACGCCGGGGTCAGCAGAACGAACACCGTCAGCAGCTCCAGCCGACCCAGCAGCATGGCGAGGGTCAGGATCCAGGTCTGGAAGTCCGACAGCAGCGCATAGGTTTGCGCGGGCCCGACCGCCCCCAGGCCGGGCCCCACGTTGTTGACGCAGGCGGCGGCGGCCGACAGCGCGGTGAGCAGGTCCAACCCGGTCGCCGTGAGCAGCAGCGTGATCGAGGCCAGCGTCACGCCGTAGATCAGCATGTAGGCGAGCACCGCGAAGATGATGCGGTTCTCGACCACCAGGCCGCCGAGTTTCACCGGTATCACCGCGCGAGGGTGGACGAGGCGTTCCAGCTCTCGCGTCGCCTGGCGCACCAACAGCACCGCGCGCATCATCTTGATGCCGCCGCCGGTCGAGCCCGAGCAGGTGGCGAAGGCCGCGATGAACAGCATCCACAGCGGCGCGAACACCGGCCAGGCCGAATAGTCGGCGGTCGCATAGCCGGTGGTGGTCGCCACCGAGACCACGTTGAAAGCGGCTTCGCGCAACGCGCCCGACCAATCGGCATGGGTCCCGGCCATGACCAGCAGGCCGGCGACCACCGCGATGCTTGCGCCGATCAGAAGCAGGTAGTAGCGCAGCTCGGCGTCGCGCCAGTAGGGCATGGCGCTCACCCGGTGCACGGCGGCGAAATGGGTCACGAAACTGATGCCTGCCACCAGCATGAACGCCACTGCGATCGCCTCCAGAAGCGGCGAGTTCCAGTAGCCGAAGCTGGCGTCGTGTGACGAGAAGCCGCCCAGGCCCAGGGTGGAAAACGCGTGCATTACCGCATCCAGCCAGTCCATCCCGCCCCAGCGGTAGGCGAGCGCGCAAGCGACGGTGAGCGCGGCGTAAACCAGCCACAACCCCTTGGCGGTCTCATGGATCCGGGGGGTGAGCTGGGCCTCCTTCATCGGCCCCGGAATCTCGGCCTTCAGCAGCTGGCGGCCGCCGACCCCAAGCAGCGGCAGCACCGCCACCGCCAGCACGATCACGCCGAGGCCCCCCATCCACTGCAGCGCGCAGCGCCAGAAGTTGATCGACGGCGGCAGCTGATCGAGCCCCGAGAGCAGCGTCGCCCCGGTCGCGGTGAGGCCGGACATGGACTCGAAATAGGCATCGGTGAAGCTCAGGCCGGGGACGTGGGCGAGCAGCGGCAGCGCGCCGAACCCGGGCAGCACCGTCCATACCAGGGTCACGAAGACGAAGCCGTCGCGCGCCTGCAACGCCTTGGGCCGGCCCCTCGTCGCCAGGTAGCCGGCCACGCCGGCGAAGGCGGTGGCGAGGATCGCGATGTCGTAGGCGCGCTCCGCGCCGTCGTCCAGGTGGAGCGAAATGCCCAGCGGCACCAGCATCGCGAAGGCGAACGCAATCAGCACCACCGAGAGCAGGTTGACGACGACCGCGAAGTGCATGACTACAGGAACCCGGCGCTGACCTGGAACAGCTTCTCCACGCGCGACAGGTTCCTCTTGTCCGAGACGAAGACGATGACGTGGTCGCCGGCCTCGATGCGGATGTCGTGGTGCGCCATCAGCACCTGGTCGCCGCGCACCACGGCGCCGATCAGGCTGCCGGGGGGCAGTTCGATCTCCTCCACGCGCCGCCCGGTGACCCGGCAGGACTCGCGGTCGCCGTGCACCACCGCCTCCAGCGCCTCGGCCGCGCCGCGGCGCAGGCTGTGCACCGCGACCACGTCGCCGCGGCGCACGTGCGCCAGCAGCTGGCCGATGGTGGCCTGCGCCGGCGACAGCGCGATGTCGATCTGGCCGCTCTGCACCAGGTCGACGTAGCTGCGCCGGTTGATCAGCGACACCACGCGCCGCGCCCCCATGCGCTTGGCGAGCAGCGAGCCCATGATGTTGTTCTCGTCGTCGTTGGTGACGGCGATGAAGAGATCCAGTTCGCCAACGCCTTCCTGCTCCAGCAGTTCCTCGTCGGTGGCGTCCCCCGAGAGCACCAGGGCGCGCTCGAGGCGCTCGGCGAGCAGCTCGCAGCGGCGCTTGTTGTGCTCGATCACCTTGACCGAGTAGTCGCGCTCCAGCGCGCGCGCCAGGCGCTGCCCGATGTTGCCGCCGCCGGCGATCATCACCCGCCTCACCGGGCGGTCCATGCGCCGCAGCTCCTGCATCACCTGGCGGATGTCGCGAGAAGCCGCGAGGCAGAACACCTCGTCCCCGGCCAGGATCACGGTGTCGCCCTCGGGCAGGATGGCCTTGTCCTGGCGGAACACCGCGACGATGCGGGCATCCACGCTGGGCACGTGCGAGCGCAGATCCCGGATCGGGCGCCCCACCATGGGCCCGCCCTGGAAGGCGCGCACCGCCACCAGGCTGACGCGGCCGTCGGCGAAGTCCAGCACCTGCAGCGCCTCCGGGAACTCCACCAGCTTCACCAGGTACTCGGTCAGCACCTGCTCGGGGCAGATGGCGAGATCCACCTCGAAGCCCTCGCGCCCGAGCACCTGCTCGTCCTGGAGGAAGTCGGCGGCGCGCACGCGCGCGACGCGGCGCGGCACGTTGAACATCCGCGTCGCCAGCTTGCAGGCGACCAGGTTGGTCTCGTCGGACTGGGTCACCGCCACCAGCAGGTCGGCATCCTCGATGCCCGCCTCGCGCAGCACCCCTGGATGCGCGGCGTTGCCGGTGACCGTGCGTAGGTCGAGCCGGTCCTGCAGCGCGCGCAGGCGCGGGCCGTCGAGGTCCACCACGGTGATGTCGTTTTGCTCCGAGAGCAGGCTCTCGGCGACCGAGGCGCCCACCTGGCCGGCGCCGAGGATGACGATCTTCATCTGCGGGGCGCCGCCCTGACGAACTCGAGCGAGGCGCGGAACAGGCCCGCGTCGCGCGCGAAACCGGCCGGGTCCTCGCTCCGGATCTGCACCCACTCCCGCGACACCACCGTGCCGCCGGGCTTGAACGGGGCCACGTCGGCGCGCGAGAACTGCAACTCGGTGGCCGTCGCCACCGGCAGGCGCAGCCCGACGCCGATGCCCTCGATGCACGCGAACATCCGGTCGCCGACGAAGTAGGCGTCCAGCCCGTTGAGCTTGCGCGTGGTGACCCCCGGCAAGCCCAGCAGCAGCTCGTCGAGCTTGGCCTTGCGCGCGGCCTCGGTCATCGCGCCACCCGCAGCGGCAGGGCCTTCATGCCGCGGAACACCATCGAGTTCAGCCACTCGATCCGCTCCCCGGGCAGGGCAAGCGAGATGTCCCGCCAGCGGCGCAGGACCGCCGGCAGCGCCACCTGCCCTTCCATGCGCGCCAGCGGAAAGCCCAGGCAGATGTGCATGCCGAAGCCGAAGCTGAGGTGCGCCGGGCCGCCGCGGTCCAGCCACAGCCGGTCTGGCTGCTCATAGACCTCCGGGTCGCGATTGGCGGCGTTGAGCATCAGGAACACGCGCTCGCCGGGCTTCAGCCGCTTGCCACGCAGTTCCTGCTCGATCCTCACCACCCGCACCTGGGCGCCGCTGGGCCCGTCGTAGCGCAGCAGCTCCTCGACCGCGCGCGGGGCGAGACCGGGTTCGGCGCGCAGCGCCTCGAGCTGGTCCGGAAAGCGCAGCAGCGAGGCGAGGCCGTTGGCGATGTGGTTGGTGGTGGTCTCGTGGCCGGCGAACAGCAGCAGGATGCAGGTGGCGATCAGCTCATCTTCGGTGAGGCGCTCGCCGTCCTCTTCCAGGTGCACCAGCTGTGACAGCAGGTCTTGGCCGGGCGAACGGCGCCGGTCCTCGATCAGCTCGCGAAAGAACGCGGCCATCTGCTTGGTCGCGCGCTCGGCGATGTCGTACTTGTCCCGGGACATGCGCGAGCTGCCGATGAACAGGGCCATTTCGTCGGACAGGCCTTTCACTCTTCCCAGTGCCTGGCGCGGCACGCCCAGCATGGCCATGATCACCAGCGCCGGCAGCGGGCCGGCGAAATCGGCGATGAAGTCGATCTCGTTCCGATCCCCGATGCGCTCGAAAAGCCACTGCGTCAGCTCCTCGGCCGCGGGCCGCATCGCGTTCATGGACTGCAGGTGGAACACCTTGCCGGTGAGCCGGCGCAGCCGGGTGTGCTCCGGCGGGTCGCGGAACACCATCCAGTGCGTCAGGTAGCGGACGATGTCGCCGATGCGCGCCGCCTCGGGTCCGGGCAGCGTGGCGAAGAACGGCCGCAGCCGGTCGGAAGACATCTCCCGGTCCAGGCACACCGCCTTGTTGTCGTCATAGCGCGTGAGCACCCAGGCCTTGAGCCGCGGGCTCCAGTGCACCGGATCGGTCTGCCGCAGCTGGCGGTAGGCCGGGAACGGGTCGCGCAGGAACGCCGGCGCCTCGGGACGGAAGTCGATCGGCGCCGCAACTTCCGAAACTGGGGTCATGCCGCGGATTATCGCCCCGAACGCGCCCGGCCCGCGCGCAGGGCGAGGGCGGTCTCGCGCACGCTGCCCAGGTGCGGGTGCAGGCGCAGGGCGAGGCCGAAGGCCAGCAGCGCGGCCTCGGTGTCGCCGCGGCTGCGCAGGATCTCCCCCAGCCCGCACAGCGCGCCGAAGTGGCGCGGCTCCAGCGCCAGGGTGCGGTGGATCGCCTCGACGCTGTCGTCGTCGCGCTCCATCAGGTAGCACAGCGTCGCGCGCTTGTTCCAGGCCTCGGCCCAGTCCGGGCGCCGCCGCAGCAGGATCGCGAGCCGTGTTTCGGCCAGGTCGAAGCGCCGCGCCGCGATGTCGGCCGAGGCGCGGTCCAGCGCGACCTGCGCCTCCTCGTGGCCGTGGTACATCCAGGCGCTCCAGATCGCTTCCTCGATGGGCTGCGCCTCGCCGGGCGTGGCGCAGGCGATGAGGCGGTCGAAGAACTGCTCCAGGCGGGTCGGGAGGGAGCGCGCCGGCCGCCGCTCCGGGAGCCGGGTGAGGAGCCGCAGCGTGGCGACTGGTTCGGCATGTTGCATGCGCTAACATGAAGCATACCTCAGGAGCCCGCCCTGACCAGCACAGCCGCATTTTCCCCCGTCGACCCGAACGAGGTGATGATGACCGGGGAGAACTCGTTCATCCGCCTCAGCCCCGACGGCGGCAGGACGCAAACCCACCGCTTCAGCCACTGGCGCGTCCTGTGGTGCCCGGCCGGCGCCGGCCACGTCCTCTTGGCCAAGAGCAGCCTGACCGGGGACGCGGTGCGCATCTACTCGGACCACGAGCCGGTGGCGCGCTGGCTGCAGAGGGAAATCGAGTCGCTGCTGTTTCCCGCGTTCGCCGACCCCGCGCTGCCGGTGGCGAAGGCCGAGTTCTCGCGCGCCGGGAGCGCGGACTTCAAGGCGGTCGAGACCATCCGCACCGCCGACACGCTGATCGAGATGGTGTGGCGCGAGTTCCTGCCCCCGTTCGTGCTCAACATGCCCCCGGGCTCGGCCAACCGGCCCATCGGCGTCTTCAGCACCTTCTTCCCCGCGCGCTGGGCGCAGGTGGCGTTCAACAACCTTGTGGCGGGCGGCAAGCCCTGGCCGGAGAAGCGCGGCGAGCGCGAGTCCTCCAGCGCCTGCCTGGCGTGGTCGGAGACCTGGGT
>Ga0194132_10009890_pt1 | contig 12922 bp, 10 predicted proteins | sample TA2KigOf80mmetaG_FD_148612 | JGI IMG/M metagenome (GOLD analysis project Ga0194132, IMG submission 148612) | Freshwater microbial communities from Lake Tanganyika, Tanzania - TA2015054 Kigoma Offshore 80m | ecosystem: Environmental > Aquatic > Freshwater > Lake | place: Tanzania: Lake... | reverse complement strand
TTTCGCCTTCAGCCGGATCGTTTCTACCATCAAAACAGTCCAAATGTAGTGGAAACTTCAGCCTGAAAAATGAGTCAACTCCTTGTCCATCAATCTTCGTCCCTCTTCAACTGGGGAACTTGGGCTAACGCGCGGGCTACTGATTTTGTGCATGCGGCTATTCAGTAGCCCGATCGTTAGGGAGGGCTCACGACTCTGACGGGACCCTGAGCCCGGCCCGTGGTTGTTTACAATGGATTTTCGATCGTGCTAAGCTTCGCCGTCCTTTCGGAATTTGCGTTGAGTCCACAGGAAAAGCGGTCCTAAGCCGCTCGCTACCTTCTTGAACGTTGCCTAATCGGATGTCTCGCCTCGGGAACCAGCCTCCTTGCTAAAACTCAAAAGAATTCAAATCCAAGGTTTCAAGTCGTTCGCCGACAAGATGGAGATGGTTTTCGAAGGCGTGGGTATCACCGCCATTGTCGGCCCAAATGGTTGTGGGAAGAGCAACGTGTCTGACGCCATTGCTTGGGTTCTAGGAGAGCAGAGCGCCAAGTCGCTGCGCGGCGGACGCATGGAGGACGTCATTTTCAACGGCACGCGCTCCCGCTTGCCGTTGGGCCTGGCGGAAGTAACGCTCACCCTGGTCGATCCGGAGGTACTGCGGGAAGCGAACGACTCGCTCCTGCCGGAAAGCCGTACCGTGGAAGCGAGTAATGGCGACCGTCAATCTCTGGAAGCGTTCGAAAGCGACGAAACCTCTGCAGAGATCGAGGCGGTCGCTGAACCACTCGAAGCGTCGGTCGCTAGTGCGACCGCGCCAGTTGCGATTGCGGCAAAGCGGAAGCGGCGGCCCAAGTTCCACCCAAAGCCAGGGGAACTTGTCGTTTCGCGGCGTCTCTTCCGGTCTGGCGAAAGCGAATATCTGCTCAATGGACGGCTGGTACGGCTGCGCGACATCCATGACATTTTCTTCGGAACAGGCCTGGGACCGGACTCTTACGCCATCATCGAGCAGGGCCGTGTCGGCTTGATCCTCAGCTCTAAGCCTTCAGACCGGCGGTCGATCATCGAAGAGGCTGCCGGAATCACGAAATTCAAGTCCAAGCGAAAACTGGCAGAATCGAAACTGGAGCAGTCGCGGCAGAATCTGCTGCGCGTGAACGACATCACGGAAGAGGTATCCAAGCAGTTGGGATCCCTGAAGCGCCAGGCGGCGAAAGCCAAGCGTTACCGCGAGCTTCGGGAACGAATGCGGGAGCTTTCGAGAGACCTCTTCAATGCGCGCGCCGTCGCCCTGGACCAGCAGCTGAATCGGAGCGCCGAACTCCTGCTCGAAGCCACAGCCCGCTACCGCCAGCAGCATCAGCAGATCGAAGAGCAGGAAATCCGTTTTCGCGAGACGAACGCTTCGATTTTCGACCTTGAGAACGAGTTGAAGCAGCGCCGTGAGCAGTTATCGCAGCTGGTGCTGGAAACGGAGCGAGGGCAGCAGCGCAGCCATTATCAGAAGGAGCAGCTCAAGGAACTCGAGGCCCGCTCGGTCGAAAACAGCCGCGAGGTCGAGCAGTTAGCCCTGCAGGCATCCCAGCTCGAGGCCGACTGTGGCATGAAACGAGAGGCTCTAGCTGCCGCCGCCAGCCAGTTCGAACGGCTCCAGCAGGAGTTCCTCTCGCAAAACTCCAGTTATCAAGCAATCCAGACAGAGGCTCAGGAGCTGGAACGGTCGAACGAACAGCACCGCGTCGAACTGCTGGAATGCGTGAGCCTGGAGTCGGCAGAAAAAAATCAACTGCAACAGTTGGACGAGCTCGAGGTTCGTCTCGCGAGCCAGTTGAAGCGTTTGAATCAGGAACACGAGGAGAATACTGGGCTGCGCCTGCGTCTGGTCGAAGAGCAAGAGGCTTCCGACCTTCAGCAACAGGGCGAGGCTCGTCAGCTGGCCGAGCGCAAAGAACAGATTACAACGCTCTCGGCGGCCCTCTCCGATCTGAAATCGCAGGCGGCCCGCAACCTCGAGGTGCTTGTTACGAGCAAGGATCAGTTCAGTTCGGCAGCACACCGGCTGAAGTCACTTGAAGAGTTGGCCGCCCACCATGCCTATTCCACCGAGGCTGTCAGGCTGCTGCTTTCGGCTTCACAGGAAACCGCACCGGGCAACTTTCGAACGTCTGGAATTCTTGCCGATTGGGTCGAAGTCGAAGGTCCCTACGAAACGATAGTCGAGGAGTTTCTGCGTCAAGAGTTGGAGTTCCTGCTGGTCGATGAGAACGCCGACGCACAGTCGGGCATCACTCTGCTGAAGGATCGCAACGCAGGACGCTCCACGTTTCTGATGTTCGGCGGCGCTGCTCCGCCGAACGGCGAGCCGGCCGAGGCGAGTGCAGCACTACGAGAAGACCCCTCGCTTGTTCCACTACGCCAAGCCATTCGTGTGTCGGGGGAGTATGCCTCAGCCGTCGATGAAGCGCTGCCTCACCTCGCTGCCGCGTTTGTCGCTCCCAGCTTCGAGCGAGCAGTCCAACTCGGCCGCCGGCACCCGCAGCTTGTCTTTTTGTCGCCGGAGGGCGACGTCGTGCGCGGCCGGCTGGTCTCCGGCGGTGGGAAACCAGCGGTGGGGCACTTGACACTGAAGCGTGAGATCCGGGATCTCCGGCGCAAGACGTCGGTTCTCGAGCGAAGCATTGCCGAGCAACAGGAAAAGCAGGCCGCGCTTCAGCAGGTCATCGGAGCCCGCGAGCAAGTGTTGCTTGAGGCTCGCCAGAGCGCGCAAGAGCTGGAGAAAAATCTATTCGCCACCGATCTTCGTCTCAAGCAGATCCTGAACGAACTGGACCGCTTGCGCCAACGGCAGAATCTGGCTGCCCTTGAGCTGCAGCGGACCGAAAGCGAAAAAACTCAGGCCGTCACACGCCGGGAGCAGTGTCAAGAGACGATCGCCGGTACGCAGCGGCGCAAGGCAGAGATCGAGGTCCTGATCGCTTCGCAATTGGAGGATCTCAAGCGGCTCAAAGATCGATCGTTGTTGGAAGCCCACGAGTTGAGCGAGCTGCGTTCGGAACTGGCCACGTTCCGCGAGCGCAAGCTCGCAGCGGAAACCGACCTGGAACGGCTGGATGCCAGTCTCAAGGAAAGTCTGCAGCGCCGTCAGCGCCTCGACCTGCAAAAGGCCGCTTGGACCACCCAGTGCATGGAGATCCAGGATTCGATTCAGCGGCTGGAGGCGGCTTTGTTTCAGCAGGCTGTCCAGAAGGCTTCCCTAGAAGCCGATCTGCGCACCCGTGAAGGCAGCCTCGCCGAACTCCGCTCCTTGCAAGCGGCTGCAGACCTCGAGCTGCAGGCGCTGCGGGCCAAGCTGGAGGAAACGCAGTCCGAGAAGACACAACTCGAGATCGATCGCGCCCGGCTGAGCTCGGATCTCGCACACCTCGAAGAAACCTGCGCCAAGGAATTGGGCGCCAGCCTTGCAGAAATCCGTCCCGAGGCGCAGCCGGCGCTTGCCGAGGCCGAGTATGACCAGCTCAACCAGGAATACCAGGAGTTGAAGGAAAAGGTCGAAGCCATGGGGCCCGTGAACATGATGGCTCTCGAGGAATACCAGGAGTGCGAACAACGCTTCCAGTTCCTGACGACCCAACGCCAGGATCTGCTTGACGCGATCGAAGACACAAGCGCCGCCATCAAAGAGATCGACCAGGTCTCTCGCGAGCAGTTCCGCGAAGCCTTTACGGCCATCAACACTAACTTCCAGGAAAGCTTCAAGACCTTGTTTGGGGGCGGCCATGGAGAAATGAAGCTGCTCGACGAACAAGACGAGTTGGAAAGCGGCATCGAGATCATCGCTCAACCTCCGGGCAAGAGACTGCAGAACGTTTTGCTGCTGTCGGGTGGCGAGAAAGCGTTGACCGCCATCGCGCTGCTGCTGGCGATCTTCAGGTTCCAACCCAGCCCCTTTTGTGTGCTGGATGAGGTGGATGCGCCACTCGACGAAATCAATACCGGCCGGTACGCAGAAATGATCAAAGCGATGAGCACCGCCACCCAGTTTCTCCTCATCACGCACAGCAAGCGGACTATGGAAGCCGCCGACACTCTCTACGGCGTGACTATGCAGGAGGCAGGCGTTTCGAAGATCGTTTCGGTGCAGTTCCAATGAAGGGAGCATCGGAGCGCTCCTGCCAGGCCGTTTTTTCATGCTGCTTGACATCTGGTTCTGTTCCACTAGAATGGCGTCTCGCTTCCGGGAGCGGTTGCCACGAAGTCTCCCCACCCGATGAGCGAAACGGAGTCTATTCCCGCAACAGCAGCCTCTTCTCTTAAACGATCGTTCTTGCCGCCACCAACCCATGAGCGCCTCATCGGCTCAACTGCAGACAGCATTGCCACGGCTCCAACTCCTGGGCCGAGGCAAGGTTCGAGACATCTATTCGGTCGAAGATAAGCTCCTGATTGTCGCCACGGACCGCATCTCTGCTTTTGACTTCATTCTCGGCGGTGGCATTCCAAATAAGGGCAAGGTGCTGACGCAGATTTCGCTGTTCTGGTTCGAGATGATGAAGGACATTGTTTCCAACCACCTCGTTACCGCCGTGCCGCGGGAGTATCCGAGTGCTTTGGCTGAATACGCTTCGCTGCTGGAGGGACGCTCGATGCTGGTGAAGAAGGCGGCGCCGTTCCCGATCGAGTGCGTCGCTCGAGGCTATCTGGCAGGCTCGGGCTGGAAAGAATACCAGCAGACGCAGTCGGTCTGCGGCACCGCATTGCCTGCAGGCTTGCAGGAATCGTCTCAGCTTCCCGAACCCATCTTCACGCCGGCAACCAAAGCAACGAGCGGGCATGACGAAAATATCTCATTCGAGCAGGCGAGTGCTTTGGTGGGCGTGCAGGCAGCCCAACGCCTGCGGGACTACACACTCCGCATCTATTCAAAGGCCGCTGCCTACGCAGCCTCCCGTGGAATCATCATCGCCGATACGAAGCTGGAGTTCGGTATCTTCGAAGGCGAAATGATCTGGATCGATGAGGCATTCACCCCGGATTCTTCCAGGGTCTGGCCTGCCAGCGATTACGCGCCTGGCCGGCCACAGAAGTCGTTCGACAAACAGTTCGTTCGAGACTACCTGGAACAGAGCGGTTGGAATAAGCAGCCCCCGGCGCCGACATTGCCTGACTGGGTGGTTCGGGGCACCAGCGAAAAGTACGTCGAGGCCTATGAGCGATTGACCGGCAAGAGGCTGACCTAGGGCCCGTGTGCGATGGCTTTCGTGTCTCAGTTCAACGTCTTGGACTGGATCGTTTTGACGATCGTCGTTTCGTCAGTCGTCAGCAGCGTCCTCAAGGGATTCGCCAGAGAAGCCATCAGCTTGGGTGCAGTCATCCTGGGGTTACTGCTGGCTTCCTGGTTCTACGCTGAGGCGGGGAACTTGGTGTTGGAGTATGTGAAAACCCAAGAAATCGCTTCGCTCATAGGCTTTGCTGTCATTTTTCTGGGAATCTTGCTGGCCGGCGGAATCGTCTCATTTCTTGTTACCAAGTTCCTCCAGGCCACCGATCTTCAGTGGTTCGATCGTTTGTTGGGTTCGGCTTTTGGCTTCACGCGGGGCTGGCTCGTGGGATCGGTGATCTTTCTGGGCCTGACCGCGTTCCCGGTCCGCATCACGACGATCCAGCAATCGGTTCTGGGACCCTACCTGCTGATGAGCGCCAGGGTCCTGGTGCTGGTGACCCCAGCTCCCTTGAAGCAGCGGTTTCTGGAGGGATACGAGGAGGTCCGCCAGCTGTGGGAGAAGGCGGCCGACCACTCCAGCTCCTAAGTTCTCAAGCTCGTTCTGGGTGTTACGTGGACTTTGTTGTCGTTTTGGACGGTAATTGGATGCGTGGTAACCACGGTCAGCCCCTTCTGCCGGCCGTGGGGCTTTTCGTTGCGATCAATCAATGACAGCCCGCGGCCACCGCAAACGGCGCGGTGATCGTGGCTGCCACTTCAGGGAGTCCTTGGTTAGTGACTACCCCTCGGTCTTATCGCAGTCTGCACTGATTCGTTTGTAGGAGTTCGTCGTGAAAGAAAAACTAGAAGCGCTCGTTTCAGAGATGATCGACCGCGGCCTGCGATATGACGAAGCCGTGGGCGAGTTTGAACGGAAGTTCATCATGTCAGCCCTCGAGAAGAGCAACGGAAACCAGACCAAAGCTGCCAAGGCGATGGGTATTCATCGCAATACCCTTAACAAGAGACTAACCTCCTACAACCACCATTCCCGCCGAAAGCACTGATCGCCGCCGTTCTCTGCTCAGCGCTGGCAATCTCAGAATCACTCATAACTCATTGATTAAAATGCTCTTGTTCGGTAGTTAGAGACCGTCTCAGAGGCCCAGCGGCGTGGAAGTCAGGTGCCACGATGATTGAAAAAAGGCGCTTGACAGGCTGGGGGTGTTTCCTTAGTATTGGCACTCGTCTTCAGAGAGTGCTAACAACCCGGGTCGGGTACCGAACTTGTCTGAAACTGCTAACTGAAAGGAGATCGCACGATGAAAGTCAGACCTCTTCATGATCGAATCCTGCTCAAGCGGATTGAAGAGAAGGAAAGCATCAAGGGAGGAATTATCATCCCAGACACAGCCAAGGAGAAACCCCAAGAGGGTCTGGTCGTCGCCGTTGGCAACGGCAAAATCCTGGATAACGGCACCAAAATCACCCTCGAAGTCAAGGAAGGGGATCACGTCCTTTTCGGCAAATACTCCGGAGCTGACATCAAGATCGAAGGAGAAGAGTATCTCATCATTCGGGAAGACGAAGTACTGGGTATCCTGGCCGAATCTGCCAAATCGAAGGCCTCGAAGTAGGCTTGAGCAAGCCGCGCCGCACCGCAGATTGTGGCCGGCGGGTTTTCCGAATCGTCAATCGCATTCGACACTAACTGATTGCATCCAGAGGAGGATTCTAATGGCAAAGCAGATTATTCAGGGAGAAGGCTCACGCCAAGCGATTTTGAAAGGCGTGAACCAGCTGGCCGACGCTGTCAAGATCACGTTGGGTCCCAAGGGGCGTAACGTCGTTCTGGACAAGAAATTCGGGTCTCCCACGATCACCAAGGACGGGGTCACCGTGGCTAAGGAAATCGAGCTCAAGGACGCGCTCGAGAATATGGGGGCACAGATGGTCCGCGAAGTAGCCTCCAAGACCAGTGATGTCGCAGGTGACGGAACCACCACCGCCACTGTGCTGGCTCAAGCCATCTTTCGGGAAGGCGTCAAGACCGTAGCGGCTGGCGCGAACCCGATGGCACTAAAGCGCGGCATCGAACGCGCCGTCGATGCAGCCGTCGAAGAGATCAGGAAGCAAGCGAAGCCTGTCAAGGGTGACATGATCGCCCAAGTGGGCACCGTTTCGGCCAACGGCGACGCCACGATCGGCAACATCATCTCCGAAGCGATGAAGAAAGTCGGCAAAGATGGCGTGATCACGGTCGAGGAAGCCAAGACGATCGAGACGACTTTGGAAGTGGTTGAAGGAATGCAGTTCGATCGCGGGTATCTCTCTCCTTACTTTGTGACCGACCCGGAGAGAATGGAAGCCTCTCTAGAGAATGCCCTCATTCTGCTCCACGAGAAGAAGATCAGCTCGATGAAGGATCTGCTCCCTCTGCTCGAGCAGATTGCCAAGATCGGGAAACCCTTTCTCATCGTCGCCGAAGAAGTGGAAGGCGAAGCCCTGGCAACCCTGGTGGTCAACAAGTTGCGTGGCACCTTGAATTGCGCTGCAGTGAAGGCGCCTGGGTTTGGCGATCGCCGCAAAGCGATGTTGGAGGACATTGCCATTCTGACGGGCGGCAAAGTGATCAGCGAAGACCTGGGCATCAAGCTCGAGAACGTGCAACTGGCTGATCTTGGCCGCGCCAAGAAGATCACGGTAGACAAGGACAACACGACGATCGTCGAAGGCACCGGCAAGGCGGGCGACATCCAGGGCCGTGTGAAGCAGTTGCGCTCACAGATCGAGGAAACCACCTCGGACTACGACCGCGAGAAGCTGCAGGAACGGCTGGCGAAGCTGGTGGGCGGCGTCGCTGTGATCAAAGTCGGGTCGGCTACGGAAACCGAGATGAAGGAAAAGAAAGCACGGGTGGAAGACGCGATGCACGCAACCCGCGCCGCGGTGGAGGAAGGCATCGTGGCAGGCGGCGGAGTGACCTTCATTCGCGCAATCGCCGCTCTGGAGAAACTGAAGCTCGATGATGACGAGCAGATCGGCGCCAACATCGTTCGGCGCGCGCTCGAAGAACCGCTCCGCCAGATTGCTTCGAACGCAGGTGTCGAGGGTGCGGTGGTCGTTGCCCGAGTTCGTGGGGAGAAAAACGAGAACTTTGGCTACAACGCCGCGACGGACGAGTACGGCGACTTGGTGAAGGATGGCGTCATCGATCCCGCGAAAGTGGCTCGCACAGCACTTCAGAACGCCTCTTCGATCGCAGGCCTCATGTTGACGACCGAGGCCCTGGTGGCCGAGATCCCCGAGGAGAAAGAAGCGCCTGCCGGACCTCCAGGAGGCCACGGTGGCATGGGCGGCGGCATGTACTAGGCCAGCCTGTTCACCGGGCGGCATCGACAGCCGCCGGAGCAAAGCTCCGGCGGCTTTTTTTTCGCGTGCGCCCGAGACTGCACTATCGCGGCACCGGTGGCAAGCACCAGATCGTTCTGCGGGGCCCCTGCGGTCGTTCCGCGACAGGCGATAGTCAAACAAGCGGCGAGCACTCCATGTGCTATGGCCAGCCCGTCGTTCCCACGCAACTGCGATGACTGAGACTGCAGAGAGCTCAGGCCCGGTGATCCTGGCGGTTGAGCCAGATCACAAACTCAGCGCCGGCTTCGGGCAAGTTCTGCCAGGTAATCTCTCCGCCGTGGCTCTCGACAATGCGCTGCGCAATCGGGAGCCCTAGTCCAGTCCCACCACGTTTCCCTGAATAGAAGAGTTTGAACAGGCTGGGAGCATCTTCGGCGCTGACCCCGGCGCCAGAATCCGCCACGCGCACAAAAGCTCGATCCGCGTCTTTGCCGGTTGCAAAGCAAATGATGCGGGCGTCGTTCGGATTGGCCATCACTGATTCCTGGGCATTGACGACCAGGTTCAGCATGGCTTGTTTCAGCAGATCCGGATCGCCCAAGACTCGAACGGCTTCGTGCTTCGGGTCGTATTCCAGCCGAATGTCGGCGGTTTCGCACTCGCGGCGCAGGAGTCGAATGGTTTCATCGACTAGGGAGCCTAGCTCGATTTCTTTCCGCTCCAGTTCGAGCGGTTTGGCATATACGAGGAAATTTGACGCAAGGCGGTCGAGGCGTTTGATCTCTTGTTTGGTTCCCTTAAGCAGCACCGCGAGTTCGGTGGCTTCAGGGCCAGTTCCCGGCAGATCTTCTTCAATCATCTGCAGGTTCAAATTGATCGCGTTAAGCGGATTGCGGATCTCATGGGCCAATCCGCCCGCCAAGGTGCCCAGGTAGGCTAGCCGGTCAGCTGTCTGGGCTTCTGCCTCCAGAAGCTGAGCCCTTTTGAGCAGCCACAACACGTAGAGCAGTGCAAGGGTCAAGATACCTGCCACGATTGCTGAAGCGATCAAGAGCCGTTGGAGCAGAATGGAGCGAAGGCCGGAAAACCGGCTCTCCAGCGCGCTTCTGTCGACTCCGAGGTGCAGGATGAGTTGTGGCTGCCCATCGACCATGATGGGCTCGATAACGTCTAGGTAAGTCTGGCTTGGCGTGCCCAGCGAAGGGACTTCAACACGCGGGGATCGGGAGTTCTTTGGGGAAATCAGTATCCTGGGAAACTGGTTCTGCTCCAGCTCCATGCCCTGCCGGATGGCCTTATATTGGATTTCGCCCTGCAGGTCCTGGACGAGCAGGTACAGGATTTCCTCCTGCTGCGTTAGCAGGTTCTCCAGATAGGCGTCGACTTCCGCCGTCCGCTGAAACAGACTCTGCGCGCCAGAGGAGCCTAGCCGGGCATTGGTGTTTTGAATCTGCTCGCGAACTTGCAACCCAATGTTTTCGGCCGTCGCCGTTAGCTCAGAATCGACCTGGTCCCTTAGCGAACCGGTCGACAGCCGGAACAGCGTGAAGGTTGTGATGAGGATGATGACCCCAAAGAGGGCCGAGCTGATATAGAGATGATGTTTGAAGTTAGGCCGGCTCTTGAGCAGGAGTGCTTGCGCTTCTTTCCTCTCTTTCATCCTGGTTGAAAGGCCAGCTCGCAGTTTGCTGGCTCCTCAATACTCGATCTCTCCCTGCCAAAGCAGATCGGGCCCGTACCAGTCGCCCCTCCCTTGCAGTTTGTTGGGACGGCCTGCCGCATAGGTTCCGCGGTAGTGTTGCTTGATGGCCCTACGGAAGACGACGACCTGGCCGTCTCTTGCTAACTGGACTTCGACGACATCCTGCTTGGTCTCGTCCATCCAACAATGTTTCCAGGTCGCGTCGAACACTTTGCTCTCGCCGCGGCGAGTCCATACGCCGACCCAATGCGCCTCGTCGTAGTACCCCTCCTCGACTCTCCAGATCCTGCCCAGGTTCAAAGCGCCCGCTTGCAACGGCTGGGGTTGGGCGGCTGCTTGCTCCGTGAGGTTGGACTCGTTACACCCGGCAAGACAAGCGCAAAGGACCAGAAGACCGCATCCGAAGGCAGGAGGCCTCACATTACGCCACTTTGTTTTGCCATCGAAGTGCAATTCCCAGCTCTCCCGGCTATGGTGCCGTCATCCGCCGACCTGCCTAAGAATAGACAGTCGCAAATGCAATGTCATTAGGTTTGTCTTCGAACGCCAGTGCAAAGAAGCGCACGCCGTAGTGGACGTGCCGATGGCAACTTTCATCGGCCACTGTCGAGGGAGAATGACGAGAGTTCCTGGCTTAATGGACCAACCCCATGTTTCGGATCATCTGCTGGCAGCGCGGATGATTGCGAATCGGATCGTAGGTAGGGTAGACGTTGAGAAACACCAACGGACCTTCCATCACCTGATACGCTTTCTCGACACACCGCACGGCTTCCTCAAGACGGCTCAGCCCAATATAGATCAAGGCTAACGTCATGGAGGAAATGTAGCGGCGCTTCGACAGCTTCAGCAATCCGTTCAGGATATCCTCGGCCTCCCGGTTACGTCCCATCAGCGCCAAGCAGTGCGAGAATGCCACGCACGTAGGGCAGCTGGCCGGACAGTTCGCTTCCTCGCTCGAAGCACCGCAAGGCTGAATCCAGGTTCCCCTGCAGCGCGTACGAGCGTCCCAGGAAGGTGTGGAAATGGTAATAGTCGGGCTTGATCTCGATCCATTTTCGAAAGTGGTCGACGGCGGCATCATACTCCCGCCGTGCGATGCGCACGAATCCCAAGCTCGAATTCGTCAGATGCGAGAGCGGATCGAGAAAGTGGGACAGCTGAATGTGATAGAGCGCTTCGTCAAGCCGCCCCACCGGTGTGAGGAAATCCGAAGCGTACCAGTGGTGCGCTTCCGCTTTGGAATGAGAATTCGTTTGGAGTGCCTGCAAGTAGTGCTGCTCGGCTTCCTCCCATTCCCAGTCGTACGTGGAACGCACAAAGCCCAATGCGATGTGCGCTTCGGGCACTTGTGGGTCCAATGCGAGAGCCTTGAGGGCAGCGCTCTTGGCTTTGGGCATCACGTTGCGGGGCATTTCCAGGCCTTTATGAGTCAGCAGGCTGAAGCACTCGGCCAGGCCAGCATAGGGATCAGCGTAGGCAGGATCGAGCTGGATGGCTTCCTCAAAGAACTCGATGCCACGGCGCAGTCCCTCTTCCGTGCGTTTCTCGAGAAAGAAGCGACCCTTCAAGAAAAGGTGGTACGCCTCCAGATTGGAGGAAGGACGCCTAACGGGTGGCAATTCGACAGGCACCGACCAGTACTGCCGGAGCGTGTTGACAATCGCGCCGGAAAGCTCGTCCTGGATGGCGAACAAGTCGTCCATACTCCGGTCATAGGTTTCAGACCAAAGCCGGTAGCCGTCGCTTGCGCTAACAAGCTGGGCAGTAACGCGTAACCGCTCGCCCGAAGTCCGAACACTGCCTTCCAGCACGGTTTGCACGCGCAGCTGCTCGCCGATCTGCCTGATGTCGTAAGCCTTCCCCTTGTACTGAAACACCGAAGTGCGAGCCACAACGCTCATGCCATCAACCTTGCCGAGCGCGTGAATAATTTCCTCCGTAAGCCCATCGCTGAAGTACTCGTTCTCGAGCCTCGGGCTCAAGTTCAGAAACGGTAGCACCGCAATCGATTTGGCTCCGGTGGATGGCCCCACGGAAGCTGCGGGCTGCGCTGCTATGGGAGATTCTGAAGTCGCCTGAAAGACAACGGCGTAGCTGCCCTTGGGCAGGTGAATCCGGATGAGGTCGTCTCTCCCCTCGTTCTCGTAATACTCCATCAGCTTGGCACGCAGGCGTCTGGCCTCGCCCCGAACCACGGGATCCGTTCGCGGGTCGTACGATTTGCCGCGGTCGAAAACCTTGATGCCGATCAGGTACTCCTTCAGCTGCGCACCCCGGCCCGTCACGGTCTCGTGAACGACAAAACGAAGAAACCGGCTCATTCGGTCGGCCCTGGCAAACGCCTCGCTCGCGAGAATCTTCTCGAGTTCCCGGCCAATGGCTGCAGAGTCTAAGCCAGCCGAACCTCCGCCGTAGCTGGCGCTCAGCGGAGGACTTGACGATGATCGAGTCAGATTCGCCTTCTCCATCTTCCGCCCCTTCTTCACTGCCCATTGAACGAAGCCTCCACTCTAACCCGTCGCATCGCGAGATACAAGGGTCTGCCCCACCGCGGGTGTGCGACAAATTTGTGGGTGGATAGCATTTTGGGGCGAAGGGGTGGTAGAAGCTGAATGCTGGTAAAGCATGCAGAGAGGAGCCCCCCGATGACACTGCAAGAGTTGGAGCAACACCGCCGG
>Ga0194132_10009888_pt1 | contig 12923 bp, 10 predicted proteins | sample TA2KigOf80mmetaG_FD_148612 | JGI IMG/M metagenome (GOLD analysis project Ga0194132, IMG submission 148612) | Freshwater microbial communities from Lake Tanganyika, Tanzania - TA2015054 Kigoma Offshore 80m | ecosystem: Environmental > Aquatic > Freshwater > Lake | place: Tanzania: Lake... | reverse complement strand
GGTCGAGCCGTGGAACTCCAACTTGATCTCGCGGTCGAAATCCACACGCAGGGGGTCATTTCGGCGGTCACCCATTGGGTTCCTCGGTCATTTCGGCAGGAAAGAGGCAGAAACGCTGGGAATCCCAGGGTTCCGGCGCACATGCCATGCCGAAAGTCGAAGGTCATCTGGGAAATAGGGGTCAGGATCGCGTGATCGATGCTGGGGAAATACTGGCTGATGTCCGCGCGTAAAGCAAACGGATATCGCCCCATCAACTGCTGGAGCCGGCGCGAGGCGGCGTGGGTGCCCTTCCCGGCGCGACAGGCGTAGCTGTCCGGGTGGAACCGGGCGTCGAGCACCGGCGCGAGCACGTTCATGATCGCGTGGTGGGCGACGCGGTCGCGGTACGGCGCGGCGGAAATGAGGCGCGGTTTGGGCCGCGTAATGCGATGCGTGCGAAACGGGCCGGGGGCGTAGGTTCCCGCTTCCAGTTCGCGCTGAAGGGCGAGCAGTTCCCACTCGCGGCAGAACTCGAACCGCTCGACGACGGGCCGGCGCGTCTTGCCGTGCCGCGCGGTCTTGGCGGCGCGCAGCAGGTTCGGCCACGCGACGACAGCGTCGAACAGGTTCGCGTGCCGCTTCACGCCCCACCGCCTTTGGCCTTGAGCGCGCGGAGCCACCCGCCGACCTGCCGGCCCACGTCGTCGGCCAGCCGCAACACGTGCCCGTGCGCGGCTTCCGGGTACGCCCGCAGATCGACGGCCAACCGCAACTGGAACCGCAACACCTCCAAGCCGACGTTGACTTCGGCCAACAGCGCCGCACGGTCCGCGGGCGCGGCGAACTTGGCCCGAATCAGTCCGTCAAGGGTGGCGCGGGCGTGGCGCGTGAGATCGGCCCCGAGGCCGGCGCGCTGGTGGCGCGGGAACTTCTCGACGCGGCGCGCGAGTTCCAGATTGAGGGCGTAAGCGGCGCGTACGACAGCAAGTTCTTCGGACATGAAAGAACTCCGGGGCGGACGTTCGGCGCGAGCCTACCGGCCCGCCCCGGAGCGAACGAGCGTTCGGCCACCGCGCAGCGGTGGCGCGCGATCCGGGTCAGGACTTCCGCACCCGCGGCCCGGCGGTCCGTGAACCGCCGGGAACTGGGGCCGCCGTGAGGCGATGGGAAGTGCAGGGACAGAACCACCCGGAAGCCGATGTTGTTGTTCCTGTTGTCGGGCGCGTTACTGTTGCGGTACGCGGCGCGGCAGTTGTAGCCGTTGTTGTTCCAGGAGCCGCCGCGGAGAACGCGAGAGACAGACCCGAACCGTGCGGGTATCATCGACGACACCCGAAGCGCCCCATCGGAGATTCTCCGACATGCTCCGCATTCTTGGTAGCCCGAAGCGCGCGTGCGACGGCGTCACCCGGCGCGACCTGCTGCGCGCGGGATCGCTGAGCCTTCTTACAGGGGGCTTACGCCCCCCGCTCAGTGGGGCCGATGCGCTCGCGAAGCCGCGAGCGGCCGGCGCGAAGGCCAAATCCGTCATCCTCCTGTACCCCTTTGGTGGGCCGAGTCAGCTCGACACGTTCGACCCCAAACCCGATGCGCCGGCCGAGGTGCGCGGGGCGATGAAGTCCATTCGGACCGTCGTGCCCGGCATCGACATCAACGAGCACCTGCCGAACGTCGCGCGCGTGATGGATCGCGTCACGCTCATGCGCTCGCTGAACCACCCGTGGAACTTCCACGGGATGCAGTACGCCACCACCGGGTTGCCGCAGGGCACGATCCCCATCGAGGAGACGCAGCAGCACCCGGAGCAGTGGCCGTTCGTCGGGTCCGTGGTGTCGTACCTGAACCAAAAGGCGCACGGCGCGAAGCCGAAGGGGTCTGTGCCGGATAACGTCGTGCTGCCGTGGCTGCTCAGTTCCAAGCGCACCATGCCGCCGTACGCACGGCTGCACGCGGCGTATCTGGGCGGCGAGTTCGACCCGATCTGGGGCGAGTTCAAGGGCACCGCGACGCGCTCGGTCCGGCGCGCCGCGTGGGGCGACCCGGAGAACTTCCGCGACCCGCACCTCGGCGTCACGCCCGACAGCCGGTTCGAGTTCGCAGCCGGCACCGCGCTCGATACCGGCATGACCCTCGACCGCCTGAACGACCGGCGCTCGCTGCTCCAACAGTTCGACGCGGCGCGCGTTGCGCACGACAAGACGCGCACGGGCCGCAGGCTAGACGAGAACCGCGCGCTCGGCTTCTCGCTCATGGACTCACCGAAGATTCGCACCGCGCTCGATCTGGGCCGCGAGCCGGACAAGCTCCGCGCGCGCTACGGCATGACGCTGTTCGGCCAAGGCGCGCTGCAAGCGCGCCGACTGGTCGAAGCCGGGTGCCGGTTCGTTACCGTGATCTGGGACGAGTTCGGTCAACTGAACACCGGCTGGGACACACACGAGGACCAGAAGAACCGGCTCACCACCGACCTTTTGCCCGGCTTCGACCTCGCGTTCTCCGCGCTCATCGACGACCTGACGCAGCGCGGCCTCTTGGACGAAACGCTGGTACTGGTACTGGGCGAAATGGGCCGCACTCCGAAACTACAGGGCGACGGGCGCGGGCACTGGGGCCGCGCGTACTGCAACCTGATGGCCGGCGGCGGGGCCGCACGCGGGCGGCTGATCGGCAAGACGGACAAGATCGCCGGCGAACCCATCGACCGGCCGCTGAAGGCGAAGGACGTGCTCGCCACCGCGTACCACCTGCTCGGCATCGACCACGAGCAAACCGTGACCGACAAACTCGACCGCCCGGTTCCGCTGCTCCCCTACGGCGACGTGATCCGCGAAGCCCTCGCGTAGCCCTCACAGGTGCCCGTCATGAGTGCCCCGCACGCCGCGTCCGCTGTTCGCTCACTGCTCCCGCCGCGCGATCTCGTGCGCGTCGGGAGCCGGCGGTGGTTCCTCCAGACCGGGCTGGCCGGGTTCGCGGGCCTCACGCTCGCCGACACACTTCGCGCGAAAGCGCCATCCGCGAGCGCGAGCAAGAAGTCGGTCATTCTGTTCTGGCTGTCGGGCGGGCCGAGTCAGATCGACACGTGGGACCCGAAGCCGGACGCGCCGTCGGAGGTCCGCGGGCCGTACAAGACCATCGCCACCAGCGTGCCCGGCACCCGGTTCTGCGAGCACCTGCCGCTGCAAGCGCGCGTCGCGCACAAGCTGACCGTGCTACGCGCGGTCGATTGCTCCGCGAGCGACCACACGCCGATCACGATGCAGGCGGGCCACCCGCTGGCGCGGCGCACCAACGACGGCAAGGACGGCGGCGGCTACCCGTCGATGGGGTCGGTCGCGGCGAAGTTCCGCGGGACCAACGCGCCGGCGATGCCCGCGTTCGTCGGCTTGGCCGACTCGTGGAAAGCGGACGTGTACGGTGCGGGGCACATGGGCCACGCCTTCGAGCCGGTGAAGGGGACCGAACTCCCCGGCCGGCTGGCGCTGCCCGCGGGCGTCGAGGTGGCGCAGTTGCGCGACCGCGACGCGCTGCGCAAGCAGTTCGACACGCTCCGGCGCGACCTCGACACCGGGCACCAGATGGCCGCGACCGACGGGTTCGCCGACAAGGCGCTCGACATGATCGTCTCGCAGCAGGTGCGCGACGCCTTCGACGTGGCGAAGGAACCGGACAAACTGCGCGACGCCTACGGCCGCGTCAGCGTCGGCGAGAAGGCGCTGCTCGCGCGCCGGCTGGTCGAAGCCGGGAGCACGTTCGTACTGGTCAGCGGGCGGTGGGGCTACTTCGACCACCACGGCGACGAGGTGCCGCCGTGGGGCGGCATCCAGAAGGGACTGACGCCGATCCTCCCGACCATCGACCGCGCGCTTTCGACGCTGATCGAAGACCTCGACGCCCGCGGGTTGCTCGAATCGACTCTGGTGCTGATGCTGGGCGAGTTCGGCCGCTCGCCGAAGATGACGAAGGACGCCGGGCGCGACCACTGGACGTCGGTGATGTCGATGCTGGCGGCCGGCGGTGCGGGTTCGCGCGGCTGTGTGGTGGGCGGTACGGACGCGCACGGCGGCACGGTCAAGAGCCGCAAGGTGACGCCCGCGGATCTCGCCGCGACCGTGTTCCGGCACCTCGACATTCCGCTCGACGCGCAGTGGACCAGCCCGCAGGGGCGACCGATCCCGATCGTGGCCGACACCGGCACCCCCGTCGCGGAACTGGTCTGAGCGTGAAGCTCGTGAACCCCTCGCCCGATTCATCAGGAATTGTTCCCATGCGCGCGGTGGTGTTGTTCGTAACGATGTGTGCGGCGGCGGTCGCCCTCGACCCGGCCCGGGCCGCGCAACCGAAGCAGCTGAACCTCGGCGGCTCGTACCGCGTCGCGCTCGGCGCGGCCCGATTCTCCGACGATCAACAGGTACTCACGAAGCAGGGCTTGAAGAAGTGGCCCGACCAAGAGAAGTTCATCCCCGACGCGATGAAGAACCTGAAGTTGGCGAAGGTCGCGGGGAAGAAGGACGCGGACATCGTGCTGGCGGCGATTGCGAACCCGAAGGCGACGGCCCCGATGAACGTGCCGGTGTCGTGGCTGTTGGACGCGGCCATCAGCGCCCCCTCGTACAAGGAGGCCGTGCCGTACTTGAAAGCGGCAGAAGCGGAGTTCGAGCGCCGCGCGAAGGCCGCGGAGACCGCGGGGAAGGCCGCGCTGCCGGTCGTCAACTCGGCGCTGTCCGATCTGGCACAGGCGAACATACCCGCGGGCGAGCGCGCGGCCTTCGACAAGCTCCCGCGCGACCGCCAGTTCGAGAAACTCTCGTCCGTGATTACCCTCAAGGAAGCCGGCAAGCGCTCCGCGCTGGAGAAGCAGTTCCTCACGCAGTTGCCGCTGTTCCAACTGCACACGGAACTGAACCGCGGCAAGATCGCGACGGGCGCGGTGGTCAAGTTCGCGGAGAGCAAACAGTAGCGCGCGCCGCGGGTCAGAACTCCATGCGGCGCAGTGACCGCGCGCCGGCGCGCAGGGGTAGCACCAGCGCCGCCGCACCGACCAGCAGTGCCACCGGCACGCCGGCGTACACCCACGGGCCCGCCCGCGCCGCGCCGCCGGTCGCGCCCTTCGCCAACTCGACGACGTGGAACGGCACCACCATCAGGCCGATCACCGCGACGAGGAACGCCAACCCCGTCACCATGTTCACCGTGCCGCCGAACCCGACGACGATCTTCGACGGGTCCGTTTCCTTGAACGTCGGCAGGTACGCCCCGAGGCCCACGTTCAGCGCGCTCAAGCCCAGCGCGATCACCGCGACCGCGACCGCGTGCAGCACCAACCCCGGCCCCGGCAGCCCCAAGAGCGCGTCGCTCGCGAGGATCAGCGTTTCCGCCACCACGAGCGCGCCGGTCGCGGCGAACGCGAACTTGCCGCGCAACAGTTGGTCGCGGCTCAAAGGCGTCAGGCCCAGAATCCAGAACTTGCGCCCCTCGAGCGATATCAGCGGGAACACGAACCGGCTCAGCCCGGCGCACAGCAGGATCGACGTGCCGCACAGGTTCATCAGGCTGATGGCGTACTTGTCCATCACCGCGAGGTCGGCCGCCGCGTACTGGCGGAAGTTGCTCGCCCCGAACAGCATCAGCAGCCCGAAGATGGCGAGCACCACCCACTGCGTCGGGTCGCGGCGGAACGTGCGGAAGTCCTTCACCACGAGCACGCGGGTCCGCTTGTCGAGGTAGAAGACGAGCGCGTCCATGACCCGATCGAGGGCGCCGGTGCGGTAGATTTTCTTCGCGCGCCCGAAGGCCGAAAGCCGGTCATAGGCGGTGCGGTACACGCGCCGCGCGACGAACGCGGCGATCAGGAACATGACGAGGCCGTTGCTCCACACCTGCGCGAGCGGGACGAGCGCGCCGGTCAGGTCGCCGCGGGCCGCGGCCATGACCCCGCGCGTCATCCAGTGGCTCGGGACCGCGCCGCTGCGGAACGCGGCGAACTGGCCGATCAGGTCGTCGACCTCGCGCCCGGCGGTGGCGACCGAGCGCCGGAACCCCAGCCCCACGCGGTACAGCCAGTACAGCGCGCCGGCGGCCAGCACGAGACCCACGAGCGCGAAGAACTGCTTGCGGTTCCGCGGCATGTACCGCACCAGCAGCAGGCACCCGGCCGCGGACACGGACCCCGGCAAGATGACGTAGCCCAGCAGGAACAGAGGCAAGAGCGCGTAGAAGTACCACGGCACGCCGGAGATCAGGCCGTAGCCCACGAAGATGGGCAGGCCGAGGATCACGAACCCCCACGAGCTGAACGCGACCGCGGCCTGAAACTTCGTGGCGAAGATGTGGTCGGCGCGCGCCGGCGAGCACAGCAGGAACCGCGCCTCCGGGCTGGTGAACAGGCTCGCGTACAGGATGATGCCGGTGGAGAAGACGAGCATCGTGCCGAGGGTGAAGAACAGCAGGTCGAAGAGCGCCTCGACGATGCCGCCCTTGAACGGCACGTCGTTGACGCGCAGCTCGTTGAACAGGTACAGGCTGACGCCGAACGTGAACGCGGCCACGAACGCGCTGGTGGCGATCATGGTGACGAGCCGCGCGCGCCCGGTTTCGAGGAGCACCCGCAGCCCGTTGCGCGCGAGCCGCGCGCGGAGCCGCCGGAACAGCGCGCCCTGATCGGCAACGGGGGGAAGGCTGGCGCTCATGGGTCGGTCTCTTTCGCCCCTTCGGGGCGGACGCTAAGCGGTGACAGGTGTGGTTTCTGTTGTCTCCGGCGTCTCTTCTGTGATCTTCATGAACAGGTCTTCGAGCGACCCGTCTTGGTTGGCTTGGCGGCGCAAGTCGTCCATCGTGCCGCAGCCGAGGAGCGTGCCGCGGTCGAGGATGCCGATTCGGTCGGCCAGTTCTTGCGCGATGTCCAGCGTGTGCGTGCTGAGGAAGATCGTCATGCCGCCGGCCGCGAGCTTGCGGAGCAGCAGTTTCAGTTCGCGAATGCTCTTGGGGTCGAGGCCCACGGTCGGCTCGTCGGCGATCAGCAACTTCGGCTCGTGGACGAGCGCCGCGGCGAACACCGTGCGCTGCCGCATCCCGTGCGAGTAGCGCTCCGTCAGATCGTCGACGAACTCGTCGAGGTGGAACAGTTCGATCACCTCGTCGATCTTGTCGGCGGCGCGGGGCGCGGGCATGGCGTACAGGTCCGCGGTGAACTGGAGGAACTCGCGCCCGGTCAGCTTCTCGTACAGGAACGGCTGATCGGGCACGTAGCTGACGAGCGCGCGGGCGTGGTCGCCGTCGGTGCGCAGGTCGAACCCGCCGACGCTGACGCTGCCCGTCGTGGGGAACAACAGCCCGCAGAGCATCTTGATGGTGGTGGTCTTGCCGGCCCCGTTCGGGCCGAGGAACGCGAACAACTCGCCCGCGGGCACGTGCAGCGACAGGTCGCGCACCGCGACCTTCGGCCCGTAGCTCTTGGTGACGGTGCGAATATCGATCATGGCGAGCACCTGATGTTGGAACGTGTGTCGCGAAGCCGCGAGCGGCTTTAATCCTCGCGCTCGAAGACCAGCGTTTCGCCCTTCTCGAACGCCTCTTGGCGCATCACCTTCCCGTCGCTCGTGCGCACCCACGTGCGCGCCACGACCTCCGCGCGGCGGTACTCGATCACCCAGCACGCGAACTCTTCGCCCCGGCGCGTCAGCGCCTGCGGCTCGCGCCCGACCTTCGCCAGCAGCGACTCCTTCGCCTTCTCCTCCGGCACGCGCAGGCCGAACTCCGCGAGCTTCTTGCGGAACAGCCCCGCGACCGCTTCTTGCATCGGGTTCGACTCCGACACAACCCACTCCAAGCTGCCGCGGACGTTGCCGAGCCGGTTCACGGGTTGCAGCGGGTTCAGCGGCATCCCGGCCGGCACGGGCACCGGGTCGAGGTCGCCGATCACGTTCGCCAGCGTGCTCTTGATCTCCGCGCGCCCCGTCAGCACGCCGCCGGACACCGTACCGCGAATGTCGATGGTGCCCGTCGCGACGCTCTTGTCGCCCATCTGAATGTCCACCTTCGCGCTCATCGTCTGTTCTTTCAGGTCACCGTCGCGCGTCATCACCACTACCGTCGTGGCGTCGAGGAGCAGCAGCTTGATGCCGGACTGCGCGAACTCGATGCGGTTGTAGCGGTACGTGAAGAGGAACGTGTCGTCGGCGTCGCGGTACTTCATCTGGGTGCTGAGCGTGCCGAGGGGCCGGTCGCCGGGCTTGGGGTTGCGGTACAGCGACCACTTCGCCGGCGCGCCTTGGCGCGCCTCGTCCGCAAGCTCAATGGTCACGGGCGGCGGGCCGCTGGCGAACAGCCGGGGCCACACGTCGCGGTACACGACGAACCCGGTGGTGGCGAGCCAGAACGCGAAAATGCCCGCGACGGCGATACGCGGCGGCATGAGACACCTGCGACCAGAACGGCGAGACATGCGACTGGGTTAGGTTTCCCAATTATACGAACCAGACGCCGCCGCGGGCGCGCCATTTCAGTTCGCGCGCAGCGGTGGGCCTCGAAGACTCGGCACCACCCTACAAAATGGCGCGCGCGGTTCCACAATGCCAGCATCACCTCTCCGTCTCTGGGGTTCATCATCATGATCGTCGGCGTTCCCAAGGAAGTGAAGCAGGACGAGTACCGCGTGGCGATGGTGCCGGCGGGCGTCGAGGAACTGACCCGCGCCGGGCACACGGTGCTGATTCAGGCCGGGGCCGGTAGCGGGAGCGGCATCGGCGACGAACTGTACGTCGCCAACGGCGCGCAGATCGTCGCCACCGACGCCGAGGTGTGGGCGCGGGCCGACATGATCGTGAAGGTGAAGGAGCCGATGCGCGACGAGTGGCCGCGCATGCGCGCCGGGCAGACGGTGTTCACCTACTTCCACTTCGCCGCCGACCGCGCACTGACCGACGCCGTCATTCAGTCCGGCATCACGGCCATCGCCTACGAGACGATCCGCGACGCGAAGGGCACGCTCCCGCTGCTCACGCCCATGAGCGAGGTGGCCGGGCGCATGAGCATTCAGGAGGGGGCGAAGTATCTGGAGCGCCCGTTCGACGGGCGCGGCATCTTGCTGGCCGGCGTGCCCGGCGTGCCCCCGGCCACGGTGTCGGTCATCGGCGCGGGCGTCGTCGGCGCGAACGCCGCCCGCGTCGCCGCCGGCCTCGGCGCGAACGTCTTCATCCTCGACGTGAACCTCGACCGCCTGCGCTACATCGACGACGTGATGCCGCAGAACGTCACGACCGTGTTCAGCAACCGGCTGAACATCCTCGACTGCCTGCGCCACTCCGATCTGGTGATCGGCGCGGTTCTGATTCCGGGCGCGAAGGCCCCGCACCTCGTCCGACGCGAAGACCTGAAGGTCATGCAACCGCGCGCGGTGGTCATCGACGTGGCCATCGATCAGGGCGGGTGCTTCGAGACGAGCCGGCCGACGACGCACGCGAAGCCGACGTACATCGTGGACGACATCGTTCACTACTGCGTGACGAACATGCCGGGCGCGGTCGGCCGCACCAGCACCTACGCGCTCACCAACGTGACGCTCCCCTACGCACTCCAACTGGCGAACAAAGGCCCGGAGCGCGCGGTGCGCGAGAACCCGGCGCTGCGCGAGGGCGTGAACGTGAGGGCCGGCAAGGTCACGAACCAACCCGTCGCCGAAACCTTCGGCCTCGAATGTGCGCCCGCGTTGTGAGCGGGAAAGGCATTTCACCACGAAGGCACAGAGGTCACACAAAGGAACACAGAGAAGACCGGAAGAGAGTTCTCAACCATAGCTTTCTTTCGGCCTTCTCTGTGTTCCTTTGTGTGACCTCTGTGCCTTCGTGGTGAAGTCCGATCTTCCCCCATTTGCCCTTCGCGCCGCGGCCCGGCTTCGCTATTGCCCCCGACATGTTGCCTGCACCCTCTGGAGGACTGCGCATGTCGCGGCGGTTGCTCGTTCTTTCGGCGCTCGTTCTCGCGCCCGCGGCGCTCGCCCAGCCCCCCGCGGCCGACGCGCCGCGGTTCAAGTGGGAGGCCGGGAAGGTGCTGACGTATCGCGTCGTTCAGCAGACGCTCGTCACAGAAACGACGCTCGACGAGAAGACCAACAAGCCCGTGACCGGAGAGGCCCGCACCACGCTCACGCTGACCCGCAAGTGGGCCGTGAAGGACGTGGACAAACAGGGCGTCGCCACGCTCGAAATGAGCATCACCGAGATGAAGAACGAGTTCCGCCAGCCGGACGGCTCGACCGCCGTGACCGATTCGTCGAAGCCCGACGACGCCAAGAAGATGGAAGCGTTCCTGAACAAGCCCATCGTTGTCGTGCGCATGGACGCGCAGGGCAAGTTGGTGGAGGTGAAGGAGGCGAAGGGCGGGGTGGCGGCGCGGCTGCACGCGGAGCTGCCGTTCCGCGTCGTGCTGCCCGACGCCGCGCCCGTGGCCAACGCCACGTGGGACCGGGTGTTCGCGGTGAAGCTCGACCCGCCGCACGGCACCGGCGAGAGCTACGACTTCGCCCAGAAGTACACCAGCAAGGGCGCGAAAGACGGGCTGCTGGTGGTGGGCGTGGACACGACGATGAAGGCCCCGCCGAAGGCGGTGAGCGAGCAGGTTCCGCTGGTGCCGATGCTGTGGACCGGCGACGTGTACTTCAACGTGGGCGGCGGCAAGTACCACGCGGCCCGGCTGCGGGCGCGCTCGGAACTCGCCAACCACGCCGGCGAGGGCACGAAGTTCGTGTACGAGAGCAGCTACGCCGAGGACGCGGTAGAGAAGTGATACTGGTCTTGGCGAGCGGCCGGGTTCATCCCGGCCGCCTTCGCGCGCGGACCACGGCCGGGGTAAACCCGGCCGCTCGCCAAGACGCGCGCGATTACTCCTTCCCCAACACCAGATCGACGACCCAGCACCCGCGGACGTGAACCTGCGCGGCGTCGCGGCAGTGGTTGAGGATGTCGTCGTTGTCGCACCCGGCGTCTTGCAGCGCGTCCGCCAGAATCGGCATCGCGCCGAACTCGCGCGACTCGTACATCGTGCGCGCTAGCGCAATCGCGGTGTCGGTGCGCCACTCCGGGGCGAAGGCGACCGGGCGGAACGGGTTGCCGTGGACTTCGTTGATGAGCCGCCGAATGAGTGATTTCATCCCGTGCTGCGCAGCGTCGCGCGCCTTGTCAGCGTTCTGTGCGTTTGGTCCGGCGAGCCGAGCCGCGCGCGACCCGGCGGCGCGGACGACCATCTCTGCTGTTTCGTTCTGCTCGTAGATGTAGTGTTGGGCGCAATTGGCCGCGTCGAATGCCGCCTCGTCCGGTATCTCCGTGGTGTCAAACACCTCGTAGGCGTCGTGGTTCGCCGTCCAACAGTCGTTGAAGGAAATCAACCCGTCCGCGTACTTTTCACCAGCTTCGATAGCTTCGAGAAAGACGGGGGATGTGAGTTGGTCCGCCACTTGGCGCAGCAGGTGGGCGACGAGTAGGAGCTTTTTCCGATCCGTACCCATCCGTTCTTCGGGGTGTGGCATTGACCGCCACACCGCCCACGGGTCGCCACTGCCGATGTCCAACCAGACTTCTTCTGTTACACCCTTCTCAGGCTTGAAGACGTACTTCGTCATCGCTTGCCCCCCAAGCGAAATCACCCCCACTCGCGCGGGCGCGAATGAGGGTGATCGTCGTCGGTGCGCCCACTCGTTGCAACGAGTGGGCGTTACGCGTTGCAAGGCCTTACCCCAAGTTCATCGAGAGCAGGAACTCGAGGTTGGACTTGGTCTTCTTGGACTTGTTCACGAGCATTTCCATCGCCTCCACCGGGTGCATGTCGGCCAGCACGCGGCGCAGGATGCGGACCTTGTCGAACTCGTCCGGGTGCATCAGCAGCTCTTCCTTGCGGGTGCCGCTCTTGTTCACGTCGATGGCCGGGTACACGCGCTTCTCGACGAGCCGGCGGTCCAAGTGCAGTTCGCTGTTACCCGTGCCCTTGAACTCCTCGAAGATCACCTCGTCCATGCGCGAGCCGGTGTCCACGAGTGCGGTGGCGAGGATGGTCAGCGAGCCCCCCTCTTCGACGCACCGGGCCGCGCCGAAGAACTGCTTGGGCTTCTGCATGGCGTTGCTGTCGAGGCCGCCGGACAGCAGCTTGCCGCTGCCGGGCGCTTCGGTGTTGTGGGCCCGCGCGAGGCGCGTGATCGAGTCGAGCAGGATGATGACGTCCCGCTTCATCTCCACCATGCGTTTAGCCTTTTCGAGCACGATCTCCGAGATGTGGATGTGCTCTTCGGGCGGCTCATCGAAGGTGCTGGCGACGACCTCGGCGTTGGCGCCCTGCACGAGCCGCTGCATCTCGGTCACTTCTTCGGGGCGCTCGTCCACGAGCAGCACGAAGACGTAGGCCTCCGGGTGGTTCTTCAGAATGGCGTTCGCCATCTTGGAGAGGAGGATCGTTTTGCCGGTGCGCGGCGGGGCGACGATCAGCCCGCGCTGGCCCTTGCCGACGGGCGTGACCAGATCGACGATCCGCATCGAGATTTCGTCGGGCGTCGTTTCGAGCTTGAGGCGCGCGTTCGGGTGCAGCGGCGTGAGGTCGCCGAACCCGGTCAGGCCCGCGCCCTCGTCCGGGTGCTTGTGGTTCACCAGCTCGATCTGCATCAGGGCGAAGTTGTCCTGATTCTCGATGGGCAGGCGGATCGGCCCTTCGACGATGAGGCCGGTCTTGAGGCTCATGCGCCGGATTTGCGACGGCGAGACGTAAATGTCTTCCGGGCTGGCGAGGTAGTTGTGCGCTTGGCTGCGGAGGAACCCGTAGCCGTCGGGCAGCACCTCGAGGGTGCCGGACCCGCGGACCACTTCGCCGCGCTCGATCTGGCGGCGCACGACGGCGACGATGAGCTGCGCGCGGCTCATGCCGGTGTGCTCGCGGATGCCCTCGCGCTCGGCGAGCGCGAACAG
>Ga0194132_10009883_pt1 | contig 12934 bp, 14 predicted proteins | sample TA2KigOf80mmetaG_FD_148612 | JGI IMG/M metagenome (GOLD analysis project Ga0194132, IMG submission 148612) | Freshwater microbial communities from Lake Tanganyika, Tanzania - TA2015054 Kigoma Offshore 80m | ecosystem: Environmental > Aquatic > Freshwater > Lake | place: Tanzania: Lake... | reverse complement strand
GCTCATGCGCTCGCAGCACCCCGTCGACGCACTCTGTGACCTGTTGATTGAGGAACAGCTCCGCGTCTCATACTTCGGTGCGGTCATCGACGCGGGTACCCTCCAGGACTTCATCACCCACCCTGTGTTCATGGTAGGCAGCGACGCCCTGTTACTGGGCGACTTCCCGCCCCCGATGGCGTATGGCTGCTATCCTCACATCCTCAGCGAGGTTGTCAGGGAGGAGCGCAAGCTCAGCCTGCCCGAGGCCATCCGCCGGATGACGTCCTACCCTGCCCAGCGCATGGGAATAAAAGACAGGGGGGTGCTCCGTGACGGGATGAAGGCCGACATTGTGGTGTTTGATCCAACGACCATCAGGGCAAACGTCACGAGGTACAAGACCCGCGAACGCTCCACGGGTATCGAATATGTCCTGGTGAATGGCCAGGTGGTCATGGACGGCGGCACGCACACGGGAGCCCTGCCCGGCCGCGCCATCAAACGCGGGCAATAAAAGCGAGGAGAGGATTGATGAGGGCAGCCGTCTATCAGGGGAATCAAAAGCTGGAAATCAAGGACGTACCCGTGCCGCCCACAGGACTGGGCCAGATACTCGTCAAGGTAAGCCATAGTGCCATCTGCGGGACCGACGTACACGGCTTCATGTACGACGTTGTGCCGAAGGGCCAAATCATGGGTCACGAGTACAGTGGAACCGTCGTTGAAGTGGGGAAGGGCGTTACCCAGTGGAAGAAGGGCGACCGCGTAGCAGGGGGCGGAGGCACGCCCCCGCCGGGCGTGCCGTCGTTCATAATCACTCACCCCAGGTTCAATTTCAGAAAACAGGGATGGAACAGTCAACCGCCGTGGGCGATGGCATACGCCGAGTATGTCCAGATGGAAGCCTGGCAGGCGCTCGGCATCCCCAACGAGGTCTCGGACGTAGCTGCGTCCATGGCTGAACCATTGGCTGCCGCCGTCCATGCCGTGCGCCGTTCGGGACTCAAGATAGGCGATTCAGTCGCAGTGTTCGGTGCCGGCCCGCTTGGCCTGTTCAGCGCTCAAGTGGCGAAGGCTGCCGGCGCGGCTCCGGTCGTCGCCATCGAACCTGCGCCTGCCAGACGCGAGGCCGCCGGTAAAGTCGGAGCCGACGCGGTAATCGACCCGTCGAAGCAGGACGTTGAAACCGAGCTGACAAAGCTTACAGGCGGCAAGGGGCCGCAGATAGTCTTCGAGTGCGCGGGGGCCAAAAGCACCTTGCACCAGGCCATGGAATCCGTCCGCTTTGGCGGCAGGGTCGTGCTCGTCGCGCTCTCATGGGAGCCTCAGCCGGTTGTGCCTGTGGACTTCATCACACGCGACGTGGAGCTCACGACCACCTTCGCCCATGGCACCGACGACTGGCTCGTCGGGTTCGACCTCATCAAAAAGGGCAAGGTAAACACCGACGCCCTGCTGACGAAGGACGGCATCATCCCGCTGGAGAAGATCCAGGAAACCTTCCTGCGGCTCACCAAGCCCACCGACGAAATAAAGGTCGTCGTGAAGCTTTAGATAGGTGCTGCTGCAGAGACAGCTTTCAAGTCCTTGCCCTTAAGCACCAGTCCCGCCGCCACGAATCCTGTCACGGCGAAGCCCAGGCTCACCCAGAACGCGAGGCTGAAGCCATCGGTGAAGGCCACCGGGGGAGGTGTGCCCGCCCCGATGAGTCCGTTGGCCCGCGATGTTGCAACGGTTATAAGAATCGCGAGACCCAGCGCCCCGCCGATTTGCTGTGACATATTGATGAGTCCCGAGGCCAGTCCGGCCTGCTTGTCTTCAACGCCGGACAGCGCCGCGATGGAGATGGGGATGAACGAGAACCCCATACCAATGCCGGTAAGGATGAAGCCAGGGAACAGGTCGACGAAGTACGAACCGTCCGGAGAAATCTGGGTGAAGTAGATAAGGCCAACGCTGAGCAGGGCCAACCCTGTCATCAGCACGGGCTTCACGCCAAGTTTTGTCACCAGCGCCTGCGATATGCCCGCGGTAACGATGATTGTGAGGGCGATGCCGAGGTAGCCGACACCCGTCTTTAGAGCCGAGAAGCCCAGCACCTGCTGCATGTACAGTGACAGCAGGAAAAACATCCCGAATATGCTCGTGCCGAGAATCAGCCCCAGGACGTTTGCACCCGTCAACGTCCGCCGCTTGAAAACCCTCATCGGCACGAGGGGAGATTTGGACCGTATTTCGATTGCCACGAACAGCCCCAAGAGGGCCACCGAGCCCAGTATCATCCCGATGGTCTGTCCGGCGCCCCAACCGACTTCAGGTGCGCGGGTGAGCGCATAGACGAAGAGAAGCAGGCTGGCGGTGATGGCCGTAGCGCCTTGTGCATCGAAGTCCCGTGAGAGCTGCGACGCCCGGCTCTCCCGCACGACCATCGGGACGAGCGCGAAGGCGAGGATGCCGATCGGCACGTTCAGGAAGAATATCCACTCCCAGCCCACGTACTCGGTGAGCACGCCTCCAAGGATGACGCCGATGGCCGCGCCTGACCCTGCGATGGCCCCGAGGACACCGAGCGCCTTGTTCCTTTCCGAACCCTCCCTGAACGTCACCGAAACGATGGAGAAAACGGAGGGTGAAAGGATGGCGCTGGCTGCCCCTTGAAGCAGCCGGGGCACAACCAGGACGGTCGAGTTCCAGGCTAAGCCGCACAGAAGCGAACACGCTACGAAAAGAGCCAGCCCCACCATGAACATCTTCCTCCGCCCGAGGATGTCCCCCACGCGGCCGCCGAGGAGCAGGAACCCGCCGAAGGTGAGTGCATACCCGGTCACCACCCATTGCAGTCCTTCGGTCGAAAAGTTCAAAGCGTTCTGGATGGACGGCAGTGCGACGTTCACCACCGATACGTCCAGGATGACCATCAGGTAAGCTACGCTCAGGACAGCAAGGGCCTGCCACCGCTTCGGGTCCGGCGTAAAAGCTGCGTCCGTAGTCAAGTATCTACCTCCGACTACTTCAGGCCTGCTTCGTCACACTAGTCGGGCTGCCCCAAGCACTCGGAGCAGCCCTTCGAAAAGCAACGTTTCGTCCCCTCACTCCAGGGGCACGGTTGGGAAGCATACCACGCGCTTCCGGTATCTCATATGTGGAAACAGGCCTCGTATTCAGGCAGTTTCCCCTGATGTGAATCACCTAAGAAGCCATTCCCCCACTCACATGTTCAGCTTTCATCTTAAGGATGAGACGGATGTCACCGGGCTTATGAAAAGGATATTTTTCCTTGCCAAGGTACTTGTATGCGAGCTTGTCTATGTGTTCGGATGCGCCCTCCGGGGTTACTTCAACGACCTTCCCCCGGATTTGAAGGATACCCATATATTCATCGTCAGGGTCTACTACCGATAGCGCTACACGGGGGTTGATACGCACATTGCGCGGTTTCACACGCCCCTCGGCAGTATTCACGAGCACATACTCGCCGTCGGTGTCGACCCACACGGGTGTCACTTGCGGCGACCCGTCCGGCATCAGGGTGACGAAATGGCCGATGACGGGTTTCTCCAAAAGTCTTCGGGCGTTGTCGGGCAATTTTCGAGAGGTCAATAGTCGCTCCTGATTGGTTTTCTACTTTGATGCGCGAAGTCGCGATTCGATGTAATGCCCGCCGCCTACCCCTGCTTGTGCGTCATCTGGAACACGAACTGCCTTCCTGTGGGAGTCGCAGATGCCATGTGCACCCATAACACAGCCAGGTTTTCCAGCAGGGCGGCGTTCCTCAGCGGCCCTGCATCGATGGGGCGAAAGCCGGCAGTTGCCGCGATAGCGGCTACGACCTCCTTGGCGTTGATGCCGTCGGAAGCCATGAGGACATCCACGGGTGTGCCGTTCACCCTGGGGTTGGCGTGAGATTCGGCCCCGAACGTATTGAATGCCTTGACGATTGGCACATCGGGAAGCGATTGTTGGATAGCGGCGGCGGTTGAGCCTTGGGGAGGAGCGTTCCACACAGGCCCGTTCTCCCACCGGATGGGGTTGGTGCAGTCCACCAGCACCTTACCCTGCATGTCGCCTAAAGCCACGGCTGCATCAACTGCTGCCGAAGCCGGCACCGCCAGGAATACCACGTCGGCCCACGGCCCCAGTTTGCCCATAGGCACAGCCGTAATAGCCCTCGGCAGCTTCTCCATGGCACTCTGGTTCCGGACGCCATAGCGCACCTCAAATCCGGCGTTTACCAGCGTCCCGCCCAGCGCCGTCCCTACATTGCCTGTGCCTACGATGCCGATTCGGTTTGATGCAGCCATAGGTCTCCGTTCTCTGTAAGCTATGCAACTTTCTCAGATTGTAGAGCCTCTCGCAGAAAGGCTTTCACGGTATGTACCGGCACGGCCAAACCGGACTCGGGGCCGTCGATCGCCGTGCTGATGCCTATCATCCGACCCTGGACATCGAAGACAGGTCCCCCAGAATTGCCGGGCCGCAGATGCAGATCGAGCATCAGCCACTCTCGTCCTGCAAGAGGCCCTTCGTCCCAGTTGGGGCCAGTTCCGATGACCACACCTCCAGTCAGCGCATGGCGTACGCCATGAGGATGGCCGAGAGCGAATACCCATTGACCTGGCTGCAAGCGGCGTGAGTCGCCCAGCTCGATGGCGGGCAGGCCGGACATATCTATGCCCAGGGCTGCAACATCGTGGAAGGTGTCCCGCGCCAGCAGGCGGGCGCGCATCAAGCGCCCGTCAGCCAGTGTCACCCGCAGCGACTTCCGCCGGGCTACGTGCGCGTTTGTGACAACGAGCCCGCCGGAGTGCCAGATGCTCCCCGCGCCGCCGCCGCTGCCGTCGCCGACCTGCACAACGCTCTGCCCGACACGCGCAGCGAGACTGGACATCGTACTGTTGAGTTCTTCGATTGCACTTGGCATCACTACTCCCGCTCGCCGATGGTGACCGGCACTTCCTGCACTTTTCCGCCTCGAACTAGCTTCGCAGTCACCTTTTTCCCTACTTCGGCGCCGCTGAGATAGGTAAGCAGGCCGTCTACATGGCGCATAGGTTCGCCACCCAGGCCGATAATGACGTCGCCCTGCAGCAGTCCGGCCTTCTCGGCAGAGCTGGAGGGCTGAACCGACACCACCATCAGTCCGGTTTCCTGTCCCGCCTGCTTCGCGAGGGTGGCGGTAAGCCGTACGGGCTGGGCGCCGACGCCAAGGTATCCGCGCCGGACCCTTCCATGCGCCAGCAGGGTCTCCACGGTAGTGGCAATGGTGCCGTGCGGTATGGCCAGCGACATGCCACGCAGGATGCCCGAAGTGTTCATGCCGGCCACGCGCCCTGAAACGTCCACCAGCGGCCCGCCCGAAAAGCCCGGGTACATGACTACATCGGTTTGGAGGAACCGGTCGAGCCGGCCGCCTGCCGGGGTCACCCAGCTGTCGCCGAGCGCGCTCACGATGCCGAACGTAGCGCGGACACTTTTGCCCGGCCGCCCCAGGGCAAGGACGATGTGGCCGACGCTCATGGCAGTGGGTTCCGTCCATGCCGGGACTGCAAGACCCTTCACGTCCGCCCGTAGTACGGCCATATCGGTGGACGGGTCACGGCCCACCAGCGTTGCAGGCGCCGTGCGCCCGCTGTCCAGCCCAATCTCGATTTCGTCATCTCGTTCAACCACGTGGTGTGCTGTAACGATGACACCGTCCGCCGACCAGGCGATGCCGGTCGCGGGCGGCCCGCGGCGCGCATCGACCCTGACGATGGACGGGCCTGCTTTGGCGACTGTGGATGCCAGGGAGTCGGAAAGCTCTGTGAGTACGGTTGCCATGGGGTTCACCTCCTGTGTTGCATCCACCGTACCTCCCGAAACCAGGGAATCCACCGGCCGTTAGTGGGGTTTCGACCCTGGAAGAAGGGTTAGGCTGAACCGGGCGAGCCGGCCGAACAGGGAGGTTGGACTAAAGAAACACGAGGCCAAGGCGGGAGGCGCGGACGACCGCGTCGGTACGGCTCGAAGCGCCGAGCTTTGCCAGAAGCGAGTTCACGTGAAACTTCACGGTGTGCTCACTGATGTTGAGCTGCTGGGCGATTGCTTTGTTTGTCAGCCCCGTGGCTACCAGTCCAAGCACCTCAAGCTCGCGCGGGGTCAGCGGCGAAACTGGAGGCGACGTCCGCTCACCAGGTGGATGCCCGTCGGGTGGCGGCGGCGCACCCGCGTACACGCGAAGCCCTTCCACAACGGCGGCGAGCGCGGCAACTAGCATTGCCGGAGAAGCGTCGCGGAACAGCACACCCCTCGCGCCCGCGGCATGGGCGTTGGCGGCGTGGTCTGCATCAAACACCAGTGCAACAACAGGGGGCGAGACATCCGCAAGTTCCGCAAGCAGCTCCAGCGGACGTGCCGGCTCCGGCCCGATGTCCCACAGGATGACGTCCGGGCGGTACGTAGCGACATCACCGCGCAGTTCAGGGTGCGCCGGCGTCTGTCCCGCGATGTCGACCTGGTTGGACTGGAGCAACAGCGCCGCCAGGCCGGCCCGCGCCAAAGGGTCGTCCGCGACCGCCAGCACCCGCAACATCCGCGCCATCGGGACGTTCCCTTATCGTGCCTGCGACAGCATGTGGCCTACCCACACAGCCAGAACCCCGACGACCACCGACACCGCGACATACCCTGCCGCCGAGGCCACGTGGCCGTTCCTGATGAGCGAGAACGTTTCGTTTCCGAACGTCGAAAACGTCGTGAATCCCCCGAGCAGGCCGATTGAGAGAAAAGTTCGTATTTCGACCGGTAGCAGACCTTTGCTTTGTACAAGTCCGGACAGGACGCCGATAGCCAGACAGCCCAGGATATTGACGGTCAGGGTGCCGTACGGGAACGCCGACCCCTTGAAGAGGGATTGTGTCCAGTCGCTTAAAAGGTACCTGGCTATCGCTCCGGCGAATCCGCCTGCTCCAACCAAGAGGACGGTCTGCATTGGCACTCTCCTGTCGTTCGGCGTTGGGGCAATGTTGCCATTATCGCATCATGAGAAATTCTCCGGCCCGGAAGGGCTCACGCGGCCTTAATCCCCCGTTCATGTTTCGTTAATCGGTTCTTAACTGTCTGATAAATCTTGGTTCACCTTCTCTTCTTACCCTGACCGTGCATGCAGTTATATGCGGCAACAATCTTTGTGAGGGGTAAGGAGTAAGGATGAAGACCAGTCGGAATATAACGTATTCGTGGAAGGTGGTAGCGCTACTGCTGGTGCCACTCATCGCGCTCATCGCGATGGCCTGTGACAGCAGCGACCCGGCTGCGGCAGTTGCTACGCCTACCCAGGGTTCCCAGCAAGCACAGGCAACAGCCACCACGCCGCCGCAGGGACTCTCCGGGACGATAGAGATAGACGGGTCGAGCACGGTGTTTCCGGTGACGGAAGCGGTGGCGGAGGAGTTCCGCAAGGTGCACTCCCGTGTACAGGTGAACGTGGGCGTATCGGGCACGGGCGGCGGGTTCAAGCGGTTCTCGGTGGGAGAAACGGACATTTCGGACGCCTCGCGTCCCATCAAGGCGGAAGAGGCCGCGGCGGCCGCACAGAACGGCATCGAATTCATCGAGCTCAAGGTAGCCATCGACGGACTGTCGGTCATGGTGAGCCCGCAGAACACCTTCGTGGACTGCCTGACGGTGGTGGAGATGAAGGCCATCTGGGAGCCCGGGAGCACCGTCAACAACTGGAGCCAGGTACGGGCAGGCTTCCCGAATCAGCCGTTGCGGCTCTATGGCCCCGGCGCCGACTCAGGGACGTTCGACTACTTCACCGAGGTCATCAATGGCGCGGCGCAAGCGAGCCGGGCGGACTACGTGGCCTCTGAAGATGACAACGTGCTGGTCACTGGCATCGCAGGCGACCGCAACGCCCTCGGCTATTTCGGGTATGCCTACTACGTCGAGAACACCGACAAGCTGAAACTGGTTGCCATCGACGCCGGCAAAGGGCAGGGGTGCATCACTCCCAGCGACGCCACCATCGAATCGGGTGCATACTCGCCGCTGTCGCGGCCGCTGTTCATCTACGTGAGCAAGAAGGCGCTGGAGCGCCCGGAGGTGAAGGCGTTCGTCGAGTTCTACATGCAGCACGGGGCGGAGCTATCGGCCGAGGTCGGGTACATCAGGCTGAAGGACTCCGAGTACCAGGACGGCCTCCAGAAAATCAAGTAGGGATTACACACGCACGAAGGGGAAGGTGCATTCAAATACTGACAGCCCCCTCCAATTCCCCTCCCAGCCTAGGGCGGAAGCCCATCCCGTTGCCAACCACGGGGTGGGCTTTCGCCCTTTTCAGGGGGCATAGATTCCGATATGACGCCTGCAAAAACCTGAGCGGAGAAGGGACGATATGAACCACTGGATGACGCAACTGGCATCTCACTATGAGAGCGTGCGTAGCCGCTACCCCGACGACCGGCTACTCATTCTCTTCGATATAGACGGCACCATTCTGGACATGCGTCATATGATCTATGACCTGTTGACCAGATACGACGCTGAAAAAAGGACAGCACTATTTGACACCCTGACCGTTGCAGACATCGCCGTCCATGAGGATGATGTCGCCTCGCTTCTGGACGAGAGGGGCGTATCGAACGGGGAACGGGACTCCATCCTGAAGTGGTTCGATGTTGCCCAGTGGTCGCCGGATGTCTTGCTGGAATCCCATCGTCCGTTCGCAGGTGTCATGGAGGTGATGCGCTGGTTCCAGATACAGCCGCGCACCTATGTCGGGCTGAACACCGGAAGGCCTGAGTCGATGCGCATGGAAACGCTCCGCTCGCTGAACAGGCTGGGGGAAGAGTACAAGGTGAGCTTCACCAGCGGTTCCGTTTGCTTGGCATGGGTCGAGGTTTAGTGAGTCGTCATGACTAACGCGTGGTGGGTTGTGCTCTGGTCTGGACTCGGTATCGTGGGCTACTTTGGTTTCTGGTTCTTCGCCACAGCCATCACGTCAAAGCGGCGCGGACTCCGATACCTGCTAGGACAGACCCTACGAGAAATAGGACGGTCTCAAATGTCAGCCGAACGAGGTACAGTGCGAATCCAAGTTCAGATTCTTCGGGGTCAGGAAGGGGAAACCACCGGATTGGCCCTAATGCTAGGAAGAAACAGAACGCCGCGCCAGCGAACCACGCCAGAGGCGGACGCTGGGGAGCAAAGTAGGTAGCGACAGCCATGACGACGAAGAACGCGAATGATGTAGGTGTCCTGAGCGGCAATTCAAAGTTGACCACTGAACTAACCCCGTGTCCAGTCTGCGAGAGTGCTAGGGTAGTCCGCTACGGGAAAAGCCGCAAGGGAGAGCAGGTCTATCGCTGTCTCCCATGCGGGCGCACGTTCATGGACAAAGGCACCATGCCGGGGCGCAGGATACCGCCCCCGCAAGTCGGCGCGGCCATCGCCATGTTCTACAACGGCATGTCCATCGAGGAAATCCGCCGGAATCTCGCGCCCATCTTCGACATCACGCCCCCGTCAAAGGCCACCATCTACGAGTGGGTTGTGGACTACACGAAGCTGGCAAAAGCGGAGACGGCGGAACTCAAACCAAACACGGGCGGCGAGTGGGTGGCCGACGAACTCGTAGCCCGCATCGGCGGAGAGCAGTTCTGGATATGGTCTGTGATGGACTCAAAGACGCGGTACGTGCTGGCGTCCCGCATATCCAAGACACGCACCACGACGGACGCCGAAGCCCTGTTCAAGGAAGCCAAGAACAGAGCGGCAACACTCCCAAAAACCATCAAGACCGATGGCCTACGCGCCTATCAGGACGGCATAGAGCGAGTCTTCGGCGGCGATGTGAAGCACGTTGTATCGAAGGGCATCCGCCACGAAATCAACAACAACCTCGCCGAGCGGCTGCAAGGCACCATCCGGCAACGCGAGAAGACGATGCGGGGCTTGCAGTCCCTAGACACCGCCAATCTGATGATGGATGGGTGGCGCATCAACTATAACTACTTCCGCCCGCACGACGGCCTGGACGGGAAGACGCCCGCCGAAGCCGGTCGCGTGGAAAGCCCGTTCGAGAACTGGGAAGACGTGGCGCGGCGCGACGTGCGCCCGTTCTCCCATCGGCGGTCTCAGATGGAACGCGGCGTCAGTGTAGGCGGTGCTGGCGCAGGTGCGTCGGGGTATCCGGTACGCACGAAGCGCGTCCCATCGAAGCCAAAGCTGTTCCGCACGGGTAGGCCAGTGGTGCGAAAGACAAAGGCGGGCGAGGTGGCCTACAGGAAGAAATCACGACACAGGAAGGGGCGCGGGTATGTCATGCCGAGAAGAAAGGGGTTGTAAGTATGACTAGTGCTGAAGTCGGAGTGATTGCGTTTGCGGTAGCCCTTTTTGTTGTGATGGCTAGCCACGTAATCCTCTGCGAATATCCGGCCAGAAGAAAAAGAGAGCAGCAAGCACCACAAAAAGAATCCCAATCCCCATGTTCTCAAAATACAGAAAAGCGAAGCCAGCAATAACTACGCATATGGCTGGCAGAGTAAGGCGATGAAAGTGAAAGTTCACGCAGAGAGGCTATCACGCGGAATCCATGCGAAGCAAACGGAACCGCACGCCCTCCCGGCAACAGCGCTGAGCGGGAAAGCGTACGACCTTATGGCACTGGCGACGGAGCGGTCGCTGCCGCGCCACGTGCAATTCGTATGGCATGGCGCCAACAACCGTGCCAATCTGCGGCAGTTCCTGGCATCGAACATTCAATGGGCGGAGGTAGACGTTCGTCTCGACCCATCGGCTGGCCAGTTGGTGCTCAGGCACGACCCGCTGGGCGAGCCGTCTGCGGGTTCCGACTCAGTGCCCATGCTGCTTGAAGAGGCGGTGGAAGCCACCCGCTTCTTCGGAAAATCCCTAAAGCTCGACCTCAAAGAGGGTGGCCGCACACTCGATAGGATCGTGGAAACCCTGGCGTCGCGTGGCGTCGATAGCTCCAGGCTCTGGTTCAACGGGAACGTCGAAGTGTTGCGCGAGCCGGGCTTTCGCAGGCTGTCCAGGATATTCCCTGGTGCGGTGATTCAATGCCCCATCGACTTCGCCGCAGACATGGTGTTGAACCAACCGGATCAGGCACGGGAACTGCTGAAAACGCTTCGTGGGTGGGGCATCAACAGGTTCTCCGTGAACTGGGCGACCCCGGGTAAACAACGGCTGCTGGACAGGCTCGACAGGTGGGGCTATGCGATGAACATATATAACGTACCCGACCTCGAGTCATTCCTCAGAGCCGTACTGCTGCTTCCGAAGTCCATTACATCTGACTTCAACTTTCCGCAGTGGCACTACTTCGGCATGGGCTCGGGAGAAGCGGGGAGGCATCACCACTACGCCCTGGCCAAAGCGGCGTCATAAAGAGTCCGAGCGAAACAAACAGAAACACGAAGGCCCCGCTAAGCGGGGCCTTCGTGTTTCCTTCAACTACGGTGTTACGTTAGTGCAGCCGGAGCTTAGTAACGGGACCCGCCGCGCATACCGCCGCGGTCTGAACCACCGCCCGAGCGGCTGCCGAAGCAGTCACGGCAATAGACGGGTCGGTCGCCCCTCGGAAGGAAGGGAACCTCGCCTTCTTTGCCGCACTGGGAGCATGTAATCTTGTACATCTCCCGCGGTCCGCCCATGGAACCACCACCTACGCCGCCACCGCCACCGCCGCCCCCACGGGCGCGCCTGGCTGAACGGCAGGAAGGACAACGCTTAGGCTCATTGGTATAGCCCTTCTCAGCGTGATACTGCTGATCGTCAGCCGTGAAGGTGAACTCTGTGCCGCACTCCATACATGTCAATGTCCGATCTTTATAAACCACCAGGGACTCCTTTGCCCTCTAGATTTCGTTGGCGACGGTTATGATCCCTGGCGGTCAGTTTCAGTTTTCCCCAAGGCGTGAACTCGTTCACCACTCAGAGTTATGCTATCACAATTTCGCCCGTTTCGCCACTGGCCGGCCCTTTTCGACGCGGGCGAGCCCCCATCAAGTGCATACTTCGCCGCGCTCCGGATATCCGACGGTTACGTGCTAAGATAACGGGGCATGCCTTTGTATTCATCGATATGAACCCCTCATTTGGACACCAACTTCCTGGCGGCTCTCTATGCTGGACGTGAAAGATAAAGGTGTACTTCTCACAGGCGCAAAACGTGTTGGGCGCGTCATCGCCTCCCGCTTGGCCCGCGATGGCGTCAGGCTGGTGATTGGGTACCGAAATTCCAGGCAAGGCGCCGAAGCACTCCGCTCCGAACTTGCTGCCCAGGGCACAACAGCCTATCTGGTACAGGGCGACCTGAGCATAGAAGAAGATGTGAAGCGCATGGTCTCCGAAGCCTCTGACGTGCTTGGCGGACTCCACTTTGCCATCAACCTTGCTTCCGGCTTTCCTCGCACGCCGTTCGAAACCCTCGACGGCCAGGTCTGGGATACATCCATGGCCGATGCAAAGGGCAGTTACCTGTTTGCCCTCCACGCCTCTCGCACGATGATGCGCAACCCGGGCCCGACGCGAGGACACATCGTGCTGTTCAGCGACGCCTGGGTGAACCAAACCCCGTATTGGGACTACCTGCCGTACCTGACCGCCAAAGCAGCCATCGACTTTCTGTCCCGCGTGTTCGCCGTCGAGCTTGCTCCGTACGGCATCCTGGTGAACGCCGTCGCCCCGGGCCCAACCATGCGGCCCCCCGGCATCAGCGATGACATCTGGCGCGATGAAGTGCTGTCACGAACGCCCCTCAAGCGCGAGTCTGCTCCCGAAGACATCGCCGAAGTCGTCGCCGCACTCCTGAAGACCGAGTCGATCACAGGCGAGACCATCCGCGTGGACGCCGGCGTGCACCTCGCCGGTTCAGGGCCCAAGGAGGCCTGACTGTGGGGAGGGTGGCGGTCCTCGCCAGTGGCGGCCTGGATAGTTCCGTCCTCTT
>Ga0194132_10009878_pt1 | contig 12939 bp, 12 predicted proteins | sample TA2KigOf80mmetaG_FD_148612 | JGI IMG/M metagenome (GOLD analysis project Ga0194132, IMG submission 148612) | Freshwater microbial communities from Lake Tanganyika, Tanzania - TA2015054 Kigoma Offshore 80m | ecosystem: Environmental > Aquatic > Freshwater > Lake | place: Tanzania: Lake... | reverse complement strand
AGGCGGCGCTCGGGGTCGACGCGATCCGCGTCCGCAACGTCAATTGGCTGGCGCCGGACGCGGCGCGGCTGGCGGCGGATGCCGGCTTGACCGTGAGCGTCAAGGTGCGCTCGAGCCGGGCACCGGCCGCGGCGACGATCCGCGCCGACGCCGGCGACGCCCACGTCGCGTTCGCCGCGCCCGAGCCGGCGGTCGCGCCGGGCCAAGCGTGCGTTTTTTACGACGACGACCGCGTGGTCGGCGGCGGTTGGATTGCGCGGCCCGATATGCACGCCGCTCGTCTTGACTCGCCGAGATCAGCGGCTTAAGACCCGACCCGCCGCGCGACGCGCCGGACCTAGTTGCGTAACGGCGGGATAGCTCAGGGGTAGAGCAGAGGAATCATAATCCTTTGGTCGGGGGTTCAAATCCCTCTCCCGCTACGCGCGACCGCGCAAATTCTCGACCGGTTTCGATCCTTTTTATAGGCGCGTGCGTGGTTCGCCATGTCGACCGATCTGCTGCTCGCCCTGGCGGTGTTCTCGCTCGTGACGTCGATCACGCCCGGGCCCAACAACATGATGCTGTTGGCGTCGGGCGTGAACTTCGGCTTTACGCGCACGGTGCCGCACATCCTGGGCGTCAGCCTGGGCCATGCGTTTCTGGTCTACTGCGTCGGGCTCGGCGTCGGTGCGTTGCTGACCGCGCATCCGCTCGCCTACACCGTGCTCCAGATCGTCGGCGCGGCCTACCTTCTCTACTTGAGCTGGAGGATCGCGACCGCCGGTCCGCTCCAAAGCGGCGACAACCCGAGCGCCCGGCCGCTCTCGTTCCTGGGCGCGGCCGCGTTCCAGTGGGTCAATCCCAAGGGTGTCCTGATCGCGGTCGGCGCGATCGGCGCCTACGCGCCCAAGGAGGACTATCTCGTCAACATCGCGGTGGTGGCAGCGGCGTTCGGCATCGTCAACCTGCCGTGCGTGAGCGTGTGGGCGCTGTTCGGGACCGTGCTCCGGCGCGTCCTGACCGACCCGCGCTGGGTCCGCGTCTTCAACTACGGGATGGCGCTCGCGCTCGCCGCGACGGTTTATCCGATCGTCGCCGGTTTGTTGCGTTAGCCGGCGCGGCGGTACGCGCGCGGTAAGCGGCCCAGCACCGCCCGCAGTCGACCGCGGGCTTCCTGATCGCGCGGTAGCGCGGGTGCTTCTTGCAGTGCATGGCGTGGATTAAGCCCGAGGCCGTTTCCGCAAGCGACCCGATTCTTGCGCTCGTTTATCGCTGGTGCCGGCGCGGTACGGCCTAACCCCCGTGCAGGCGCTGCATAAAGGCGCGGATCGCATCGTTGGTGACGCGCGGCGCTTCGACGTTGGCGGTGTGGCCGCAGCCCGGTGCGACCACGAGCTTGGCGTCCGGCATCACGTCCAGCATCGGCCCCACCCGATCGAGCGGGATCGGCACGTCCTCGTCGCCATGGACGATCAGCGTCGGCGTCGCGATCGCGGCGATCTTCTGCGACAGGTTCTCGCGCCGGAGCCAGGTCTGCGATTCCCAGTAGACCGCTTCGCCCGACAGCGTCATCCAGCGGTCTCGCCAATGGGTCGCGATCGCCGGATAGAGCCGCTTCGTGGTCCTGCCGAAGCAAACGTCGGCGCACCAGTCGGCGAACTCCTTGGTCACGAACGTCTCGCGCCGCAGCTTGTCGAACCAGCCGCCGAAGCGTTCATATTCATCGGGATCGGACTTGGCCTGGGTGCTGACGAACACCAGGCCGTCGAGCCGTTCGGGATAGCGCAACCCGAAGCGAAAGCTCATGAAGCCGCCGAGCGACATACCGACCAGGACGCACTTCTTGATGCCGAGATCGTCCATCAGTTGGCGGCAATCCTCGACCATGTCATCCAAGGAGTAGGGCCCGCGCCAGCGCTCGGTGCGGGCGCGGCTGTCGAACGCGACGCAGCGGTAGGCGTCGGACAACTCGGCCACCTGGGGCGCGAACATAGTCCGGTCCATGAGCGTGCCGTGGCTCATGAGGATCGCCGGCCCTTTGCCGATGTCGTCATAGAAGGCGGCCACGACGGCGCTCCTTCTGGGGTCGCGGTCAGTTCAAGCGATAGAGCTTGGCGACATTGCCGCCGACGATCCGCTCCTGCTCGGGCCGCGCGAGATCGGCGAACAGCGCCTTGAGCCGGGTTTGCGTCTCGAGCCCGATCGAGCGGACGTGCGGAAAGTCCGACCCCCACAGGATGCGATCGGGACCGACCGGCTGGATCACCTGGGCCGCGAACGGGTCGTCGATCATGCCGTGCCAGATCCGCGTCTTCATGTAGTCCGACGGCTTCATCTTCAAGGGCGGCAGCGCGATCCGCGAGGCGCGCGTGACCAGCACCTGATCGATGAACCAGAGGAAGCGCGGAATCCACGCGATCTCGAACTCGCTGCAGATGAGCCGAAGCCTGGGAAAGCGATCGAGAATGGTGCCGAAGATGAAGTCGTTGGCGAGCGCCGCCTGAATCTCGAAGCCGAGCGCCAACAAGTTGCCGACCACTTCCTCGCGCTCGCGCTGGGTGTAGACGTGGTAGGGGTCGGGCACGCGTCCGGTGATCGAGTGGAGCGTCAACGGAAGGTCGAGCTCCTCGGCTTTGGCCCACAGCGGATCGTAGGACCTATCGCGGTAGGGCGCGCCGCCGGCCGGGCCCTGCAGGTTGATGCAGGCGCCGATCAGGCCGCGCTTCACGACCCGCTCGAGCTCGCGCGCCGCCCACGCCGGGTCGTGGGTCGGCACCATGCCGACGCCCAAGAGCCGCTTCTTGTCATAGGCGCAGAAATCGGCGAGCCAGTCGTTGAAGACCTGCGCCGAGGCCTGCAGCGCTTCGGTGTCTTGCGACTGCATCATGATCAGGAACCCGGTCGCGTAGAGCACCTCGGCGGTAACGGCGGCCCGCTCCTGAAACTCGACCCGCTTCTCGGGCAGGAACCCGGCCGGGCGCAGGCCTTTTTCGGCCTGGGTCTTGTCGCCTTCGCCGCGCATCAGCACCTGTTTGCCGGTGAAGAAGAAGTTGCCCTTGACGCCCAAGTGCTGGTCGATGTCGCGCGGCGTGCGATCGCCGTACTTCGATCCCAGCGCTTTCCAATAGATGTCGGTCGGCTCCATCACGTGCGAATCGGCCGAAATGACGTTCGCGAATTCGGTTGCCATGGGTCGGTGTCCTATTCGGGAATAGGCGTCGTTCAGGCGGCGAGCAGAGCTTGTTCGCTACTGTCGTCCTTGAAGCCGTCGCGCTTGGTCGAGCGGCGCACATAGAACTCGAGCAGCATGCCGTCGGGATCGCGCACGAACACACTGCGTTTGTAGGCGCTGTCGACGCTGGCGGCGACCGGGATGCCGCGCCGGCCTAGCTCGGCCTCGGCGAGCGCCATGTCCTCGTCGACCGAGCATTCAAACGCGCCGTGGTGCATCCCGGCCGGACGTCCGGGACCGGCCTTGAAGAGGACGACATCGGTCACCGCCGCAGAGCCGGCGAGGTAGTAGACCGAGCGGTCGGCCGCCGCGTAGGCCACGTCGAGCCCGGCGACCTCGGTATAGAAGTCCTTGGTTCGTTCGATGTCGTTGCTCAAGAGCACGGCGTGGGTGACGCGAATCGGATGGAGGGGTGCGTGCTCGTTGCGCGAGATCGGCGGGTCGACCCAGTAGTTGCGCGCGGTCGAGGGCGGCTTCTTGCCGGGCTCCCACGGCGGGTTCGAATGGAAGTCGAGCTCGAAGCCCTTGTAGAGCGCGCGCCAGTCCTTCTGCTTGTCGACATAAAACTGATGAACGACGCCGTCCTGGTCGAACACGTAGGTCGAGTAGCTGTTGCCCTGGTCGGTGTAGCGGTGGATCGTGAAATCGGCGGCGCGCGCCCGCTCGACCGCGGCGACGAGGTCGGTCTCGGTGTCCATCTCCCAGCCGAAATGGTTGAGCCCGGGAACCTTGCCGTAATCGTCGGGCAGAAGCTTCAGGTGCCCGGCGCGCGCGATCTTGGTGGCGCCGCTCTGGACGTTGACGATGCCCAAGTCATGGTGGGTGTTGCCGTTCGAGAGGAACCCGGCGCCGAGTTTCGACTCGCGCCCGTTCTCGGTGAAGCCGCAGACGGTGCGGTAGAAATCGATGCTAGCCCGCCAGTTGCTGACCCACAGGTTGAGATGACCGACCCGGCGCGGCCGGTAGCGGACGGCGGGCGGCCGGTTGGCGCGCGCCGCTGCGGTTTCGATTTGACCCATGAAAGCCCTCCCTGCCGCCGCCCCCTGGCGGCGCGCCCGACTGTAGCCCAAGCGGGCGGCGCGGTTCTAGCGCGGCGGCACGGCTTACGAGCGGGCGACCAAGAGTCCGCTTTTCTTGAGAAGGCGGATCGCGACCAGGACGATCGTCGCGCTGCCGATGACGGCGATTTCGCGCCACCACCCACCCGGTGCAAATGCCGGGTCGGGGCGGCCGACGTGCTCGAGGAGCTCGAGCGCCGCGGCGGCCACGATCCAGGCGTAAACGCTGCCGTGATCTTTCAGGACCGCGCGGCGCCAATCGAAATCCATGTCCGCGGCGGCAGCGGCATAGCGCGAGAACCGGGGCAGGAACCTCGGCACCGCGGCGCAGTAACGCGCGTACTCCGCGCCGAACTTGTCGGCAAGATAACGCTCCTCGGCGGCGATGATGCCGGCATAGGCGAGGCCGAAGAACGCGGCACCGATTGCGTAGGCCAACGGGTTGTTGTGAATCAGGAACAGGCCGATCAGCACCAGCGCGTTGCCGAGGTAGAGCGGATTGCGGCAGACGCCGAACATGCCGCTCGTGACTAATGCCTCCGCGTAGACTCGTTTGTTGAGGCCGCCGCGCTTGATATAGGCGAGGCCGATCACCCAGAAACGAAAAGCGGAGCCGAGAACGCAGAGCGCAACCCCAGCGGTATCGAGCCAGCGGTCGGCAGCGCCGTCGCCGGCGAGCGGAACCGGGTCGAGCCCGACTAGCACCAGCGCCAGCACGAGCGGGAACGCGTAGTTGCGGTAGGTGAAGAACCAGTTGCCGATCCGGACCAGAAACCCGGTCGAGGCCGGGGACGCGGGCGCCGTCATTATTTGGTCGCGAGGATTCCGCAGAAATTGTACCAGCGGAAGAAGCTCTCGACCGAGCGGAACCCGGCGTTGCGCAGGAGATCGATATTCTCCTCGATGCGATACGGGATCAGCACGTTCTCGAGCGCCTCGCGTTTCTGCGCGATTTCCATGTCGGAGTAGCCTTGGCGGCGTTTGAGCTGATGGTAGTAGTCGATGAACAGGCGATTGATGCCGGAATCCTGCGCCGTCAGCTTCTCGATCAGGATGAACGCACCGCGGTCGTTCATGCCGTCATAGATCTTCTTCGCCACCCGCTCGCGGTGCAGTGGCCGTACGAATTGCAGCGTCAGGATCATCACCACGAACGACGCGTTGCGGAGCGGCCGCATCCCGTTGAGGTCGGCGCATTCGAGGTCGAGCGTTCGCCGCTTGGCGACGGCCGCGAGCTTCTCCTTGGCTTTGGCCAGCATCTCGGCCGAGTTGTCGACGCCGACGAAGGCGATCGAGGGGTCGAGCACCGGATCGAGCAGCGCGAACGTGGTGCCGGTCGCGCAGCCCAAGTCGTAGAGCGCAGTGCCGGCTTGCGCGAAATCGCGCGCCATCTCGGTGGTCATGCGCTGGAGCTCGTCGTAGAACGGCACCGAGCGGCTCACCATGTCGTCGAACACCTTGGCCGTTTCGGCGCTGAAGGTGAAGTCGGAAGGCTTGCGGTCGTCGGCAAAGATGCGATCGACCGTCACCTCGCGCGGCGGTACGGCGCTGATCTTGTTCTCCTTCATCATGGATCGGCAGAATCGTACATAAGCCTTTGGAAAGCAAGGTATTCGAATTCGACATTGCAGCCATGCCGGCGCCGCCGGCCGCCGTCTAGGCTATAGTGCGCGCGGTCATGACCGACTTTCGTCCGGTTCTTTACGTCCAAGGATGGCTGCTGATCGTGCTGGCCGGGGCCATGGGCATTCCGGCCGCCCTCGAGAGCCTCGAGGGCAATCCGGACTGGCGCGTGTTCCTCGCCGCCGCCGCGTTCACGCTGTTTTTCGCGGTCGCGCTGCTCGCCGCGTTCCGCGAGCACCGGGTTCGGCTCGACATTCGCCAGGGCTTTCTCCTGACCGGCACGGCGTGGCTGGTGACCTCGGCGTTCGCGGCCCTGCCGTTCGCGTTTTCGGGCTTGAGCCTGAACTACCCCGATGCCTTCTTCGAGGCGGTCGCGGGGATCACTACCACCGGCGCGACGGTGCTGCAGGGCCTCGACCGCATGCCGGACGGGATTCTGCTCTGGCGCGCGATCCTGCAGTGGTTGGGCGGCATGGGCATCATCGTCATGGCGATCCTGCTGCTGCCGTTTCTCAGGATCGGCGGCACCCAGCTCTTTCACACCGAGAGCGAACGGCCGGAGAAAGTCATGCCCCGGCTCGAGCAGACCGTGCTCGCGATCTTCGCCGTCTATATCGGCCTCACCATCGCCTGCGCGGTCTTGTACCGTCTGTTCGGCATGGCCGGGTTCGATGCCGTCGTTCATGCCATGACGACCCTCGCGACCGGCGGGTTCGCCAACTACGATACGTCGTTCGGGTATTTCCAGTCGTTCGCGCTGGAGGGGACCGCGATCCTGTTCATGATCGCGAGTTCGCTGCCCTATGTGCTGCTGGTCCGCGGGATCCGCGGCGACATCGGCACGGTGTTCCACGAGAGCCAGGTACGGGCGTTCCTCGGCCTGATCGTGGTCGCGGTGGTGGCGATGACATGGTGGCTCACCGCTGCGCTCGACCATCCGTTCGACCAGGCGCTACGGCTCGCAATGTTCAACGTCACCTCGATCGCGACCACGACCGGCTACGCGACCGCGGACTACAACCAATGGGGTGCATTCGCGGTGCTGGTGTTCTTTCTGTTGATGTTCGTCGGCGGCTGCCTCGGCTCGACCTCGGGTGGGATCAAGATCTTCCGCCTGCAGATTTTCTTGATCCGGTTGCGCAGCCAGCTCCGCCGTCTGTTGCAGCCGCACCGGGTGGCGCCGATGACGTTCAACGGCAAGCCGATCCCCGAGGATGTACCGATCGCGGTGATGACGTTCATCCTTCTGTTTTTCGTCACTGTGCTGTTGCTGGCGCTGGTTCTTTCCGCCTACGGGCTCGATTTCATCACCAGCGTGAGCGGGGCGGCGGCCGCGCTCGGCAATATCGGCCCCGGGCTCGGGCCGATCATCGGTCCGGCCGGACACTTCGGCTCGCTCCCCGACGGCGCCAAATGGTTCCTGGCGCTGGGGATGCTGCTCGGCCGGCTCGAACTGTTCACGCTCCTGATTCTCCTCACACCGGGTTTGTGGCGATCGGCTTGATACAGGCACCGAACCAGGCGTAACCCGATGACCGACCTGCGTCCCATTCTCTATGTCCAGGGCTGGTTGCTGCTCGCGGTGGCGGCGACGATGGCGTTGCCGGCGCTGGCGGACGGTGCGGTCGGATACCCGGATTGGAAAGTCTTCGCCGCGGCGGCCGCTTTTACGTTGTTTTTCGCGGTGGCCGCGCTGGTCGCGTTTCGCCAGCAATCCGTGCGCTTGAACGTGCGGCAGGGTTTCGTGCTGACCAGCGTTTCGTGGTCTGTCACCTCGGCGTTCGCGGCGTTGCCGTTCGTGTTCGCCGACCTCGACTTGAGCTACGCCGACGCGTTCTTCGAAGCAGTGTCGGGGCTCACTACCACGGGGTCGACCGTGATCGTCGGCCTCGATGCTGCTCCGCGCGGTATCCTGTTATGGCGCGGGTTGCTTCAAGCGTTGGGCGGCCTCGGCATCATCGTCATGGCCATCCTGGTGCTGCCGTTCCTTCGGGTCGGCGGCATGCAGCTCTTCCACGCCGAGTCGTCGGATCGCTCGGAAAAAGTCATGCCGCGCCTCACGTCGATGATCGGGTCGATCGCGCTCGGATACGGCGTGCTCAACCTGCTGAGCGCGATCGCATTTGCTGCCGCCGGCATGGATCTTTTCGACGCCGCGATCCACGCCATGACGTCGCTTGCGAGCGGCGGTTTCAGCACCAAAGACGCCTCGATCGGCTTCTACCAATCGCCGGCGATCGAATGGGTCGCGACGATTTCGATGTTGTTGGGCGGCTTGCCGCTGGTGATCTACGTGCGCTTAGCGCGTCGCGAGTTCGCGGCGGTCGCCGGCGACCGGCAAGTGCGGACGATGCTGATCTTTCTCGTCGTGACGATCGCCGTCATCACGGTTTGGCTAATGGCGACCAAGGGCTACGAGTTCGAGCGCGCGGTCCGCGCCGTGGCACTAAGCGTGGTCTCGGTCGTCACGACCACCGGCTTCGTGACCGAGGACTACGGCGCTTGGGGCGAGTTCGCGTTGGCCGCGTTCCTCGTCCTGATGTTCGTCGGCGGCTGCACCGGCTCGACTTCGGGCGGCATCAAGATTTTCCGCTTTCAGATCGCATGGCTCCGATTCCGGGTCCAGCTCCGCCGCCTGACCCAGCCGCATACGATCGTGCCGATGGTCTATCAGGGGCGCACGATCCCCGAGGACGTGCCCGGCAGCGTCACCCATTTCTGCCTCACTTACGTCGCCTGCACGCTTGCGATTACCCTCGGCCTTGCGCTGACCGGCCTCGATTTCATCGCGGCTTTGAGTGGCGCCGCGACGGCCATCGGCAACGTCGGTCCCGGCCTCGGACCCTTGATCGGTCCGGCCGGCAACTTCGCGTCGGTACCCGACGCGGCCAAATGGATTCTGAGCTTCGCCATGCTACTTGGCCGGCTTGAGATCTTCACCCTGCTGGTGCTGTTCTCGCCGCACACCTGGCGCGGCTAGGCGGGCGCTGGCCGCTTCGCGACCAGGACCGTGTCGAGGTAGTCGAGCACCACCGTGCCGCTCTGGTTGGCGAGCGAGACTTGGTATTTGACGATGCCGCAGGTCGGGCGGCTCGCCGAGGGCCGCGCGAACACGCACGCGACGGTGAGCGATAGGCGATCGCCGGCGCGGACCGGATTCGGGAAGCGCATCGCGTCGTGGCCCATGGTGCCGAGAATGGCGTCGTTGAAACCGAGCGCGGTGAGCAGGCGCTGCTTGACGGCGATCGTGTATGTGCCGGAGGCGATGATGCCGCCGTGCAGCGTGCGCGCCGCGGCGTCGGGATCGACATGGATCGGCAGCGGGTCCCATTTGCCGGCGAACGCGAGCATCTCGCCGCGCTCGACCGTATAGGGACCGGCGGTGAGGACGCGCCCCGGCGGTAGGTCCTCGAAGAAGAGCGTCGTCATGGCCGCCCGCCGACCGCGGCGCCTTGACAGGCCGGACGGCGCCGCCGCCTAATGACCGCGCGTTTCGGTTTCATTTGATCAGGTGTCGTCATGAGCCTCGCCGCCCACGCCCCCGCCGCGATCCGCTTCGCGCCGCGGCGCGCCACCCACGTGACGCTCTTCATCGGCGAGCACGACCGCTCGCGCGCCTTTTATCACAAGGTATGCGGCTTCGAGCCGGTCTACTACGAAGAGCCGGTCGAACTTACTCTGTTCTCGAACGGGTCGAGCCACCACGATCTCGCCGTGCTCCCGGTCAAGTACCAGTCGGCGACGCGCGATGCCAAGGCCGGTAAGCCGGGGCTCAACCACATCGCCTGGGAGATGGAAACCGAGCGAGCGCTGGTCGAGGCTTACAATCGGGCGCTCGAACAGAAGCACCCGATCCTACGCACGCTCACGCATACCGTTTCGCACAGCGTCTATGTCGGCGATCCCGACGGCAACGTGCACGAGTTCTATTCGGACGCGACCGAGAATTGGCGCACCACCTATCACGGCGGCTCCGGAGGCTCGGTGACGAGCCCGTGGAACCCCAACGGCCAGCCCGCCGACACCCGCCGTCTCTACCCGGATGGCCGCGATATCCGGCGGGTCGACGAAGCGGCGTTGCACCCGCGCGCGTTGAGCCATGTCGTGCTGGTGACGCGGGACCACGCCGCCATGATCGCGTTCTGCGAGAACGTCGCCGGGTTCGAACGGAGCTATACCGCGCGCGATGGCGGCTTGGTGTGTTTCACGACTGCGTCCGCGCTCTACCCATGCGCACTCGCGCTGGTCGAAGGCGCTCCCGGCGCGCGCTTCGGCTTCCATCACGCGAGCTTTGCGGTCGGAGCCGAGCGCGAACTGGCCGAGGCCGAAGCCGCGCTCGGCACGCGCGGCGTCGCGATCGAACGGCGGGTCGAAACCGCCGGTAAGAAGAGCCTGTTCGTGCGCGATCCCGACGGTATCCGCTTCGAGTACGTGGCGGCCCGGCGGCCGGATTTCGCGATCGCCGAGCGCGCCGCGCCCGCCGAGCGGCCGTTCCTGATCTAGGCGCGGGCGCGATGCGGGGGCGCGCTCGGGTTCGGTCGACGAGCGCGGCGCTCGGCGTCGGCATCGCGCTCGCCGCCGCCGTCACGGCGTCGGCGCAGTCGCCGGTTCGGGTCGTGCCGCTCAACCGCGACGAAGTGACGCTCTCCTACGCGCCGCTGGTCGACAAGGCGGCGCCGGCGGTCGTCAACGTTCACACCCGCAAGATCGTCACCCAGCGGGCGGTCTCGCCGCTCCTGGACGAGCCGATCATCAAGCGCTTCTTCGGCGGCGGCGGCGCGCTCGGCGGGCGCGAGCGCGCCGAGTCGTCCTTGGGCTCGGGCGTGATCGTCGATCCCAACGGCATCGTCGTCACCAACCATCACGTCATCGAAGGCGCCAAGCGCGTGCTGGTCGTGCTCGCCGACAAGCGCCAGTACGTGGCCGACGTCGTGCTCGCCGACGCCCGTACCGATCTCGCGATCCTCAAGCTCGGCGAGACCGACGCCGAGCTTCCGTATCTCGAGTTCGGCGACTCGCGCGAAGTTCGGATCGGCGACCTCGTGCTGGCGATCGGCAATCCGTTCGGGGTCGGCCAGACCGTGACCGAGGGGATCGTTTCGGCGCTGGCGCGCACCGCGGTCGGGATCGCCGACTATCGCTCGTTCATCCAGACCGATGCCTCGATCAACCCCGGCAACTCGGGCGGCGCCCTGATCGACATACATGGACGTCTGATCGGCATCAATACCGCGATCTTCTCGCGCGGCGGCGGCGGCGGCTCGATCGGAATCGGCTTCGCCGTGCCGAGCTCGATGGTGCGACGGGTGGTGACGGCGGCGATCGCCGGGCGGCCGCTGGTGCGGCCGTGGCTCGGTATTTATGGCATCGAGGTCAACCCGCAGATCGCCGGCATGCTCGGGCTGCCGCGCCCGGTCGGCGTCGTGATCGACCACCTCCATCCCGACGGACCGCTCGCCCAGGCCGGCCTCGCGCCCGGCGACGTCATCCTCGCGCTCAACGGCCGCGAGGTTAAGGACATGACCTCGCTCCGTTTCAGCGCCGCGACGCACGAGATCGGCGAAACGGTGGCGCTCACGATCTACCGCCGCGGCCGCATCGGCCGGATCGCGGTCGAAATGATGGCGCCGCCCGAGCAGCCGCCGCGGACGCCCAAGCTCCTGCGCGGTTACCACCATTTCGGCGGTGCCACCGTGGCCGGGCTGTCGCCGGCATTGGCCGAAGACATGAATCTCGACAGCGCCATTGCCGGGGTCGTCGTGCTCGGTGTGCGCCCGGCGTCGCGCGCGGCCAGCAACGGTCTGCGGCGCGGCGACATCGTGCTCGCGATCAACGGCAAAGCGGTGGCCGAGGTCAAAGACCTCGACCGTTTCATCCGCAAGCCGTTTCCGGGCTGGAAGGTGCTGGTGCGGCGCGACGATCGCGATCTCGAGGTCGAATTGAAAGCGGTACAGATCGCGCCGGCGAGTTTCGTGGCCGCGCCGCGCTAGGGCTGTTAGGGTTCGGACAACGAGCGGGAGGGGGCATGGTTGGGCGTGTTTTCACCGACGGACGCAACGTCGACGATCTGCGCGCGGCGGAGCCGGAGTACCACTTCGAGTACATCGCGATCCACGATCAACGCCGCCAGCTGATCCGCAACTACACCAACTGGTACATCATCGGCCTCGCCATCTCGATGGCGCTGTTCTGGGTGTTCCTGTGGGTCGGCTTGACCTCGGCTAACCTGCCGCTCTTGATCTTCGGCGGGCTGGTGTCGACTTTTTTCGTATGGATGTCGCACCAGGTCGCCAAGTCGATCGACGACGGCGTGGTCGCACTCTATCCGCGCATCATCTTCCTCGAGATCGTGCTCGATTTTCAGTTCTACCGCGACTATTTGCGCCGCCGCCCGCGCGGCGAAAGCGAGCGCCGCTTCATCGAGAAGTGCGAGGCGATCGTCGCCACCACCACCGACGAATTGTGGGAGAAGATTTGCGGCGATTTCACGCCCAAGGATTTCCCGCGCACCCACCGCATGTTCCGCCACTACAAATGGATGGCGATCGGCTCGCTGTTCATCTACTGGGTGACGATCGCGATCATCGTCGCCAACACCCTCGAGTGGGTGGGATGAAAATATTTTCGGCCTTTTTGCTCGTTGGCACACTGGTGGGGGCCGATCAGCTGTGCACGACGATGAAGGCAGAGGATGTGGCCGACACACTGGAGCTGGCGCTCACGGCATCTGGTTGCGAGAGCGCCCAGGTCGCCCATCGGCCACGTCTGCTGAACGACAACGGGTCTTCGTACATCGCCGGCGATCTGGCGGAATGGCTCGTCGACCGCGGCATCAGGCACATCCGCGGCTCTCCCTTCCATCCCCAGACCCAGGGTAAGATCGAGCGCTGGCACCAGACGCTGAAGAACCGCATCCTGCTCGAGCACTACTACTTACCCGGCGACCTCGAGGCTCAGATCAAAGCCTTCGTCGATCACTACAACTACCAACGTTACCACGAGGCCATCGGCAATCTCACACCGGCCGACGTCTACTTCGGGCGA
>Ga0194132_10009874_pt1 | contig 12943 bp, 9 predicted proteins | sample TA2KigOf80mmetaG_FD_148612 | JGI IMG/M metagenome (GOLD analysis project Ga0194132, IMG submission 148612) | Freshwater microbial communities from Lake Tanganyika, Tanzania - TA2015054 Kigoma Offshore 80m | ecosystem: Environmental > Aquatic > Freshwater > Lake | place: Tanzania: Lake Tanganyika... | reverse complement strand
GCCGAATCCTGGCATTTCCAAGGTCGGCGACATAGAGATTGCCCAACCGGTCGAGTGCGAGGCCGTACGGACTATTGAGCCTTGCCTTGCCGGCCGGACCGCCATCGCCGTCCGATCCTGGCGAACCGTTGCCGGCGAGGGTGGAGATGGTCCCCTCTGGAGAAATGACGCGAATGCGATGATCGGCGGCGTCGGCGAGGTAGATCGTGCCGTCGGGTTTCGTCGCAACCCCTTCCACTTGGCGCAAGAGCGCCGCTGCCGCGGGGCCGCCGTCGCCGACGGTATTGGTCCCGGCGAGCGTCTGGACCTGATAGGAGACGCCGCCGGTTTGCGGCCAGACCGTCACCGCCGCGAGGGCTACTCCTGCCAAAAAGCGCTGCATACGGATTTTTCCCCTTATCACTAAGTGGCTTCAGGGTCGGAAAAATCTCAGTTCGTAGCGATATGGGGTTCATGCTTTCAAGTTGGCCTGGGGGCCTGCGCGCCAGCGCGGCTCTGGCGATACTCGTGTCTATGCCCGTTTCGGGCGATGTGCATTTGAAATCCAGAACGGCGAGGAGCGAACCGGAAAATCGTGTTTATCGCGCCAAGTCGAGAATCGAAGGGAGGCATCATCTACTCGTCCACTTCGAATCGACTCCTGGCGAAACCGAGCGCGCCGAATTGCACAAGCGAGGCATGCGCGTGGTGGCCTATATTCCGGATACGGGCGTCATCGTCGGATTGACAGGCGATCCCCGATTGGATGGCCTGAGCATTACCGGTTACGAAAGTCTTACACCGGCTGACAAACTGAGCGCCGAACTTTTTCGGCCGACCCGTGCGCGGGCCAAAGCGGCCAGCCGGGATTATTTCCTGGTCGAGTTTCACGAAGATGTATCTTGGGAGGATCGCCGGGCGCTCATCATCGAATCCGGTCTCGCCGTTCGCGATCATGCGGACCTGGTTGGCAACCACATGCTCGTGTCCGGGCCCCTCGCTCGCGTCCAATCGCTTGCCGATTGGGACGAGGTTGCCTATATATTTCCGGCCAGCGGGGACTTGGCCACCGGCGCACCGTTGATCGGCTGCATGGGCGCCGCCGCTCCGGCCGGAGAGGTCGGTCAGCTCACCCAACGGGTAGGAGAAGGCTGGGACGGCGCCGGTCTTGGCCCCGCCGAACTAACCTACACGATCGAAAAGAACCCCAGTCGCATTCCTCCGCCCTATGTGGAAACGGTCTTGCAAAACGCAATGATCGCCTGGTCAAACGTCGCAAAGATCCGGTTCAAGAAAGGTTCGAACACGGTCGCGACCAAGAACATCAACATCCTCTGGGGCGGCGTCCAACATGGAGATGCCTATCCCTTTGACGGCCCGGGACGCGTCCTCGCCCACACCTTCTATCCGAGCCTACCGAATCCGGAGCCGATCGCCGGCGACATGCACTTCGATGAATCGGAGAATTGGAACATCGGCGACGAAGTCGATCTATTCTCCGTCGCGGTTCACGAACTGGGCCACGCTCTCGGCCTCGGCCATTCCGATGTTCCGGGCGCGGTGATGTATCCCTATTACCGGAGGACACAAGGATTGACAGCCGAAGACATCGGGGCCATCCGAATGCTCTACGAGTCGGGAACGGCGCCCGCGCCCGATCCCGTTCCGGTTCCGGTTCCATCGTCTCTGGCGCTCGCCGTGAGTGCGCCCACGGCGGGGGCGCAGGTGATGACCCCCACCGTCGAAACGCGCGGGGCCGTAACTGGCGCATCCGGAGCCGTCACCGTTCGATGGACTTCCGATAAGGGCACCTCCGGTTTGGCCCAAGTCGTAACGGGACAGGGTGGATCGCTGACCTGGAACGCGGGTCCGATTCCGCTTTCGATCGGCGCCAACCAAATCCGCGTGGAGGCCACCGACGCTCTTCACAACACGAAGATCGCCATCCTAGATGTCTCCCGACTGCAGCCACAAACTGAGCCTCCGCCCCCGCCTCCCCCTGCGCCCGCGCCTATTCCCTTGCGTCTCTCGGTTTCAACGCCTGGCGACGGGTCGACAAGTTCGGTCAACTCGATACGCGTCACTGGCGTTACACAGGGCGGCTCCGGTCTGCCCACGATCCGCTGGATAAGCGATCGCGGCTTTTCCGGTACCGCTCGAACCTTAAGTCCTTCAGGCGATACGCGCCAATGGGAAATCCAACCGCTTGCCTTGATGCCTGGCGTGAATCAGATCACCATTCAGGCTACCGACGACGAATCGTCGTCCGCCTCCATCCTGCTTCGGGTCTCCTATCAACCGCCCGCGGCGCCGACGCCCCCGTCGACGCCCCGGCCGACCGGAGACACAATCGCCCCACGTGTTTCGATTACAAGTCCTAACACCACCTATCTCGTCACACGCAATAGCGCGGTGACGCTGCGAGGGCTTGCAACCGATAACGACATCGTCGAGGCCGTACGGTGGGAGTGCAACTGCGGCCTTTCGGGCCAGGCTACAGGCACACAATCCTGGGTAATCGCGAATCTGGCCTTACCGGTTGGTCCGAATCAGATCCGAGTGTACGCGCGTGATCGTGCCGGAAACGAAGGCGTCGCGATGATCACCATCCACCGCTATGTGGATTGAAATATTCGGTTGCCAAAGAGCCGCAGGGGTTTCGATGCATCTTCGCTGTCCCCTGACTATCTCTTCGTGGGCAAATTCGAAAAGCAGTAGGCAGGATTTTCCCGAGGAGTAGTCCCCTAAACCTCGATGTCCACAGTGATCGTCCACTCCCATCGCTTTCCAGGATCGAGCCGCAACAACCCGTTCCGCGAGTTCAACGAATTCTGGATCCCTACCCACGGTTCCGGGCTAAAACACTCCGGCGTCCCCCAAACGTTGAACCGCAAGCAGGGCTCGGACGGCAGGGCGCTGGCGTGGTGCGCCAACCGGATCGCCAAATTCTTGCCATCGCCAAACCTGAGCCACGCCTCGCCACGGTCGTAACCGCCCATGGAAAGCGGGTACTCCCTGGCGATCGCCGATAGGTCCGTCGGCGCTGAATACGTCCGTTTCTCCGACCGCCCGGTCGGAATGCCATCCGCCTTTTCATACATGATGGTCCCGTTCGTCGACCACTCCAACTTCTGGGCTAGTGGGTGAACGAACGTAATGTGATTCCCGGCCGAGAATGGCATCGGCGTCTTGTTCGATCGATCCGCCTCGACTTCGAATCGAATGCCCGCGCGTGCACCCTCCAACCGGTAGGTCGCCGTCAGACGCGCACTCCAAGGATAGACTCGCTCATCGCGCGTGACGTCGAGCGATACAACCGCGCCCCGTTGGTTCGACGAAACCAATCGCCAAGGCCGCGAGCGTGCGAATCCATGAGCCTCCATCGCGTATCGTTTTCCGTCCCATTCGTACGACCCCGTACCACTGCGGCCGACCGCAGGCCACAGCCACGGCGCACGGCCCCGCCACCCCGATGGAGGATCCGGCAGCATGGCCCGATAGAGCAACTCGCGGCCATGGCATTTCATACTCGCGATTTCGCCGCCCGCCGCCGGGTCGATAGTGACCGCCAACTCTTTCGTTCGCAACACCGGCAGGGATTGACCGTAGGCCGCGATACCGGCGGCAAAGATGGATCGCCGAGTCATTGTCGTCATACGACCAGCGTATTCGAAATGAGCATGCGCCGCGTCGATCGCCCTAATCCGCTTGATGAGTCTTCCACAAACTCACCGGCGCGTTAGTTGAAGTTGTGTGAGACTACGGCGAGGCTCGCCATGCTTCCGTTTCTCCTCGCCGCGCAATTCGGGTTGCAAACGCAGTTGATGGAAACTCGTACGAACGTCGTTATTCACGGATGCAGCTTCGCCGATGCAAATGGCGCGCGTGTGCAGTGCGTGCTGATCGAGCCGCGCGGCAAGAAGGGCAAACACGCCGGCGTCGTTTACCAGCACGGTGGCGGGCAGACGATGATGAACTACATCTCCGAAGCGGCGATGCTGGCCGAGTCCGGCGTCGTCGCCATGATCATCGATCCCCCGGGCCGCGGCCGTCCCAATGACATGCAAACGATGAACGGCGCGCAGATTCGCGACTGGATGTTCGAGGTCGCCGCCGCCGGCAGCCGCGCGATCGACATACTGCTGGCGCGTGGCGATGTCGATCCCGCGCGCATCGGCTTCGTGGGTCATAGCTACGGCGCCAATGCCGCCGCGATCATCGGCGCGCGGGACGGGAGGCCCTCTTCGTATGTGTTGATCGGAGGTACGGATCGTTTTTCCGAACACATGCGAACAAGCGAGGCCGAGTTTTGGACAGTCTATCGCCGGCGTGCCGATCTTGACGCCACCCTCGAACTCGTCAAGGCTGCCGACGCGGCGAACTTTCTACCCGCGCTCAAGGCCCGCGCCGTGCTCGTGCAGTGCGCGAAGTTCGACTTGCCGGATCTGATGAAATCCTGTCCCGCGGTGTACGAGACACTACGAAGCAAAAAGCGGATCGAGTGGTATCCCATCGATCACGCTTTCGCCGACGCCAAAGCCGCCGTCGACCGCATCGAATTTCTGCGCCGTTAGTCCGGCTCGCGCTCCCACACCAGCACACCTTTGCTGGTCGCGTTCTGCACTGTCAGCGTCAGCCGGTTCCCTTCGAACAAATAAGCGCGAATCAAATCGGTCCCAACCCAGTTCGGATTCAACGCCGCTTTCACGTGATGAATGACGACGCCCTTTGTTTCATCGACATCGAACAACCCGTGATAGGCGACGAACCCGGTAAGCGTCCCGCGCATATCCGCTTCGGTCGCCGTGCGCCATGTCCCCGCGCCGCTTTGCGCCGCCGGCACCGACGCGGGCTTGGGCCGCTCGGTGTCCATCAACAACGCCGACATGCGGCCCTGCCGGTCATACGTGATGCGCCCGATGACCTTTGGTCCGTACGGATACTCTACGCGCCCATCATTGTGACGAGTCTCGAACGAAAGCAGCTTATACACCCCATAGAACTTCTCCTTCACGCTTCCTCCCGTTTGCGCCGCCGGAACGGGCCGCGCCAAAACATTCCACGGCTCCACGCCCGGCGTGACCGCGACATCGACGTAGTTCAGCATCATCTCGTCCCAACTCTGATCGCCCCAACGTATCGTCTTCTTTGGATCCGGGTTGTCGGGATTGTTCGGCGAATTGTCGTACCAGCCAGTACACTCGATGCGTGCTCCGGGCTTCAGTTCCACCGGATCTTTCAACTCGTAAGCGTGCTGCCAACGGAAGTCATATTTCGGCACATTCAACAATGTCTTGCGCTCGCCGGAAGGCTCGACCATCGCCACCTCAAACGCCTTGCCGCGCAAATGCATGTGCGGAATGATACGTGTCATTGTTGCGGGTTCAAGCACTCGCCCGGTCGCGTTGACGGCGTATCGCGGATCGCCCGGCGGGATCGCGAACGTACGGTTGGCGATCGGCAGCGTCGCCACGCGCTGCACCGGCGCGCGATCGGCGTATACAAGGCCGATGCGAGTTTGATCGCGTACGGCTTTCCCCGTCGTTGTGTAGTGAAGCTGGAAAACAATATCGGATCCCGCTTTGATCAAGCGCGCCTGCCCTGGTTCGAGCGCCGTTGGCGGACGCCCCGGCGTGTAGCTCAACAGGTACTCGGGCATGTCTTCGGTCGGCAGCGACGGTGTCGTCGACTCCTGCGGATGCTTCGCATACGGAACCCCGGCCTTCGCCTCGCGGAGCCACTTCGAACCCGGCGGCCTCACGAATGCGATCGCGTGATGAACCACATCGCGGCGACCCGGACGAATCTCGACCGCCTTCACCCACTTATCATCTTTTAACCCAGTCGGCACGATGATGAACTGATAGTCGATCACGCCGCTCGCCGGAACTTCATACGGTTCGGGCATGGTGAAGATCACGTCCGGTTTACCGATGTTCCATCCATCGACGAACGCCACGGCGGGCGGCGCCTGTTTCGGATCTCCTTCCTTCGCCCCTCCGTCGGCCCATTTCACAATCGTTTCGATTTCACCCGAAGTCAACGACGGATCGTTTCGAAACGTCCCGTGCGGCGCCTCGGCCGACCACGGCGGCATGCGTTTGGCTAGCACCGCCTCGCGCATCGCCTTTGCAAACGGCCGCGTCGACGAATACGACAGAAACGACATCGGCGCCGCCTCGCCCGGCCGGTGACACCCGTGGCACTTCGCCTGTAAGATTGGCATCACGTCTTTGTGAAAACTAACCGCGCCGGCCTGTGCGATTGCAACAGACGCCAATAGGTATCGAAGCATGACTCGCATTCTACCCCATTGATGCTTGCCCTATTCGCTAAAACGCGGATCACGTCGCTCGGACTCGGCGTGCGGAATGCGCGCGGCGCAAAGCGAGTTACGCCAGCGCCTCCAACTGCGCAATATGGTTGAGGTCGTGTCCGGCCATCTTATCGACGATTGTGCCGAACGTCATCGTGCCGCGCTCGGGGTGTGTCACGGGTTTCGACATCGACTCTGCCGGCGCGGCGGCCAGTAACTGAAGATTCCAGTCCCGGATACGCGCGAACACTTCGAGAGCCGTACCCATGTCGTAGGCATCGTAATGTGCGGCCCAGGCGTCTTGATCGAACGGCTGGATCACATGGTGCGGTTCGGCCAGCGTCTGCCGCAGTCGCATCGCGAAGACGATTTCGGTATCCGCGAGATGCGCGACGATCTCTCTCGCGTTCCACTTTCCCTCTTCCGGCCGGCGTTCCCATCCGGCCGGTCCGATCGTTCTGGCGATCGCATGTAACCGCCCCGCCGTTTCCGCGATCACCGATTGGGGTTCTTGTCCGTCGATGAATTTGGCGTAGGGATTCATGTTGCCATCGTAGCAATCGAAAAAATAGATCGCGCGTTCACGAAAATGCGCTAGGATACAAGAACTCCGGTAGTTCGTTCCCAATGCGTGTCTCAGTCGATGCATCCCCGCTCCTGCTTCGCAGCGCGGGCGTAAAAAACTATCTCTACCATTGGATCCAGGCGCTCCAGCGCAGCGCGGGCCTGAATTCGGTGGACGGCTACCCGTTCATCGGTTCGATCGGCGATCTCACGCATGAAGGCTCCGTGATGAGCCTCTTGCACACGGCGCCCCGCATTGCCTGGCTGCTCGCGTCGAATCGTTTCACGGCGCCTCGCCGTATCGCCGCCGGCAAGGCCAACGTCTTTCACGTCACCAATCAGGTGCATGGCGGTTTGCCCGGCATGGCGCTCACAGCAACCGTGCATGATATGACCTGCTGGCTGACGCCGGAGTTCCACACGCCGGCCAACATCAAGGCCGACCAGCGCTTCGCCGAACGCATCCTTACCCGCGCCGATGGACTCATCTCCGTGAGCGAAAACACCCGCCAGGATGCAATCCGCCTGCTGAACATCAAGCCCGAGAAGATCGTCACGATTTACTCCGGCGTGCCGCCGTCGTTTTTCGAAGTAACCGCCGCCGACGCCGAGCGCGTTCGCGCGCGCCTCAAGCTGAACAAACCGTTCATCCTCCACGTCGGAACCGTCGAACCGCGCAAGAATCTCGATGCCTTGCTCGACGCCTTCTTGCTCTTGCCCGAATCCGTCCGAGCCGATGTCGAACTCGTCTTTGCCGGCCCGATGGGCTGGGCCGCGAGCACCACTTCGAAGCGAATTCTTTCCGGCCTCCCTGGCGTTCGCTACCTCGGATACGTGCCGGAAAAAGATCTTCCCGGTCTCACCAAGGCCGCCACGGTTTTTGCCTACCCGTCGCTCTACGAAGGCTTTGGCTTTCCAGTCGCGCAGGCCATGGCCGCCGGTGTGCCGCTGCTCACGTCGAACAACTCGTGCCTGCCCGAGATCTCCGGCGATAGCGCCGTACACGTCGATCCCCGCAGCCCCGCCGCGATCCGCGACGGGCTCGACAAGCTTCTGACTTCCGAATCCTTGCGCGCCGAAAAATCCGCCATCGGCCTCGCAAAGGCGCAAGAGTACCGCTGGGATCGCTGCGCCGAATCGTCCTGGCGGTTCTTCGAACAGTTCGCGTGAGACAGCGTCTCGACTCCATCGACTTCTTGCGCGGCCTCGTCATCGCGCTGATGGCTCTCGATCACGCCCGCGACTTCTTCGGCGATCTTTCCGTCGATCCCTTCGACCCCGCCAAAACCTGGCCCGCGCTCTTTCTCACGCGCTGGATATCCCACTTCTGCGCGCCGACTTTCGTCTTCCTCGCCGGCACAAGCGTCTGGCTGCAACTCGACAAGTTCACGCGTCCGCAACTCTGCAATTTTTTAGTGAAGCGCGGCCTCTGGCTGGTCTTTCTCGAACTCACGTTCATCCGCTGCTTCGGATGGTTTTTCAACTTTCATTACCGGTTCAGCGTCGGCCAAGTCATCTGGGCGATCGGGCTGTCGATGATCGCGCTTGGTCTCGCCATTCGCGCCGGCATCACCGCGCGCGTCGCGGCGATCGCGGGCGTCGTGGTCATTTTCCTGCACAACCTCACCGACTCGTGGAAAGCCGAGGACTTCGGCCCGCTGTGGTGGGTCTGGCGCATCCTCCACGACCGCAAGCCGATGGAGTTTTACCCCGGCCACTTCTTCTTCCCGCAGTATCCGCTGCTGCCGTGGATGGCGATCATGTTTGCCGGTTTCGGATTCGGATTGGTTTACGCAATGCCCGCCGAAAAGCGTCGCGCCATCACGCTTCGCATCGGCCTCGCCGCCACGCTGCTCTTCGTCGCGCTCCGCTGGACGAACTGGTACGGCGACCCGCGCCCCTGGACCGACAGCATCTACTCTTTCTTAAATCTGGCGAAGTATCCGCCGTCACTTCTTTACGCGTTGATGACCCTCGGTCCCGCGCTGATTTTGCTCAGCCGCTTGCCCGATACAATTTCGAGCCCGCTTGTTTTATTCGGCCGCGTGCCATTGTTTTTCTACCTCTATCACGTGCCCGTTACGCACGGCGCCGCGGCGCTCTACGCGCTGATCGGATGGGGCAACGCCGACTGGCTCACCGATGCGCCCGGTTGGGGACGAATGCCGAAACCGGCCGACTTCAGTTTCGGGCTGCCCGGCGTCTACGCCGTTTGGCTCGCTGTTCTTCTGGTCGCCTACCCACTGTGCCTCTGGTTTGCCCGCAAGAAGCGCGAGAGCGACGCGTGGTGGCTACGATATCTATGATGCGCATCGATAGCTACGAACAACTCGCCGGCGTGACGGCAACGTCGGATTGGATCACGATCGATCAATCGATGATCGATCAATTTGCGCGAGTCACCGGCGACGAGCAATGGATCCACGTCGACCCCGCGCGCGCCCGCGCCGAAAGCCCGTTCGGCGCAACCATCGCGCACGGCTTCCTGACGCTGAGTCTTCTCTCGCGTCTCGCCTTCAACGCCATCGACGTGCAACTCGGCCAATCGGCGATCATCAACTACGGCCTCAACAAGGTTCGGTTCCCCGCGCCGGCACTCGTAGGTACGAAACTCCGGGGCGTCTTCGCGTTGAAAGAACGCAACGTCGAACAACTGGTTTGGTCGGTAACAGTCGAAGCCGAGGGCGTCGCCAAGCCCATCTGTGTCGCCGAGTGGGTGTGGGTTATACAATCGTCTCGCGTTAACACCCTCTGATATCATTCACCTTCAGGCTCAATGACCCCCGGCTCCTCCATCGCCCACTACCGCATCGTCTCTAAACTCGGCGAAGGCGGCATGGGCGCCGTCTACCGCGCCACCGATACCAAGCTCAACCGCGATGTCGCCCTTAAAGTCCTCCCCGACGCTTTCGCGCGCGACCCGGAACGTCTCGTTCGTTTCACCCGCGAAGCGCAACTGCTCGCGTCATTGAACCACCCGAACATCGCCGCCATTTATGGTGTCGAAGACCGCGCCATCGTCCTCGAACTCGTCGAAGGCCGCGCCCTGCAAGGTCCGCTGACCGAAGCCGAAGCGCTGCCGCTTATCAATCAACTCATCGACGCGCTCGAATACGCCCACGAAAAAAGCGTCATCCACCGTGATCTGAAACCGGCCAACATCCTCGTTAGCACCGAAGGCAAGTTGAAGGTCCTCGACTTCGGCCTCGCCAAAGCGCTCGCGGTGGAGCGCGTGCAACTCGATCCCGCCAACTCGCCGACGCTCACCATGGGCGCATCGATGGAAGGCGTCATCATGGGTACCGCCGGCTACATGAGCCCCGAGCAAGCCCGAGGCGCCAAGGTCGATAAACGCGCCGACATCTGGGCCTTCGGTGTTGTCGTCTACGAACTCCTCTCCGGCAAGCGCCTCTTCGACGGCGAGACCATCAGCGACGCGCTCGCTTCGGTCCTCAAGTACGATCCCGACTACACCGTCGTACCCAAACGCTTCCACCGGCTGTTAAAGCTCTGCCTCAATCGCGACCCGCAGCAGCGTCTGCGCGACATCAGCGGCGCACGTTACCTGCTCGAAGAAGTTGCCGCAACCGCAGAACGAAAACCCGCGCGCGGGATGACTGCCGTCGTCGCCGCATCGACTCTCATAGCCGTCGGCGCGGGCTTCATCGCGTGGAAAGCCGGACAACCGGTCGACAAGCCGCCGCTCCGTCTAAATCTCGACCTAGGATCGAATTTCGCCGACTCCACCTTTAACGCCTTCGTAGTGTCGCCGGACGGCAGTCGCGTGGTTTACCCGGTCCGAGCCGAGGACGGCCGCCAGATCCTGGCTGTGCGCGTGCTGACCGAAGCCGACGCCTCAATTCTTCGGGGAACCGAAAACGCCACGAGTCCGTTCTTCTCGCCCGACGGAGCGTCGATCGCATTTTTCAGCGAGAGTAAGCTGAAGAAAATCGATATCGTAAGCGGATCGGTGATGGAACTGGCGGAGTCCGGTTCGGTTTCACGCGGAGGCGATTGGGGCGACGACAACCGAATCGCATTCGTCGCCGGCCCCGCCTCTGGAATTTCTCTGGTTCCCGCATTTGGAGGCCCCGTAACCGCGTTGACCCAAAGTGGCGATGGCGAATACGTCAGCAATCGCTGGCCGCAAGTACTGCCTGGCGCAAAGTCAATTTTATACACGGCAAATCGCCGCACCATTAGCTTCGACGACGCCGAACTGGTCGTCGTCGACGTGGCGACGAATAAGCGAACCGTTGTCCACAAAGGCGGATACTACGGGCGCTACACGCCTTCGGGCCATCTGCTCTTTGTCCGCGAATCAAAGATCTTCGCTGTTCGTTTCGACTTGGATAGGCTACAGACCATGGGAACTCCCGTGCCGTGGATTCAAGATGCGTCCGTCAACCCAATCGCCGCCACTGGCCGCTTCAGCTTCTCATTGCGAGGCATTTCACCGATACTCGCTTATTTACCCGGTGACATGGCGGGTGTCTCCGCCAAACCAGCCTGGGTCGAGCGGGGCGGAAAGTCTCGCTTGCATTCCGGTCGTGCGATGGCTGGCTCGCGAAGCAGGCTCTCGCCGGATGGCAAACGAGTCGTCAGGCTGCGGGGTGGTTTGGGAGCGGCCGACGTTGAAATTTGGGACATGAACCGGGACACCGTAATCAATATCACTTCCGACGGAAAAGCCTATGAAGATCCAATTTGGTTGCCGGACGGCAAATACGTAGTCTTCAGCGGTCAGAATGCGAACCTTTGGATAGCGCTGGCAGATGGATCGCGCGAACCCAAGAGACTTCTCGAACCTCCCAACAGGCCTTTTCCTGGGTCGTTCACGCCGGATGGTCGGAATCTTGTTTATCGCTCGATCGCCCAATCGGCCAGCGCCATTCGCGATCTATGGATTGTCCCGCTTGATCTTTCGAATCCCAATGATCCCAAGGCGGGAACTCCCGCGCGCGTAAAACATGCGACAGAACCGGCGAGCTACGCCGAGATCTCTCCAGACGGGAAGTGGGTCGCCTATGCATCGTCGGAGATCACCGTTCGGCCTCTGGAGAAAGACGCCGGTCGATGGCGCGTTCCGTCCGGCGTGGCGCATAATTTGCGTTGGGCTAAGAAATCGAAGGAACTGCTCTATGCAACACCCGATGGCCGGCTCATGTCCGTGCCTTACAGAGTAGAAGGCGATTCCTTCATTGCCGATTAACCGCGCCCTTGGACGGAGACACGCATCTTCTCCAATCTCGGAATACCTCAGTTTGATTTGTCACCGGATGAGAAAGAAGTGCTGACCGCAATCAACCCCGCCGACGGCCGAGACAGTTCGTCGTCCGCACGATTAAGCCTCCTCCTCAACTTCGCCGACGAACTACGCCGGCGGCTGCCGTAGCCCCTACTGCTTCTTCCTCTGCGAAGCCCCCGGCGGCGGATTGTCCCGCGGCCCTTGAAACGACTCCGGAAACTCCGCCGCCTTCGATCGGTCCGGATGCCGCAAGTTCGACTGCCGTCCGCGATCCGGATACAACGGCATGTTGAGCCCACCGGTCTTCTCCAGAATTTCAAACAGCCGCGCGTTCATCGTCTGCACCGTCTTCGCGTGCGCCGGGTCGTTAATCAGATTGTTCATCTCGCCCGGATCGGCCTGCAAGTCGTAGAGCTCGTCGAGATCGTAAATCCCGTGACACCGAATGTACTTGAAACGATCCGTCCGCAGCGCGTGTATCGTCGGCGTCTGCGGGAAGTTGCGCTCCCAGAAATATTCGTAGAGCAGGGAATCGCGCCACTCGATTTTCTTCCCCTGCAACAGCGGCAAGAAACTCCGCCCGTCAATCGGCAACGCATTCCGTAGGCCTGCCGCTTCAAACACCGTCGGCATGATGTCAAGATTCGCCACGACCTCGTCGACCACGCGCCCACCCGCAAATAGTTCCGGACACCGCGCCAGCATCGGCACGCGCATCGACTCCTCATACGCCGTGCGCTTGTCGATCAATCCATGCTCTCCGAACGCGAACCCGTTATCGCCCATGTAGATCACCAGCGTCGAGTCCAACTGCCCGCGCTTCTGCAACGCATCGA
>Ga0194132_10009873_pt1 | contig 12943 bp, 10 predicted proteins | sample TA2KigOf80mmetaG_FD_148612 | JGI IMG/M metagenome (GOLD analysis project Ga0194132, IMG submission 148612) | Freshwater microbial communities from Lake Tanganyika, Tanzania - TA2015054 Kigoma Offshore 80m | ecosystem: Environmental > Aquatic > Freshwater > Lake | place: Tanzania: Lake... | reverse complement strand
ACCCGGACACGTACACCGCGACCAAATAGCCCCCTGCCAAAGCGTCAGCCGGCGGCTTCTGCCAACGGTTCTCCCTGACAGTTTGGCCCCACATCGCGCACCTGTCTCTCTCCGCAAGTCCATTGTATTACGCCACTTCCAGCGCCGCCGCGGCGCGGGCACGGTACTTGCATCGGACGCACCGACTCACGCGACTCAGGAGCCGAGAATGGCCCTCAAACCGATTGCCGACCGCATCGTCGTTCGCCGCGAGGCCGCGAACGAGAAGACCGCCGGCGGCATCCTGCTGCCCGACACCGCCAAGAACAAGCCGCAGCGCGGCACCGTGCTGGCCGTCGGCCCCGGGAAGATGAACGACGACGGCACCCGCGCCCCCATGCAGCTCAAGGCCGGCGATCAGGTGCTGTTCACCTCGTGGGCCGGCGACGAGTTCAAGGACCGCGCCGCCGACGGCGACATCCTCCTCATGCGCGAGGGCGATGTCCTCTGCGTGTTGGGCTAGCTCTTTCTGTAGCCGGCCTCAGTGAGGCCGGTGCTGAGCGAAACGTGTAGCACCGGCCTCACTGAGGCCGGCTACAGAAGCAAGACGGTGAGACGGCGCAAAGCCTCGTCCCACCCTACAAGACACTAGAAAACACCAAACACTCTTCACTGAGGTTCCCATGAGCGCCAAGCAGATCGCGTTCGACCAAGAAGCCCGCGACGCCATGAAGCGCGGGATCGGCAAGCTCGCGCGGGCCGTCAAGGTCACGCTCGGGCCGAAGGGCCGCAACGTCATCATCCAGAAGTCGTTCGGCAGCCCGACCGTCACCAAGGACGGCGTGACCGTGGCCAAGGAGATCCAGCTCCCCGACCACTACGAGAACATGGGCGCGGCGATGGTGAAGGAGGTCGCCTCGAAGACGAGCGACGTGGCCGGCGACGGCACCACCACCGCGACCGTGCTCGCCGAAGCCATCTTCAACGAGGGGCTGAAGGCCGTCGTCGCCGGCACCAACCCGATGCTCATGAAGCGCGGGATGGAAAAGGCCGTCGAGGACGTCGTCGAGAAGCTCAAGGGCATGAGCACCCCGGTGAAGGGGAAGAAGGACCTCGAGCACGTCGCGACCGTGGCCGCCAACGGCGACGCCGACATCGGCAAGAAGCTGGCCGAGGCGATGGACCGCGTCGGCAAGGACGGGGTCATCACCGTCGAAGAGGCGAAGTCCATCGACACGAACTACGAATTCGTCGAGGGCATGCAGTTCGACCGCGGCTACCTGTCGCCGTACTTCATCACCAACACCGAGACGATGGAGTGCGAACTCGACGACGCCTACGTGCTCGTGTACGAGAAGAAGATCAGCAACGCCCGCGACCTGCTCCCGCTGCTGGAAAAGATCGTGCCGCACGGCCGGCAGGAGCGCCCGCTGCTCATCATCGCCGAAGAGGTTGACGGCGACGCGCTCGCGACCCTCGTGGTGAACGTGATCCGCTCGAACGGCGCGTTCAAGGTGTGCGCGGTGAAGGCCCCCGGGTACGGCGACCGCCGCAAGGCCATGCTGCAAGACATCGCCGTGCTGACCGGCGGCGAGGCCATCTTCGAGGACCTCGGCCTGAAGCTCGAGACCGTCACCGTCAAGCAACTCGGCACCGCGAAGAAGATCAAGATCGACAAGGACAACACGACCGTCATCGAGGGCGGCGGCAAGAAGGACGCGATCAAGGCCCGCATCGCCACCATCCAGAAGGAACTGGAGAAGAGCACCAGCGACTACGACAAGGAGAAGTTGAGCGAGCGGGTCGCGAAGCTGAGCGGCGGCGTGGCGAAGATCAACGTCGGCGGCGCGACCGAGAGCGAGGTGAAGGAGAAGAAGATGCGCGTCGAGGACGCGATGCACGCCACGAAGGCCGCGCACCAAGAGGGCATCCTGCCCGGCGGCGGCACCGCGCTGCTCCGCGCCAGCGACGGCCTCAAGGCCGGCGGCGACCTGACGGACGACGAGAAGGTGGGCTACAACATCATCGTCCGCGCGTGCCGGGCCCCGGTGAAGCAGATCGTGGAGAACGCGGGCGAGGACGGCAACGTGATCGCCAAGGACGTGCTCGTGAACCAAGACAAGAACTACGGGTACGACGCCCGCGCCGGCGAGTACACCGACCTGATGAAGCGCGGCATCATCGACCCGACGAAGGTGGTCCGCAGCGCGCTCCAGAACGCGGCCAGCGTCGCCACCCTGCTCCTCACCTCCGACGCGATGATCGCCGAAGAGCAGAAGAAGGACGACAAGAAGGGCGCGGCCGGCGGCAACTACGACGACATGTACTAAGGCGAGCCGCGGGGCTTAGCCCCGCGGTCCGCGTCCGCGACACCAACAGGGGGCTTCCGCCCCCTGTTTTCGTTGCTACTTGCTCGCCGTCACGTAGACGCGGTCGCCGGTGCGGATTTGATAGTTCGTCGTCGTGACGCCGCGCTGCGTGATCGCGGCCCAATCGACCGGCAGCACCTCGTCGCCCGCGCCGTTGGCGCGCGGCCGGACCACGCGCACCGACCGCTTCGCGGCTTCCGCCGCGCCGCCGACCTGCGCGACCGCGTCGAGAACGGTTTCGTTACCGAAACACGGCAGCCGCGCGACCTGCTCGCCGTCGCCCGCGAAGTCGGTGACGACGTAGTAGAACTTGCTGTTGCTCGTCGCCACGTCCACCGTCACGACCAGTTCGCCCGCGGGCAGCGCCGCCGCGTCGTTCGCCGCCGCGAACTTCGTCAGTTGCTTGCGGATCGCGCCCGCCGCTTGCTCGGTCGTCAGCCCGGCAACGTCGGCCGTACCCCACCAGCCCAAGCCGATGGTGCCGTCCGGCCGCACGAGGAACGTGCCCGAAAGCGCCTGTACCGGGAGGCGGTCGAGTGCTCCCGTCGTCGCGTTCTTCACCGCGGCTTCGACCTTCAGCAAGTCCGGCGCTTCGATGACGTAGGGCGGGAGCGTGACGTGGCTCAGCTCGCGCGGCACCGCGCCCGGTTCCGGGGTCGGCGCGGCGGGCGGCGGCGCGGCCGGCGCGGGGTTGGGCCGCTCCGCGAGGGTCGCGTTCAGCGAATCGAGTTGTTGCTGAGTGCGCAGTTGGGCGCGCCAGTTGAGGGCCGAAAACGCCGCGAGCGCGCCGAGCGCGATCAGGGTGAGCCACCGCATACCGCCTCCTCTGTTGGGCGGGCGGTTTGCCCGCGGTGGGCGCCGCGCGTCAACCCCAACTCGCCGGCCGCACGCGCCGGAATACACCAAATCAGCAATTCGCGCATTTTCGTGAGCCACTTCGCGCGCCGTTTTCGCATTAGGCGTGTCCCCCGATCCGCGAGCGCCCCATGACCGACGAAACCATCTTCACGACCGCCATCGAAAAGCCCCACGGTCCCGCGCGTGCCGCGTACCTGCGCGACACCTGCACCGACGGCGAGCAGCGCGCCCGCATTGAGGCGCTACTCGCCGCGGTCGATAAGGCCGTCTCGTTCCTCGAGCGCCCCGTTGGCGGCGCGCCGGTGGACCCGGACTTCGCCCCCACGGTCGATTTCGGCGCGCGCGCGACGGACGACGACGAGCGGGCCGACGCGCTCGCGTTCCTCGCGCCGGCCAGCCGCCCGGACTCGCTCGGCCGCATCGGGCACTACGAGGTGCTGCAGGTGCTCGGGCGCGGCGCGTTCGGCATCGTGTACCGCGCGTTCGACGACGTGCTCCAGCGCGTCGTGGCGGTGAAGGTGCTCGCGCCGCAAATGGCCGCCACGTCGCCGGCGCGCAAGCGGTTCCTGCGCGAGGCCCGCACGTCGGCCGCGGTGCGCCACGAGAACGTGGTGCAGGTGTACGAGGTCGGCGAGCAACCGCTCCCGTACCTCGTCATGGAGTTCATCCCCGGCGAGACGTTACAGTCGCGCCTCGACCGCGTCGGCCCGGTCGAGCCGGCCGAGGTGGTGCGCATCGGCCGGCAGATCGCCGACGGTCTGGCCGCGGCCCACGGCACCGACCTCGTTCACCGCGACATCAAGCCCGGCAACGTGCTGCTGGAGGGCGGCAACCAGCGTGTGAAGATCACCGACTTCGGCCTCGCGCGCGCCGCGGACGACGCCAGCATCTCGCAGAGCGGTATCATTGCCGGCACGCCCATGTACATGGCCCCGGAGCAGGCAAAGGGCGACAAGATCGACCACCGCGTCGATCTGTTCGCCCTCGGGAGTGTGATGTATCAGATGGTCGCGGGGCGGCCCCCGTTCCGCGCGAGTACGACGCTCGCGGTCCTCAAGCGCGTGGTCGAGGACGACCCGCGGCCGATCCGCGAGATCATCCCCGAGGCCCCGCAGTGGCTGTGCGACATCGTCGCGAAGCTGCACGCGAAAGACCCGGCCGCGCGGTTCCAGAGCGCGCGCGAGGTCGCGGACCTGCTGGCCGAGTGCGAGACGCGACTGAAGGCGACCGGCGACGCGCGCGGGTTCCCAAAGGTCGCGCCCCCGGCACTGGTGAAGAAGGCGGAGCCGGCCGCGGCACCGAAGCCGCGCCAGCCGCGCTGGAAGTGGGCCGCGGCCGGCGCGCTCATCGTCGGCGCGGTCGTGGCGTGCGCGGTCACGCTACCGCCGCTGTTCAAGGGCCGCGCGCCGGAGCAAGCGAGGCCGGAACCGGAGTCCAAGCCCGGTTCGCAACCACCCGCGCCGAACGCACCGCAGCCGCCGCCGGTTCCCGCGGGTTACACCGGCGTGCCGCCGCGGGGCATTCGCGGCCCGTCCGAATCCATCGCGTACCAATACAGCCCTGATGGGAAGTGGCTCATCACCCGCGATTACGCCGTTGGCAACAAAATCGGCGCGGTGCGCGTGTGGGAGGTCGCAACGAGCGAGCCGCGCGCGACGTTTCCCGACGCCCTCTCCCAAGACCGCGGGGTCGCGTTCTCGCCCGACGGCAAACTGATTGCAAACACCGAGCGTGACGGCGGGCGGATTCACTTGGTCGTTCGGAACGTCGGCGCGTTCGACGTGGTGAAGCGGATGGACTGCGCGGCCAACAACGTCGACGGGATCGCGTTCGACCGCAACAGTACAGTGGTCGCCGCGTGCGTCGATTATGACGTGGTTCTGTGGACCGCCCGCACCGGGGCGCAGGTCACTCGCATCACTGGCGACTTCCACCAGCCGTTGGGCATCGCGTTCAGCCCGACCTCCGACCTGCTGGCCGTCGAACACATGACGCCGGGCGGGATGGACGGCGTTCGCTCGGTTCACAACGCGCGCGTCGTCCTGTACGACGTGGACCCGAAGTCGCCGAACTACAAGAAGCCGGTTCACACGTGGGACACGCCCGACACCGGCGACTCGCACCAACTGCGGTTCACCCCGGACGGCGCGCGCCTCGCCTTCACGCGCGGCACCGACGACAAGCGCATCGGGCTGTTCGTGTACGACGTGAAGACCGGCAAGCCGGCCGCGAAGTTCGTGCCCGAAGGGAAGCTGACGCAGTTGGGCGTGGGGCCGTTCTTGCCGGACGGCCGCACGATCCCGCTGGCGTATGGCCCGAACTACACCACGATCGCGCTGTGGGATTCGAGTGCCGACAAGGTGACACGCCAGTGGACGTCAAAGGACCGCGGCTTCCACTCGGCGCTGGTCGTGGACCCGACGGGCAAAACGCTCGTCACCGGCGGCACGAAGACCCGCGAGCCGCTGTTCTACGACCTCGCCACCGGCAACGAGTTGCTGCCCGGTGTTGCGCCGGCCACACACAAGAACAGCATCGGCATGGAGTTCGTACTCGTGCCGAAGGGCAAGTCGTGGCTGGGTGGCGGTAAGGACAGGGTGGGCGACAAAGAGGTGAACGTCCCGGCCGACTTCTACCTCGGCAAGTACGAGGTCACGCAGGAGGAGTGGGAGAAGGTGATGGGCGCGAACCCCAGCTTCTTCTCGCGGATGGGCGAAGGTAAAGACAAGGTGAAGGACATTGCGGACGCGGACCTGAAGCGATTTCCCGTGGAGCGGGTGTCGTGGAGTGACTGCCAAGACTTCATTAAGAAGCTGAACGAGCGGGAGAAGGAGGCGGGTTGGGTCTATCGCTTGCCGACGGAGGTGGAATGGGAGTACGCGTGTCGCGGCGGCGCGATGACGGCCCAACGTGGTTCGGATTTCGACTACTACTTGCAGAAGCCGAAGAACTCCATCCTACCCGTCGATGCGTCGTTTCGATTCGATGGGAGCACGAGACAGCCGTGCAAAGTGGGAACGTATCCGGCCAACCCGCTGGGTTTGCACGACATGCACGGCGGGGTCTGGGAATGGTGTGCGAACCTGTTGAACACCAATCGCGACGATGGGGTGCGCGCGTACCGCGGTGGCAGTTGGGACTCGGACGCGGAAGAGTGTCGTTCGGGGCACCGGCACGGAGCGCCTGCCCAAGACCGCAACGACAATTACGGCCTGCGTGTGGTCCGAACTCGCGTCGAATCCGCATTGTCCGACGCCGACCTCAAGCGCATCGCCGCACTCCCGCCACTCGAGCAGGTCGAAGAAGTGCGGAAGGAACTCATCAAGCGGAACCCGAAGTTCGACGGCGCGCTCGCGCCGACCACCGAGGGCAACGTCATCGTGAAGTTGGAGTTCTGGACCGACAACGTGAGCGACATCTCGCCCCTGCGTGCGCTGACCGGGTTGAAGGCGCTCGCGGCCCGCGGCACCGAGGGAAAGGGCCAACTCACGAACCTGTCGCCCTTGCAAGGACTGCCGCTGACGGTGCTCGACGTGAACAACAACGGGCAACTCGCGGACCTGACGCCGCTCAAGACCCTGCCGCTCAAGCAACTGTTCGCGCAGGGCACGGCGGTGCGCGACCTCGCCCCGCTCACCGGGTTGCGGCTCGCCGAACTGAACTTGTCCGGCACGCCGGTCGCGGACCTCACCCCGTTGAAGGACGCGCCGCTCGTCGCGCTCTTCCTCGACAGCACGAAGGTCGCGGACCTGACGCCCCTGCGCGGGATGCCACTGAAGCAACTCAACATCCGCGAGTTGAAGCTGACCCCGGCCCGCGACCACGCCGTTCTTCGCGGCCTCACGGCGCTGGAGTCGATCAACAGCGAGTCGGTGGCCGACTTCTGGAAGGCGATTGATCCGTAGGCGGTGCTGCCGTTCACCGATGGAGCGGATGTGGCTCGACGACAAGCCGGAGCGCGACGGCACGATCCTGCGCGGGATCAAGACGCTCGAAACGATCAACGACAAGCCGGCCACGGAGTTCCTGAAGGAGAACGACAAGAAGTGACCGTCACGGGCGCGGCCCGTGGGTTCCCGGCAGGGCGACGTTCTGTTCCACGTCGTGCGGGTCGTTGAACACGCGGCGGCCGGCCCGGAGCCGCGCCTGTCACTGCATCCGCAGGAAGTCGCGTGCGGCCTCGCGCGTGCCCGCCGCAACAGCGAGTGACCCGCGGAGCCGCACGCGGCCGGCCGTGGCCGCTTCCGCTTCCGGCTCCGCCCGGCGGCGAGCCGCTACCCCATCCGCTTCTTCAGTTCGGCGTCCACCGCGTCGAGGTACTCGTCGGTGTTGAGGAACGGGGCCTTGGGGCCGATGAGCAGCGCCAAGTCTTTCGTCATCTTACCGGCCTCGACCATATCGACGCACACCTTCTCCACCGTCTCCGCGAACGTGACCACGTCCGGCGTGCCGTCCATCTTGCCGCGGTAGATCAGCCCGCGGGTCCACGCGTAGATGCTCGCGATGGGGTTCGTGCTGGTCTTCTTCCCCTTCTGGTGCTCGCGGTAGTGGCGCGTCACGGTGCCGTGGGCCGCCTCCGCTTCCACCGTCTTGCCGTCCGGCGTCGTCAGCACGCTCGTCATCAGGCCCAACGAGCCGTAGCCCTGTGCCACCGTGTCAGATTGCACGTCGCCGTCGTAGTTCTTGCACGCCCACAGGTACCCGCCCTTCTCCTTCAGGTTGGTCGCGACCATGTCGTCGATCAGGCGGTGTTCGTAGCCGAGGTTCTTCGCTTCGAACGCGGACCTGAACTCGGCGTCGAACACCTCTTGGAAGAGGTTCTTGAACCGGCCGTCGTACACCTTGAGGATGGTGTTCTTGGTGCTGAGGTACACCTTGTAGTTGCGGGAGAGGCCGTAGTTGAAGCACGCGCGCGCGAACCCGCGGATGCTCTCGTCGAGGTTGTACATGGCGAGCGTGACGCCGCCGCTCGGGGCCTTGAACACTTCCTTCTCGATCACCGGGCCGCCGTCGGCGGGCGTGTACGTGAGCTTCACCGTGCCCGCGCCCGGGAACAGGATCTCGCTGGCCTTGTACTGGTCGCCGAAGCCGTGGCGCGCGACCACCACCGGCGTGCTCCAGTGCGGGACGAGCCGAGGCACGTTCGCGCACACGATCGGCTCGCGGAAGATGGTCCCGTTCAGAATGTTGCGGATGGTGCCGTTGGGCGACGGGAACATGCGCTTCAGCGGGGTGCCCTTCTCCTTCCACTCCTTCACCCGGTCCTCGTCCGGGGTGATGGTGGCGCACTTCACGGCCACGCCGTACTTCTTGGTGGCCTCGGCGCTGTCGAACGTCACCTTGTCGTCGGTGTCGTTCCGGTGGTCGAGGCCGAGGTCGTAGTACTTGAGGTCGATGTCGAGGTACGGGAGGATCAGCTTCTCGCGGATCTTCTGCCAAATGATGCGGGTCATCTCGTCGCCGTCCATCTCGACGACGGGGTTCTTCACTTTGATCTTCGGCATGGGAGAAGCTCCGAAAACGTGGCGGGTGAGAAGGCGTTAGCTTATCCGCCGGGCGGAAGGGCGAACAGGCGCGCGAAGTTGTTAGGGCCGGGCCGGTCGCTCGGCGTACCCAAATACCCACTCGCGCGCCGCCTCTCGACTCGCTTCTCGGTGCGCCTCTAGGGGCCGCCATGCGCTACGCCCTTCTCTTGTGCGCGCTGGTCGCGTGTCTCCCCGCCCGCGCCGGGGACGACCAAGACCGTTTCGAGGAGCAGGCCGCGATGCGCGCCGCCAACAACCGCGTCGAGCGGTCCATGCGCACCGAGCGCGGCGAGCGCGCCATGTGGCTCAAAGACCTCGAGGTCGCGTACCCCGGCAAGGTGCCCGCCAACCCGCCGGACGATGCCGAGGCGTGGTTCGCCCTCCTCGCCGGGGGCGGCGACGAGTGGCGCAAGTCCGACGCCTCCGCCGCCGGGGTCGGCGTCCTGTACGAGCGCGTCGTCCAGCGCATGGAACTGGGGCCGGTGCCCACCATCAAGCGCGACGAGTTCGCCCGCTACGTGAAGATGCTCGGCCGCAACGTGCCCCCGGTCGCGGGCAAAGAGGTGAGCACCGACGACGAAGCCGACAAGGTGTTCCGCGTCCTCGACCTGAACGCCGACGACGAACTGACCGGCAACGAACTGACCCCCGGCCTGCGCGAGGGCAAGGGCCGGTCCGATTCCGACGGCAACGGTCGCATCTCCAAAGAGGAGTACCGCGACTACTTCAAGCGCCGCGTCGACACTAAGTCCGACGCGCTGATGAGCGCGTACAAGACCAACGACAAGCTGATGCGGAACCTGTACGGCGGCGGGGTCGTCCCGAAGGTCGGCGGCGCGATCCCGGCGTGGTTCAACACGCTCGACACCGACAAGGACAACCAAGTTTCGCTGTTCGAGTGGCGCGAGGGCGGCAAGCCCACGAGCGAGTTCATGGAAATGGACCTCAACGGCGACGGCCTCCTGACCCGCAACGAGTACCTGCGGTCCGTGAAGCTCAAAGACATGACCGCCGAGGAGAAGCGCCGCGAGACCGGCCGCCCGTGACCGCGGCTACTTCGGCGGCTTGCGGCCGTAACGCTTGGCGTGGGCCTCGTCGTCGCGCCGCAGGTCGCGCCGGACCTTGAGCACGTACAACCCGATGAGAAGTGCCAAGACCACGAAGAAGCCGACGAACCCGAGGGCCACCGGGTCGCCTTCCGACAGGCGGTCGAGAAACTCCACGAACGCCGCGACCGCGTTCCAGCGCATCGGCCACCTCGCTTCGGGTTCCGTTGGTCCGGCGCGTTTTGAGTGCCTTTTCGCGCCTCTGTGCACTCCGAATCGTACCGCACGCGCACGCGCCGGAACAAGCCCCGACCTCAGCCCCGGTAGCGCTCGCGATCGTTCGCGGCCTTCAGTTCGTCGTGAATCTTGAAGATGATCAGCATCATCTCGCAGTAGAGCCGAGCGAGTAACGGGCCGAGCACCATGCTGACCACGGCGAACGCTACCGCCTCGCCTTGGTTCCGACCCATCGCGAAACTACCGGCGATGATCATCAGCCCGACTGTGGCACACAGGAACACCGCGAGCCAGAACACGATCTGAATCAGGATCGGCGTAATCATCAACCGGAACGTGATGAAGTCGCCGAAACCACCGGGCGCGCGGGGGCGGCGGCGCACGCGCCGCGGGGCCGGGGTGTCGTCGTCATCGTCGTCGTCGTCGCTCAGGTCGAAGTCGCTTTTCGCCGGCGACGGGGGAGGGAGTGGTGGCGCGGGCGGGCGCGGCGGCGGGCCGGTCGAGACCACGCGCCGGCAGTGCGGGCACGTGTACGCCGTTCCGGTCCACGGCGTCGGCAGGGTGACGGAACCCGAACAGAACGGACACGGAACGACGGACATGGCGACGACCCTTACACACTCAGGAGACAAGATCACACCACTCCGAACGGTTCCCATCAATCACGGGATTTCGACAAAACGCGCCCGAACGCCCGCGCCGGCACGCGAACCGCACGCCGGCGCGCCCCGTCCGTATACTGACGCTTCACACGCCGAACCTTCCGCCGGGAGAGGCCAATGGCCGAGTGGCAACGCACGCACACCTGCGAACAGCTCCGCCCCGACCACGTCGGGCACACCGCGACCCTCAACGGCTGGGTGCTCACCAGCCGCAAGTTCGGGAACCAAATCTTCATCGACCTGCGCGACCGCTACGGCATCACGCAGGTCGTCTTCGAGGGCGATAACGCGGAGATTTACGCCGAAGCCGAGAAGGTGAAGAGCGAGTGGGTGCTGTCGGTCACGGGACTCGTCCGCAAGCGGCTCGAAGGGGCCGCGCGCGCAGACATCGCCACCGGCGCGGTCGAACTCGAAGCGAAGACGCTGCGCGTGCTCAACACCTGCCCGCCGCTGCCGTTCGAAGTGAGCGAGTTCGGCACCGAACTCGCGAACGAAGACCTGCGCCTCCAGTACCGCTACCTCGACCTGCGCCGCCGCTCGCTCCAGAAGGTGCTCATCCTGCGCCATCGGCTGTGCAAGGTGATTCGCGACTACATGGACGCGAACAACTTCCTCGAAGTCGAAACGCCGATGCTCGGGAAGAGCACGCCCGAAGGGGCACGCGACTACCTCGTGCCCAGCCGCGTGTTCAACGGCGAGTTCTTCGCGCTCCCGCAGTCGCCGCAGCTCTACAAGCAACTGCTGATGATTTCGGGCTACGACCGCTACTTCCAAATCGCCCGCTGCCTGCGCGACGAGGACCTGCGCGCCGACCGCCAGCCGGAGTTCACGCAACTCGACGTGGAAATGTCGTTCGTCGAGCGCGAGGACGTGCTGAGCGTCATGGAGAAGCTCGCGGCCGACATCTTCGACAAGTGCCTCGGCGTGAAGCTGCCGACGCCGTTCCCGCGCCTAACCTACGCCGAGGTGATGGCGAAGTACGGCTCCGACAAGCCCGACCTGCGCTTCGGCCTCGAAATCGTGGACATCAGCGACATCGCCGGCGCGAGCGAGGCGCAGTTCCTCAAGGAAGCGGTCGCGCAACCGTGCGGCTGCGTGCGCGCGATCAACGCGAAGGGCGCGGCCGTCGCGAAGGACGCGAAGGGCGCGCCGCTGTTCAGTAACACCGCGCTCAAGCCCGGTGGCGAACTGCCGAAGGTCGTCGAGACCTACAAGGCGAAGGGGCTGGCGTGGCTCAAGGTCGAAGCCGGCAAGCTCACCGGCTCCGTCGAGAAGTTCTTCAGCGACGACCTGAAGGCGCAGCTCGTTGCCAAACTCGGTGCGGCCGACGGCGACCTGCTGCTCATCGTCGCGGGGCCGGAACCGGTGGTGTGCGACGCACTCGGCGCGCTCCGCCAGCACCTCGCCGCGCGGCTCAAGCTCTACAAGAACTGGTGGGAGGAGAAGGCCGAGCACGACGAGAGCGAGAAGAAGAAGCTGGACGCGGCCAAGAAGAAGAAGGAGGCGTACACGCCGGTGCCGTTCCAACCGCGGCCCGAACACTTCAACTTCCTCTGGGTGTTCGACTTCCCGATGTTCGGCTGGGACGCGGAGGAGAACAAGTGGGCCGCGATGCACCACCCGTTCACCGCGCCGATGGACGAAGACCTTGAGGCGTTCAAGACCAACGACGGCCTCGGCAAGGTGCGGGCGAAGGCCTACGACATGGTGCTCAACGGCTACGAGGTCGGCGGCGGCAGCATCCGGATCCACCGCCAAGACGTGCAGAGCCGCGTGTTCGAGATTCTGGGCATGAGCGCCGACGAGGCGCAGGCGCGGTTCGGGTTCCTGCTGGACGCACTCAAGAGCGGCGCGCCGCCGCACGGCGGCATCGCGCTGGGCCTCGACCGCTGGGCGATGGTGATCGGCGGCACGACGAACATCCGCGACGTGATCGCGTTCCCCAAGAACCAGCGCGCCCGCGACCTGATGACCGGTGCGCCGGCCACCGTGGACGAGCGCCAGTTGAAGGAACTGGGCGTGAAGCTCTCGTAGACTCACGAAGCCGCGAGCGGCTTTTTTCCGAATCGCGCGCAAGCCCCTTCCGACCGCGCGTTCCGAGTGTGCTAACAGGCACAGCTCTTCCCCGAGCTGAGACCCCGGCGGGCGTTCCGCCGGGGTTTTCCTTTGTGTAACGGCCCGGCGAATCACGTTGGGAAAACGTGTGGAATGGCCCTTGCGGAAACGGGTACCGCCTGCTGATCGCGGTGGATCAGTAGGCTCGGCGC
>Ga0194132_10009869_pt1 | contig 12946 bp, 14 predicted proteins | sample TA2KigOf80mmetaG_FD_148612 | JGI IMG/M metagenome (GOLD analysis project Ga0194132, IMG submission 148612) | Freshwater microbial communities from Lake Tanganyika, Tanzania - TA2015054 Kigoma Offshore 80m | ecosystem: Environmental > Aquatic > Freshwater > Lake | place: Tanzania: Lake... | reverse complement strand
CGGCCCGACGCGCAACCCGCACGACCCCGACCGAATCCCCGGCGGCTCAAGCGGCGGCAGTGCCGCCGCGCTCGCCGCGTTCCTCGCGGCCGGGGCGCTCGGCTCCGACACCGCTGGGTCCATCCGTGTGCCCTCCGCGCTCTGCGGGGTGGTCGGGCTGAAGCCGACCTACGGCCGGGTGAGCCGTGCCGGCGCCGCGCCGCTGGCATGGTCGCTCGACCACGTCGGCCCGATGGCCCGGCGGGTCGCCGACGTGGCCGCGCTCCTGCGCGTCATGGCGGGGCCCGATCCGCGCGATCCCTCGGCGGCCGACGCTCCGCTTCGCCTCGCGGGCCGCCCCCTCCGCTCGCTCCGCTTTTCGCTCGGCGACCCGTACTTCCACGAGGACGTCGATCCCTCGGTCCGCGCCGCGATCGGGCGTGCGCGCGCCGCGCTCGCGCGCGCCGGAGCCGAGGAGGTGCGCACGCGGATCCCTCTGGCGCGTGAATCGGGCGCGTTCCAGATGCTCGTGTCGCGGCCGGAGACGACCGCCGCGCATCTCGAGGACCTCGTGCCGGGCAGGTTCAAGCGCATCGGCAATGAGGTGCGCGAGCGGATCGCGCTCGGGCTCAAGATCGGGGCGGTCGACTACGTGCAGGCGCTCCGCGGGCGCGCCGCGCTCGCCGCCGAGGTGGAAGCGGCGCTCGATCGTGCGGACCTGCTGCTGGTGCCCGTGACCGCCGCGGCCGCAATCCCGATCGGCGCGCAGGGCGCGCCGGTCGCGGGGCGCATGCAGTCGGTCCGAGAGCTGCTCATCCGGTTCTGCTCAGCGTTCAACCTGTCCGGGCATCCGGCGCTCGCCCTGCCCGCCGGGGTCGACGCGCGCGGGCTGCCGGTCGCGGTGCAGCTGGTCGGTCGCTACTACGACGAGGGGACGCTGCTCCGGGCCGGGGCGGCGCTCGAGGAGGCGCTCGGTCCCGGGCCCATTCCCGCGCTCGCGCGCTGAATCAGGAACGCCGCGAGCGCGAGCAGGGCGACGGCGGCCACGGGATCACCGGCATCGGTGGAGCCGCGGATCATGAGGACGAGGAAGCCGAGGAGCAAGGCGAAGACCGCGAGACAACCGCAGCCGGTGATCGGTCAGCGGCTCCCGCAGGCGCACCCGCCGCCCTTGGCGTTCGGGTTGCGCACGACGAAGCCCTTGCCAGCCTCGCCGTCGACGAAGTCGATCGTGGCCCCGTCGGCGACCTGCATGGTCTGGGGATCGACCGCCATCGGGATCCCGGAGTGTTCGAGCTTCGCGTCGTCGGCGTCGGCCGCGACGTCGAAGGCGAGACCATAGCGAGGCGAGCAGCACGACTGGCCCGCGAGGTACACGCGCAGCACCCCGTGCGTGGGGTCGGCCGTGCGGATTTGATTGAGCTGCTTGGCGGCCGCTTCGGTGATCTCGATCATGTGCTAAGGGTACTACGGTGCGCGAGCGCGGCGACCGCCGCGGCGCGGTTCGGCGCTCCGAGACGCAGCCGCGCCCGGCGCACATGCGTGCGCACGCTCGCGTCGGTGAGGCCCAACCGGTCGGCGATCTCCTTCGTGGTGCGCCCGTCGCCGACCAGCGCGAGCACCTGCCGCTGCCGTGGGCTCAACCCGTCGTCGTGCCTCTCGGGCGGGCGGCGGCGAAGGACCAGGCCGGCGCTTAGGCCGATGACGAAGCAGAGCAGGGCGCGCACCTCACCGATGGACGGCCGGCGCTTGCGCTCCCGTCAGCTCGCGCGCTTGAGCGGGCGCGTTTCGGCGCGACGCACGACCTCGTGCTCGTGCTTCTCGAGGAACAGCTGGCCGTTGCAGCGCGGACACAGGGGCTGTCCGCCCTCGGCGTCGTCCCAGACCGGACGCTCCTCGCGGCCGAGCTGCTCGTACGCGGCGCGGAGCTGCTCCACGGACGGACGGCGCCCGCGCGCCGGGATCAGCACTTCGCCGTATCCGTGGCCGCAGAAGTAGCAGTAGAGCTCGGCGCGGAGAAACATGCTTCCGGAACCTCCCGTTCAAGCCTGATAACGGCGGCTTCGGCCGCCTTGTTCCGGGTATACCCAAGCGAGGGGTCGCAGGTTGCACGTATCCTCGCTCTCCCATGAACGGCTCCGGAGGCGGTCCCCACGCCGCACGGCGCGCCCGCGCGGCCACAGTGCTGCGCGAAGTGGGTCTGGACGCCCTGCTGCTGTCCCCCGGCTCCGATCTCACGTACCTGAGCGCTTACCGAATGTTCACAAGCGAGCGGCTCACATGCCTGGTACTGCAGCAAGACGGGGCTGCGACGCTGGTCGTACCCGGGCTCGAGGCGGCCCGGGCGCGCGAGGCCGCGCCGGACCTGGCGCTGGCCACGTGGGAGGAAACGGACGACTCCGTCGATTCCGTCGTGCGGATCGTCGGACGGGGGCGGTCGCTCGCGGTCGCGGACCAGATGTGGGCCGCGCACCTCCTCGCTCTGCAATCGGGGCTCGCGCCAGCGCAGACCGTCCCCGCCTCGACCGTCACCCGGAGCCTGCGCGAGCGTAAAGACGCCGGTGAGGTGGACGCGCTACGCGACGCCGCCGCCGGCGCCGACCGCGCATACGCCGCGTTCGAGGGGGTCGCGTTCGCCGGCCGCGCGGAGCACGAAGTCGCGTCGGACATCGCGCGGCTGCTGCGGGCGGAGGGGCACCGTGAGGTGCACTTCACGATCGTCGGGTCCGGCCCCAACGGCGCCTCGCCGCATCACGAAAGCGGCGACCGGCGGATCCAGAGCGGCGACGCGGTCGTCCTCGATTTCGGCGGCACGACCGGCGCCTATTGCTCGGACATCACGCGCACGGTCCGGGTGCGGGGCGAGCCCGATCCCGAGCTCGCCCGCGTGCACGACACAGTTCGTCGCGCGCAGGAGCGCGCGCTCGGGGCGGCGCGCAGCGGGGTGGCGGCGTCCGCGGTCGACCGGGCCGCGCGCGAGGTGATCGAGGAGGCCGGTTACGGGCGGTACTTCATCCACCGCCTCGGCCACGGCATCGGCCTCGACGGCCACGAGCACCCCTACCTCGTCGCGGGCAACGACCAGCCGCTCGCGGAGGGCATGGCGTTCTCGATCGAGCCGGGGATCTACCTCCCAGGCCGCTTCGGCGTGCGGCTCGAGGACATCGCCGTCATCGGCGCGAGCGGCAAAGCCGAGCCGCTCAACCGTGCGGACCACGCGCTCCGGGTGGTCGACTGAAGGGCAGGTTCGCGCTCGCCGTCGTGCTCGGAGGTCTCGCGCAGGGCGCGATGTTCGGGCGCGCCACGGAGTGGATCGGCGTCCAGGCGGTGCTGGCGATCGGCTACATCCTGTTGGCCGCCGCGGCGGCGGGCTTCTTCGCCCGTCGCCGCTCGGCGCTTGCCGGCGGACTGAGCGTGATCGCGGGCGCGCTGGTCGCGGGCCTCGCCTCGTACGTCGGCGCCGGGGCCTCGGCTCCGGTCTTCGACTTGGTCGGCTACGAGCTTCGCCTGGTCCTCTTCGCACTGCCCTACGCGCTTGCCGGCCTCGTCGCTGGGGCACTCGGCGGCCGCGCGCGCGCCGCGCTCAGCGCGGGACGCTGAACAGCGGAGCGGCGGCGGCGAGCGCCCAGGAGTAGAGCGTGCTCGGCACGATGCCGAGCACGACCACCGCGGCGGCGGTGACGGCGAGGCTCGCTTCCACGATCCAGCCGGAAACGACGCGCGGGGCGCCCTCCTCGGGCTCGCTCATGTACATCTGGACGACGACGCGGAGGTAGTAGAAGGCTGCGACCGCCGCGTTGAGCGCGATCGCGACGGCGAGCCAGGTGAACCCGGCGTCGAGCACCGGTTGGAGCACGAACACCTTGGCGATGAAGCCGACCGTCGGCGGGATGCCGGTCAGCGAGACGAGGAACACGGCGAACACGAAGGCGGCGAGGGGATGGCGCTTCGCGAGGCCGGCGAGCTCGCCGAGCGTCGCACCGCGGGTGCCCTCGGTGTCGAGCACGAGCAGCGACGCGAACGCGCCGATGTTCATCAGCCCGTACGCCGCGAGGTAGAACAGGACGCCCGCGGCGGCGGCGGTGTCGGCGCCGAACGCCGCCGTGGCAGCGAGGATGTATCCGGTGTGGGCGATGCTCGAGTACGCGAGCATCCGCTTCACGTTCCGTTGCGCGAGCGCGACCGCGTTGCCGGCGGTCATGGTGATCACGGCGAGGAGCGCGAAGGCCGTGGACCAGTCGGCGGCGAGCGGCGCGAGCGGACCGAAGAAGATGCGCACCGCGGCGGCGAACGCCGCGGCCTTCGGCGCGACCGACATGAACGCGGAGGCCGGAGTCGGCGCGCCGTCGTACGCGTCGGGCGTCCACTGGTGGAACGGGACGACCGCCGCCTTGAAGCCGAGGCCCACCGTGATCAGGGCGAGGGCGACGAGCACCGGTCCGGACGTGAGCCCGGCCCGGCCGATCGCGGCGGCGATCGCGGCGAAGTCCGTCGTTCCGGCGATGCCGAAGAGCCAGGTGAAGCCGTACAGCAGGAGCGCGGACGAGAACGCGCCGAGCAGGAAGTACTTCATGGCCGCCTCGTTGGAGAAGCGGTCCCGGCGCTGCATCCCGGCGAGCACGTACACCGGGATGCTCATGAGCTCGAGGCCGAGGAAGAGCGTGATCAGATCGCTCGACAGGGTGATGGTCATCGCGCCGAGGGTGGAGAACAGGATCATGGCGTAGTACTCGGCCACCGGCAGCCCGCGCCGCTCGAGGTACGGAGGCGAAACCAGGACGGCGATGAGTGCGAGGCCGAGGAACACGGCGCGGAAGAAGGAGGTGAAGGAGTCGACCACCAGCAGCCCGCCGAAAAGCTCTGTGCGCGCCGTCGTGAGCGGGCCTGCCGCGAATGCCGCGACCAGGCCGATCGCCGCGAGCGCGGGGACGATCACGCGCGCCCGCTCCCGCTTGAGGCCGAGCTCGACCATCAGCAGCGCGATCGCGAGCGCGGCGACGATGATCTCGGGCAGGATCCCGAGCAGATCGCCGCTCATCGGACGGCTACCTGGATGGACGGATCGGTCGCGAGCGCGAGCACGTGCTTGAGCGACGGCTCGATCACCGCGATCACCGGCTGCGGGAAGACACCGAGCACCACGGTGAGCACGACGAGCGGGACCGCGCAGGCCATCTCGATCGGCGAGAGGTCGGGCAGCTTGGCGTAGGCCTCACGCACGGGGCCCAGCATCACGCGCTGGAACATCCAGAGCATGTAGACGGCGGCGAGGATCACTCCGAGGGCGGCGACCGGGCCCCAGAAGGAGCCGCCGAGTCCGGTCGGCGGCGCGAAGCGGAACGCACCGAGGAGCACCAGGAACTCGCCGACGAAGCCGTTGAGGCCGGGGAGCCCCAACGAGGCGAAGGTGAACACCGCGAAGCAGGTGGTGTACAGCGGCCACCTGTTGGCGAGCCCGCCGAGCTCGGCGATGAGCCGGCGATGCGTCTTCTCGTACTGGATGCCGACGAAGAGGAAGAGGCCGCCGGTCACGATGCCGTGGTTCAGCATCTGCAGGACCGCGCCCATCATCCCCTGCTCGTTCAGCACGAAGATCCCGAGCGTCACAAAGCCCATGTGCGCAACCGACGAGTACGCGACGAGCTTCTTCATGTCCTTCTGGACCATGGCGACGACGGCGCCGTACAGGATGCCGATGACCGAGAGCGTGATGATCACCGGGAGCCACGCCTGGACGCCGATCGGGAAGAGCGGGAGCGCGAAGCGGATGAAGCCGTACCCGCCAGCCTTCAGCATCACGCCGGCCAGGATGATCGAGCCGGCCGTCGGTGCCTCGACGTGCGCGTCGGGCAGCCAGGTGTGGAACGGGAACATGGGCAGCTTGATCGCGAAGGCGAGGGCGAACGCGAGGAACACCCAGACCTGGAAGTCGGCGGAGAACCTGCCGCGGCCCGCGATCAGGTCGACCAGCGAGAGGGTCCGGCCACCCTCCGGGCCGCTCGCGAGGTACACGGCAACGATGGCGACGAGCATGAGGAGCGAGCCGGCCAGCGTGAACAGCACGAACTTGAGGGTGGAGTACACGCGCCGCGGGCCGCCCCAGATGCCGATGATCAGGTACATCGGGATGAGCATCAGCTCGAAGAACACGTAGAACAGGAACAGGTCGAGCGCCATGAACACGCCGACCATGCCGATCTCGAGCAGGAGGAACGCGATCATGAACTCGGTCACGCGCGTCGTGATGACCTTCGTCGAGTAGAGCACCGAGATGAAGGTGAGCAGCGTCGTCATGACGAGCAGCGTGAGCGAGATACCGTCGATCCCGAGCTCGTAGCGCACGCCGAGCGAGGGCAGCCAGGGGACGGACTCGACCATCTGGAAGCCGGCCTCGCCGACGGTGAAGCGGGCGGCCACGAGCAGCGAGACGGCGAGCTCGAGCAGGGTCACCGCAACCGCGATCACCCGCACCGCCGCGGCGCTCCGCGAGGCGAGCAGGATCGGAAGGATGCCGAGCGCGGGAATCAGAACGAGAGCGGTGAGCAGCATCTAGCGGAGCACCCCCACCGCGTATCCACCGTAGAGGGCCATCAGCGCGAGCAGCCCGACGACGACCGACAGCGCGTAGTTGCCGACGACCCCGGTCTGCGCGCGTCGCAGGCCGCCGCCCGCCGCGGAGACCACCCAGCCGAGGCGGTTCACGAAGCCGTCGATGATGTGGACGTCGAAGGCGGACATGACCCCACCGAACCCGGTGAAGAAGGCCACGAAGCGGCGGTCGTAGAGCTCGTCGATGAAGTACTTGTTCACCAGCAGCCGGTAGACGGGACGGGTGAGCCGGGCCACCGCGGCCGGATCGGGCCGCCGCCCGCGGTACATCGCGAGGCCGATGCCGATGCCGATCAGTCCGGCGGCGACGGACACCGCGGCGAGGGCCGCGATCACCGTGTACTCGGGATGGTGGGCCGCGCCGTGCAGCTGCACGACCGGACCGATGAAGCCGTGGATGAAGCCCGCCTCGGGCGGGAACCCGACGAATCCGGCGAGCACGCTGCCCACCGCCAGCACGATCAGCGGCAGCGTCATCACCGCCGGCGACTCGTGCGCGTGGTCGTAGAGGTGCTGGTCGCGCGGCTCGCCGTGGAACGTGAGCACCATCGCGCGCGTGACGTAGAAGGCGGTCAGTGCGCCGGTGAAGACGCCGACGCCCCACAGGAGGGTGTCCCCGTGCAGGAAGGCCGCGCCCACGATCTCGTCCTTGGACCAGAAGCCGGCGAGCGGCGGCATCGCCGCGAGCGCTCCGCCGGCGACGAGCATCGTCCAGTAGGTGACGGGCATCTTGCGCCGGAGCCCGCCCATCTTCCGCATGTCCTGCTCGTTCTGCATGCCGTGGATCACCGAGCCGGACCCGAGGAAGAGGAGTGCCTTGAAGAACGCGTGCGTCGCGAGGTGGAACATCGCGGCGACCGGCGCGCCCACGCCGAGCGCGAGGAACATGTAGCCGAGCTGGCTCACGGTCGAGTAGGCCATCACCCGCTTGATGTCGTTCTGCACGAGCGCGATCGTGGCGGCGAAGATCGCGGTCAGCGCGCCCACCGCAGCCACGATCGGCAGGGCGGGGCCCGCGGCCTCGAACAGCGGGGTCGACCGCGCGACCAGGTAAACGCCCGCGGTGACCATCGTGGCCGCGTGGATGAGCGCCGATACCGGGGTGGGGCCCTCCATCGCGTCCGGTAGCCAGGACGACAGGGGCAGCTGCGCGGACTTGCCGCAGGCGCCCAGGAAGAACGCGAGGCAGATGACGGTAAGGACGGCCTGCGATGCCATGCCGACGCGGTGGAACACGTCCACGAAGTTCATCGAGCCGAAGACCAGGAAGGTCGTGACCATGCCGATGGTGAAGCCCCAGTCCCCGATCCGGTTCATGACGAAGGCCTTCTTGGCCGCGACGGAAGGCTCGTGCCGCTCGAACCAGTACCCGATCAGCAGGTAGGAGCACACGCCCACGCCCTCCCAGCCGACGAACATCAGGAGGTAGTTGTCGGCGAGGACCAGGATGAGCATGGCGAACACGAACAGCGGGAGCCAGGTGAAGAACCGGTGGAAGCCGTGGTCGTGCGACATGTAGCCGATCGAGTACACGTGCACCAGGAACGACACCACGGTGACGACGAGCAGCATCACCGCGGACAACGGGTCGACCAGCGCGGCGATGTCGATGCGGAAGTCGCCGACCCCGATCCATTGGTACAACACGACCGTGGTCTGGGCGCGCCCGCCGAGCACTTCGAGGAACACCGCCGTCGCCATGAGTGCGGAGGCGCCGACCGCGCCCGCGGCGATCGGGCCGGTGGCCTGCTTCAGCCAGCGGCGGCCGAACAGGCCGTTCACGAAGAACGCGGCGAGGGGGAGGGCGGGGATCGCCCATACCAAGTTGACCACCGGCTACCCGCGCATCTGCTGGACTTCGTCCAGGTCCACCGTCGGGCGGTTGCGGTACATCGCCAGCACGATCGCGAGGCCCACCGCGACCTCGGCCGCGGCCACCACGAACACGAACACCACGAACACGCTCCCCCGCTCGTCGATCAGCCCGAGGCGTCGGGAGAACGCGACAAGTGCGAGGTTGGCGGCGTTCAGCATGAGCTCGACGCACATGAGGATGACCACGGCGTTCCGGCGCACGAGCACGCCGGCCGCCCCGACGAAGAACAGGAGCGCGGAGACGGCGATGAACGCCGCCAGCGGGATCGTCACCGCTCGCCCCCGGCCGCGTCGTCGGACTCGCGCTTCACGAGCACGATCGCGCCCACCATCGCCGCCAGGAGCAGGATCGAGGCGATCTCGAACGGCACCGCGTAGTCGACGAAGATGCTCGTGGTCAGGGCCTTCAGGTCGCCCGGGGCGAGGTGAGGCGCGCCGGTCGGGTCGCGGAACGAGAAGGCGAAGACGACCACGGGGATCGCGACGGCCGCGAGCACGATCGCCGCGACCGGAGTCTGCTTCTGGAAAAACAGCCCGTAGCGGCGGTCGCCCTGCGGCGTGAGCATCACGCCGAAGATGATCAGTACGGTGATCGCGCCGACGTAGATGATCACCTGGAACATTGCGATGACCTCGGCGCCCAGGAGCAGGAACATCCCGGCGTTGCACAGGAACGTGAAGGCCATGAACAGTGCGGCCGCGGTGATGCGGTTGACGAGCACGACCGCGAGACCGCCGCCGACCAGGCCGAGCGCGAGCACCGCGAAGAGCGCCGTTCCGATGCCGTCCATGGCTACACCGCGATCGCGCGGCGCTCGGCTTCGGCGCGGAGGCGCGCGCGCACACCGGCCAGCCGGCGCCGCTGAAGCAGGGGGATCGCGACGACGAAGGCGCCGAGCATCAGCCAGTTGGCCACGGCCACCGGGACCCGGGTCGTCGGGAACGCGAGCAGCAGCACGGCGGTCACCAGGATGTTGGCTATCGTCACCGGGATGAGGCTTTTCCAGCAGAACGACATGAGCTGGTCGATGCGGAACCGCGGCAGCGTCGCGCGGATCCACATGAACACGAGCACGATCAGGTAGGTCTTGAGCGTGAAGTAGGCGACGCCGAGGATCGGCAGCGAGTCGACCCACGGCCCGCTCCAGCCGCCCAGCCAGAGCGTGGTGAGGATCGCCGACACGACGGTCACCTCGCCGTACTCGGCGAGGAAGAACACCCCCCAGCGCATTCCCGAGTACTCCGTCAGGAAGCCCGCGACAAGCTCCGACTCGGCCTCGGGAAGGTCGAATGGGTTGCGGTTGGTTTCGGCGAGCGCGGCGATGAAGTACGTGACGAAGGCGAGCGGCAGGATGAACAGGTTGATCCGGAAGTCGTGCTGGCTCTCCGTGATCTGGACCATCGAGAGCGAGCCGGAGACCAGGACCACGGTGATGAGCGAAAGCAGCTGGGGCACCTCGTACGAGATCAGCTGGCCCGCGGAGCGCATGCCGCCCACGAGCGAGTACTTGTTGTTCGAGGCCCAGCCGGCGATGACGATCCCGAGGACCGTCATCGACCCGAGCGTCGCCAGATACAGGACGCCGACGTTCAGGTCGACCCCGACGAAGTCCTTCGCGAACGGAAGGACGGCGTAGGAGGCGAGCATCGGCGCGAACACGATCGACGGCGCGGCAAGGAAAAACCACTTGTCGGTGAGGCGCGCGCGGACGTCCTCCTTGGCGAGGAGCTTGATCGCGTCGGCGAGGGTCTGCAGCAGCCCCTGCGGGCCGACGTGGATCGGACCGAGGCGGTCCTGCATGATCGCCTGGAGCTTGCGCTCGAGGTAGATCTGCGCCAGCGCCCCGTTCAGGACGAGGAACAGGGCGAGACCCACCGCCAGCGCCAGGCGGAGCGGGGCCCAGATGAGGGGGTCGAGGCCGAAGGGGCCGACCGGCACTAGATCAATCCCTCGGCTTCGCCGAGTGACGCGCCCCGGGCGGGATGACTCGCTTCTCGCGGCAAAGCCGCTCGGCGCTCGACTCGCTCAATCAGCCTCCCCGCGCGTCGCTGCGCGGCGGCAGGAACGACTTGCGCAGCGGGTGGCCGGGGAAGCTCTCCTCCAAGAAGATCCGGCGGAGGTCGGGATGGCCGTCGAAGACGATCCCGAACATGTCGTAGGTCTCGCGCTCGCACCAGTTGGCCGCCGGCCACACGCCGGAGAGCGAGGGCACGCGCGGCTCGGGCTCCCGGCAGGCGGTCCGCAGCATCACCGAGGCGCCGCTCCTGGTGCCGCGGATGAAGGTCACCGAGCGGAGCTCCGTCCCCGTGTCCACGCCGGCGTTGACCGAATAGAAGTCGCAGCGGGTCGTGGGATCGTCCCGCAGCGAGCGCGCGAGAGCCACCAGGTGCTCGGCTGGGACGTCCACCACCACCATGTCGTGGAGGGTCGAGACCGTGGCCCGGTCCCCGGCCAGGCTGGCGACGTAGCGGGCGGTCCGGTCGAGATCGGGCCGGGGCTTCGGGGCGCTCAGTACCACCGCAGGGCTTCCTTCTTCCAGGCGTAGATCAGGCCCGAGACCAGGATCCCGATGAACAACGTGACCTCGACGATCCCGGTCCAGCCGAAGTCCCGGAAGTGGGCCGCCCACGGCACCAGGAAGATGAAGTCGACGTCGAAGACCACGAACAGCAGTGCGAAGACGTAGAAGTGGATGGGGTAGCGGCCCCAGGCCTGACCGACAGGCTCCTCTCCCGACTCGTACGTGCGCAGCTTCTCGAGGGTCGGCTTCCGCGGCGCGACCAGGTGGGAGATCCCCAGGAGCAGGGTCACGAAGAATGCCCCGACTACGAAGAACACGAAGACATAGAAGTAGGACAGGTTGTAGTCGGGCACGGATCCGTAGCCTACGGACGCTCGAACGGGTCCCGCAAACGAGCCCCTTTCACGCCCGGATTGGGCGCGCTTCCGAATCCGAACGCGCCGGATCCTGGGTTTGACAGACCGACGGACGCCGAAGTACGGTGGCCCTGCTTCTCAGAATCGTACGGAAACCGTACGTCACGCATGCAGCGCCCCGAAAGCCGAATCCGAAATGGGGAGGCGAAGTCCGTTTGCTGACAGCGTCATCGCGCGCGGCCGCCGCCGCCCCCACCTCCCGGACCGCGGCCCTCCGCTGGGGCGGACGCTCCACCGGCGCACACTCTGTCGCGGACCTGCGCCTCCACCGTCTGCTCAAGCCCCGCCGCCTCGCCCGCCTGGGCGCCAACCTCGCGGTGTTGGGGCTGGTCCTCATCCTTCCGTTCGCCGCGTCGAACCCGGCCGCGCCGGCACAGGGGTCGACACGGCTCGTCGAGGGCTACGGCCTCGCCGCCGCCAGGGCCGAAGCGGCGCTTCTGTCCAGCGGCCGCAGCCCGGTGACCACCCTGGCTGAAGGGACCCGTCCGATCCAGAGCTACACGATCGGCAAGGCCGACACCCTCGGCAGCATCGCGAGCTTCTACAAGGTTTCCCCCGAAGCGCTCGCCTACTCCAACGGGATCAGCGATCCACTCACGCTTCAGGTCGGCCAGCAGCTCCAGATCCCGCCGGGTCCGGGAGCGCTCTACACCGTGCAGGCCGGCGATTCGGTCGAGGCGGTCGCCGCCAAGTTCAGGGTCGATCCGAAGGTGATCATGTCCTACAACCGGCTGTACTTCGAGCCGGAGCACTTCGCCCCCGGCCAGCTGATCTTCGTCGAGGGCGCGACCGTTCCGGGCCTCGTCTACCAGACGGTGACCCCGGCGCGCGCCCCGGTCGTCGCGACGATTCCGATCAGCCAGCCATTCACCCCCGGCGGCGGCGCCCTCGCCTGGCCGGTGGGCGGCAACATCACGCAGCGCTTCCGCGCGGGCCACCTCGGCGTCGACATCGCCGCCCCGTACGGCACGGGCATCGCGGTTCCGCTCGACGGGACCGTCGTTTCCACGGGTTGGGTGGCCGTCGGCGGCCTCTCCGTCCGGGTCCGGCACGACAACGGCCTCGTCACCGGCTACTACCACACGAGCTCGGTGTACGTGACCGCCGGCCAGCGCGTCCGGGCCGGGCAGGTGGTCGCGGCGATCGGCCTCACCGGCGTCACCACCGGACCGCACGTCCACTGGGAGTGCCAGATGGGCGGCGCGCTCGTGGACTGTCTCTCCGTTCGATAACTCCCTGCTCTTCGGGATCGAGGAGCGAGACGTGCGAACACATACGCTCTCCTGATGCTCTCCGCAGTCCACACCGACCGCACCGGGCGGGTGTACGTGTCCGCCGACTACTCCGCCGCCGCTTGGAACGGGCTCGCGCACGTCCCCGCCGCGGGCGCGCCGCTCCCCGACGGAACGGCGGTCGTCCCGGTGGCGCGGGAGGCGATCGGCCTCGACCGGAACGGCCGCCCCCGCCCGCTCGGGCGCAACCGCTGGGCGCTCGCCGCCACGCTCCCGTCCGGCTGGCTCCGCACGCTGCATCCCTCCTTCGTGC
>Ga0194132_10009865_pt1 | contig 12951 bp, 12 predicted proteins | sample TA2KigOf80mmetaG_FD_148612 | JGI IMG/M metagenome (GOLD analysis project Ga0194132, IMG submission 148612) | Freshwater microbial communities from Lake Tanganyika, Tanzania - TA2015054 Kigoma Offshore 80m | ecosystem: Environmental > Aquatic > Freshwater > Lake | place: Tanzania: Lake... | reverse complement strand
AAGTGCCTGCCGAGGATGAGGCGGAAGAATCCGGTGGGTACCTCGTAGTGCTGCGCATTGGCGGCTTCGGTCGCGAGTGCCACGCTGCTCTGACGTAGGCTGTGCATGAGGGCCTCGAACCGGACCAGGCGGTGGTGATCGCTGCCGGCATAGAGATCTCGCAGGCGGCCTTTCACGAGATGGCGTATACCGAGACGGACAATCGGATCCGGCACCCAGCCCTGTTCGGCGAGATCGATGGCAAGACTCATCGGGCAGATTCTCCGTGTTGACGATGGACGAACAGACGATTGATGAAAGGGGCGACGGTGCTGAACACAAACGCGAACAGGAAGAACCAGGTGATCGAAACCACCGCCAGCAGTTCCGGGCGCGGGATGCTGATGGCGCCCAGCGCTTCACCGGACAGGTACGACACCGGCGCCACCAGCCCGGCGGCGACGGCACCGGGCAGCGGACGTCGCGCCATCGGTTGCAGACTGTGATTGATCGTCAGCCCGGTGGCCAGCCACAACACGACGATCCAGGGGGGCGCGATCACCGCGCCATTGAAATCGAGAATACCGGTGTGGATCCACACCGTATCGAGACCAAAGCCAACCGCCGCGGCCAGCGAGCCGAGCACCAAGTCAGCGGTTTTTATACCACCCCGGGCACCGTGTATCGCCAGCAGAAGGACACAGGCCAGGCCGGCGACGACGCCGAACAGGACCGCGGCAAACCACGTCAGCTGGAACAGCGCGGCATTGATCAGCAGGTGCGGACTCATGAATGTTTCATCTAGAGGGGTTCGCAGCCTGAGGCAACCGTGCGTGCCCGCCAGGGTCTACCCCGCCACAGCGGCGCGGCCAGGAGCATCTGCACGTCGGCGATGGCCCGCTCCCTAAAGCCGCCTTCACAGTACGCGAGATAAAAACGCCACATGCGGCGGAACCGTTCGTCGTAACCCAGCGCACGGATCAACGGCCAGCGCTGTTCGAAGCGCTCGCGCCAGTCGGCGAGCGTGCGGGCATAGTCGTCGGCAAGATCCTCGAGGTTGACCAGCACCAGGCGACTCGAGCGCGCGGCGCTCGAGCAGAGCACCGAAACGGCGGGAATGAAACTGCCGGGGAAGATGTGCTTCTTGATGAAGTCGACCTCGCGCAGCGCCCGCGCATAACGGCGGTCGGCGATGGTGATGGCCTGAATCAGCGCTAGGCCATCGGCTGCGAGGCAGCGGTCGATGACGGCGAAGTACTCGTCCAGGTGGTTGTCGCCGACAGCTTCCACCATCTCCACCGACACCACTTTCGAGAAGCGGCCCTGCAGTTGACGGTAGTCTTCGAAACGTACCTCGATCCGATCGGTGAGACCCGCCTCTTCGACACGCTGACGGGCGAACGCACGCTGCTCGGCGGAGATGGTGACGGTGGTAACCCGGCAGCCCGTCCGCTGCGCAGCATGAATCGCCAGGCCACCCCAGCCTGTCCCGATTTCGAGCAGATGGTCGCCAGACCCGAGTTCGAGCTTGGCGCAGATGCGATCGAGCTTGTTGGCGCCGGCCTGCTCGAGATCATCCGCCGGAGATTCGTAGATCGCGGACGAGTACTGCCGCCGGGTGTCCAGGAACTGCCCAAACAACTCATTGCCAAGGTCGTAATGCGCGGCAATATTGCGTCGGCTGCCGCTCCGGGAATTGTCGCGCAGCAGCCGGTGCAACCCCGACTCGACCAGCCCCGAAAGCCGCGCCACCCCGCCTTCGAGACCATCGGTGGTCTGCTGGTTCCTGGCCATCAGCCGGACCAGTCCGGTCAGGTCATCGACATCCCAGTCACCATCGATGTAACTCTCGCCGGCACCGACACTTCCGCCGCCCACAAGGCGACGGTAGAAACGCGGATCATGGACGTCAAGCCGAATGGCCTCGGACGCCTGCCCGTCAGCGGCACCCAGACACTGCTCCTCACGACCATCCACCAGCCGGATCTGCCCGCCGCGCAGGCGCGCGAGGCGCTGCAGTGCCAGCCGCCGGCACCACCGGTCGACCAGGAACGGTACCGACGCGAGCCTCGGAAGGGGCTCACTGGTCATGCGGAACCTCCATTCCTTTGATGGTTGCCGATGTATAGCGGGGATGTGAATGAAAGCGTGCGCCACGCCATTTCAGACGCAGCGCCTGGGAATAGATCCGTGCCAGTGTCCACAGCGGCTGCAGCGAATAGCGGAACGCCAGGCGGAGTACACCAGCCGCATCCAGTGGCGCGAGCCGCAGGCACATCGCCGAAGAGAACACCGCCCTCTCCGCTTCCATCACCTGCATGCCGATGTCGATCGACTCCGGACCGAGGCTGAACCGCCAGTGGTAGCGCTGTAACATGCCGTTGAACGGGGAGACGTGGAATTCCTTGGCGAAGTCGAAGTGGACATCCTCGGCGGGTTCCGTCGCGGCGAGGAAATAGGTGTGTCGCTCGTTCCAGGGGGTGTTATTGATCTCCGCTAGGACATGCCGGATGCGGCGACCATCCGCGGTGAGACAGAAGACGAAACGAACCGGATTGAAACCGATCCCGAGGGACGCAGGCTGGAACAGCACTAGGGCGGGGCCGGGAGTGGCGTCGATGTCATGTGCCTCGAGCGCGGCCTGCAAGCGCTCCGGCAGCGTCCCGCCAGGCCAGGCGCTTAGAACCGCCGCCGCCCTGTAGTAGACGAGGGGGGCCACCAGCTTCAGCCACCCGGGGCGCGTGCCCGACCGAAACGGTCCATGCTCCATGCGGTTCACCGGGATCAGCAGCATCGCCACGTGGTAGGAAAAACCATGGTCGACCGGGTCAACGCGTCGATGCGACAACGTCCCTTCGGCGAGGCACTCAGGCCACATGGCGTCTGTCCTCCGCTAACAGCACCGCTTCCGCGGCGCGGATACCGCTGACGAACCCGTCCTCGTGGAATCCGGAACCCTGCCAGGCACCGGCGAAACAGACGCCGCCCGCGCCCTGCAGTCCGGCGATACGCGCCTGGGCGCGGATCCCGGCCGCATCGAACTGCGGATGGTCGTACCACCGCTCCGCCAGGATCATCCGCTGATCGACCTGTGCTGCCGCGTTGAGCGAAACGAAAACCGGCCGCGGGGTGTCTATACGCTGCAGGCGATTCATCCAGTAGGTCACGCCGCAGGGCAACTCCTCGGCCGTGCCAGCCAGCGCATTCCAGCTGCTCCACGCCTTTCGGGACCGCGGCATAACCCGGCTGTCAGTATGCACGAGCACATGATTGCGCGCATAACGGATGTTGGAGAGAACCTGCCGCTCCGGGCCACTGGCATCGCTGAGCATGGCCAGCGCCTGGTCGGTGTGACAGGCGAGTACCACCGCGTCGAAACGGTCTGCGCCGCCCTGCCAGCACACGTCCACGCCAGCGGCCGTGCGCCGCACTTCCCGGATGGAAGTAGCGGTCCGGATGCGGCCCCTGAACCGCTCACTGAACGCCTGCAGATAGCGGGACGAACCGCCTTCGATCACCCGCCAGACCGGTCGGTCGCGCAGCTGCAGCATCCGGTGGTTGTCCATGAATCGGATGACGTGACCGATGGCGATGGTCCGTGCCTCGGCCGCGGACTGCGACCAGAGCGCGGCGCACATCGGCACGAGGTGGTCCTCGACGAAGCTATCTCCGAGTCCCTGCTGCCGGCACCAGCTGTCGAGTGGACGTGTCGCTTCCTCCGGCGAGAGTCCGTGCGCGAGGCGATAGAAACGCCTTATGTCGCCCAGCATCCCGAGAAAATCTGGCCGCAGCGCATTGACGGGTTGACAGAAGAGCGCACGCAGCGAGTCGGTTCCATACTCGACGCCGCTGCGCAGGTTGCGAACCGAGAAGCTCATGTCCGTTTCCCAGCTGGATACCCCCAGGCGGGTCAGCCACGTATCGAAATGCGGGTAGTTGTGCCGGTTGAAGACGATGAAGCCCGAGTCGATGGCGACCCGCCGCCCGTCCAGATCCAGCTGGTGCGTGTCGGTATGCCCGCCGATCCGCGCATGCGCTTCGAACAGCGTGACCTCGGCCCTGGGGGCGAGATGGTCGGCGCAGGCCACCCCGGAGATTCCCGCACCGATGACAGCGACTCGCATCAGCGGGACTGCCCTTCTTCGAGGATGTGCGCGGGCACCGGTCGCAGATCACGGACCAAGCCGAGACGCGCAAACAGGCGAAGCACCTGCCAGGAGAGGTCGGTCTCTCCGGGGAAAAAACCCTGGCGGGCCGAAGCCGCGTAGCGGTGATGGTTGTTGTGCCAGCCCTCGCCGAACGTCAGCCAGGCGAGCCAGCGGAGGTTGTGGCTTTCATCCCCCGTGGCATAACGTCGGTCACCGAAGCGGTGAGCCACCGAATTGACCATCAGCGTCGCGTGCAGCAGCACGACCGTGGAAACACAGAATCCCCAGAGCAGCATCTGCCAGCCGCTGGTGTGCAGTGCCGGAAAGAGGGCGTCGAGCCATTCACCGAGGCCGAACAGCCCCGCCGCCAGGAGCACCGGAACCAGCGCATCGAAGCGGTCAAGCAGGCGCAGTTCCGGAAATGCCGCCCAGTCTTTAACTGCGTCGACGCGTGTCGCGTAGTGCTCCCGGGTGAGAAACCAGCCCACGTGCGAACGCAGCAGACCATGGCGCGGCGTATGGGGGTCATCAAGTGTATCTGCGTGGGCATGGTGCCGACGGTGCACCGCCGCCCACCACAGCGGCCCGCGTTGTGCGGCGCTCGCTGCCACGGTCGCGAAAATCAACTGCATCCAGCGGGAGGTGCGGAAGGCCCGGTGACTGAAGTATCGATGGTAGAAGGCGGTGATCGCGAACATCCGGACGGCATACAACAGCGCCGCGACGAGCAGGGCTGCAATGCTGAACCCGCTCAACGGAGCCGCGAGGGCGGCAACATGCAGCACCACGAAAGGCATGATGCGCGGCCAGTCGGTCGCCGCACTCTCCCCTTCCGCTTCCGGATGGCTGTCGTTGACGAACCATCGCCGTATCGACGCCAACATGTACACCTCCTGCAATTATCCCCAAAACCACACTATCGGTCGGGCGGCGTGAAAAGCGCGTGACGCCTGTACACCGCCGCACCCACACCACATTCACCGCTTCGCCACGGCGGCCGGACCGATGGGCGAAGGCCTGACAATCCGACAGAACCAGCTTCCCTGGACATTGCGGATGACTGAGGCGCTCATCGCCATCATCATGCATGCTGCCGGCGGCGGATCCACTCCCCGAAACACGGTGCGGGAGGGCAATGCCGGCCCTCAGGGCACCCGCGCCACCGCCACCATCACTTCATTGCGCCGGGAGAATGGCAGGGAAAAAGGTGCGTTATACGCCGCGATGACCGGCGTGCCGAGTACCTCGATTCCGGCTTCGTCCAGGGCCTCCAGCAGTAGGCGGATGTGCCGCTGATGATTCTCGTCAGTCCAGCGCCCCGGGTACCGGAGCACCGCCATCAACTCACCCGGAACCGCACGGATGACGATCTCGGAACTGGTGGGTTGCGGTACCGTTTCCGAATCAAATTCGCTCGGTACCACGAATGCGATCCGCCAGCCATCTTCGACCGGCGTTTGCTGTACCGGTGCGGTCATCGCGATCTGGCGCGAAACCGGGGCCTGCTGCACCGGTGCAGTCATGGCGATCTTCGCGCGGGTAGTGTTCTCGCCGGAGATGTAGCGGAACAACCGCCTGAAGCCCGTGTTCGACGCTTCACGCTGGTCGGTCACACCGACAACCAGTGTCTCGGCGATGAGATAAGGCTGGTACTGGCGGAATTCCACCTCACCAGCACGTGCAATCTCTGTGAACGCGGGTTCTTCGAGCGCCGTGGCCATTCCCCCAGTGGTTACCAGAAGCAGCGTCAAAACGATCATCGACAGGTTTTTTTGCACCTTCCCCTCTCCGACTCCATAAAACCTCCAAGTTTCCCGGTGAGAGCGTGAAACGGGTGTGAAGATCTGATTCAGTACGAGCCAGGGTTGACCCTCAACCGATCTGTTCAGCGAACTTGACTTCCATGCGCAGATAACTCGGCAGGCCGCCAGGCACATCCTTGAAGATCTCCGTCCATTCCGGGGTTTGGAAAACCTTGCCCATGGTGTCATTGCGACTTGTTATGTCATTCCAGCGCAGGATCCAGGTGATGTTCGCGGGACCCAGGTTGTCCATCGGTTGACCGGTGATCTGCGGCGCGTCGGGCAGATTGGTCCAGAAACCGATGAGGTCAAGCTCGCGCTTGAGGTACGGCAGCGCCTTCACCCTTGCCCAGGTCCTGTAGGCTTCGAAGAGTTCCGGCTTGAAGTAGTAGTTGCGGATTTCGTACATGTTGGTCCTGCCCCGTGTGTTGGATTGTTGAAGTCTGCAGTGTTCTACCAGCGGCGCACTTCGGCTTTTTCCCCAGTGCTGCCCTTAGTGATGCCGGCAATACGCGCATCACGCGCTGAAGTCTTGGGAAACTTCCTCGAGAGTTCAGGCCCTGCCGCAGTGAGGCCGCCATCAACGATGATGTGTTCGCCGGTGACAAAACGGGAGTCGTCCGTGGCGAGGAACAGGGCAGCCCCGGCGATGTGTTCACCACTACCGTATTCAGGCCAGGGTTGCGACGTGGCAAAACGTTCGCGCGCGCGTTCCAGATTGCCGCCATCCGCGAGGGGGGTGGCAATGAATCCGGGGCAGATTGCGTTCACCCGGATGTGGTCCGGCGCCAGTTCCACTGCAGCGGACCGGGTGAGGCTGATCACCGCAGCTTTCGCAGCGGAATACACCATCGGGCCTGCATCTCCGGACAGGCCGGCAATGGACGCGGTGTTGATGATGGCCCCGCCGCTGCCTTGTTTTTTCATACGCCGCGCCGCGTGCTTCATGCCGAGGAAAACGCTCTTGGCGAGCACGTCCATGGTGTAGTCCCAGGACTCCACCGTGGTTTCAGTCATCGGACCAATCGCACCGCCAACGCCGGCGTTGTTGAAAACGATATCGAGCCGGCCAAAACGGCTGATCGCCAGATCAAGCATCGCTTCAACATCGGCCTCCTTCGATACATCCGTGCGGATAAAGGCACAACGCTCCCCATGCCCTGCGGCAACCGCATCCGCAACCGTCTGTTCGCCTGTCTGCACGTTGTAGTCCGCCACCACGACCGCTGCACCTTCTTCGAGAAAGCGCATCACCGTAGCCTTGCCCATGCCACTCGCACCGCCCGTGATCACGGCAACTTTGCCTTTCAGTCTCATGTCTCCCCCTAGAACGGGTCGTTGGCCTCCAATCAGGCCGACGACACAATCATTGTCTGCGTACTGCAGGTGAACTTCTTGCCGAGATTCGCAAGCATCCGCCCCACCGTCGTTCCGGCACGACGGTTCACCAGCGCTGCCGGGCCACCACCAGGATCAATCCAGAGCCGCAGCGTCACCTCAAGCTGATCGCCTTTCGGCTGAAACGTCCAGAGGCCGTCCGCCGCCTTCATGCGATACATGCCAGCCTCAGGCGGAATCCGTTCAGGCAGCCCTTTCATGGTGACACGCGCCGATGAACCCTGAAGATCGACCTCGAGCGCATAGATCATGTCCCGGGGTTTGTAGGGCCAGGGTGCCTTGGTGACGACGTGATAAACGATGCCCGACGCGGATTCTTCCAGTTTTCGCGCGGACGGCGTATTCGGCACCCACTGCGGCAACTGATCTACATCTGCAACAAACAGGAGCACCGTCTGCAGGTCGCCACACAAGCTGACACTGCCGCGATGCTCCTTGTACTTCGAAGACGTGTCCCGACTCTGCACGGTGACGCCTGATACGTCCCGGGAAGACTTCCACGCGCCTTCAGCCCAGACCGGGAGCACCAGCAGTGAAACAAGCGCACTCACACCGCTGTACCACCGGACACACACTTACCGTCACTTTCCCCTAGCAGCTCAGTGCAACGCGTCGATTTGCTCCTGATATTCGAGATACAGCTCGTAGTTGTGCTTCACGGCATCATTCAGGTCCTGCTGGACGATCGCGTTCTCCAGCGTGGACTTGACCCACGTGTGTTCGGCCCAATTGCCACCTGCGGTTTTTACCACCTCTGTTTCAGCGGTAGCCACGCGGGCGATATCACCAATGCTGCCGAAAACATCCGTGAGGCTCGGCTCCTTACCTTCCTGTTGCTGGTCTTCGAGCTGCTTGAACTTGCCTTCCAGCCGTCCGACCAGCGCTTGCGTTTTTTCCATGTTGCGGATGTAGGTTTCCACCTGCTCCTCCGTCAGCTGCCCGTCGGCCGGTGGATCGTAGGTGTCAGCCTGTGCGTCCTCGACCAGATTGCCCACCCGCTCGGCGCCGGCCATGAACCCGGGTGAACCCTCGCCATCAAGTGCATCTTCAAACACGGCCTGAGTGTCCTCATCAATGGCATCACCGAGGCCCGAAGTCGTCGCTGTTGCGCGAAACATCGTTGAATAGATGACCCCGAAGATGAGCCCGATCACGAGCAGGACCACCACTGACACACCAAAGTGTTTGCCACGGTTCTCTTCCGGAACTTTCTGGAAGTACGGCACGAACTGCCGGGTGAGAACGATGGACCAGATCGACGCGAGCAGTGTGAGCACGCCGCCGATCCAGGCGATGCCTGAAAGCGCGGTGCCGACAGCCGCTGGAATGATCGCAAGGGCAATCATTCCATACGCACTGTCAAAGTTGCGCACACCGCCAAACGTACCGGCAAGGAAATCGAAAACGAAGGCCAACAGGAAGGTCCAGGCGACCTGGAGGACAAACATCACTACAAATCCGATAGCGCCGCCGAATCCCATCGTGTCACCGCTCCCGAAAATCGCGGACAGGACCCCGCCCACCAGGAATGCCGCCACATACGCCGGTAAGGTCAACTGCATGAAGGACTGCATGAACGGAGCACCTGCGGCCGCATACTCCCGCGCCGCAGCGTCAGGGGTCTTGAAAACCGCCGTGATCCACTTCTGCGTTGCATTGAGATCAAACATGGTTGTTCTCCCAGAGGGTGAGGGTTAAAGGCTGCGAAAGATCCGTTCGGGTCTTGCCGCCCGATCATTCATGACGCCGACTCATGGCGCCTGTTCTGATTGCGCTGTCTTCTCTTTGGACTGAACAATACCGGGAAGCGCCTGTGCCGGCGAGCCCGTCATCAGACTTGCTCATGTACAAGCGTTCAGGAACCCAGCCGATAGCGCAGTTTCATGATCAGGAAGTTGGCGAGCGGTGCATCCCACGCATCATTGAAGACCTGGCCGAATTCCTGGTCACCGAGCAGCGCACCAAAGTCAGCCTGACGGGTGTAGACAATGAAGAGATCGGAAAGTGGCGCGAGTTCCCAGCGGTAACGGATCTGCAGGCTGTACTGGGTTTTGGAAAAGTCATAACTGGCACGCGAACCCGGGCCGGTCGGTTTGGCGATGGTCCGGAGATTGCCCGGTCTCTCGGGGACCAGGAAAAATTCGTCCTCACGTGCCTTGATGCCGACCACCTGCATGGACAGGCGCAGCTGCTGGCGTGCGTTGAAGAAGAAGTCCACCGACAGATTGGGCATCCATTGTTCGGCATCAAACGTGCCCATGAGTCGTCCGCTCTGGTGCAGCAGCCAACCTTGGCGATCCTGATACTGCACCGCCAGCGTCACGCCGAACCGGTCACTCGGTCGCCAGCCGATGGATGCATCCCACACCCACGCATGCCCGCCGAGGTTCTCGCTTTTGTAGCCAAGGCCTGAGGTGTAGAACCAACTGCGGGTGGTATCCGACTCCCACAACAGCGTCGTTTCGAGGCGCTCCTCAACGCGGTAAGTGCCGTTACCGAAGCTGTTCAGATCATCAAACTGGGTGGGCTGCCAGGACAAACGCGTCGTCAGATAGGACAGGTTGTTCAGCGACACACGGTCGGAGAAGAAAACCCCGGCACCGGTGAGCAAAGACTGAGAGAAATTCTTCTGCAGGAACCCGCGCATGTCGAACTGGTTCTCCCGCGCGAATCCGAGGCCGGTGGTCGTCAGCGTGAACGAATTGCGAAAGCGGTACATGTCCACCCGCTGCAGGAACCCGAGATCGTTCACGTCGAGGTGACGATCAAACGCCTCGAGTCCGGCACGATAGAACATGCCGCGCCGGAACTGATATTCCACATCCACAAAACCACCATGCCCCTGCGACGCGCCTTCGATGTCCGAACCCATGTACTGTGCATCGATCTTGACCTTGCCGGTCGGCGACAGCCAGTGGCCATCCAACCCCCAGGTCATCGCATCCCGGTAATCATTCAGCACGCTCGTCAGCATCACACCCGCAGCACGATAGCCTGAATCGTTGTTCTCATAGAGCAGGCGCGCCACACCGTAGTCGTTACCGGTCTGATGCACGTTGACCGGGGTACCGTTCTGCCTGGTGTGAAACTTGACCTCATCTTCGAAAGCGGCGAGGAAACCGTAACGCAGTCGACCCGTCTGTCCGGTGGTATTGATCGCACCTTTCAACTCGGTGGGGGCTTCGAGTTCCCGCTGGGGAATCACGGTGTTCGCGGGTACACCCGGCCGCCTCGGTTTGCCGCCAATGCGTCGCGTATTCAGGAGGGTATAGGGTGAACCCTGGTTACCGACGAGGCTGCGCCCGCGTACATCCCCCCGGGGCGATGTGACGTAGACCTCCTGGCCTTCAAGGAAAAACAGGCGTTTTTCCGGGAAAAACACTTCGAGCGCCGTCAGGTTGATGACCACTTCATCGGACTCGACGTTGCCGAAGTCGGGATTGAGCGTCGCATTCATCTGGAAGTTCGTGGACGGCCGCCAGAACATGTCGACGCCGGCACGGTACTTCATGTCGCCTTCGATCCGGTCATAGCCCGCCGCCGCGAATGGATAGATGTTGTACTGCTGGCGTGGTGCAACATCCCGCATCTGAATGGGTTGCAGATTCGACAGGAATTTCTGCGCGGTGGGTGGCACCTCCGGCCAGCCCCATCGCTCGTCGAGATAAGCCACCTTGCGGGAGACATAGACGCCCATGTTTCGCAGGTCCCCGCTGGCCGGCATCGTCACCATGCTCCACGGAATGAACAACTCCGCAGCCCAGCCAAATTCCGTCTTGCGCGTACGACCCCGCCAAGGGCCATCCCAGTCGTTCTGGAATTTGCGCTCCGGCAGCACGGTGCCATCCATGAGCGAATCGCCGAGTGCGATACCGAACCAGTTGCCGTAGAGCCCTTGTCCTGAGGTATCGATGGTGATGGCCATGTTGTCGCGGTTGAGCTGGAACTGATCGCGTCCGGAAAGCCGTGACACGTAGGAGTCTGTGGGTTGCTCCAGCTCGGCGCCGACGTAGAGACCCCGGGCGTCGTAGCCGAGATACAGCCGCGTGGCATGTTTCGTCGGTTGCAACGTATCGGGTTCGAGCACCTTGAAATCGGTAACCGGGGCAATGGTCTTCCAGAAGGGTTCGGTGAGTTCACCGTCGATGGCGAAACCGTCTTCAGCGGCGTGAACCCGCTGCAACGGCAGTGGCGGTGCCGACGATGCTGCCATCACCTGACTGCTCAGCAGAAAGAGGATGGCGAGCGCCGTGCCACGAACATCGATACCGAACAAGCGCACTCGCACGAAAGGGTTAACAGCGATTCAGAAGTGGCCGGATGGTAGCACACGCACCCCGGACGTCCTTACACTACTGCCTCCTCAAACGGAGAACCCGCGATTTCAAAATCCGTCGAGTGGTACTACCACCGCAACGGCTGAACCGGCTGTGGTCGAGCCATGCAATTCATGGCGAGCCATCAACTCACCGTGCGTGAGACCGTTTCTGCCAGCCGCAAACTGAATGCTGATCACGCCCGTGAACTCCTGAGTGGCATGAATACACTCATCGTTGCGAAGGGTAAAAAAAGTGAAACGTGGAGTCTCAGATCCGGTATCACGGATGAGATGGTTCAGGCGATGCTGGGGCCAACCGGCAATCTGCGCGCACCGACATTGAAATCAGGAAAGACCCTGATGGTCGGATTCGGTGAAGAAGTGTGGAGCAAGATCCTCGGCTGAGCCGGGCTCAGGGACGAGCTTGCAAGGTCACAATATCAGACCGTTCAAGTGGTCTGCGATCAAGCGCCCAGACGATGAAAAACATGATCAGCCCGGAGCCATGGCACCAGTAGAAGAACGAAACGTTGGAAGCTGATATCGCCGCGGTTGCGAGACACGACACCACAAAGCCGGTGACAAAGGACGGGAACCGGCCGATGCCATAGCGCGCGAGCAGGATGGTGGCGAAGATCGGACCATAGACGTAGTTCGGCAGTCTGAACGTGAGATCGAGCAAACCTTCGGCAGAGAAGCGGCTGAAGTACACGGCCGCAATCAGGAAGACGATGCTCCACACCACGATGGAAAGTCTCGCTACCCAGAGGTAGTGGGTTTCGCTCGCCCCTTTGACGAATCGTTCGTAGAGGTGATGCACGGTCACGTCGGCTGCTTCCGCAAGCGCCGAGTTCTGTGTCGAGATTGCCGCCGCAAAAATCGACGCAATCATCAGGCCGGAGATTCCTGTCGGTAGCTCAGTGACGATGAAGTGCGGGAAGATCCGGTCCGGTTCCTTCGCAAGCTCGGCGATTACGTCCGCGGAGAGCGGGTGCTCGTGGTAGAACGCCGCGAGTGCAAGCCCGGTACCCAGAATGAAGAGATGCAGGACATAGAACAGCGCCGAGAAGTTATAGGCCTTCTTCGCATCTTCCACAGATCGGCATGCTCGCACCCGCTGCCACGTCCCCTGCGTCGCGCCCATGGCGATGGAAAGTCCGATGGAACCAATGACACCGGCCCAGATTGTGTAACGTCGCTCCGGATCCAGTGAAAAATCAAACAGAACCAACTTGCCCTGTGAACCAAGCCACTGGAATGCATCCGCGAGCGAGCCCTGTAAGGTACCGGCGATATAGAACAGCGC
>Ga0194132_10009863_pt1 | contig 12952 bp, 10 predicted proteins | sample TA2KigOf80mmetaG_FD_148612 | JGI IMG/M metagenome (GOLD analysis project Ga0194132, IMG submission 148612) | Freshwater microbial communities from Lake Tanganyika, Tanzania - TA2015054 Kigoma Offshore 80m | ecosystem: Environmental > Aquatic > Freshwater > Lake | place: Tanzania: Lake... | reverse complement strand
CTGCAAAACGGAAGTTGAATTGCGCAATATGGAGCAATTCATGCCTCAACGCACCTATGATTTGATCTGGAAAGGTGGCGTGAAATTCCAAGAGCAGAATTCGGTTGATGAATCAAATACCGCCATTTCTCTAACAAGTGTGAATGGCACAATCGACGAATTCGATGTGACTGAATATGCTCAGCCGACTTCTGTTCAGAGCGCCGGTGAAATCGATTATGTTGCAACGCGCACGAAATACTTTGTGGCAGCTATCATACCCGAAAAGAAAGATGCAAATGGCATGGCTTTCATGGAAGGGATAAAAGAAGGAGCACCGAATGAGGGTCACATAGAAAAGTATTCTTTAGCTTATCGCAATCGATATAAAGGTGGAGTGCAAAAGGATGCATTCACCATTTTCATCGGACCTCAGATTTACGATACATTGCAAGCATACGGTTTGGAAAAGACTATCAATTTCGGGACATTCTACGGAGTAAAGTGGCTCGTTGCACCGATTGGTGAATATGTGATTTTGCCAACGCTATCTTTTCTGCACACATTCATCGCCAATTATGGCATTGTTATCATTCTCTTTTCATTCTTGATGAAAATCGTTCTGCAGCCATTCAGTGCTTCACAAATGAAGTCTATGCAGAAAATGAAAGTAGTACAACCACTCTTGCAGAAAGTACAAGAGAAATACAAAGATGATCGTACGATGTTGTCGCAAGAGACGATGAAGATTTATTCCGAATATGGCATCAATCCTGCAGGAGGTTGTTTACCGATGATCATGCAAATGCCTATTCTTATTTCCTTGTGGTCAGTACTGAGCAGCTGGATGGACATCAGACAACAGCATTTCTTTGGATGGATCAGTGATTTATCTGCACCGGATGTGATTCTGGATCTTGGATTTAAATTACCTCTGTTTCAGGTTGACAAGCTTAGTGGTTTGGCATTGCTGATGGGTATTGCGATGTTCATTCAACAAAAGATGACGATCACCGATCCAAATCAAAAGTCGATGGTCTATATCATGCCAATCATGTTCACCTTCATGTTCTCCGGCTTCCCTTCCGGATTGAATGTCTATTATTTTGTCTTCACGATTTTGGGAATCATCCAACAAGTGTGGATCACCAAATTCTCAAAAAATAAAATCACTTTGGAAGATTTGAAACGAGCTCCGAAGAAAGAAGGTTGGTTTGCTCAGCGTATGCGTATGGCACAGGAAATTGCACAACAGCAGCAGCAGGCAAAAGCAAGTACAGGCAATAAGCGGACACCGATTGGCAATTCATTACCCAAAAAGAAGAAGTGATGATGATGTTTCCTACACTCAATGAACAAATGGACATCTTAAAATCCGGCGCAGCGGAAGTATTGCCGGAGGATGAAATCGTCAAGAAGATTGAATATTCATTGAAACATAAAAAACCGATGATCATCAAGTTGGGATGTGATCCTTCGCGTCCGGATTTGCATATTGGTCATGCGGTGGTATTGCGCAAGATGAGACAATTTCAAGATATGGGACATCATGCAATTTTGATTGTAGGTGATTTCACAGGTATGATCGGTGATCCAACCGGTAAATCCAAAACGCGTCCCGCACTCACATTGGATGAAACGCGAGCGAATGGTCAGAGCTATTTCGATCAGGCATCGCGTATTTTATCAGAAAAGAATCTCACCATCAAATACAATTCCGAATGGCTTTCTGAAATGTCTTTTGCTGATGTAATCAAACTCTCCGCACAATACACCGTTGCTCAGATGCTTGAGAGGGATGATTTCTCCAAGCGTTTCAATGCGAATGAACCACTCAGTATTCATGAGTTTCTGTATCCCCTTGCTCAGGCAATGGATTCGGTTGCAATCAAGTCTGATATCGAGCTTGGCGGAACTGATCAAAAATTCAATTTGATTGTCGGCCGAGAAATTCAAAAGGCCTATGGCGTCATGCCACAAGGCATTATCATCATGCCCATTTTGGAAGGCACTGATGGCGTGGAGAAAATGAGTAAATCATTGGGAAATTATATTGCAATCACCGATACACCGAGAGAGATGTTCGGTAAAGTGATGTCTATACCCGATACCATGATCACACGCTATTATCAATATGCCGCGATGGCTTCGCAAGAGGAAATCGCCACAATGTCCACGGGCTTGCAAGACGGATCATTGCATCCACGTTCAGCAAAAGTGGAAACCGCCATGCGCACCGTTGCACTCTATCATGGCGCAGATGCCGGCAAAGCTGCATTCGAGGAATTCGAAAGAATCTTCGTAAAGAAAGATGTACCCGATGTGATTGATGATCATATCGTCAATGATCTCGGAGATAATCCCCTTATCGTGGATGTGATGGCACATACCGGCATGGTTACCTCCAAAGGCGAAGCTCGCCGACTCATTCAAGGCGGAGGCGTCAGCATAGATGGCGAAAAAGTGCAAGACATCTCACAAACAATTGATCTTTCTTCACCCAAAATCATTAAAGCAGGAAAGAGAAAATTCTTGAGAGTGATGAAAGGATAATCTATTCATTCCCATCGTGTCAGAGGGGTGGCATTTCTCAACTGCGCTCGAAAACCAGGCCGGGTTGAGCTCCTCGGCTCACCTCTGAGTGCATTACTTGAACTATATGACAATACTTGATGTTTATCAGTTTTTTATAAAGGAACATCATCATGAAAATCACAGTCATTTCACTTATCGTCATTGTAATTCTTGTTTTACTTGCGCAGGTTTATAGTACGATGAGTACGGAAAAAACAGAACAACATAAGTATCAAGTAATCAAGACTTATGAACGTTTTGAAGTCCGCAAATATGAGCCTGCTATATTTTCAAGTGTAAAGCTTGGCAAGAGGACTTATCGCGAAAGCTCCGGCATGGGATTTGGTATACTTGCCGGATATATATTCGGTGGAAATGCTAGAAAAGAGAATATCGCAATGACATCGCCAGTGACGATGGAACTCGGTGAGACAACCACAATGAAATTCATGGTACCAAAAGGATATGACATGAATTCACTTCCCACACCTAATGACAAAAGTATCACTTTCGAAAAGCAAGAGGAGAAGATCATTGCCGCTATTCGTTTCGACGGATGGGCAAACAATGAAAAGATTGCCGAATACACTGAGTTGTTGAAACAAGCTCTTGCCAAAGAGAATCTTCAGCACAATAATCAATTCTCCTATCTCGGATATAATCCACCATATGAAGTGATCAATCGCAGAAATGAAATTGTGGTGGAGTTGATTGATTATAAGTGAGTGTATTCTTTGGATGAAGATGTCTATTTTTGTAAAGACATTTTCAGGAATATACTATGAAGCTCCTCACTATCCTGCCCCGATTGATCAGCATACTAGCCATCGGATTCGTTAGTATCTTTTCTCTTGATGCTTTCGATCATGGCACAGCAAGCGAACAACTCTTCGATTTTATGATGCACCTGATTCCTACATTCGTGCTCATTATCATCCTAGCCATTGCCTGGAAATGGGAATTGATTGGAGGTATCATCTATGTTCTGCTCGGAATATTTATTAGTCCACTCATCTATACAGATAGTTATCTCACAATTGCATTGATCACATTCCCCTTCTTCTTTGCCGGCTTGCTTTTCATTTTAAGTCATTTCTTACGAAAAAAAACTTCGAAGAACCTCAATCCATAAGAATCTTGTCAATCATATCAATACTGTCCGTAATTTTGAAGCATTGATGTTTATAGTGAACTTCCATGATTCAAAATCTCCCGGTTGAAGGCATGACTTGCGCCGCCTGCGTGGCAAGAGTCGAAAAATCACTCAAGAAAATCGAAGGTGTTTCCAATGCCACGGTGAATCTTGCGGCGGAGACCGTTCGATTGGAATATGATGTCGATCAAGTATCACTTGAAACCATCGCACAATCTTTGCATGAAGCAGGCTATGATTTAATCATCAAGAAAGAACCTGATAATGTCTCAGAAAGACTCCTCGACCGCGAAACAGACATTCGCAGAGATTTCTTCATCAGTCTTGCCTGCTCTTTACCCGTTTTGATTCTCTCCATGGGCATGATGTGGGAACCAATGTCGAATGCCATCCCCATTCCGATGAATCATCTAAATATCGGATTCTGCATTTTATCTCTTATTGTTCTTCTCATACCGGGTAGAAGATTTTTTGTCCCTGCTTGGAAACTCGCTCTGCATGGCACTTCCGACATGAATACACTCGTCTCACTCGGAACCGGCATGGCATGGCTGTATAGCACGTATGAACTCATATTCGGTGAACATGCAGGACATGCTCAGCATTTGTATTATGATTCAACGACCACCATCATCACGCTTGTTCTGCTTGGTAAAATGCTCGAAACCAAAGCCAAAAGAAAAGCAGGCAATGCATTGCAATCACTTCTGTCTCTGCAATCAACCGGAGCATTGAAACAATCAGTTGATGGATCATTTCAGGAATGTAATGCATCAGAGATTGTTGTTGGCGAAATCTTACTCATTCGTCCCGGCGAATCATTCCCCGTAGATGGAATCATCATCGAAGGATCAGGCACATGTGATGAATCCATGTTGACGGGTGAGTCACATCCAATCACAAAACAAGTTGGAGATTCGGTGACGGGTGGGACAATCAATATCGATGCATCGATGCAAGTGAAGGCCACAGCGATTGGTGCTGACACAGTATTATCCAAGATTACTTCAATCGTAAAAGAAGCACAAGGTTCTAAAGCTGCAATTCAATCTCTTGCAGACAATATCTCATCAGTCTTTGTGCCAAGTGTGCTTGCAATAAGCATCGTGACATTCATCGTGTATTATGTTTTGCTTGATTCCACATTAGATGCAAGTATGTTACCGGCTATCGCGATTCTTCTCATTGCTTGTCCATGCGCTTTGGGACTCGCCACTCCGACAGCCATCACTGTCGCAATTGGGGCAGGCGCAAAACGTGGAATCATCATTCGTAATGCCGATGCACTCGAAAAAGCAGGAGCGATTGATATCATCGCATTCGACAAAACAGGCACGCTCACAGAAGGTAAACCGGAACTGATTGAAATTGAGAAATTACAGACTACATATTCTCATGATGAATTGATAGTTTTTGCTTCAGGTATCGAACAATACTCTGTTCATCCATTTGCGCAAGCAATTGTGAAAAAGTCAAAAGACATTCCTCATGCTGATTCAGTGAAAGAATTTCCCGGAAAAGGAATGAAAGGAATTGTATCCGGACATGATATTCTCATCGGTAAACTTGATTGGATCCATCAAGAAGGAATGCAATTTGAGATTGACTCCTTTCAGCAACAATATCAATCCGCTGATTCCATGCTTGGTGTATGCATCGATGGCATTCCACATGCGATATTCATCTTTGCTGATACAATTCGCGATACATCAAAAGAAATTATTCAAACATTGCATGAAGATCAATTACAAACAATGATGCTGAGTGGAGATCAAGAGTCAACCGTGAAGTCCATTGCCGATGAACTTGAAATTAAACACTATCATGCAGGACTCCTTCCTCATGAAAAGCTGGAGAAGATTTCCGCATTACAAAAAGCCGGACATCGCCTAGCCATGATCGGAGATGGTATCAATGATGCACCCGCTCTTGCGCAAGCTCATCTTGGAATCGCGCTGGGAAGCGGTACAGACATTGCCATGAACACCGCAGACATCACCATCATGAATACCGATTTGCATGCAGTGATCACTGCCATTCGACTATCAAGAAATACCATGCGCATCATCAAGCAGAATTTCTTTTGGGCATTTATTTTCAATATCATCGGTATTCCGCTCGCGGCATTGGGTGTATTGGATCCGATGTTTGCCGCAGGTGCAATGGCATTCAGTTCAGTAAGCGTAATCAGTAATTCACTTCGTTTATCAACACTCAAGTAATGTATGATTCACGGTTCTTTTTCATCACCTCTGGCATTTCAATGGGATGCATGGTATACCTCCGTTGGGGGTCGCAGTATAAATATCGCCGAGGTGGATGAATACTTGAAGCAAATTCGTGAGTATCAATATCCACGTTTCACGGGTGCAGTGAATCCTCAAAAGACGCTATTTGCATCCAATCAAGAAGCATCCCTATATATCAAGAATAAAGCTCGAGCATTAGGTGCCGATGAAGTTGGCATTGCAATGATTGAGCCTAGTGATGTGTATAAAGGACGAGTGATTCATGAACCTTTTGCAATCGTTGTAGGACAAAAAATGCTCTGGCGCGAATTTCAGGGTGTACCGAATGAGCGCTCCGCAATCGAATGTCTTCGCATTTATTTCACACTTGGAGAAATCGTGATCGCACTTGCCGAAGAAATCCGAGCACTCGGTTATGCCTGCACGGTTGAACATCCCATCGGTGACAGCGATGTCTTACATGTACCTCTTGCACTCAAGGCAGGATTCGGCGAATTAGGCAGACATGGCTCCATCATCCATCCCAAAATGGGTCCACTCTTTCGGCTTGGAAGTGTGATCACTGATATGCCACTCGCCATCGATGCACCAATTGATGCGGGCATTGCCAAATTTTGTGATACATGCAAAGCCTGCAGGATATATTGCCCTGCCGATGCCATACCCGATGAGCGCTCAAGCGAGGCAGGCAAAGATCATTTGGGGAATGATCGATATATGGTCGATACGGGACGCTGTTTTCCGTATTTTGCAACAGATCATTATTGCTCGGCATGTCTGGCGGTTTGTGTGTATAATCACAAAGAATGGGCAAAAGATTTTGAAGGTTTCACAACAAAACTTTTTCCTGATTTACAGCTGAAAGAATCACCGGATCCCGCAGATCCTGAAATAGAAACACATTGGTATCCACATCGCAAACGATAATTCGGAAATTTCATGCAACATATTCTCCTATTAGTTCTCACACTTTTCCTCATTGGATGCGGAAAAGAAGAAACGATTACTCTCACTTCCGCAAAGGGCGGTAAAAATTACGGGGGTGTTTTTCGCATCAATATGATTCGTGGGAATCCGAATGGACTTGATCCCGTGATCATCAATAGTAAGCTCGCAGATGATATCGCATTGCAGGTATATGATCGTTTGATTTCATTTGATTCAAGTTTGGGTGTGATTCCGGAAGCAGCGAGTTCTTGGGAAATTTCCGAAGATGGGAAAGAATATGTATTTCATATTCGGTCGGACATGAGATTTCATGACAATGCATGCTTCCCGAATGGAAAGGGTCGGAAGATGACCGCCAAAGATGTGGAATATTCACTTGTTCGAGCATGCGATCCCAAATCTCGAACCGTACATTATTGGGCATTCAAGGATAAAGTAATTGGTGCGAATGCATTCTATGATGCACGCTTGGTGGATAAACCGGTGAGCACAATTGAAGGCATTCAAGCCATTGATGATACCACTTTGAAGATTCTTCTCACACGCGCTTATTCTCCATTCTTGTTGCTTCTTGCAAATTCACTCGGATGCATTGTACCAAAAGAAGCAGTGGAGAAATATGGTCGTGACTTTTTCCAGAATCCTGTCGGCACCGGACCATTCATATTTGTGGAATGGCGACCCGATATTTCTATGACATTCCGCAAGAATACAAATTATTGGCAAAAGGATGAATCGGGTAATCAACTTCCCTATTTGGATTCGCTTGTCTTTACCTTCATCAAGGATGACAAGTTACAATTGAAAGAATTTAGTGATGGTAATTTGGATGAATGTTTCACATTACCGACAGAATTCTTTGAAGACATCGTTGACACGAAAAACAAGAAAGCTAAAGCCCCATATGATCAATTTCAATTACAGTCCACACCTGCATTGTTGACATGGTTCATAGATTATCTCTGTATAACAGCGCCATTTGACAATCCCGATGTGCGTCGTGCATTCAGTTATGCGATTGACCGAAAGAATATCGTGAAATATGTATTGAAAGATGCGCCCTATGGTCCTGCACTTCATGGTATCACGCCCCCCGTATTCAAGAACTATGATATCAAGCAAATTCTTGGATTCGATCTCGACATTCAAAAGGCGCGTGAACTTCTTGCAAAAGCAGGTTATCCCAATGGAAAGAATTTTCCGAAAGTCACATTCCATATTTATCCCGAGCCACGACTCGTACAAGTTGCCGAAGCCGTGCGTTCGATGATCAAATCCAATCTCGGCATTGAATTACAAATACAGACCATTCAATTCTCTGAGTTCTTGCAATTGGCCGAAGAAGGTAAACTTGCGATGTGGGGCACGCGCTGGTATGGCGATTATCCAGATCCCGAAAATTATATTAATCTTCTCGATGGCGCGCTCGTTCCCAATTCATTGAGCGAGCCAAGCTATCCAAATAGCACCCGCTATAAAAACTTGGAAGCAACAGCATTATTCGCTCAAGCCATGGCCGAAAATGATGAAGCAAAACGCATGGAACTCTATCGTCAAGCCGAATCAATGGCCATTGCCGATGCACCCGCTACAATGCTCTTTTATGAAAATCATTATCGCCTTCTCCAGCCATGGGTGCGCGGATATCCACTTGATGGTCTTGCTAGAGTTGTGCTGAAGAAAGCATGGTTTGTAGGAAGAAACTTGCGGATATAGATGTGAATGTGCTGAAAAAACTATGTAAAGCAAGTCTGGCTTATATGAAAAAGAATTATGTATGTTCATGATACCAACTAACTATTGGCTTTATATATAACTTCCTGAGTATTATGAACAGAAGTCGATTTCTGATATTTCTTTCACTACTAGCTATATGTACCTGCATATCTTGTACATCATATAGATTGAGTCCGCAACATCGCGAACTTCTACTTACGAATCAACAGATTAAGATTGGTGGAATAAATAGAACCTATCATCTCTTCAATCCAAAGAATATACCCAATTCACCCATTGTTTTTCTGTTTCATGGAAATGGTGGAAGTGCGGATAATATTGCGGGTTTGTCACATGTGAAAGCTCCCTATATTCCATGGTTTGATATCGCAGCACATGAAGGACTCATTCTTGTGATTCCCAATGGAACAATTGGACCTAAAGATTCACAAGGTTGGAATGATTGCAGAAATGATGCTCCGCGCATTCCCGCAAGCGACGATGTAGGATTCATAGCAACATTACTCGATACATTAAAAACATCACTGCGATATGATGACCGCAAAGTCTTTATGGTCGGTACATCCAATGGTGGACATTTCGTGATGCGTCTTGCGCAGGAGATTCCACATCGCATGACGGCATTTGCATCAATTGTGGCTTCAGGACCTGCATCTTCCAAATGCACAAATTCCACGATTCCCGTTTCTGCATTATTCATGAATGGTACTGCTGACCCATTAGTACCCTATCTTGGTGGCAAGACTGAAAATGGTACAGTGATTTCAACCGATAGCAGCATCGCTTATTGGATCAAAAGAAATAGAACACAAACCACTCCCATCATCAATGAATTTCCACAAAAGAGTTCCTCGAAAGTGATCTCTTACCGGTATGCTCAAGGGGTAAATGGTACCGAAGTCATGCTGTACAAAGTAGACGGCGGAGGACATATCGAGCCCAGCCGCACAGAGCGCTATTCCTTTCTGTTAACAGCATTTGCAGGATCGCAAAATGGAGATATCGAAAGCGCGGAAGAAATTTGGTCATTCTTTAAACAAAAAGTTCGTAAATAAGCATCATGAAAACACATCATTATCATAGCACCATCACTTGGACCGGCAATAAAGGAAGCGGAACGAGCGATTATCTTTCTTATTCCAGAGATCATGTAATTACCATCGAAAATAAACCTGATCTACTTGGTTCATCCGATACTGCATTCAGAGGTGATGGCACCAAACATAATCCGGAAGACATGCTACTCGCTTCCCTCTCGGTATGTCATATGCTTTGGTATTTGCATCTTTGCGCTGATGCCGGTATCATCGTCACTGCTTATACCGATACTCCATCAGGCATATTACAAGAGCGAGAAGGCGGAGGTGGAAAATTCACGGTTGTCAATCTGCATCCAATCGTAACAATTTCGAATGCTGATATGATTGAACTGGCACTCTCTTTACATGAAAAAGCACACGATAATTGCTTCATTGCGAATTCAGTAAATTTTCCTGTGAAGCATGAGCCGAGAATTACTGCTGAAGATTGAGAATATATTTCTAAAAAAAGCGAGATCCCTGATGAACACCCCATTCATATGCTACTTTCTCTTTTGTACAATGGTATGCATGTTTTGTACCACAGTCCGTTCTCAATCATTCAATCCTGCTTTGGCTTCGAGATTACAGAAGACAATTGACAGCATTCTCATCGCAAAGGACATCAAAGGGATTTCAGCGGGAGTATATATTCCAAATATGGGTACATGGCAAGGTGTATCCGGAATTTCTCATCCGGGTGTTCCAATCACTCGCGACATGGAGTTTGCAATTGCAAGCAATACCAAATTATTCACAGCGGTTCTGCTTTTGAAACTTGCCGAGAATAATAAGCTAAAGTTGGATGATTCACTCCATGCATTCCTTCAATCGTATACAAACATAGACTCGAATATCACGATTAGACAACTCCTGAATCATACCTCTGGTTTGGATGATGTGACAAGCGTTCCGGGCTATCCGGATTCCATCATGAATAATCCGCGAAGAGTATATACCGCAAGCGAGCTTCTCACATGGACGGGAACTCCGACATTTGCACCCGGCAAGGGTTGGGAATATTGCAATACCAATTATCTTCTTGCAGGATTGATTGCGGAAAAAGTGACGGGTCATTCTTATGGAAAGCTATTGCGCGATAGCATATTGAATCCACTCAAACTCGATAGCACATTTTTGGATGTCTATGATAGCGTGCTGTATACGATTGCACATCCATGGCAGGCAGGTCGCGATAATGCAGCAACACCGCGTATATCCCTCAATAGTGCGGCGGGTGCGGCAGGTGCGATGTATTCCACATCAAGCGAAATGCTCCAATGGTATGATGCGCTCATGAATGGGAAAGTTGTGAATGCCAATTCAATCAAAGAAATGACCACATTTGTCGAGAAAGAACGCTATGGCATGGGCATCGCGGAATATATCGTCAGCGGTAAATCTGTCTGGACTCATGGCGGACAAATCTGGGGCGGATATAATTCTTCGATGATGTATGATCCCGCAACCGGCATCATCGTCTGCATACTGACAAATCAATTGCCGGCACAAGCATTCCAAATTTCCGTGCAAATGCTCACAACCGTGTGGAATGCAATAGTAGGGATTGATGAGTCTGAGAATACTGAATCGATACTCTATCCAAATCCAACCAATGATATGGTAATGATCTCAAGAAATGATCGCGATATTCAATCCATCAAGATATTCGATATCCATGGAAAAATTGTGATGGAAACAACCGAAAATACATTCTCCATAGCACAATTACCTTCAGGTACATATCAAGTTCGAGTACATTCAATTGAAGAAGTCCGCAATTATTCACTGATAAAATATTGATATTCATGAATTCTCATCTTATCATGTTACTATTCTCTATCTTCTTCATTGGTTGTTCAAGTGTACATAATCAAACCATTGCAAGCAAAGACCCTGCATTGCAGGAATTTTCTCGCATGCTGATTGGTGAATTCTCAAGTAAAGAACAAGCACTTCAAGATACAACATACCTGAATATTCATTTGTCGATGAGTAGAATTTGGGAGGAAGACAAATCAGCAATATGGCTCTATGTTGAGCAAGCCATGGATGCAAAGAGAGAGAAACCTTATCGCCAAAGAGTCTATAAATTGAATCATCCCGGAAAAGACATCTTCACGAGTGACATTTATACAATCAAGAATCAAGATCGTTTCATTGGATTACAGAATGAATCTGCAAAAAAAGCAGCACTCACTTCCGACATGATTGAACTCAAAGAAGGATGTACCGTGACCATGAAAGCCATGAATGGATTCTATATTGGCGGAACCGATGCCGATAAATGTCCATCCGATCTACGCGGAGCATCCTATGCAACAACCAAGATCATATTGAAAGAGAATATCCTCGAATCATGGGATCAAGGCTTTGATAAAAATGGCATCCAAGTATGGGGCGCTACAAAAGGCGGTTATATTTTCGTGAGAGAACAATGAATACATATCACATAGACCCCGATATCAGAAAAGCTGAGACATTACCCGGGTCCTTCTATCATGACACCGCGATATTCGATAGCATGAAGGAACGCATTTTTGCATCATCATGGCATTGGATCGGTGATAAACAACGTAATCCATTACCAAATACAGCATATCCATTCAGTCTCTTGGACGGTTATCTGAACGAACCGATGGTATTGATGCGCTCGGGAGATGATACACTGCGATGTCTTTCCAATGTTTGTACGCATCGTGGAAATATTGTCGTACATCATCCCGGATCTTGCAAATTTCTCACATGCATGTATCATGGCAGAAGATTCAATCAAGATGGCACCTTTGCATCCATGCCGGAATTTTCCCAAACTGAAAACTTCCCAAGACCATGTGATGATTTGCATGCATTTGATTTGGTGGAATGGGGTCCATTTCTCTTCACAGGGATTGCACCAACATTCGACTTGCGAAATATACTTTCCATTATGAATGAGCGCATCGGTTTTTTACCACTTGACCAATTCGTGCATAAGCCTGATTTGGGAAAAGAATATCTCGTGAATGCGCATTGGGCCTTGTATTGCGACAATTATCTCGAAGGATTTCATATACCATTCGTGCATCAGGATTTGAATTCCGTATTGGATTATGGACAATATGCCACGGAAATATATGATCATTTCAATCTGCAAATCGGGTATGCACAAGATGGCGAGGAATGTTTTGATTTACCCGAAGGACATCCCGATCATGGCAAATCCATCGCGGCCTATTATTATTGGATATTCC
>Ga0194132_10009862_pt1 | contig 12953 bp, 11 predicted proteins | sample TA2KigOf80mmetaG_FD_148612 | JGI IMG/M metagenome (GOLD analysis project Ga0194132, IMG submission 148612) | Freshwater microbial communities from Lake Tanganyika, Tanzania - TA2015054 Kigoma Offshore 80m | ecosystem: Environmental > Aquatic > Freshwater > Lake | place: Tanzania: Lake... | reverse complement strand
CCCCCAGGGCGGCGAACCCGGAGGTGGCCACCGAGAAGGTGCCGGCGCGAAACACGATGGCCTGGCTCAGCGCGTACCCGGTCCCGATGAAGATCAGGTCGAGCAGCGGCAGGTGGGGGGTGATGAAACTCATCATGATGTGGAGTATCCCGTGCCTAGATGCGTTTGGTGACGCCTTCCGGCGCGCTTTGCCCGAAGATGCCGTCGGGCCGGAAAAGCAGGATGACGAAGAGCGTGGAGAAGATCACCGTATCCACGAGCAGGGGATGCAGGTAGGCCTGAGAGAGCGCCTGCAGGAGTCCGAGCACGATGCCGCCCACCAGGGCGCCCGGCACGCTTCCCAGACCTCCCAGGATGATGGCCGTAAACGCCTTCAGCATGAACGGCTCGCCCATGAAGAACTGGATGGCATTGAACGCAAGGCCGACCATCACGCCAGCGGCGCCGGCGAGTGCGCCGCACAGGAAGAAGGTCTGGTAGAAGATCATGTTCGGGTTGACCCCGAGCAGTTGCGCGGCGCGGAAGTTGCCTGCGATGGCGCGGATCTGGCGGCCCTGCGCCGTGCGGTACAGGTAGAGGGCGAGCAGTCCCACCAGCAGGACTGAGGAGAACAGCATCAACACCTGCAGCATGGTCACGCGCAGCCCCGCCATCGTCATGGCGTCGGGCGGCACGGTGCCGAACGGAAAGCGCATGGTCTCCGTCTTGGAAATGTACTGCGCGATGCTCATGATGATTAGCCCCGCGCCGATGCTGGAGATGATCGAGGCGAGCTCGGCGTCAGCGAGCGCGAGCTTGCGCAGCGGCTTGAAGGCGATCACCTCGATCGCGATCGAGATCAGCCCGGCGCCGATCATGGCCACCGGCAGCGCCGCCCACAGCGGCAGGCCGGCGCGCACGGTGTACAGGCCGATGAAGGCCCCCGCCATGAACACCGCGCCGTGCGCCATGTTCATGATGCGGTGAATGCCGAAGATGAGGGTGAAGCCCAGCGCGAACAGCGCATAGACGCCGCCGATCACAAGGCCATTGAGTATCTGTTGGGCAAGCATGTGGTTTCGCCTCGCAAGCTGAGCCGAGAAGGCATGTTACAGCCTTCGGCCAGTACGCTCCAGCACAATGACCTGTTTGGGTTGGCCGGAAAAACAACGCCGGCGGAGGCCCTCCGCCGGCGAGTGGGGATGGTGCTGGCGGACTACGGCGCGACGACGAACTGTCCGCCCTTCACCTGCAGGAAGCCCGAGCCGTAATGCGGGATGCGGTTGACATAGCTGTACTTGCCGTTGCCCACGACCACCGGCACGTCCTTGGTCTTGTGCATGGCTTCCATGATCTTCTGGCGCGTCGGGTTGGGCGACGCCGCCTTGATTGCGGTGGCCATCACCTGGACGTAGCTGTATCCGAGTGCCGCCCAGTTGTCGGCGTCCTTGCCGGTCTTCGCCTTGTAGGCCTCGCTAAACGCCCTGGCCGAAGGCATGCTGCCGCCGCCGGGGATCCAGTCGGTGTTGAAGATGACGCCTTCAACCGCCTGGCCGCCGATGGAAACCAGCTGCGGCGACGCAAGGCCGGTCTGGCCGACCAGCTGCACCGAAGGCGGCAGGCCGTTCTGCTTCAACTGGATGGCGAGGTTGGCAGCCGTGGGCCCCAGCGTGAACAGCACGACGCAGTCGGGCTTGGTGGCGATGATGCGCGTGGCCACAGCGGAAAAGTCCGAGTCGGCCTGGCGGATGCCCGAGCGATCCACGAACTTGATGCCCTTGGGCTCGGTGTGTTCGACGAAAATGCGCTCGAGGTCCACGTACGCCTCGTTGTCGGTGAAGCGCACGGTGGCGCAGCTCTTCGGCTTTACCTTCTGCAACACGTAGTCGCCCAGTTGCGGCATGGTGATCAGCGGCGGTTGCGCTGAGATGAATCCCCACGGGCCGGCGTTGAGCATTGCGACCGCGTTGGTCATGGCCTTCATCGGGATCTTGGCGTCGTTGGCGACCCCGGCGGACGGAATCGCCTCGACTGCGGTGGTGGGGCCCAGGATGAACAGCACATTGGGATCTGCGGCGTAGCGTGTGATCGCTGCCATCGCCTGGGGGCGGGCCGAAGCGCTGTCGGCCACTTCGTAGACGATGCGATCGTTGCCGAGGAACTTTTTGGCGTTCAATTCGTCGATGGCGTACTTCATGCCGTCGGCAGCGGGCACGCCGACGAACGCCGCGCCCCCGGTTAGCGCCTGGAGGATGACGATCTTGCGGTCGGCGGCGGTGCCGGCCGTGGCGGCCATGGCCAGCGCTGCGGCAACGGCGATACGAATCAGGTTCGACTTCATGGCGTGAGGTCCCCTAAGTGAGACATTGAAAAAAACGGCAGGACTAGATTCTTTCAATAGAATAAGCACGCGTCAAGCGATTTGCGGGGGAGAATTCCATTGGCGCAAATGGGTATCGGCTGCCTTTCACCCTTCAAACACGTGTTGACACCTGTCACAAGAAGCCTCTGATCCTGATGAAAGAACGCATTCCGCGTTAATTCGGCTCCCCAACCAACGGAGAAAGCATGCTCAGTCGTTTCGGATGTGCCCCGCGCAAGAAGGATCTCACCATCACGCAGTTCCAGGAGCATTGGCGCATTTCGCATGCCAGGGTGGTCAGCCAGCTGGTCGGATTGAAGCGCTACTGGCAGAACCATGCTGTGCTGCGGGATGGCGAAACCCTGCTGCCATGGCCGGGGTTCGACGCCTGCGCGCAGATCGATGCCGAAACCATGTTGGACATGGACCGCGCGTTCCTGTCCGAGCATTACCAGGTGACCGTTCGGGAGGACGAACGGCGCTTCATCAGCCATGCCGGCTTCGGCATGACCCTGTGCGAGTGCGTGCTGGCTGATGGCCGCACCGACGGTTCGGGTGTCCGCCTGCTGACTTTCATGCGTCTGGCACCCATGCGCGCGCCGGCTGCGCTCGCCGGGGCGCTGCTTGACGACAAACGCACCGGCGTGGCGAAGGGCCGCGAGGTGTACCTCGCGATCACCGGCGCCGCCGCTGGCCAGCGCGCCAGCCTCTTCGACGCCGTCGAGTCCTTGTGGTTCGACAACGATGCCGAGGCAGAGCGGCAGGTGCGCTCGATCGAGGAGCGCGAGCATCGCGTGCGCCTCGCCGATTCGGTGCGCGGGTGCGAGCGGCTGATTGCACGGGTGAATATCGTGATCTGACCCGGCGGTGCGTTCCAGGCGCGCGACGCTTTACGCCGTGGGGAAATCAAGTAAAGTATGGGTTGCACTGCAGCCGGCCGAGCGCAGGCTGCCAGCGGCGGCAGGGGAGAGAGCCGCAATGACCAATTCAGTTCTATCTTGAGGAGGAGATCATGAATTTCATCAGTCGGCGGATTCTTGCAGGTGCAGCATTGGCAACACTGGTGGCGAGCGGCTTGTCCGCCGGGGATGCAGCCGCGCAGGCACGAGTTCAGATGCGCTATTCGAACGCGGCGTCGCCGGGGGACTGGCACATCCGCGGCATGGAGGTGTTCAAGGCGGAGTTGGACAAAGCGCTGCCCGGACGGTTCGATGTCCAGATCTACCCGTCGGCATCGCTGTTCAAGCAGGGTACCGAGTTGGCCGCCCTGCAGCGCGGCAATCTCGAACTGGTCCATTTGACCTATCAGGACCTTTCGCCCGACACGCCCGAACTGTCGATATTCACGGTGCCGTATGTGATCCGCGACGTGGACCATTTGCGAAAACTGGGCGAGGGCAAGATCGGCGAATGGATGCGCACCAAGGTCGCTTCCGCGAGCGGGGTGCAGCTGCTGACGCCGTTTTACCTCGGCATGCGTCATGTCGGCATGCGGGAAGTCAAGAACGTCAGGACGCCAGCCGATCTCAAGGGCGTCAAGATGCGCATGCCGCCCGCCAAGGAATGGCTGTTCCTCGGCGAATCGCTGGGGGCCAACCCCACGCCGCTCGGCTTCCAGGAGATTTACCTCGCGCTCAAGACCGGCACGATCGATGCGCAGGACAATGCTTTCTCGACCCTGCGCCAGATCAAGCTGGAGGAGGTGCTCAAGGAAATCTCGCTCACCGGGCATATTATTTTTCCGCTCTACCTTGGCGTGTCGAACAAGGTATGGGGTACGTTGACGCCCAATGAGCAGGCCAGAATCCGTGATGCCACGGTGGTCGCGGCAAAGTTCAACGACGACAATCGCCTCCGGGAGGAAGGCGAAAGCGTGGCGTACTTCCGCTCCAAGGGCTTGGTGATCACCAACCCGGACCGGGAGGCGTTCCGCGAGTTCGCGCAGAAGAAGTACCGTGAGTCCGCATACGCCAAGGTCTGGGTGCCGGGCATGATGGAGCAGATCGCGGCGATCAAGTAAGCAGGCCAGTGGCCATGAGGTGGCAACCGCCGCCCGTCCAGCCGAGGGCGGACGGCGGGTCTTTCCGGCCTGCGCCCCGAGAATCCACATGAAACGCATCGCCGATCTGCTTTCCCGAGGCGTCGAAATCGTCGTCGTGGCGTTGTTCGGGATCATGTTCGTGACATTCCTGTATCAGGTTTTCTCGCGCTATGTGCTCAACAGCCCTTCTTCCATCAGCGAGGAAGTGTCCCTCATGTCATTTATCTGGACCCTTTTCCTGGGCTGCGCCTTCCTGGTTCGCGACCGCGAGCACGTGACCATCGACATCGTCTACGGCAAGCTGGGTCATCAGGCCCGCCGCGCCAGCCTGATCATTGCCACCCTGGCGGTCGGCGGGCTGTTTGCCGCTGCCGTGCCAGATACTTACGACTTCCTCGCCACGCTGCGGCAGCGCACACCGGTGCTCAGTTGGCCGTTCAAGTGGGTGTTCTCGTGCTTTCTGATATTTCTTGTTGCGGTAGTCGCACGGTCGGCGTGGCGCCTGATCGGTCTTCTTGGCCCGCGATGGCAGCGGAGTCTCTGAGCGCATGAGCCTTTCGCTGGCGGTCATGCTCGGCGCATTTTTCGGCCTGATGCTCCTGCATGCCCCGATCGGGCTGGCCATGATTGCCAGCGGCATCTGCTATTTTGTCATTACGCGCCAGGATCTCGGACTGCCCGCCGAGCAGATCATGAACACCCTGTTCAGCAACTATGTGCTGCTGGCGGTGCCGCTGTTCATCTTCGCGGCCAACGTCATGAACTCGGGCGCGATCACCGACCGGCTGGTGGATTTCTGCCACACGCTGATGGGCCGTTTCCGCGGTGGCCTGGCGCACGTCGACGTGGTGGTGAGCCTGATCTTCTCCGGCATGAGCGGCAGCGCGATCGCGGATGCCGCGGGGCCGGGTGCGGTCACGATCAGGATCATGACCGCGGACAAGAAATACACCCCGGAGTTCGCGGCCGCGGTGGTGGTGTCCTCGGCCACCATCGGGCCCATCATCCCGCCGTCGATCCCGATGGTGTTGTTCTCGCTGGTGTCCGGAACGTCGCTTGGAGCGCTGTTCCTAGGTGGGGTACTTCCCGGCCTGCTGATGACGTTATTGCTGATGGCAATCATCGTGCTGATCGCGCATCTGCGCGGATTGCCTGCGGAACCGCCGGCGGCACTGCACGCCGTGGTGCGCGCAACCATCCGGGCGCTGCCGGCCCTGTCCCTGCCGGTGGTCCTGCTGGCCGGCATCTACTCGGGGGTGTTCACGCCCACCGAGGCGGCGGCGGTCGCCGGGCTGCACGCGCTGATCCTGGCCTGCCTGGTGTACCGCGCGGTGGGCATATCCGCGCTTTACCGCATGACGCTGGAGACGGTGCGCATGGTGGCAGCCATCTCGCTGCTGATCGCGGGCGCGTTCGTATTCAACTATGCCATCGTGATCGAACGCGTCCCAGCGGATCTGGCGGCGTGGCTGGGGCAGATGCAGTTGGCGCCGCTCGCTTTCCTGCTGGTGGTGAATCTGGTGTTTCTCGTCCTGGGCTGCTTTCTGGACACAACGATCCTGCTGCTGGTGCTCGTCCCCATCCTGCTTCCCACTGTCAAATCGCTGGGCATCGACCCGGTGCATTTCGGCATCGTGATCATCGTCAACATGATGATCGGATTGACGACTCCACCCTACGGCATGCTGCTCTTCGTCGTCAGGGCGATCACGGACGCTCCAATCGGCGCCATCGTGCGAGAACTCCTGCCATTCTTCGTGGCACTGTTGATTGCCTTGCTGCTGTTGATCCTGTTTCCTGCCATCGTGCTATGGTTGCCGCGTCTGGCGGGCTATTAGCGTCCATTCCGGCGGCGCCCGAGTGCCGGGGGTTGCGGACCGGCGTCGATCGGTGCGATGCTCCGCGGGCGCCACTGCAGCTGCGCAGTCCCGGCCAATCGACTTCTATGCTCTCGAGGTGCGTTCCGACATGACAGCCATTCACACCGTCGCCGATCTTCGCCTGCGCGCGCGCCGTCGCCTGCCGCGGCCCGTTTTCGACTTCATCGACGGTGGCGGAGGCGAGGAGTACTCGGTCGGGCGCAACGAGGCGGCCTTTGCCGAAACGAAGCTCGTCCCGCGCCTGTTCACCGAGTGCCGCAAGCGCGACCTGTCGGTGAATTTCCTCGGCACGAACTACGCGGCGCCCATTGGCGTGTCGCCGATGGGACTGGGCAATCTCGCCTGGCCGGGCACCGACGAGGCGCTGGTTCGCGCGACGGCGGCCGCCGGCATGCCGTATGCGCTGTCCACGGCGGGCAGCAGCACGGTGGAGCGCGTCGCGGAACTGGGCGGTGACCGCGCCTGGTTCCAGCTCTACCTGCCGCAGGAATTCGAGCTGTCGAAAAAGCTGATGCAGCGGGCCGACGACGCAGGCGTGCGGACGCTGGTGTTCACCGTGGACGCTTCGCAGCCGGGCCGGCGCCTGCGCGACCGGCGCAGCGGTTTCGGGCGACCACTGTGGGAGTATCCCCATGCCGTCCTTAGCTATGCGCTGCACCCCGGCTGGTCGCTGTCGACCCTCGCGGCAGGCACGCCGACCATGGCCAACCTCAGTTCGGGCGGCGGTGATTTCGAGGGCGCCAACGCGGCGCTGCAGTTCATGGGCTCGATCATGAATGCGAAGCTCGACTGGGATTCGCTCGAGCAGGTGCGCGCGCTGTGGCCGTACAAGCTCATCGTTAAGGGCGTGCTGAGCCCGGAGGATGCGCGCCGCATCGTCGCCGCCGGTGCCGATGCGGTGATGGTGTCCAACCATGGCGGGCGCCAGCTCGGCTCGGTGGTGTCTTCACTCGACGTGCTGCCGGCCATCCGCGCTGCGGTGGGTCCGTCCTATCCGCTGGTGCTCGACAGCGGGGTGCGCAGCGGTGAGGACGTGGCCAAGGCCATCGTCATGGGCGCGAATTTCGTCCTGCTGGGCCGGCCCTGGCTGTATGCCACTGCGGCGCTTGGGCCGGAGGCCGGTGCGGCCAAGGTGATCGAGATCCTGCGTGGCGAGCTCGACAACGCCATGTCGCAGCTGGGCTGCGCGACCATACCTGAGTTGACCAACGACCTGCTCTGGCGTGGCTGAGCGCGGGTAACAAGGCGAGGGGATCCTCCCTCGCGCTCCCTTGCGTCAGATGCCCCTGGCGGCAATTCTGTCGGGCGCTCTGGGAACCGGACTCGAAATGAGGGGAAACATCCCTGCACGCCCCTCTTATCAGATTGTTGCAGAGTTTCGTCGTGCAGCGGAATCAAGAGCTAGCCGCACCGATCCGCGGGTAGAACGGCGTCGCCGGAATGACAGCGGCCGCGTCTCGGAGAACACGCGGCCGTTCCTGTCGGTGTCCCTGCGCCTTGGCTACAGCTTGGTGAAACGCACCGGCACCGATTTGTAAATGGTGAACCAGGTTCCGGAGTCGCGCACCGGCGGCGAACTCGCGTCAATCTCCAGCCCGGCTGCGTAGAACAGCCGCGTTGTCGATACCAGCGTGCCATCGGCCGTGGTCGTTCCCTGCAGGCTGCGGCTGCCTGTGACCAGCGGCCGGCCCACGCACATGTGCACGCCACCGCCGAAGGCATGCCCCCACGGGACCTGGCCCTCCGCCTTGCGGTGCGGGTTGAAATCCTTGGCGTCGGCACCGAAATGGTCTTCCTGCGTGTTGGCGGGGATGAAGAACAGTGCAACGTCCTCGCCTTTCTTGATGGCGCGTCCGCTGGCAAGCGTGACGTCTTCAATGGCCGTGCGCATGCGCCAGGGTGCAGTGATAGTCAGGCGCAGCGAGTCGTAGGCTGCACGACGCAGGAACTCCGGGTCCTCGGCAATGAGGCGCCGGTCCTCGGGGTGTTTCTTCAGCCAATCCTCGAGGCGGAGGATGAACCAGGTCAGTGCGTTGGCAGTGGTCTGGGTGGAGGCGACCATGAACACATAGGTTTCGCGCAGCAGCAGGTCCTCGTCTCCGGCCCATGAGCCGTCGGTGTTGGTCATCATCAGCGTCATGCCGTCCTGCGGAAGTCCTGACATGTCGCCCTTGGCCCTGGCTTCGTCGATCAGTTTCTGGCGCCTTGCGCGCGACGGATTGTAGAACTGGGTGCGAAACTCCTCTCGTGCCTCTTCGCCCTTCCGGACGATGGCGCCGCCATCATCGCGTGCCCAATCGGCGACCAACCCGTCGCTGATGGCGATGACCTGCCGGATCAGCGCATCGGCGGCTTCGGGCGTTTCCGTGCCGTCGACCCCGGCCACGGCCGCTCCTATGCGGAACAGGCAGCGTTGTATGAAGGCCACCAGGTCAACCTCGATTGAGCCGTCGGCCTCGCGCTTCATTGCGGCAACTTCGTTCAGGCTGTGTTGCGTCACCGGCACGAGGTACTGTTCGCGCAGGAAGGCGATCTTGTGGTCGTCGAACAGTCTGGCCAGCGCGCGTCGGCGCTTCATGTGCCGTTCGCCGTCCAGCGTGATCAGGACATCCTTCATCAGTGTCTCTTTGTTGATCCGGTAGCCGCTCTGGAGAAAGGCCTTAGACCGCAGAACTTCGGCGCACTCGTCGTAATCCTCGATCAGCGTCACCCCGGCAAGGGTAGGCACCTTGGAGTAGTCCGGGGATTCGAGAATGATATCCATTGCGTTTCCTCGTTGAGAAGGCAGTGTGCGGAAGTTACTCAGTTGGCGTGCATGCGTCAAATTCCCGCGGCACCATTCTGACGTTCGAATGCCGGCCCGGCGCGTGTGACGGCCGCAGACAGCCGTCTTGCAAGACGAGCGCTACAGCCTGGTGAAGCGGATCGGGACTTCGGCGTAGAGGTCGTAGTGCGTCGTGGTGTCGCACACCGGCGGCCGCCGCGGATCGAGGGACAGCCCCGCCGCATAGAAGCGGCGGCTGACCGACACCATGGTGCCGTCCACGCCGATGGTGCCCGACATGTTGCGGCTGCCGGTCACGAGCGGGCGCCCGGGACAGGAGTGGGCGCCGCCACCGAAGGCAAGGCCCCACAGTGGCGCATCCTTCACCTGCCGGTGCGGGTTGAATTCGGCGGCGTCATGGCCGAACAGCGCCGGATTCATGTTGGCAGGGATGAACAGCAGCGCGACGCGTTCGCCCGCCTTGAAACTGCGGCCGGAGGACAGAGTCACGTCCTCCGTGGCGCGCCGGATGCGGGCGGGGGAGGCAACTGTCATGCGCAGCGAGTCGAACGCGGCGCGTCGAAGGAATTCCGGGTCCGCCTCGATCAGCTTGCGGTCTTCGGGGTGCGCCTTGAACCAGTCTTCCAGCCGCAGGATCAGCAGCACCAGGCTCGCGGCCGTGGTCTGGGATGCGCCGACGAGGAAGGTGCTCACTTCGCGAAGTGGCAGTTCGGGATCACCTTGCCACGCGCCGCCTTCATTGACCAGGATCATCGAGATCAGGTCGTTCGACAGCGGCTTAAGGTCCTCGCCTCGGGCGCGCGCGTTGTCGATGACGGCCTTGCGGTGTGCCACCGAGGGCTCGAAGAATTCGCGACGGAATGCATCCAGCGCCTGCATGGCCGCACGCTGCACGATCTGCGGGTCCCCGCGCGACCAGTCCACGGTGGCGCCCGTGGCGATGGCACGCACCTGCTCGACGAAGCGGTCGGCATCCGCGGGATTGTCCAGGCCATCGATGCCCGCCAGCGCGGCCGCCACCCGGTGCAGGCAGCGCTGGACCAGCAAGACCAGGTCGGCCGGGATGCTGCCGTCGGCTGCGCGCGGCTGGGCCGCGATCTCGGCCATGCACTGTTCGACGGCAGGGATGAGGTGGCGCTCGCGCACACCGGCCATGGCAGCATCATCGAACAGGTGGGCGAGCACGCGGCGGCGCTGCATGTGCGGCGGCCCATCGAGCAGCGTCAACGTGTCGCGCATCATGTGCTTGCCGCTGATGGCATACGCGCCCTGCACGAACTTTCGCGAGCGCAGCACCTCGGTGATCTCGTCGTAACTGACGAGCTGCACCATGTCGGCGATGGTCGCCGATTCCCTGTAGTCGGCCTGCGGGCTTGCCTTGTTCACTGGCTTCCTTCTCCCTGCCTGGTCTGTCTCGTCAGCGCAGCGTGAGCCCGCCGTCGACCGTGATCGTCGCGCCGGTCGTGTACGAAGCCGCATCGGAGGCGAGATAGATCACTGCGCCCGCCAGTTCGGCCGCCTCCGCCACGCGCCCGAGCGGCACCAGTTCGCGGAAATGCGCCATCACCGCGGGCGCCGTGATGATGTCACGATTGCCGGGCGTCAGCACGACGCCGGGCGCCACGGCGTTGACGCGGATGCCGTGAGGGGCCAGTTCCAGTGCCATGCCACGCATGAGCATGCGGATGCCGCCCTTGGCCGCGGCGTAGTGAGACAGTTCGGGCGCTGCGAACTCGGCGGCAATCGACGAGGTGAACACGATCGAGCCGCCGCCGTGCGTGCGCATGTGGCGGGCGAAGGCGAGCCCGCAGTGGAAGGAACCCGTCAGATTGCGCGCGATCATGCCCTGCCATTGGTCTGGCGTCAGGTCGAGGAAGGGGGTGCGCTCCCCGGCGGCACCGCCGGCATTGGCCACGAGAACAGACACGGGCCCGAATGCGGCGACGGCCTGCGCGAGGGCAGACTCCACTTGCTGCAGTTGGGTGTTGTCGCAGGTAATGGCCGCGGCCTGCAGGCCCCTGGCGCGGATGAGTTCAGCAGTGTCACCTACGCCGACATTGATGTCCATGCAGGTGACGCGGGCGCCCTCGGCCGCAAGCGCGAGGGCCAGCGCCTGGCCGATGCCGCGCGCGGCGCCGGTGACAACGGCGTGCTTTCCGGCAAGTCTCATGTGCGTTCCGTTCGTTGTGGTGTTGTTCCGCGCAAGGGGCCGAATGGTGCCGCGCGTATCGTGCACCTGCCGGATCAGTTCGGAGAAGGTCCGGCTGCGGATTTGAATGCGTCAACCCGCGCGCGGTACTCCGCTCGCAGTCGCGCCACCGGCCGTGCGGCCGGAAGCACGTCATGGATCGAGGCCACGCCCTGGCCGGCGGACCAGATGTCGCGCCAGGCCTTGCTCTCTGGTTTTTCCGGATCCTTCTTGTATGGTTGGATGATGTGGGACAGGTCGACGCCGGCGGGGGCGGCAAGCCGATCCGGGTCCAGCCCGGCATCTACGATGCTGGCGCGCAGGAATTTCGCCGCAATGCTCGAGATGGCCGGCGTGCAGACGATGTCCGACGCACCGGCATCCGCCAGCATCTGCTTGTTGGCGTCCGCGGCCATGGATTCGGTGGTGGCGATGAAGCGCGTGCCCATGTAGCCGAGGTGGGCACCCAGCATCGGCGCTGCGGCGATGTCGCCGCCGGTGGAGATGCAGCCGGAGAGAATGATGGTCTTGTCGAAAAAGGCCCGCACTTCGGCCATCAGCGCCGTCGGGTTGAGGGTGCCGGCATGCCCGCCGGCGCCACTGGCGACGAGGATCGGGCCGTCGACCCCCGCCTCTGCGGCCTTGCGCGCGTGCTTCGCGGTTGTGACGACATGGAACACCGCGCCGCCGTAGGAATGCACGGCATCCACCACCTCAGTGGCCGCACCCAGCGAGGTAATGATCACCGGCACCTTGTGCCTGACACGCAGCGCGAGGTCCGCGGCAACGCGCGGGTTGGTCTTGCGGACGATGAGGTTGACGGCGAAGGGAGCGGCATCAATGGAAAGGCCGGCGCGGATGGCTTCAAACCATTCGCCGAGACCCTCGCTGCCGCGCTGGTTCAGGGCTGGGAAGGTACCGACAATGCCGGCATTGCTGCAGGCGATGACGAGGTCCGGTGCTGAAGTCAGAACCATCGGGGCGGCGATGACCGGCAGTTTCCGGCGGCCGGCAAGCGAGCGGGGAAGCGGCATGCGGATCGTTCTACGGGGGCAGGATGTCTTGGCAATACGCGGCTGGGCATACCGTGTCGCCGCCGCGTGCCTGTAAGCGCAGGGCGCGCCGCGGTCTCCGCTCACGTGCGGGCCGCCCCGGCTGCCTCTGAGGGCTCGGGCCGCCGCAGCATGCGCATGTACTGGCGGGCGATCTCGGTGGGCGTGAACTTGCCGTCGGCGCGATACCAGGTGAGCGTGCCATTGAGCCCGGTGAGGAACTGCAGGCGGAACACGTTTCGGTCGACGCCCGCCGGCGTGTCGACGTCGGCCACCAGCCTGCGGAACAGGCGTTCGTACTTGTCGCGATGGCCGATGAGTTGCCGGCGAATGGGACCGAGGCTGGGGGGGATCAGCACGGCCACGGCGTCCACCGGTCTGAGCAGGGCCTCGCAGTGCGCTTCTGCAGCCGCCTGAAGTCGCGCCCAGGGGTCGTCGATGCCCCTGATTGCCTGCTCTACGGCGTCGCGCATGGCCTTGAGACCGGCGGCGTGCACCGCCGAGAAAAGCTCCTCCTTCGATTCGAAGTACCAGTACAAGGCGCCCACCGTGATCTTGACCGCGGCGGCAATGTCGCGAATCGAGGTGGCATCGAATCCCTTGCGGGCGAACAGTCTGGCTGCTTCGTTGATGATGGTCCTGCGCCGGTCAGGCGGCGCAGCCGGC
>Ga0194132_10009858_pt1 | contig 12958 bp, 14 predicted proteins | sample TA2KigOf80mmetaG_FD_148612 | JGI IMG/M metagenome (GOLD analysis project Ga0194132, IMG submission 148612) | Freshwater microbial communities from Lake Tanganyika, Tanzania - TA2015054 Kigoma Offshore 80m | ecosystem: Environmental > Aquatic > Freshwater > Lake | place: Tanzania: Lake... | reverse complement strand
CCCCATCCCTAGCCCTTCTTGCGGCGCGACCGAGACGTCCGCTTGGGCTGGTTGCGTTCTAAGGACTCGACTCGCGACGTCACCATCGCGGGAGCAGCTCCATCACCCTCGGACTCCTGCGCGGACACCGACCCCTTGACAGCCGCCTGCTTGCGGCGGGCATGCACGCGGGCCGCGAGGGCCTTCATCTCCGGCTGACGGGAGCGCATCTGGGAGAGCACGGGCGTGGCGATGAAGATCGACGAGTACGCACCTGCAGCCGTGCCCACGGCCAGAGCGACGGCGAGATCGAGAAGTGTGCCTGCACCCAGAAGTCCGGCTCCGACGATGATGATGGCGAGAACCGGGAGGATCGACGTGATCGATGTGTTCAGCGAGCGCACCACCGTCTGGTTCACCGCCAGGTTCGCAGCCTCCTCGTACGTCATCACCGATTGACCAGCGATGTTTCGGGTGTTCTCCTTGACCTTGTCGAACACCACCACCGTGTCGTAGAGCGAATACGCGAGGATGGTGAGAATTCCGATGATGGTGGCTGGTGTTACTTCCAGGCCGATGAGCGCATAGATACCGATCGTGATGATCAGGTCATGGATGAGTGCGACGAGTGCGGCGATCGCCATGCGCCATTCGAAATAGAAGGCAAGGAAGATCGTGACCAGCGCAATGAAGACAAGTAGGCCTTGAATCGCTTTTGAGGTGATCTCCGCACCCCACGTGGGCCCCACGACCTGCACACGAATGTCCGTCGCTGCCACACCGCATGCAGCACCCAACTCCTGCGCCACGACGAGACTCTCGTCCGGGGTGAGGGGCTCAGTCTGAACCCGCATCGCGCCCGAACCCGCCACGGTGACGATCGCTGGGCCACCGGTGGCAACCTCGGCGACCGTGCGTGCTTCCTCCACGGAGCATGTGGCAGATGGCAGACCGAAGTCGGCGCCCCCACGGAACTCGATGCCGAGGTTAAGGCCGCGAATCGCGACTGCTCCGATCGAGATCAGGATCAGGATGGCCGAGAGGATGTACCACCGCTTCCAGCGCCCGAGGAAATTGTACGAGACTTCGCCACGGTAGATACGCTGACCGAGATTGCTCATGCCCCGACCCCCTGTTCCTTGCGGCGGCGCGACTGTCCGCTCAAGGTGTCGATGACGCTCGCGCGCCCGAGACGCTCGGGATCAAGCCCGGTCCACCGTGACCCGCGTTGCATGAAGCCCGTGCGCCCGAGGAGAACCGTGATGGGGTGAGTGAACCAGAAGGCCATGATCAAGTCCATGATCGTGGTGAGGCCCAGGATGAGTGCGAACCCTCGGACGCTCCCGACGGACAGGAAGTAGAGAACCGCCGCTGCGAGCAGCGCGACAAAATCTGCGGCGAGCAGCGTGCGTCGGGCGCGCACCCACCCCGTGTCACACGCCTGACGCAGCGAGCGTCCTTCCCTCATCTCGTCACGCATGCGTTCGAAGTAGACGATGAAGGAATCCGCCGTGATTCCGATGGACACGATCGCGCCGGCAACACCCGCCAGGGTGAGAGTCAACCCGACCGTCTTGCTCAAACCGACGAGCAGGAAGTAGAGCATCAGTCCGGCGACACCCAGGGACACGACGGCGACGATGCCGAGGATCCGGTAGTAGAAGAGGAGGTAGATGCACACGAGGGCGAGACCCAGGGCACCCGCGATGATGCCAGCGCGCAATTGGTCGCCACCCACGGTCGCTGAGACACTCGTGACGTCCGCGACCTCGAGGGTGATCGGCAGGGCGCCATACTTGAGGACGTTCGCGAGGTCACGCGCCTCTTGTGCGGTGAAATCGCCTTCGATCTGCGCCTGGCCACCGATGATCGGCTCGTTGAATCGCGGCGCCGAAACCACCACGCCGTCGAGCACGATCGCAAACGCGTTACAGGGACTCGCCCCTTGGCCGCAGTCGGGAAGTGCCGAGAGTCGGGTCGATGCGTCGGCGAGTGCCCGCGCGCCGTCACCGTCGAATTCCAACGAGACGACCCAACCCAAACCGTTCTGAGGCAGGACAGCCTCCGCCCCAGTCACGTTCGTTCCCTTGATGAATGCGGGTTCAAGCGCATACTTCGCCGACCCCAGCTGGTCACAGGCACCCAGCCACTGGGTGGGATCGTCCGGTGTGCCGCCCGCGACGTTCTCGGGCAGGAGACAGTTCAAGGCTGCGAGGTCCTCGGTGAACTCCTGCGTCTGCGTCGGCGCCTGGATCGGCAATTCCGGTTGTGGCACGGCAGGCGGCGGCGTGGGCGTAGGAGTCGCGGTGGGTGTCGCGACCGCGGCGTCGGTCGGCGTGGGGGTCGGCGTGGGCAGGGGAGGTGTGGCAACCGGACTGAGGATGCTCCAGACTGGTCGGAAGTCCAGAAGCGCCGTGCGTTGTACGAGGTTCACCACCCGCTCCTGGTTCTCACCAGGAACCGCCACCACGATCGCCGCCCCATTACCGGATCCCTGGGTCGTCACCTCGGCTTCCGCGACCCCGAGACCGTCGACGCGCTGGCGGATGATCGCGACGGACTGCTGGAGTTGCTCGTCGGTGATCTCGGCACCCTCGGTGGCCGGGCGTGGGATGAGAATCACCTGGGTACCGCCCTGAAGGTCCAGGCCGAGCTGGATACCCGTATCGCTCCCCGGCCAGAAGGCCCACGCCCCGAGGCCGATCACGGTGACGGCCAACGCGACCAGCAGTCGCGCAGGATTCGATGTCGCAGGTGGGGCCACGGTGTCCTTCTATATACGGGGGACGGAATGCTACCTAGGCGGAGGCGGGCCCCGATTCGCCGTCGGTGCGGACGTCGGAGTCCTGCGCAGCCTGGGAGGCGGGCTCGATGACCTTCGCGACCGCGGCCGGAACGATGCGCATGAACACCCCCGGGGCGATCTCGATGCTGATCTGGTCCGGGGTGACCGCGGCGACCTGGCCGAAGATTCCCGCGGTGGTCATGACTTCGGCCCCGGGGGCGAGCGCGGCGACGAGCGCCTGCTGCTGCTTGGCCTTATTGCGCTGGGGGCGGATCAGCAGGAAGTAGAAGGCGACGATGATGAGTGCGAACGGTGCCAGGCCCAGGATCTGATCCACGATGGTCTCCTCTACGGATTGTCCTTCGAGCCTATCCAGGGTCCGGTCGGTCGTCTTCCCCCGCATCCTCGAAGCTCATCTGCGGGGTTTCCGGTGGACTCTCCCCCACGTGGCGCCACGCTGCGGGTGTGGCCACCCGCCCGCGGGGACTGCGCATGAGAAAGCCGAGGCGGACGAGGAACGGTTCACTCACCGTCTCGATCGTCTCGGGCTCCTCTGCGACCGCGACGGCGAGAGTCGAGAGCCCAACCGGCCCACCCCCGAAGCGGCGGACCAGTGCATCGAGGACCGCGCGATCGATGCGGTCGAGGCCACGCTCGTCGACCTCGTAGAGGTCGAGCGCTGCCCGCGCCGCGCTGCGATCGATTGCCCCGGAACCGTGCACTTGCGCCCAGTCGCGCACGCGGCGGAGGAGTCGGTTCGCGATTCGTGGGGTTCCGCGGCATCGGCCGGCAATCTCGGCTGCGCCCGCGCCGTCGATATCAACACGCAGCAGCCGTGCACTGCGTTCGATGATGACCTGGAGGTCTGCCGTCTCATAGAAGTCGAGGTGCGCGGTGAAACCGAACCGATCACGGAGGGGGCCGGGAAGAAGGCCGGCCCGAGTGGTGGCACCGACCAGGGTGAACGGCGCGAGATCGAGCGGGATTGCTGTTGCCCCAGGTCCCTTCCCCACCATGACGTCGATCCGGAAGTCCTCCATTGCCAGATACAACATTTCCTGCGCACTACGGGCGGTTCGATGGATCTCATCAAGGAACAACACTTCACCCGGCTGAAGACTCGAGAGGACCGCTGCAACATCGCCCGAATGCTGCAGCGCGGGGCCCGACGTGATCCGGAGCGGCGCATTCAACTCCTGGGCGATGATGGTCGCCAAGGTTGTCTTGCCCAATCCAGGTGGCCCGCTCAGCAGGACGTGGTCGGCCACTCCCCCTCGGTCGCGCGCCGCCCGCAATACGAGACCCAACTGGTCCTTCACTCGGTCCTGTCCGACGAATTCCGACAGTGAGGTGGGACGCAACGCACCCTCGGCCGCGAGGTCGTCGTCTCCCGCGTACGGATCTCCCAGGACGTCGGTCACGAGCGATCCAGTCGACGCAGAGCCGCCTTCAGCAGGGCCGCGATATCTGGATCTTCCGGATCCGTCACCTCCGCGGCATCGACCGACGCTGCGGCGGCCGACGCTTCGCGGGCACTCCATCCAAGGGAGACGAGTCCGGCCTCGACCGCTGCCTGCCAACCGCTGGCGGCGGGGGGCTCGACGCCTGCCACAAGTGTGCCCTTGAGTTCGAGGACCAGACGCTGCGCACCCTTACGCCCGATGCCGGGGACGGCCGTGAGGGCCGCGATGTCCTCGCGTGCGATCGCATCGGCCAGTCCCCGCGGACCCAGGACGGACAGGATCGCCGCGGCGAGACGCGGGCCCACTCCGCTGACGGTCTGCACCTGCTCGAAGGTCGCTGCATCGACCGGGTCGGCAAACCCGAACAGAGTCCACCCATCCTCGCGCACGACGAGCGAGGTGTGGAGCCGAACCCGCGACCCGACGGTCACACCCGCGACGACCGAGGGCGTGGTCTGCACCGTGAGCCCGACGGGACCGACATCGACCACGAGTGACTGCTGCCCGACGCGCACCACGGTGCCATCGACAAACGCGATCATGTCAACCTCGCCGCCGCCGCGCCCAAGCGATCCTGCGCGCTCCCGCGCCAGGCCTGACAGATGGCGATCGCTGCGGCGTCCGCGGCATCGGCGGGGCGCGGCGCCTGGGTGAGACCGAGGACACGGGTCACCATCGCTGTTACCTGCGCCTTGTCCGCTCGACCGCTTCCGGTCACTGCGGCCTTGACTTCGGTGGGCGTGTGCATCGCAACGCGAACCCCGGCTCTGGCCGCGACGAGCATTGCGACGGCGGCCGATTGTGCTGTGGCCATCGCGGTGCGCACGTTGTGTTGGCTGAAGACCCGTTCGATCGCGACGACATCGGGTCCAAAGGATTCGAGGATCGAGCCCAACCCCACTTCAAGTTGGACGAGGCGGATCTCGATGGGCACGGTGGTCGGGGTGGTGAGGACGTCGATGTGCAGGGCGCGCACCGATCGGCCTGCGTCCCCTTCGACCACGGCGACGCCACAGCGCGTCAGACCCGGATCGACCCCAAGAACACGCACGCGCTGACCTTTCCTCGCTATCGAACAGGTGTTCGACCAGGCTAGTCTCGGGGGGTGTCACCCGGTGGGTGGCTCGCCGGTGTGTACCGGTCCGGAGACCCGACGGGCGCCCCGGTCACCTCCTCGAACCCCCGACGCAGGGCTTCGACCAGCCGGGCGGGAACCGGGATCGCTCGGTCGTCCGTGGACACCCCGATGCATGCGGTACCGTCGTAGGTCACCATCGTGATGTTCACCGCCGCACCGATCGTCGCCACCAAGGGGAAGGCTGCGGTCATCCGCGCGCCCGCCAGATAGAGGGGGATCGGAGGTCCGGGGACATTCGACGTCGTGACATCGGATGCCCGAGCCGCCTGCGCCAGCATCGGAACCGGAACGAACCAACTCACCTCTGCCAGCGGGTCCGCCATGCGGATCGCCGGCTCGGCCTTCCACTGGGCGACAAGATCGTGTGCGGACTTCATCCGCTCGTCGATGGTGAGACCGGCCACCGGCATCGGGAACCGGGCGATGGACACGGCGTTCGATTCCTGGCCACTGCGGTCACCCGCGTCCCCACGCAGGCTGATCGGCACGTTCACGCGCAGGTTTTCGGCGAGCTCGCCGTGCTCACGGTGGTAGATGTCCAGGCCGGTCGCCACCGCTCCCATGAAGGCGTCGTTCACGTTGAGACCGCGGGATTTCGCGGCCGCGCGGAGACCGGCGAACGGCAACTCGAATGTCTGGAAGTGATACGTGGTCCCGCGCCCTTTCATGAGCGGAGACATCGCACCCTCCGGGATCGCCGCGACGCGCCCAAGCGAGGTCACCGACGACCACGTCCGACGCCAGGTCTCCACCGGGTCGGTCAACGAGCCGCGTGCGAGGCCGAGCACGGCGCGCGCCCCCTCCTCGAGCGCCTTACGTCCCCGATCGAGGTTGTCGCGCGCGTTGGCGAGCAGGATCTCGGCTTGGTCCACATCGGCAGCCTCGGGCGGCGGCGGCGCCACGGGTTCATCCGGATTGACGTCCGGACCCAACTCGAACAAGGACAGCGCGATCATCACGGTTGCCTGGCCGTCTGCGATCGAATGGTGCAGCTTCATGCAGAACGCAGCCTCACCGTTGGGCAGTCCTTCGACGAGGATCGCCTCCCACAGTGGCCGATTCCTGTCGAAGTCGGTGAGACTCATGCGACGCATATCGGCGAGGAAGTCCGACCACCCGGAGCCCTCGGGTAGTCGGTAGCGGTGCAGATGCACCGAGAGGTCGAAGTCAGGATCCGGCGCCAATCGCGGAGCGCTCCAGCCGAGGGCGCCATACAGCGGTCGCATCCGCAGATTCGGGACGAAGCAGGTCAGGCGCTCCATCCGGTACTGGAGTCGGTCCCAGTCGGGAGACTTGTCCAAGATCGCGACCGCGACCACGGTCGAGCGCATAATCGGATCCCCGCTGGCCGTTCGGAACGTCGCAGCATCCCAACCACGCAGCTGCGTTCCGACCGACGTACTCATGCTCAGCCGACCTTCTCCAAGATGTCATCCGAGACATCGAAATTCGCGTAGACGTTCTGCACGTCGTCGCTCTCTTCCAACGCCTCGATCAAGCGGAAGACCTTGCGCGCCCCATCCTCATCGAGAGGAACGCTGACACTCGGCAGGAATGTCGCCTCGGCCGACTCGTAGTCGATATCGGCGGATTGGAGGGCGGTGCGCACAGCAACCACGTCGCCGGCCTCAGAGACGATCTCGAAGGATTCGCCGAGGTCGTTCACCTCCTCGGCCCCAGCGTCGAGCACAGTGTCGAGCACCCGATCTTCGGTGAGATCCGAGGACTTGCGCACGATGACGACGCCTTTTCGGGCGAACATGTACGAAACCGAGCCGGGATCGGCCATCGAGCCGCCATTGCGCGTCATGGCGACACGCACCTCGCCCGCCGCACGATTGCGATTGTCCGTGAGGCACTCGATCAGGACCGCAACACCGTTGGGCCCGTACCCCTCGTACATGATCGTCTGGTAATCCGCGCCTCCGGCCTCCGCGCCCGAACCACGCTTGACCGCGCGCTCGATGTTGTCCAGCGGGACCGAGTTCTTACGCGCCTTCTGGATCGCGTCGTAGAGGGTCGGATTGCCCGCCGGATCCCCGCCACCATGGCGCGCTGCGACCTCGATGTTCTTAATCAGGCGTGCAAAGAGCTTCCCGCGCCGGGCGTCGATGACCGCCTTCTTGTGTTTGGTCGTCGCCCATTTGGAATGGCCGCTCATCGATTCCTCACCATCTCCACGAAGTACGCATGCACGCGGGTGTCGCCGGTCAATTCCGGATGGAAGGAGGTCGCCAGGAGACCTGCGTGCTCGACCGCCACGATGGTACCGGCCCGCTCGCCCACGTCGATTCGGCCGAGCACGGTCACCGCAGGTGCCACGGCCTCCACCCAGGGAGCCCGGATGAACACCCCCGGGAAGGGGGCCTGACCCAGCGCCGGGATCAGGAGATCCATTTCGAAGGAATCGACCTGTCGGCCGAAGGCGTTGCGCCGGACGTCGATGTCGAGGCCCCCGATCGTCTCCTGATCGGCTCGACCGTCGTGGATGCGGTCCGCCAGCATGATCATCCCGGCGCATGATCCATACATCGGCATTCCCGCCGCACGCGCTTCCCGGAGCGGCTTCATGAACCCGTCACGCAGGGCCAACTTCGACATCGTGGTCGACTCACCACCCGGGATGACGAGGCCATCGATGTCGCGCAGCTGATCCACGCCGCGCACGGCGACCGCGGATGCTCCTGCCTGATCGAGTGCAGAGATGTGCTCGCGGACATCTCCCTGGAGTGCGAGGACCCCGACGCGCGGGGCCATGACTACCAGCCGCGATCTTCGAGTCGGTGATGCACGGGGATGTCGGCGACGTTGATACCCACCATCGCTTCACCCAATCCGCGCGACACCTTGGCGACTAACTCGGGGTTGTCGAAGTGTCGGGTTGCCTGCACGATCGCATCCGCGCGCTTGGCTGGGTCACCGCTCTTGAAGATGCCCGAGCCAACGAACACTCCGTCGGCACCGAGCTGCATCATCATGGCCGCATCCGCGGGAGTGGCGATTCCACCTGCGGTGAAGAGCACGACCGGCAATTCACCCTTCTCGGCGACTTCGACGACGAGGTCGTAGGGAGCCTGGAGTTCCTTCGCGGCAACGAACAACTCATCCTTCGACATCGAGGTGAGTCGGCGGATCTCTCCCCGGATCGTGCGCATATGGGTGACGGCGTTCGACACGTCACCCGTCCCGGCCTCGCCCTTGGATCGGATCATTGCGGCACCCTCATTGATCCGGCGCAAGGCCTCACCGAGGTTCGTGGCACCGCAGACGAAGGGAACCGTGAAGGCCCACTTGTCGATGTGGTTCTTGTAGTCCGCGGGGGTCAACACCTCGGACTCATCGATGTAATCAACACCCATGCTCTCGAGGATCTGGGCCTCAGCGAAGTGACCGATCCGAGCCTTGGCCATCACGGGGATGCTGACCGCCTTGACGATGCCGTCGATCATGTCCGGATCGGACATGCGCGCGACGCCTCCCTGGGCGCGGATGTCTGCGGGGACTCGCTCGAGGGCCATCACCGCGACCGCGCCAGCGTCCTCCGCGATCTTGGCCTGCTCGGGGGTGACGACGTCCATGATCACGCCGCCCTTGAGCATCTCGGCCATGCCGCGCTTGACCCGCTGGGTGCCCACCTGCTGCGTCACTGTCGACTCCATCCACATCTCTTCGACCCGAAGATCGCCGAGGCCCCATGCTACGGCCCCTCAGGCCACAGCGCTCAGGGCGATCCCTGGGCCGACAGCACCGCGAGTCCCGTAGGCACCTCGTCATCCCAGTCGCTCGTCTGGGGCCAGGGGGTCCGACCCGCCAGGCGCATCCAGCGCACGAGGCGCTGCGAGCGCAACTGTCGACAGGCGCGAACGCCGTCATTGAGGAAGCGACGGGCCAATTGGGCTCGAATGCAGGCTGCCTGGAGTTCCTCCAGAAGCACCGCGCCCGCCGGGTCCGCCCTGATCTCCTCGACATCCTCGGCTGTCAGCGCAGCCTGGAGTGCTCGGGTGACATCCGACTCGAGCTGGGTCCGTTGGACGTCGATCATGGTGCGATCGTCCCCTGCCTCGCGGGCGTCGTGCGCTGCCTGTGCAACGAGCAAAGCACTGGCCGGGTCCAGCAACCCGGACAGCGCGAGTTCCTGCGCGGCTGCGGACCGACGAAGCGCTTGGGCGTCGAGGGCGAGGACCGCGGTGTCGATTCGACGATGCAGGCGGTCGAGCCGGCCCGCGGTGGAACTCGCGTAGAAGACCAGGAGCGCGAGCGCCACCACCACGCCGATGACGAGCGCCCAGGTCTGGCCACTCATCGTCGACCCGTGTTCATCGTCGACCCCATGGCCGCCGCGCGTAGAGCGAACGTCCCGGGAGGCGACCCACCACTTGACCGCGAAGATCCTCCACGACACGCTCCCCTGGGATGCTGACGCTGTCGTAGACCGCAGTGACGTCGGCGACCACTGTCTGCCAGTCGAATGCCTTGGCGCGCAGCAACCCTGCGGTCCTCAGTCGAGATTGCAGCTCCAGATCCCCGATCACGGCGCGCAGCGCGAGCGCGAGTTGCTCGGAGTCGCCCGTGGCGAACAGTCGCCCGCACGCGCCACCATCGAGCACCCGCGAGAACGCGGGAAGGTCGGATGCCACCACCGGAGCACCAGCCGCCATCGCTTCGACCAGCACGATGCCGAACGACTCACCTCCGGCGTGCGGGGCGCAGTACACGGTCGCAGACGCGAGCACGGATGCCTTGGCGGCGTCGTCCAGACGACCGAGGAAGATGATCGACTCGCCCAACGCGGACACCACCGATTCCTGACGTGACTCCAGTTCGCCAGGACCCACCACGTAGAGACGTGCGTCGGGGTGTGCTTCGCGGACCGAGCCCCAGGCACCGAGCAGTACGTCGAGTCCCTTGCGCGGCTCGTCGATGCGGCCGAGGAACACGACCCGCGGGCCGCGGGTGTCGACGAGGGGTGACAGAGGCACATCGCGATAGTCCTCGACGCGGACACCGTTGGGGATCAAGACTGCGTCTCCACCGACGTGGGCGACCAGGGTGCGGCGCGCGTCTTCGCTCACCGCGATGTGGCCCCGGATCTTTTCCGCGGCCGTCTGCGCGATCGAGTACCCGGCGGAGAGCACCCGTGACCTATCCAGCGCCGAGTGCCACGTGGCCACCAGCGGGCCCTGCGCAGACCAGCAGGCGAGCAACGAAAGGCTCGGAGAGAGCGGCTCGTGGATGTGCACGACATCGAAGTCGCCGGAGCGGATCCACCCGCGCACGCGGGCGGCGGCCTTGACGCCGAAACTCAGACGTGCGACCGAGCCGTTGTAGGGGACGGCGATCGGGCGGCCACCATCGTGGACCCAGGGCGGGAGGTTCGAGGGGTCCTCCGCGGGCGCGAGCACGCTCACCTGGTAGCCACGCTCGGTGAGGGTCAGAGCGAGGTCGTGAACGTGCGAACGCACTCCGCCGGGCACATCCCACGCGTAGGGGCAGACGAGGCCAACTTTCATGCCGCCACCCGAGGTCGCGTGACATCAGCGAGCCAGACCTTCTGCAGCATGTGCCAGTCACGGCTATGGGTCCGGATGCCCTCGGTGTAGGCATCCGCAATCTGTTGGGTCATGTGCGCGACGGCTGCGTCGCGATCGAGGCCTGTGGGCACCTCGATGCGGTCGTGGGTGTACGCCCGGGTGATGTCACCGTCGAACCACATCGTCACGGGATGCAACGGCGCTCCCGTGGTGATGCTCAGCAATGCCGGACCCGCGGGCAGTGATGCTGTCTCTCCGAACATCTGCACGGGCACCCCTGAACCGCTGAGGTCCCGATCCCCCAGCAGTGCGACGAGGCGACCCTCACGCAGGCGTCGGATCAAAGTGCGCATGACATCGGGTTCCCCGAGTCCCAACACCTCGAATCCCATCTTCTGCCGATACTCCAGGAACTGTTCGTACAACTTCTTCGGCTTGAGTCGCTCGGCGACAGTCGTCAGTCCGCCATAGCGCAGGCAGCCCCATGCGCCGGCGTGGTCCCAGTTGGCCATGTGACCCGGAACCATCACGGCGCCGCTGCCCGACGCCAGCGCCTCGTCCATCAGATAGCGACGTTCCATCTGGAAGGTGGAGGTGATCCGCTGCGGCGACCATGTGGGAAGGCGAAATGCTTCACACCAATACCGCATATAGCTACGCATACCTTCACGACTCAAGTCACGCAGCTGCTCGTCGCTGTACTCGGGATGCACGCGGCGCAGATTTCGTTCGAGCTGCACGACGCCACCCTTATTGCGCGACCACAGATTGTCTGCGATGCGATCGAATGCCGCATACGAGGCACCCTGAGGCAGGGTCTTGATGAGTCGCCATCCCGCCATGAATCCTGCGGTGGAGGCCCAATCTCCGACTGCATTCACGGACGGTCCTTCGGCAACAACTGACCACGGACAAACACGATGCGCTGAATGATCGTCACGATCCCCAGGACCGCGATGATCCACACCGCAGCGGCGAGGACGTAAGGAACGCCGAAGCCCGTCAGGAGTACGGCGATGCCCAGCAGGATCAGGCGCTCCGCCCTCTCTGCAATTCCGACGTTGGCCTTCGCGCCCACTGCTTCCGCTCGCGCCTTGGCGTAACTGGTGACCTGACCGGTCACGAGCGCGGCGATGGCGCCACCGGCGACCCACCAATTCCCATTCGTGGCACCCCAGAAGGCGATGCTTCCGAAGATCGCCCCGTCGGCGAGGCGGTCCATGGTGGCGTCGAGGAAGTTTCCCCACGGTCCACTGGATCCGGACAGTCGGGCCATCGTTCCGTCGAGTAGGTCGCTCATCCCGATGATCAGCATCAGGCCGATGGCGAGCAGGAAGCGTCCGGTGGTGAGACAGGTGAGGGACACCACGATGGCCCCGACAGTCCCAGTGATCGTGACCGCGTCAGGGGACACACCGAGACGCACCAAGAGTCGTGCCGGGGGTTCGATCACCCCTCGAAACACTCGGCGTGCCGCCGGGTTGTCGAGCATTCAGGAAGGCTATCGCCGCTCGGCCTTGCACCGGAGGCCGCAGGTGCGCGACAGTGGGCCGCCATGCCGCAGCGAACCGGGATCACCCTCGTGGGGCCACCGTCCTCGGGAAAGTCCGAACTCGCGCGGTGCCTTCGCGCCCATGGCCGGGAGGTGATCGATCCCGACGGTCTCCGGGCGGAGCGGACGGCGCTCGCGCATGCGCGAGGCGTGATCTTCGTGATCGGTGCCACGGACGGAATCGATGCCTCCACCACCTACCTATGGCGCGAGGTCGCCGCCGCGCACCTCGCACGCGCAGTCGTGGTGACGAAGGTCGACGACGACCGGGCCGACTTCGACGAGACCTGTGCGCTGGTGGCGCGCCTTTTCGACCCCCACGGATGCGTGCCCATCACCCTTCCCGTGCTCGCCGATGACGACCATCTCGCCGGCTTCCTCGATCTGTGGTCGGGAGACATTCGTGACTACACCGAACACACACCACGCACGGTTGAGACGGAACCAGAACACGTCGCCGTCAGCGCCCCGGCGCGTGACCGCCTGCGCGACACCATCGCAGCCATGGGC
>Ga0194132_10009856_pt1 | contig 12958 bp, 15 predicted proteins | sample TA2KigOf80mmetaG_FD_148612 | JGI IMG/M metagenome (GOLD analysis project Ga0194132, IMG submission 148612) | Freshwater microbial communities from Lake Tanganyika, Tanzania - TA2015054 Kigoma Offshore 80m | ecosystem: Environmental > Aquatic > Freshwater > Lake | place: Tanzania: Lake... | reverse complement strand
GACAACCCGGCGCTTCATGCTGCGGCCGCCTCGGGCCGCCCCGTGGTGCCAGTGTTCGTGTGGGACGACGACCCGCCGGACGGCCGCACGCCTGGCGCGGCGGCGCGCTGGTGGCTGCACGGCAGCCTGGCCGCGCTCGACGCGGGGCTCGGTGGCCGGCTCGTGCGGCGGCGCGGTCGGGCGGACGCGGTGATCCCCGACCTCGCCGCCACGCTCGGCGCCACGGTGGTCCACTGGAACCGGGCGATCGTGCCGTGCGACGTCGATCGGGACGAAGCGCTCGTTCGCCGTCTGGCCGCGCTGGGCGTCACGGCCGCGGTTGGCGCGCCCGATACACTCCATCCGCCGGGCCAAGTGCGCACCCGGTCCGGCGGCGCGTTCCGGGTCTTCACGCCGTTCTGGGCGGTGTGTCGGGCGCAGGGCGCGCCGGCGCGTCCCCTGCCGTCGCCCGCGCGCCTGTCGTTCGCTCCGGACGCCGTGGCCGGCCTGCGGCTCGACGACCTGAACCTGCGACCCAGTACACCCGACTGGGCCAGCGGGCTGCACGCCGCGTGGACGCCCGGCGAGGCAGCGGCCCAGGCCGATCTCGCGGGGTTCGTCGAGGGCGCCCTGGCCGACTACGCGGTGGTGCGCGACCGGCCGGACCAACGCGGAACGTCGCGTCTGTCGCCACGCTTGCGGTTCGGCGAACTCAGCCCCCGCCAAGTCTGGCACGCCACGGCGACTGCCGGCGACGGTGCGGGCGTCGAGGTGCATCTGCGACAGCTTGGCTGGCGCGAGTTCGCCTACCATCTGCTTGGCCAGGCTCCCGACATGGCGCGCGTTCCCTTGAAGGCGTCGTTCGCGGCGTTCCCATGGCGTGCGGACGCCGCCGCGTTCCGGGCCTGGCGGCGCGGACGCACCGGCTACCCCCTGGTCGACGCCGGTCTGCGCGAGCTGTGGTCGACCGGATGGATGCACAACCGCGCGCGCATGGTTGCCGCCTCGTTCCTAATCAAGCACCTACTGCTGCCTTGGCAGGACGGCGAGGCCTGGTTCTGGGACACCTTGGTCGACGCCGATCCGGCCAACAACCCGGTGGGCTGGCAGTGGGTCGCGGGCTCGGGCGCCGACGCGGCGCCCTTCTTCCGTGTGTTCAATCCGGCGCGCCAGGCCGAGACGCACGACCCCGACGGGACCTACACCCGACGGTGGGTTCCGGAGCTCGCGCGACTGCCCGTAGCGCTGCTGCACCGACCGTGGACGGCTGGCCCGCTCGAATTGGCCGCCGCGGGCGTACGGCTCGGCGTCGACTATCCGTTCCCTCTGGTCGATCACGCCGCCGCACGGGCCCGGGCGCTCGACGCGTACGCCCGTCTCGGACGCGCTTGCGGCTAGGGAGCGATCGCAGTATCAAGCGCGCCGATGCCGTTCGCGCCCGCGCCTTACACCCTGGGACGTGTCAACGCGCGCGGGCTGCTTACCCTGCTGCGCTACGAAACGGCGCGCTGGCTTCGCTCGCCCTTCGGCTATGTCATTGCGCCGGTGCTGAACACGCTGATGCTGTTCACCGTGTTCCGCCTGGCGTTGCCGGTGGACATTGCCGGCATCGGCGGCGTGCCGATCACCGGCTTCGTGGTGCCGGGCCTCGTGATGATGGCGGTGCTGCACGCCGCGTTCGAGACGACGGCGTGGTCGATCATCGACCTGAAAATCCGCGGCACCATCGTCGATCTGCTGATGCCGCCGCTGGTTACCGCCGAGCTCCTGGTCGCCTTCGCGCTGAACGGCGCGGCGCGTGGCCTGCTGGTCGGCGCGCTGGTGCTGGGCGCCATGGCGCCCTTCGCCGAGCTCGGCCCGATCGATGTCCCGGCGGCGCTGGGCTTCGCCGGTGGCGGCGCGCTGGCGCTGGCACTGGCCGGCATCGTCGTCGGCATCGAGGCGCGCAAGTTCGACCACGTGGCGACCGTCGACAACTTCGCGGTCGTGCCGCTGGCGTTCCTGGCCGGCACGTTCTACGCGATCGACGACTTGGCCGAGCCGTGGCACACGCTGAGCGCCGCCAACCCCCTGGCCCACATGGTGACCGGGTTGCGCGCGTCCATGATCACGGCGCGATCCGACGATCCGCTGCTGGGCGTGGCGGGCGTGGCGGCGGCCGTCGTGGTGCTCGGTCTCGCGGCCTGGCACCGGCTCGCCTACAGTGCCAAGCTCAGGCCATGACCCTGTGGACGACACCATGGCGGACGTGGACTGGTTCGTCAGCGATACGCTCGACGCCGCGGCGCTGATCGGCGCGCTCGAGGCGGAGGGTGCCGTCTCACACCCGCTGCTGGCCGAGCCGGCGCGTCGGCGCCTGCTCGCCGCGGCCGAGGCCGTCGCGTATCGTCCGGGGCGTTCGACGGTTGGGTCGGGCGCCGCGATCGTGCGTCAGGAACTGGAGTGGTCCGACGACTTTGGCGCTGCGGGCCCGTTCCACGACCTAACGGCGCGCTATCAGGCCCTGTGGGACCGGGCGCTGGCGGCGCTGCCGCGCTATCCGTTCGCGACGCCGCTTACCTTCAACGAGATGATGCTGACGCGATACCGACCCGGCTGGCTCGGCATCACGCCACACCGCGACCACGCCAGCTACATCAACCTGGTGGCGCTGATCGTGCTGGCCGGCGAAGGGCGGTTCTGCGTGACGGCCGACCGGTCGGGCCGCGAGGCACGATCCGTGGATGGCGCGCCCGGCCGCGTCATTCTGATGCGGGCGCCCGGCTTCCTGGGCAACGACGTGCGGCCGTTCCATTCCGTCGCCGACATCGCGGCGACGCGCATCGTCTTCGGGCTGCGCCACGAACACCCGCCGGGCGCGCGGCTGGAGCGCGCCGCGCGCTTCGTCCACCGCGCCTGACGCGAAGGCCGCGGCCCCGCGTCAGGCGTGGGCCGCGCTACTTCTTCGGAGATGCCTCGCTCTTGACCGCCCCCTGCAGTTCCTTGATGCAGTTGTTCGCGCGCTTGTTGATAATGTCGAAGGCCTCGGTGTTGACGCGCGCAACCAATTCGGCAAGTTCGCGCAGGCTGTCCATGCCGCGCTCGAAGGCGTGGCGGTTGGCCTTGAGCTGCGACGCCGCCTGGTCTTGCGGCGACGCCGCGCGACCCAGATCACGGTAGGACGACAGCATTTCCTCGGCGATGTCGTGGAACAGCTGCGCTTGGCGCTGCGCCGAGGCCTGCACGCAATCGAAGGCCAGCTGGCAGACCGAGGTCAGTGCCTCGACGTTGCGCCGCTGCGCCGCCGCCATGGTCTCGGCGTCGACCTGGGGCATTGAGGGCATGCGGAACGCGGCCGAGGCGGCCGATGGGTCGAACCCAGGGGCGGACGAACGCGGCGCCGCCTGGGCGGACGCGGATTGGGTGGGCCTTCTGGTGCTGGACATGCGTATCCTCCTCCGAGTGTGTATCCTGGGCAGCCGGACCGGGCCGATGGGGGCCGCTGCGCGGTCGCGTCGCACGCAGCCGTCACGGGATCACAGCGTCTACGATCCATTTTAGGAATTTACCACAAGCACCACGAGAATCTCCACAAGATTCCTGAAGTCTTTGATGCACTGCGCCATAAAGAAAAAAATAACGATATGAAAAGATTAGGTGTCGAATCATCCAGGGTAGATTCGCGTCTGTCGCCCGATTGGCAACGGGATCCCCCAGCTGGAGCGGTACCGCGCCGTATTGACGGCGATACTGCACCGGCGGGGACTTGGACGCGGGCCGACGGCGCCGGAGCCGTCGGGCGCGGGTGAAGCGGCGGGTTGCCGCAGCGCTCAGCCCCTGCCGTTCGGCTTCATCGCGGCGGCCCAGGTGTTCAGTTCGTCCAGGCAGGTCTTGGTGCGCTGGCCCACGACTTCCATCGCCTCGCCGTTCGACTTGGCGATCAGATCGGCGATTTCGCGCATGGTCTCGCCGCCGCGGCTGAACAGTACACGCTGCGCCGCCATGCCGTCGGCGCCACCGTTGCCGGCGGCACCGCGCGCCGCGGCGAACAACTGGTCGAGCGTCTCGGCCAGCAGCGCCGACTGACGCCGCGCCGTCTCGTGGATGCTGTCGAGCACCAGCATGCAAACGGTGGACAGCATCTCCATGTTCTTGCGTTGCGCCTCGGTGACCGCCTGCAGATCCATGGGCGGCGCGGTCAGGCTGGCCATCATGCGGCTGACGTCCGGGGTGAGCCAGGGAAACTGCGAATTCATGATCGTGGTCCTTGTCTTCGGCGTGGCGGGTTCAGGCGGCCAGGGCCACCAGGTCGACGGGGCCGGGCAGGCCGGCCACCGTCCGTGACGCCCGTACCTCGGGCATAACGCGCGCGACGAAGCCCTGGCGTTCGGCCAGGTCGAAGGCCTCGCGCTTGGTCAACGCGGCCACGCGTTCGGCCTTTGTGTTTCTCGAGCTTCGCGGCGGTGTTTACCGTGTTCCCCAGCACGGTGTATTCGAGGCGTGTTTCGTCACCGATGGCGCCGAAGATGAACGGGCCGGCGGCCACCGCCAGGCCCCCGGCGCGGCACGGCCAGGCCGGCGCGCGTCCGCTCGGCGGCCCCGCGATGACCCTCGGCGAGCACCGCCTCGGCGGCGCGCAGGGCGTCCGCGGCGTAGGTGGCGCTGGGGCGCATGGCGCCGAACGACACCAGGATGCCGTCGCCCAGGAACTTGTCGATACTGCCGCCGTGCGCGTGGATGGGCGGCACCACGCGGCCTTGGTATTCGGCCAGCAAGGCGATCAATTCGGCCGGCGTCAGGGTCTCGGCCAGTGGCGTGAAGCCGCGCAAGTCGATGAACATGGCGGCGGCCTTGCGCAGTTCCGCATCGTCCGGGCGCAAGCCGTGGTCGGCGCGCGTGATGCGGCTGGCCACCTCGGGCGCGAAGAACCGCGCGAGCTCACCGGCCGAGGCGCGCTCGGCCACCGCGCGGACCAGCGTCTTGCGCGGGCGGGTGATCGCGATCGCCAGGATCGCGGTGACCATCAGGATCGAGGCGATCTTGTCGAACTCGGCGCCGATCAGGATGCGCGCCGAGGTCATGTAGGCCACGTAGTCGTGGGTGATCAGCGCCATCATGCCGCCGGGCATGTCGGCCACCGCGTAGACCAGGAGTGCGAGCCAGCGGGCCGCCGCCGTGGCGCCGGCCAGCACGACGTAGCCGACCTCGAAGCGCAGCGCGCGCAGCACGATGATGATGAACACGTAAAGCAGCGTCGGCGCCTTCAGGTAGAACGCCGGCTGCTGCTGGTACTGGATGTGGAAGCTCCAGATCGTCAGCATCAGCACGGCGATGTCGATGACCACCGAGGCCGCCAGGAATGTCCGGCTGAGCGGCCCGCGCAGCGCGAGCCACAGGCGCGCCGCGACGAAGGCGGCGTAGAAGGCCAGCGTCAACGGCACTGGCTCGAACGGCACGTCAGCAGGAAAGGCCTTGGGCGCCGCGGCGTAGAGGCTGGCGAACGTGGCGATGGCCGCGACCTGGACGCAGCCGATGACCACCTCGGCCTAGGCTTGCTCGGTCGCGATCGCCGCGCGCACCCGTGCCGGCAGGTCCATGGGCGCGACCGGGCCGGTCAGGAACGTCCACAACCGCGCGGCCAGATCGCGCGGCCCCAGGGTCCGTGCGGTCGCGGTCACAGGAACTTGTCCATCAGGTCGACGGTGGTCTCGCGGCCGATGCGGTCGAAGTTGCGCTCGAGCCATTCGTCCGCCGCGTTGCGCCCGATGTCGCGCAGATGGGTCAGGAATTCCCAGTCGGCGTTGAGCTTGCTCGAATAGCCCAGGTCGCACATGCGCGCCTCGGACTCGATCATGTGCAGGTTCAGCCTGCGGTACTTGTCCGTGTCTAGGTTCTCGGCGTCGATCAGCTTGCGCACGAAGGCGATGGCGCGCACCTCGCGGTTGAGCGTGGCGTTGAAGCTGATCTCGTTGACCCGGTTCAGGATCTCGGCCGGCGTGCGTGGCACATCCATGCGCTTGATCGGGTTAATCTGGACGATGACGATGTCGGCGCTGCCACACTTGTAGATCAGCGGGAACAGCGCCGGGTTGCCCATGTAGCCGCCGTCCCAGTACGCCTCGCCGTCGATCTCGACCGCCTGGAACAGGAACGGCAGGCACGCCGAGGCCAGCAGCGCGTCGACTGACAGGTCGTCGCAGTTGAAGACCTTGACCTTGCCGGTGCGCACGTTGGTCGCGCACACGAACAGGTTCAACTTGTGGTTGCGGTGCAGCCGGTCGAAGTCGATCTGCTCCTCCAAGATGGGGCGCAGCGGGTTGTAGTTCGACGGGTTCGCCTGGTAGGGCGACATCAGGCGCGAGAGCATGTCGAACATGACGAACAGCGGCGAGGTATCCATGCTCCAGCCGTTCAGCAGACGGTCGAACGGCGTGCGCTGGATCGGGCCGAAACGCCCCGCCTCGCTGATGCGGCGCCAGAAGCGAACCAGCCCGGCGCGCGCGCCGTCGCGCCCGCCTTCCGAGAAGCCCTGCACCAGCACGGCGCCGTTCATCGCGCCGGCGCTGGTGCCGCTGATGCCGTCGAGGGCGATGCGATCGTCCTCGAGCAGCCGATCGAGCACGCCCCAGGTGAACGCGCCGTGGGCTCCGCCGCCTTGCAGCGCCAGGCTGATGTGCTTGACCTCGACCTTGCGCCGGTCTGGACGATGTGCGGCACTGGCGGGCTTGGGTGCCTTGGCGCGGCGGGACGTCGAATGTTTGGCGGAAGACGTGGCCACGATCACCCCCTACTGCGCGGTCCAGCCGCCGTCGACCGGCAACGCCGTGCCGGTGACGCCGGCGCCGGATTCGCCGCATAGGAACACGATCAGGTCGCCCAGCGCCTCGACCGTGATGAACTGCTTGTTGGGCTGCTTGGCCAGCAGCACGTTGCGCACAACCTGCTCGCGCGGGATGCCGTGAGCCTTGGCCTGGTCGTCGATCTGCTTGTCGACCAGCGGCGTGTGCACATAGCCCGGGCACACCGCGTTGCACGTGATGCCCGCCTCGGCCAGCTCGAGCGCGACGACCTTGGTCAGGCCGACCACGCCGTGCTTGGCCGCCACGTAGGCCGACTTGAACTCGGACGCGACCAGGCCGTGGGCCGAGGCCAGGTTGACGATGCGGCCCCACTTGCGCGCCTTCATGCCGGGCACGGCGGCCTTGATGGCATGGAACGCCGACGAGAGGTTGATCGCGATGATCGCGTCCCACTTGGCCTCGGGGAATTCGTCGACCGGCGCAACAAACTGGATGCCCGCGTTGTTGACCAGGATGTCGACCGCGCCGAAGGTCTTGGCGGTTTCCTCGACCATGGCGCGCACCTGGTCGGGCTTCGACATGTCGGCGCCCGAATAGGCGACGCGGACACCCGCGTCCTTCGCCAGGCCGGCGCGGGTCGCCTCAATGGCCTGGGCATCGCCGATACCGTTGAGCATGATGTCGGCGCCGGCCGACGCCAGGGCCCGAGCGATGCCCAGGCCGATGCCGCTGGTCGAACCAGTTACGATGGCCGCACGGCCCTTCAGGTTGGTCATGACTTCCTTCCTCGATCTTAATGGCGTCAGGCGCAGTTTCGTCCGTTACACCGCCGTGTCAACGTTCCATTACGATCCTCCGAATTCCGCCGCGTTGCCAATGCCGGTGCCGCACCGAGACGATAGCAGCGGCGCATGGCCCACCGATCACGCCGCCGCCCAGTCTTAGCGCGTGGCCAAGCGCACGAAGGTGGCCAGCGCCGGCGAATGGCGCCGCTCGGCCACCGTGACCAGCTGAACCTCGCGGCGCACCTCCGGGTCGACCAGCACGCGTGTCGGCAGTTCCGGGAACAGCACCAGGTACTCGGGCATGAACGAGCAGCCCAGGCCAGCAAGGATCATGCGCTGGATCCAGTCCTCGCGCTCGGTCTGGTAGATGGTGTTGATGGTGGCGCCGGCGTCGTTCAGGACGCCGCTGAAGTAGTCGGTGAACTCGCACGCTTCACGTCACAGGTAGGGTTCGCCGTCCACATCGGCGAAGCGCACGGCGTTCATGGATTCGAAACGGTGACTTGGCGGAAAGGCGACCACGTAGCTTTCCTGGTAGAGCGTGCGTGCCTCGCAGCGGTCGGGCATCGCGGTGGGCAGGCCGACCAGGGCGCAATCGATCTCGCCGGCCATCAGTCGTTCGAGCAGGCGGCCGGGTCCGTCCTCGCGCACGGTCATGCGCACGCCGGGCGCGGCGCGCCGAAGATCGGCGATCAGGTTGATGACGCGGCGCGAGCCGATGGTGCACATGACACCCAGGTTGAGCGGCGCGGTCTCCAGCTAGCGCAGCCCTTTGGCCTCGGTCGCCGCGGCCCCGGCATCGTCTCGATCGATCACTGGATCCGCAAGCACTTCCACGTGGCCGACCGCTAGAGCCACGCCCAGTCCGTCGCTGCGACACGCCCCCGCGCGACGGTCGCGGGGGCGACAAGGAATCCATGGCGATGCGCAAGTTCGGCCGGTCGAAGCCGAGCACGAATGTGCGCGCGCGGCCGTGGAACAGCTTGTCGGCGATGTCGGCGCGCGTCGCGGGATCGGCCGTGGCGGTGAACGCGACGACCTGGCGCACGCCCAACGGTTCGCGCAGCGCACCCAGCCGCAGATGGTCCGGACGGAAGTCGTGGCCCCACTCGGAAACGCAGTGCGCCTCGTCGATGGCGATACGCCGCACGCCGGCGGGGCGTAGCGTCGCGACGACGCCGGGCACCGCCAGGCGCTCCGGTGCCAAATAGAGCAGGCGCAACCAGCCCTCGGCGACGGCACGCAGGGAGTCGTCGTTGACGCGCGGATCGTTGGCCGAGGACACCGCCGCCGCCGCGATGCCCAGCGCGTCGAGCTGGCGCACTTGGTCGCGCATCAGCGCGATCAGCGGCGACACCACCAGGGTCAGGCCATCCTCGACCACCACCGGCAACTGGAAGCAAAGCGACTTGCCGCTGCCGGTCGGCATGATCGCCAGCACATCGCCGCCGTGAAGGATCTCCTCGACGATGTCCCGCTGGCCGGGCCGAAAATCCTTGATGCCGAAGACTCGGCCAGCGCGCGTCGGACCGCTTTCAGGTTCAGCGCCGCCGCCGCTCGCGCCGCCGCGCGAACTGATCCAGCAGCCGCACGCCGAACCCGCTGGCGCCCTTCGGCCCGGTGGGCGGCGCCTTGTACAGCAGGTCGACGCCCGCGATGTCCAGGTGCGCCCACGGCACGCCAGCCACGAACTTGCCCAGGAACACGGCGGCGTGCGGCGAGTCCGCGTAGGCGTCGTCGGGCGCGAACTGGCGCACATCGGCGATGGGCGATTCGAGATTGTCGTCGTAGTCCTGGTGCATCGGCAGGCGCCATAGCTTCTCGCCCTCGGCGGCGCTGGCGGCCAGCAGCTCGGCCGCCAGCTTTTCGTCGTTGGCGTAGAGCCCGGCGTAGACGCGGCCCAGCCCGGCGATCACCGAATAGGTCAGGGTCGCCAGATCGATCATGGACGCCGGCTTGAAGCGCGTCGCTGTGTAGTGGAGCGCGTCCGCCAGCACCAGCCGGCCCTCGGCGTCGGTGTCGATGACCTCGACCGTCAGCCCGGCCAGGGTGCGCACCACGTCGCCCGGCCGGTAGGACTTTTCCGACGGCATGTTCTCGGCCAGGCCGATCACGCCGACCGCGTTGACCGGCGCCTTGCGCCCGGCCAGCGCGCGCAGGACGCCGACGACGGCGGCGCCGCCGGCCATGTCGGCCTTCATGTCCTCCATGCCCTCGGCCTTCTTGATGCTGATGCCGCCCGAATCGAACGTCAGCCCCTTGCCGACGAAGGCAAGCGGCGGTTCGTCGGCGTTCGCCGCGCCGTTCCAGCGCAGGATCAGCACGCGCGGCTCGTAGGTGCTGCCTTGGGCGACCGCCACCATGGCGCCGAAGCCGAGCGCCTTCAGACGGTCCGGTTCCAGCGCCTCGACATCGACGCCGAGCGGGCTCAGCGCCGCGCCTGCGCGCGCCACGAACGCCGCCGGGTTCACCACATTGGCGGGCTCGTTGACCAGATCGCGCGCCAGCGCGACGGCTTGCAGCACCGGTTCGCGCGCGGCCCACGCGCGCCGCGCCGCCGCCGATCGGGGCCCCACCACGGTCAGGCTGTTGACGGCCACCGGGTCCTCGTCGCGCTGGCGCGTGCGGTAGGCGCCGAACCGATAGGCGCCGAGCCGCGACCCTTCCAGGAAACGCACGAGCGCGGCACCGTCGCCGTCGAGCGCCACGGCCGCGTCGCTCCAACCCAGACGGCCGAGTGCGCCCGCCGCGGCGCCACCGGCAACGCGCAGCGCGTCCGCCCCACCGTCGCCCAGCCCGACCAGGACCACGCGCTCGACCGCGTCGACCGCGTCGATCACCAGGTCATGGGTCGTGCCCGCCTTGCCGGCGCCCTTCAAGGCGCCCAGCGCGCGCCGAAGCGCGCCGCCCAGCGCCGCGTCCGCCGCCGCCGTCGCGGGCGGCAGGGTGCCGTCCGCCGCCACCCCAAGGACGCGGGCCGCGCTGGCCGGGGCCCGCGTGGCGAAGGCGATACGCATGATGATCCTCCCCTGGAGACGTCGCGTTCCGCCGGCCCAGTGATCGCCGTCACCGACTGCGGGGACACATTAACGGAACGTTAAACTTAATAGTTGATGAAGATCGCCAGGGCCGTTTCATCGCGGAACGGGTGTGCGCGTCACCGGTGGGCCAAGGCCCCGATCCGGCCGATTCCTGAGCGCCAAGGCGCGTGCCATGGGGCGGCATGGGCGTTGCTACCGGACCAGGGTGACGGGCCGGCCCGCCCGCCAGCAGCCGAAAGGAGATAGCCACGGCCACCTAGAGAAATTTCGCCGCCCTTAGCGCCGAACTGCTCGGCCGGTCCGAGATCGCGCCCGCCTTCGCCACCGAGACCCAAGCCACCTTCGAGCCCTACCGGGATTCGCCGCGCATCGCTTGGCGCGAGACGCCACAACCGCCGGCGCCGCGCGCCCTGACCACGACCCAGGTGGCGGCCTATGTCGGCGTCTCGGTCAAGACCTTTTCCAAGCTGGTGGACAAGGGCCTGTTCGATGCCCCGGTCATGCTGGCCGACCAGCGCCACTGGGACCGCTGCGCGCTCGACCGCGCCATGGACCGCATGAGCGGCATCGCCCGCTGATCCACGCACGACACGGGTCTTAGAAACGACAGGGGCGGGTCATCGACCCACCCCTTCGCTTTGGTGGAACGGTCAGTCGCCGGCCTTCCTCATGCCGGCCAGGAGCTGACCGGCGCCCATCTGCATCGCGGTGACGTCGTCACCGATGCACGCGAGCCGCAGCCCCCACTTAGCGGCGAAGCGGAACTGCTCGTCGCTGTAGAGGTTCATGCCCCACGGCTTGCCGCGCTTGTTGGCGGACTTGGCCACCGTGATGATGTCGTCCAGGTCGGCCTTGGAGCCTGAGAACCCGCCGCGGCCGCGCGCCATGCCCAGATCGAACGGCCCGACGAACAGGCCGTCGACGGTGTCGAGCGCCAGGATCGCGTCGACCTCCTCCAGCGCCTCGACGGTCTCGACCATGGGGAAGCAGCGCACACGACGGTTTTCGTCCTTCGCCCAGCCGGGCCACGGCCCACCCCAGTTCCATGACCGTCCGCCGCCGACGCTGCGCGTGCCCGTGGGTGGGTACTTGGCATAGCCACAGACCTCGCGCGCGTGCGCCAACCCGTCGATGTGCGGGATGATGACGCCATCGGCGCCCGAATCGAGCACGTGCTGGATCGCGATGCGGGTCGGCGCCATCACCCGTGCCCAGACCTGCAACCCCAGCGCGCGGCCGACCACGATGACCTTGTCGGCCTCGATCTGGGTCCACACGCCGTGTTCCATGTCCATGACCAGGGCGCCGTAGCCGCAGCCCTTGGCCACCTCACACGCGGTGATGCTCGGGTTGATGAGCCAGAACGCGTCCAGCCGCCCGCCCGCCGCCTTCGTCTTGCCCTTCGCCATGATGACCCTCTCTTCGCCGGATTGGATCATAGGGGAGTGCGCCGGCCGAGGGAAACGTGCCCGCGCGCACCGGGCCCGACAGGCTCGCCTCGCGCGGGCCCCTTGTGCTACAGGGAAGGGCGCCTTGTGAATGGGCCGGGGAGACGCTATAGCCTCGGGGTTGTTCGATCTGAGCGGACGGGTCGCGGCCGTGACCGGCGCGGGCCAGGCATTGGGGCGCGCCATTGCCGGCGCGCTCGCCTAGGCCGGCGCCTGCGTGCTTTGCGGCGCGCGCACCCTGGCCAAGCTTGAGGCGACGGTCGTGACGATCCGCGCGGCCGGCGGCGAGGAGCCGGCCACGCCCGATGAGGACGGCTTGCGCCGCTTCCTCGAAGGGACGGTGATGCCGTGGTTCGATGGGCGCAAGAAGTAACTCGTTAACCGCCCGCTGATCCGCAAACAGGCCTTCGGCGAAGCGCTGGACCCCGACAAGCTGGAGCGGCTGGGCCCCTACGAGGTGCATCTCGACCGCAAGCTCGAACGGATGCTAGCCATGCTGCTGGGCCTCAGGGACCTGCGGGCGGGCGCCGCTCCCGGCTGATCCGTTTGGCAAAACCGCTAATCGCGGGTCCTGCCGGGGCGATGTGAACCGGCACGGGGATTGACCCCCGATCGGCGCCGAAGGCTGACCCCACCGTGGGTTCCGTACGTAGTTCAACCGGCATCCAAACTTCACGATCCGCTTGGGTCACGGTTGGGCGCCGAAAGGGGTCAAACTTCGGTGCTTATTCACAGGGCGATCCCATGCGGGGATGCTGGGCGCGGGATGCCGCCAGCCCGACCCCGCCCGCCGTCTAATACCAACCTGCATTGATCAGAACCCGTTTGCCCATTCGCGGGGTCCGATGGACATGAATTGCCAGGGTTGATCGACGAGGTTGTTCCAGGCTTGGCAGCAGAGATCGACGATGTCCTCGGCGGATTTG
>Ga0194132_10009855_pt1 | contig 12961 bp, 10 predicted proteins | sample TA2KigOf80mmetaG_FD_148612 | JGI IMG/M metagenome (GOLD analysis project Ga0194132, IMG submission 148612) | Freshwater microbial communities from Lake Tanganyika, Tanzania - TA2015054 Kigoma Offshore 80m | ecosystem: Environmental > Aquatic > Freshwater > Lake | place: Tanzania: Lake... | reverse complement strand
TTTGTCACCCATTGGGTGCTGTCCTCCGCAGGGGTCTTCGCTGCCTTCAAACCCCTATCGATATTGATGCGGACGAGCATCCAGGAGATTCGCACGCGCGGCTCAAAACGGAAATGTGGGTTCAACTCCTGCAGAGTCAGCGTGTCCAGCCCCAGGTCAGCCTCAGCGGTGTAGTCCTTCTCCCGGCAAGAGACAACGACGGCGGTATCCTTGGGCAGTTGCCCAAGCGCTGTACGAATCTCCGCGGCCTTGGCGGCACGCTGGGCAGTGGGCATTTCGTTGAGCCCGTCCAGCAGCAACGCCACGCGGCCGGCCCGCATGAGTGCCTCCACCGCCCTGCCCAACTCCGGCACCTGATCCGCAATAAACCGCACCAGCGGTTCGGCGCTCCGCCAACTGCCCAGCGGCACGAACAGCGGGATGCACGCCTCCGGGTCCGCCAGCGCCTTGCGTGCCAGCTCCGCGGCGCGCCTGCGCAGCGTGGTGCTCTTGCCTGCTCCTGGCTCACCCAGCAGGACCGCGCGCCGAACGCTGTCAAAAGCCTGAAGCGCGTCGGCATACTCTTGTGTCTCACCGCCGCCCCCATCGCCCTGGCGCGGAACGTGGCTGAGAATGGCGATGTCGGGGTCGTCCGCCCAGGCTTCGAGAAGCGGATCCGCCCGCGGGCCCGGGCGCACTTGCGCGATGCCTTCGAGCGGCGAGTACAGCCGCGCTTTCTGTTCAATCTCCGTGAGCAGCCGTTGGAGGTATCGGATTTCGTCCTGGCGCGTGGCACTCCCTGGCGGCCAGGTTCCCGGATCCAAGCCATCCAGTAACCGTTGCCGTTTCCGCCCTTCGTCACAACCCACCAGGTCGATATAGACGAGCTGCGCAAGTAAGCCGGTAACTTCGCATTCCGCAACGCGAACCGGGATCACTTTGCGCCGTACACCCGTGGGATCCGCGTTGAAGTGCGCGGCCCATTCCGCCTGGGTGTATTTCGCCTTGAGGTAGCTTTCGGAAAGCACCGCGATCACACGATCCGAGTTCCGCGCCGCCTCGTCCATTCCGAGTACAAAGTTGTTCCCGGGCAGGAAATCCCAGTGTTGGAAGTAAACCGTCTTGCCTGCGTTCTTCAACTCCTGGGCAATCCACTCCGCGATCGCGCGATCAGCCGAGGTGAAAGACACGAAGAAATCGCGCTGCTCTGGTGCCGCCGAAGACACTTCTTTACTCTAATCCACCATCCGTCCGCCGCGGGGCCGCATGTAAGCTGCCATCCCCCGCGCTCACCCATGCGTTTAATCTGCTGGAATGGCTGATTCCGAAGGGAGAATCACTCCCCCCGCGGATCAAGCAGGCTTCGGGCGATCGCGAATCGTAGGCGCGAAGCGCCGCGGGAGCGAGTCCAGGCGGCGCCTCTCTTTTGTATGCTCCCGGCGCGGGCCAGAAACTGGCAGCACGCACGGACCGGACGTACCCGCGCCATCCAACCACCCTCCACCGCATCCCGCCAACCGTAATCAGCGGGACCTGCCGGACTGCGAAGGACTGAAGGACGTGGGCCGAGCACACCAACCGAAAACCAATGTTGTTGTTACGATTGTCCGGATGGTTGTGATTGCGAAACGCCGCGCGCGCGTTGTCATGATTGTTGTTCCACGACCCGCCGCGCAACACACGAGACTCGATCCCGGGACGCCCTGCTGGGGCCAACCAGCGTCACTCAGGGTAGCAAAAAAAATCGGGCCGCGCTGCGCGCGGCCACAGGGGTCAGCGACCCAGGGCTCAGCGGTTCAGCGGTTCAGCGTCCAGCGGGGATGGGGGCCGAGCACACCAACCGAAAACCAATGCCGTAGTCACGAAGGTCCGGAAGGTTGAGACCGCGAAACGCCGCGCGCGCGACGTCATGATAGCTGCCCCACGACCCGCCGCGCAACACACCGCATTCCGCCAACCCCTCGCGTAGCCTCTCCGGCCAGGGCTCGCCACCTTCCAGCGAACGCTCATCCCAGAACACGGCATCGCGGCCGAACCGGGCGTGCAACGCGTCGGCCAGCCGCCCGGTGACACCCGGGGAATCCGATTTCCGGTAAGAGATGAATATTCTGGGCATCGACCAAACGTATTTAGTCTATCCGACAAGCCTGCACCCTGTGCGATCCAGCCAGGATAAGGCTGGTGTGGCTGGTGTATACGCCGCGACATCCCCCGGTACTCAAGATGCGAATGGCCGTCAAGCAGTTTTTGACTTACAAAAGAGCCCCGACGACTGCACGACCGGCGGTGAGGGCCTGAGCGCCGGCTCCGGCGTCGAGGAGCGCACCTACGGTGATGTCACCGGCGATGCAGGAATAGGGGTCAAAGTGGCAGATCTTCATTCGACCAGATGCGGCAGCAGTTTACCGGCGGGTTCGGCAAACGCCAAGTCCACGCTTTCAGAATAGGGCGTCGGCGAGGGATTTATCTCGACCACACGGGCGCCGTGGGCTTTTGCCATGGGGATGAGACTGGCGGCGGGGTAGACGGCGGCGGAGGTTCCGATGACGAGAAAGAGGTCTGAGGAGCGGACGGCTTCGGTGGCTTGTTGCCAGACCGCGGCTGGCAGGGGCTCTCCGAACCAGACGACGCCCGGGCGCTGCATGCCGCCGCAGAGGCAGCGCGGGGGAAGTGGGTGCGGCGGGTTGCTTGAGGTCGCGGGACGTTCTTCACGGCCACAGTCGAGACAGCGGTTCACTCCGATATCGCCGTGGATGGGGAGAACGTTGCGGCTGCCCGCGCGGCCATGGAGGCCGTCCACGTTCTGGGTGACAAGAGCGAAGCGCGGCGTCCGGAGTTCGAGGCGGGCCAATGCGAAGTGCGCGGGATTGGGCTGGGTGGCGGCAATTCTCTGGCGCCGCTCGAGGTACCACTCCCAGACCAGGATGGGGTCGCGCAAGAAGGCTTCGGGGGTGGCCAGATCCTGGGGCCGGTAAGTGCGCCAGAGGCCGTCCGGGCCGCGAAACGTGGGGATGCCGCTTTCCGCCGAGACGCCGGCGCCGGTGAGAACGGCGATGGACCGGGCGGCGCGAATCCAGGACCGGCAGGCACTGTGGGCTTCGCTCTCGAGTTCGTGTGGCATGGCGTCGAAACACTCAAAGTAACAGGCCGAAGCGATACCATTAGGCTGCCCCATGAGGCCGCCCCGGCCTTTTTCCCCCCAGCAATCGCTCGTGGGAGGCCGCGGTGCTCCCCCGAGGTGTACGCCAGGCCTTGCAGAATTGCGGGACGTTACTGGTGTTACCGTACAATCATGCAGCCCGGTGAGACTGCTGAGATCACTCAGCTCTTGCGCCAGTTTCGAGGCGGTGCGGCCGGGGCGGAGTCGGCTCTGATTGAAGCGGTGCAGACCGAGTTGAAGGCGATGGCCGCCCGATACATGCGCCGGGAGCGCCATGGGCACACACTGCAAACCACGGCGCTGATGAACGAGGCGTACATGAAGCTGGTTCAGGCGCGCAGCACTGACTGGCATGACCGGGTGCACTTCTTCGCCGTGGCAGCACGTGTGATGCGGCGCATTCTGGTGGACCATGCGCGGCGCGGCGCGGCGGACAAGCGCGGCGGCGACCAGATTGTGCTGCCGCTGAACGAGGGTCTGGTCTTTGCCCCGGACCGTCCCGATGAGATGGTGCGGTTGGACGATGCGTTGAACCGTCTGGCGGCTGAGGACAAGCGTTCCGCGCAGGTGATTGAGCTGCGTTTTTTCGGTGGACTGTCGGTGGAAGAGACGGCGGAGGCGATGGGGATCTCGCCCCGGACCGTGAAGCGCGAGTGGAACTTCGCGCGGGCCTGGCTGCGCAGAGAGTTGGGCCTCTCCGTGCCGGAGGATGGGCAGGAAGAGGACGCATGAGCCAGCCGCGGCGCTGGAAGGTGCATCACGCCCAGTCCGGGTACATCTACCAGTATGTGTTGGCCTTCGCGGGGCCCGGCTTGGGAGAGTACCGGTTTGAGGTGGCCGCCGGTCCTGGCGCGGCGTTTCCGGTGACTGTGGTGGTGCGCCCGGAGCAACTGCCTGCCTGGACCCGGGAGCCGGGTTGTGCCCTTGACGCGCCGTATTACTATGCCATCGCGAAGCTGAGTCTGACCCAAGCCTTCGATGAGCATCCCGATCCCGGCGGGCTGGGGCCGGTGATCGAGCCGGATGCGGAGAGCATGGCGGCGATTTTGGAGATGCTCGGCGCCGGGTAGAATGGAGGGGACCTCGTAGTATGCCCGGCGCCCCACTTCCACCCTCGCTTGAACAATTGGGCAGCCGCCACTTCGCCTTCTTTCCAGCGATCTTTGGTGTTGAGCACAACGAGTGGACCTTTCGCCAGGCATCCTGGTCGGAGATCCTGGTGGTGAACGTCAAATCGGGAACCGAACTCTGGGTGCCGCGCCGATTCGTGGGCGAGGTGTCGCGTGTGGATGAGCCGATGGTGATCATCGGGCTGACGCGTGAGTTGGAATTGCGGGGCGGCATGCTGGTTCCGCATGAACGCCGGGTGATCGAGATGCCGCGCGCGGTGAATGCGCCCATTCTGACGGCGGAAGCCCGGGATTCGGCGCCGCCGCCGATGGACCGGCCTCTGTCGGTGGAGAATGCCCGGTCCGGGCCGGCATCCGCCGAATCGCGCATTGGCCGTCTGGTTGCCGTGACGCTTCTTCTGGGAATTGCCGCCTGCGCGTTGTTCATCAGTTTCTACCGCGGGGTGTTTTCGGGCGATCGGGTGACGTACAAGGGCGTGCTGCAATCGAGCTTCGGGCTGAGCGGGCTGGATGACTACTACGCGGTGGTGCGGAAGCTGGGGACGCCGGCCACCGACAAGTGGAAGTCCGAAGTGGGTGAGGTGCAGTATCGTGCGCTGGCTTATCCGGACAAGGGTTTGACGGCGATTCTGATGGGCCGCGAACGCAACAAGGCGCTCTATATCGGCGCGTTGGACCGCGATTGGAGGGTGGTGGATTCGGTGAACCTGCCGGGCGGCTCCAACACGTACCAGATGTTGGCCCGGCTTGAACGGTTTTAAGCCGTGATCCGGCGACTCACGCTGGCGGATGTGCCGCGAGCCTTCGAGTTGTCGGCGGAAGCCGGCTGGAATCAGACGCGGGAGGATTGGTCGCGCCTGCTGCGGTTGGCTCCGGAGACGTGTCTGGGGATCGGCGCGCCGGAATCGACGGCTACGGCGGTGATTTACGGCGGCGAGTTGGCTTGGATCGGCATGGTTTTGACGACGGCCGCGGCGCGAGGCCAGGGTAACGCGCGGCGGCTGATGACACGGTTGATCGAGACGGCGCCGGTGGAGACGCTGGGACTGGACGCGACGGCGGCGGGTCAGCCGATCTACGAAGCGCTGGGGTTTGTGGCGGAGCAACCGGTGGAGCGCTGGTTGCGGCCTCCGGGTCCCGCGGAGGCGGTTGAACTTCCGGGGGGCTTGCCTGATCTCGATCTGGATCGGGCGGCGTTTGGGGCGGACCGGGCGGAGATCCTCACCGGGGCATGCCATGTGGATGGCCATGGGTTCGCGCTGGGCCGTCCGGGCCGGGTGGCCACGTACTTTGGGCCGGCTGTGACCACGGGAGATCCCATGCCGCTGGCGAAGGCTTTCGTGGCCGCGCACGCCGGAGAGCCGATTTTCTGGGATCTGTTTCCGGCGAATGAAAGGGCGGTGCGGGCGGCCGGAGAGCTGGGGTTTCGTCCCGCGCGCAAGTTGATGCGGATGTTCCGGGGGCGGCCGGTGCGGCAGAGAGTTGAGTGGCTGGCGGCTTTGGCGGGTTTCGAATTTGGTTAGCGCAGCGTGACGAGGACGGGCCGGCTCACTTCGCCACCCTGGAGCAAGACCAGACGCGCCGCGGAAGAGGCAGCCAGGCGTTCGGGCACCAGGAAGTTCACCTGATAGACGCCGGCGAGTCCGGGAGCAAGCCCTGCAAACAGGGTCTGGCACAGGACGCCTTCGATGTAGACCTCAACCGCTTGCCGTGTGGGCCGTAGTTCCGATGGCGCTAGCTGGCCTTCCCGGATCTCGCCTTCCACGGCGCCCAGACCAGATGCAAAAACGGTGGCCCATTGGCCTCGCGCCAGCGTGTTTCCCTGGCCGAGCGGGCTAATCGCGGCGGCCCGTGAACCATCGGCGGAAAACACACCTGGCGAGGAACGAGCGAGAGTGAAATTCACGGCCGGACTGGACACGCCGCCGTTCTGAGCGCGAATTGAGACCGGTTGACCGGGCTCAAGGCTGAACGGAAGTTGGAAGGTCACCTGGTCATTGCGCGCGTAGAGCAGTGGTGCGGGTTTGCCGTTGACAAGCACGGTTGTGCCGTTGAGCGTGGACGGGAAGGTGCCTTGCTCCACGGCTCCATGGGTGCCGGTGCGTGAGCCCAAGTGAAGGCCGAAGGCCGTGACAAGCGTGCCTGGCGCGAATGGAGCTTCCGCGTAACTGGCAGCGTTGACGATCCCCTTCTGGGTCAGCACGGGAATGCGAAGGCGTGTGATCTGGCTGGAGACCGGCGACCCCATGTCTCTAGGTGGGAACAGCCATAGAGAGCCGTCGGGGGCGGATTTGAGCCGCCTGGCGGTTCCGAGAGGAAGGGGAAAGTCGCCGTCCGGCTGTTTGCGAGTTGCCAGATTGATCCAATGGTCCCATCTCTGTCCAGTGGTTCGGGCGTCGAAGTAGGTGGCCAGGAGGCCCCCGAAGTTGTGGAGTACCCATAAGTCACCCATCGGGCCGACGGCAAGATCGATGCTTCCGTTCAGCCCGCCTCGTTCGAACGGAACGACTTCGAATCCGGCCGTGCTATCCTGACCCAGAATTGCAGTGGCGGCCATGAACGTTGAGATTGGGGGGCGAAAGACCGCTACGCGCCGGCTACCGCTGTCGCTCACAAACACGGTGCCATCGGACCCGACTGCAATTCCGCGAAGGATGCCGAACCGATTGGGTTCGGGGCTGGGTGCTCGGCACGTGTCAGCGTCAGGCTGGCCTAAGACCAACGCCGGACGCATCGTCTGCACAAATGGCGGCTGAAACATCACGACCCTTTCGCAGTTGGTGATTCCCGAAGCAACCCAGAGCCTACCTGCATGGTCGAATACGAAGCCCCCAACATTCCACAATTCCAGCGAAAGCTCCGGTCGCTGGTAGTTGCTGAAGGGAGGCCGAAATCGACTAATGCCGCCGTCACCCGCTACCCAAAGGCTGCCTGTCGCGTCAAAGGCCATCCGCCGCGGTCTTAGATCGCACTCCGGGCAAATGGCGAACCCGAAGGGCGGTGAGGCCTGCAAGGTTGGCTTACCCAAGACCAAGTCGGCTCGGAACGCATTAGGAAGGGGGCTGGACTCACGCCACCCGGGTATCCTCATTACCCGATACTCGTCTGCAATCCATGCGTTTCCTTGCGAATCGAACGCTATGTCATTCACTCCCTGGAGAACTCAGTTGCTGTCGGCCGCTGAGATCCCGAGATGTTGAAAACACTCGGGAATGGTGGCTTGTTCGCTTTGGCCAAGCAATGCCGAAACAGCCAGTGCCAAAAACGAGATGAGTATCCTCATGGCATGGAGTGTAACAGAGACCTCCAATCACTGGTGAAATGCCGACTTCATTTTTCGATCGATCCAATAGGGTCTTACTTTACGCCGATATGCAGCGCGACGATTCCGAAGGTCAGCCGGTACAGTTGCACAGTCTGGAACCCGGTTCGCAGCATGTCGTCGGCGAGTTCCTCGGCGCCCGGGAACTTGCGGACGGATTCCGGCAGGTAGGAGTAGGCCTCACGGTCTCCTGAGATTGCGGCTCCCACGCGGGGTAGCACGTGGCGGGAGTAGAATCCGTAGCCGGCGCGGACAAGGGGGTTGGGCGGTGTGGAGAACTCAAGGATCGCCAGGGCCCCTCCGGGTTTGAGCACGCGGAGGAGTTCGGTGAGTCCGGTCTGGTAACTGGCGAAGTTCCGAAAGCCGAAGGCGACGGTCACCAGATCGAGTGAGCCGGTGGCGAGAGGCAGTTCGAGTGCATCGGCCTCGAACAGTGGTGATCGCGCGCCGCGGGCCGCCACTTTCCGGCGTGCTTCGAGCAGCATGGGGTGGCAGAAGTCGCTGCCGAGCACGGTCTGTTGGGTGCGGGCCTGGAGGGCGAGCAGGAGGTCGCCTGTGCCGCAGCACAGGTCGAGCACGGCTGCGTTGCGGCGGGCAAGCATCGCCCCGGTCCTCTTGACCACGGCTTTGCGCCAGATCTTGTCGATATTGAACGAGAGCAGGTGATTCAGCAGGTCGTACCGGCCGGCGACGCGTCCGAACATGCCGCGCACCCAGGCCGCGGCCTGTTGTTCGTTTGCCGCCGCCGGCGGTGTGGTTCCCAGCGCTTTCGCCATTCCGGATCCTTAATACGCCGCGCGGATGGCCTCCATGACCACCGCCTCGTCCAGGCCCGAAACGATCTCGGTGCTTCCGATGCCGGTGGGCAGGACGAAGTGGACCTTCCCGCGGAGAGTCTTCTTGTCATTGATCAGACGAGCGAAGAGGGCTGTCGGTTCAATTCCGTCCAAGGGGGGGAGTGCGCCGTAGGAGTCGATGACGGCGACAATCTCCAGGCAGAGAGCCTCGGAGATGCGGCCGGTGAGCCGCCCCAGGTGGGTGGCGGCGCGCATGCCGAACGCGACGGCTTCGCCGTGCAGGAACCGGACGTAACGGGTTTCCGCTTCGAGGGCATGGCCGACGGTATGGCCGTAGTTGAGAATGCGGCGCAGGCCGCCTTCGAAGGGGTCTTCGGTGACCACATCGGCCTTGATGCGGACGCTGTCGGCCACCATGAAATCGACGGCCGCCGGATCATGGGCCAGCACGGCGTCGCGGCGGTCCCGCATCAGGGCGAAGAGCTCCGGGCTGCGGATGATGCCGTGCTTGATCACCTCATAGAGGCCGGCGCGGTATTCGCGGGGCGGCAGGGTGGCCACCACGGCAGGGTCGATGAGGACGGCCAGCGGGTCGTGGAAGGCGCCGAACAGGTTCTTGCCGGATTGGAGATTGACGCCGGTTTTGCCCCCGAGGGCCGCATCCACCTGGGCGAGGAGTGTGGTGGGGACCTGGAGCACGGGGATGCCGCGCAGGAAGGCGGAGGCGAGGAAGCCGCCGAGATCGGTGACGATGCCGCCGCCGAAGGCCACCAGGACGCTCTTACGGTCGCCCCCGGCGCGGACCATCTGTTCGGCCAGTTGTTCCACCACGGAGAGCCGTTTGTTGTCCTCGCCTCCGGGGAAGAACAGCACTTCGGCTCCGTTGAGTGACCCGGCGACGGCCGCGCCGTGCAGGTCCCAGACATCGCGGGTGGTGAGTACGAATACCTTGGCGGCTTGCGCGGGCACGAACTCCGCGAGCCGGCCGAGTACTCCGCGTTCGACGATGGCGGGATAGGGGCGCGCGCCGCTGCCCACCGGAAACTGAGGCATAAACTCCAGGGTACCCGATTGGGCCGAAATGGCCCGCGTGCTAGGATCAAGGAAATCGAGCCAAAGGGGGCTTTCCATGACGTTTTCACGCCGGGTCGTTAGTACGGCCGCACTGATCGCGTTGGCCGTTGCAACGGCCGATGCCCAGGTGCTCTATGGGACCCTGACCGGGAATGTCGCCGACCCTTCGGGCGCGGCGGTTCCGCTGGTGAAGGTGGACGCAGTGAACACCCGGACCGGGGTTGCGCGCGCCATGTCCACCGACAACGGTGGAGGGTACCTGTTCAATGACCTTCAGGCTGGCGTGTACAAGGTGACCTTCAGCGCGCCGTCGTTCCGCACGGTGATTCAGGAGAACGTCGAGATTGCGACGAACTCGGTCCGGCGTCTGGACATCACGCTGCAGGTGGCGCAGGTGAGTGAGGCGATCACGGTGGCGGACTCAGTTCAGGCGATGCAGACGGACCGCGCCGAGGTGAACCACCAGATCCGGCAGACGCAGATGGCGAACCTGCCGTTCACCGGCAACGCGGGGCGGAACTGGCAGGCGCTGTACAAGATCCTGCCCGGGTTTTCGCCGCCCGCCGAACTTCACTCCGACGCCGGGAACCCCCAGCGGGCACTTGGCACGAACGTCAACGGGGCGTCCTATTCGAACAACAACACGCGGCTGGACGGCGCGACGGTTTCCTATCCCTGGCTGCCGCACATTGTGGCGTACGTGCCGCCGGTGGATGCGGTGGAGGCGGTGAACATTGTCTCGAACTCGTTTGACGCAGAGCAGGGCATGGCCGGGGGCTCGGCGATCAACGTTTCCATCAAATCCGGTACGAACGACTATCACGCCACGGCGCACTGGTTTCACACGAACTCAGCGATGCGCGCCCGGAACTTTTTCAATGCCACCAACGGCATTCCGAAGAACATTCTGAACCAGGGCGGGTATACGTTCGGCGGGCCCATCAAGAAAAACAAGCTGTTCTTCTTCACGGACTGGGAGCGGACGGTGCGGCGCGAGTTCCGCAGCGTTTTTCAGACAGTGCCCACGGAGGCGATGCGCCGCGGCGATTTCTCGCGACTGCCGGTGCCCACCGCGGTTGCCCAGATCTATGACCCCGGCACGGGGAACCCCGACGGCTCCGGCCGGCAGTTGTTCCCGGGCCAGATGATTCCGGCGAGCCGCATTGATATCGCGGCGCAGAAAATGAACGCGTTGATTCCGGCGCCGAATCAGACCACCTACCCCAACAACTACTTTGCGGCGGGCAGCTACCAGTTCGATCGCGACAACTTCGATTTCAAAGTGAACTACAACCCGACGGACAAATCGTCACTGTTCACGCGCTACAGCTATTCTCCCAGCAACATTTTCGATCCGCCCGCGCTTGGGCCGGCGGGTGGCAATGCGATTGCCGGCGGCCAGCCGGGTACGTCGCCGGGGCGGATTCAGTCGGCGTCGGTGGGCGGCACTTACACGATTTCGCCACGGCTGCTGGCCGATGCGACGCTCGGGTTTACTCGCCAGCGGTTGGGGTCGGTGAACGTCGATATCGACAAGAATTATGGCCTGGATGAACTGCTCATTCCGGGTACAAACGGTTCGGACCGGTTGCAGGGCGGGTACCCGCGGTTCAACATCGCCGGCGTGTCGGCGATCGGAAATCCCAACGTGTCGAACCCGTTCCTGTTCCGTGACAAACAGTGGGTGGTGAGCGGCAACCTGGGCTATCAGCGGGGCTCGCACGCTTACCGGTTCGGCGCGGAGTACACGTACTACACCATCAACCATTTCCAGCCCCAGGCGGCGTTCGGGCCACGCGGCGGCTTCAACCTTACCGGCGGCGTAACGTCGTTGCGCGGCGGGTTGGCGCCGGGCCAGTTCAATGGGTATTCCGACTTTCTGCTGGGACTTCCGAATTCGTTCGGCAAGGATGTGCAGTACATCAATCCGGCCGCGGTACGCATGCCCGGTTGGGGCTTCTACGCGCGAGATCAGTGGCAGGTCAACCGCAAGCTCACGCTGAACTACGGCGCCCGGTTTGAGCGCTACCCGTTTGCCACACGCGATCACCGGGGCGGCGAACGCTATGACCCCGAGACGGACCGTGTTCTGATCGGCGGGTTGGGCAGCACGCCCACCGACACCGGCGTCAAAGTGCCGCGGCTGCAGGTGGCGCCTCGCTTCGGTCTTGCCTATCGCGTCGATGAAAAGACGGTGTTCCGCGTGGGCTACGGGATCTCGATTGACCCGGATTCGTTCCGGCGCATGCGGGACTCCTACCCGGCCACCGTGTCGTCGCAGTTCAACGCGCCCAGCACCTTTGAACCGGCCGGGACGTTCCGCGCCGGCATTCCGGCGATCGTTGTGCCGAATCTCAATTCCGGTGTCATCACCATTCCGTCCACTGTGGGCACTGTAACCTGGCCGGTGAACTACCGCCGGGGGTACTTCCAGAGTTGGAATGCCACGCTGCAGCGCGATATCGGCTGGGGGTTCAACCTGCAGTCGTCCTATGTCGCCACGCGGGCCATCCGCCAGACGGCGATTGTGAATCTCAACTATTCATTGCCGGGCCAGGGGACCGGGCTTGGCCGCGTGCTGGGCCGCCGCTGGGGGCGCACGGCGAATGTCGATATGTACACTCCGTTCAGTTCGTCCAACTACAACGGGTTCCAGAATCAGTTGCGGCGCCAGTTCGCCGGGGGCGGCATGCTGGGGGTGGCGTACACATGGTCGAAGGCGATCTCGTTCGCGGACAACAACGATTCGGGGTTGAGTTGGCACCAGCCGGAGCTTTGGGGCCGCAATCGCGCGCCGGCGGGTTTTGACCGAACGCACAACTTCCAACTCTATGGTGTCTACACGCTGCCGTTTGGCCGTGGCCAGCGGTGGGCTTCGGCCGGCTGGGTTCAGCATCTGGTGGGGAACTGGCAGGTGAACGGCATCTTCAGCCGCTATACCGGAACGCCGTTTACCGTGGGGAGCGCAAACGCCAGTCTGAATGCCGCTGGAGGTGCGCAGACCGCGGATCAGGTGAAGCCGCAAGTGGTCAGGTTGGGCGGCGTCGGGCGCGGGAATTCGTGGTTCGATCCATATGCGTTTGCCCCTGTCACGCAGGTGCGATATGGCAACACGGGACGCAATATTCTGCGCGGACCGGGACTTGCAAACCTGGACGGCAGCGTGTTCCGCGATTTCCAGTTGAACGAACGGCTGAAGCTTCAGTTCCGGGCGGAGGCGTTCAACGTATCGAACACTCCCGCGTTCAACAATCCGGGCGCTACGGTGTCCTCGGCAACACGCAACGCGGCCGGTGAGATTACCAATCTGGGTGGCTTCACCGAGATCACGTCGGCGCAGAATACGGAGCGGCAGTTCCGCTTCGCATTAAAGGGGGAAACACATCGAAATTGATCTGGTGGTGCAAGTGGGCGAGGTCAAGGAATCGGTCACGGTGAATTCCGAAACGCAGATCCTGGACACAGTAAGCGCCGACGTCAACACCGTGGTCGATCAACG
>Ga0194132_10009854_pt1 | contig 12962 bp, 14 predicted proteins | sample TA2KigOf80mmetaG_FD_148612 | JGI IMG/M metagenome (GOLD analysis project Ga0194132, IMG submission 148612) | Freshwater microbial communities from Lake Tanganyika, Tanzania - TA2015054 Kigoma Offshore 80m | ecosystem: Environmental > Aquatic > Freshwater > Lake | place: Tanzania: Lake... | reverse complement strand
TCCCCGCGCCGGCGTCGTTCGCCGGCCATTCGCTCGGGCAGGTCACCGCGCTCATCGCGGCCGGTGTGCTCCCCCTCGACGCCGGTGTGCGCTTCGCCGCCCGGCGGGCCGAGCTCACCCAGGCCGCGGCCGACGCCAACCCGGGTCGAATGGCCGCGCTGCTCGGCGCGACCGTCGAGCAGGCCGAGGACGCGTGCACCGCGGCGCCCGACGGCTGCTGGGTCGCCAACGACAACGCGCCGGGCCAGGTCGTGATCGCCGGGACTCCCGCCGGCGTCGACGCCGGCGCCGCGCGTGCCAAGGAGATCGGGGTCAAGCGCGCCACCCCGCTCAACGTGGGCGGCGCGTTCCACACCCCCCTGATGGACTCCGCGGCCGAAGCGCTCGTGGGCGAGCTGGCCGCGGTGCAGCTCGGCGCACCGGTCGCTCCGGTGATCTCCAACCACGACGGGAACCCCTACGACGACGGTGACGGCTGGCGTACTCGGCTCTCCGAGCACGTGCGCGTACCCGTGCGCTGGCGCAGCTCCATGGAGACGATGGCTGCGCTGGGCGCCACGTCACTGCTCGAGGTCGGGCACGGCTCGATGATCGCCGGCCTGGCCAAGCGCACGATCCCCACCGTCCCGGTCCACAACATCGCCACGCCCGGAGACCTCGAAACCCTCGCCGAGGCCGCCTGATGGTTCGGGAACGGTGCACCCCACGCGCGTCCATCCACGCGCCCGAGTGGAAGCGACACCAATGACGGAAGCCCTGATCGATCACGGCGAAGGCCTCGTCGTCCCCGAGCGGATGATCGTGTCGCCCTCGGTCGGCACCTTCCGTCCGGTCGACCTCGGTGAGGGGTCGCACGTGACCCGCGGGCAGACTGTCGGGATGCTCGACGGACCCGGCACCTCCACACCGGTCGAGAGCCCGTTCGCGGGCCGGCTGGTCGGGATGCTCGCGCACCCGGGCGAGCGCATCCGCGAGGGGCAGCCGATCGCCTGGCTCCGCGTCTGAGGGCCGGTCGACCGTGAGAGCGTGCATCGCGGGCTGGGGCTCGGCCGTCCCCGAGGGCCGGCTCACCAACGCCGACCTCGAGGCCCGGGTCGAGACGTCCGACGAGTGGATCGTCGAGCGCACCGGGATCCGGGAGCGACGCGTCGCCACCGAGGACGAGACCACCGCGAGCCTGGCCATCGCGGCGGGGGCCGCGGCCATCAAGTCGGCCGGCATCACCCCCGAGGAGGTCGACCAGCTGGTCGTCGCCACCGCCACGCCGGAGCAGCCGATCCCCCACACCGGCGCCTTCGTCGGCGACGGCCTCGGTCTGCGTTGCGGTTCCTTCGACATGAACGTCGGCTGCGCCGGGTTCATCTACGGCCTCGTCGCCGGCGCCGCGCTCCTCCAGGCCGGCAACCTCCGACACGTCCTCGTCATCGGCGCCGAGACCCTGTCCCGCATCGTCGACCCCCGCGACCGCGGCACCTGCATCCTCTTCGGTGACGGCGCGGCCGCCGTGGTGCTCGCCCCGACCGGCGACGACGGCCCCGGGATCCTCGGGTGGGACACCGGCTGCGACGGCTCCGCCACCGGCCTGCTCGGCATCCCCGCGGGCGGCAGCCGTCTGCCGGCGACCTCCGACACGATCGACGAGGGCCTCCAGTTCATCAAGATGCAGGGCCAGGAGGTCTTCCGCCGGGCCGTCCGCGCGGTGGTCGACTCCGCGAACCTGGCGCTCGAGCGGGCCGGCATCACCGCGGGCGACATCGACTGGTTCATCCCCCACCAGGCCAATCTGCGGATCATCGAGGCTGCCGCCAACCGGCTCGGCATCGATCGGGAGCGCACGATCGTGAACATCGAGCGGTTCGGCAACACGTCGGCGGCGTCCATCCCTCTGGCAATGACCGAAGCCGCCGACGCCGGCCGGCTCACCGACGGAGACCTGATCCTCATCAGTGGGTTCGGCGCCGGGATGTCGTGGGGCTCGGCCGTCCTCCGTTGGGGGCGTGCGTGAGCGCCGAGGCGTCGGCACCGGACGGGCCCGGACGGGTCGCCCTCGTCACGGGGGCGTCTCGCGGCATCGGTCGCGCCATCGCCGTCGCCCTCGGGCAGCAGGGCTGCCGGGTGGCCGTCGGCTACGGCGGCGACGCCGCCGCGGCCGCGGAGACCCTCGCTGCGGTCGAGGCCACCGGCGCCTCCGGCCTCAGCGTCGGCATCGACGTGGCCGACACCGAGTCGGTCGACGCGGCCTTCAAGGCCGTGGAGGACGGGCTCGGACCGGTCGAGATCCTCGTGAACAACGCCGGGATCACCCGCGACGGGCTGCTGGCCCGCATGGGCGACGACCAGTGGTCGGCCGTGATCGACACCAACCTCGGCGGTGCATTTCACGCGATCCGCCGCGCCACCCCCAAGATGATGCGCGGCCGCTTCGGGCGCATCGTCAACGTGTCATCGGTGAGCGGCCACCTCGGCGCCCCCGGGCAGGCCAACTACTCGGCGGCCAAGGCCGGCCTCCTCGGACTCTCCCGGGCCGTCGCCCGCGAGCTGGCCTCCCGCAACGTCACCTGCAACGTGGTCGCTCCCGGCCCTATCGTGACGGCCATGACCGACGCCATGCCCGACGAGTGGAAGGCCGCCATGGAGGCGACCGTCCCCCTCGGACGCCTCGGCACCCCCGAGGACGTCGCCGCGGTGGTGGCGTTCCTGTGCTCCGATGCCGCCGGCTACGTCACGGGAGCGCTCGTTCCCGTCGACGGTGGCCTCGGCATGGGACACTGAGGGACTGTAGGAGCGAAGCAGGAGGCCGAGTGGCCTCCGAGATCCACCCGGTGCGGACCTCGCACCACCCCAGACCACACCGAACCCAAGGAGCCAACTGATGGAGCGGGCCGAAGTTCTCGCCGCCCTGAGCGAAGTCGCCGTCGAAGTCCTGAGCGTCGAGCCCGACCAGGTCACCGAAGCGGCCCGGTTCAAGGAGGACCTCGACGCCGATAGCCTGGACCTCGTCGAGCTGGTGATGGGCCTCGAGGAGCGATTCGACATCTCGGTGCCCGAAGAGGACCTGGAGAACGTCGCGACGGTCGGTCAAGCGGTCGACCTGGTGGTGGCCAAGGTCGACGCCAAGGCCTAGGCGACGCCGGGGCGGGAGCGGAACGATGAGCAACGAGCTGCTCGATCACAAGGGACGGCCCCGGGTCGTGGTCACCGGCATGGGCATCAAGTGCCCGGCCGGGACGAGCCTCGACTCGGCCTGGGCCACCATGCGCGCAGGGAGGTCGATGGCCGCGCCCATCGACCTGTTCGACGCCGAGCCCCTCGACGTGCGGTTCGCGTGCCAGGTCCGCGACTTCGATCCCGTCGACTACTTCGGGGCGAAGGAGGCGCGCCGCCAGGACCGGGTCACCCACCTGGGCTTCGCGGCCGCCGCCGATGCCATCGAGCACGCCGGCGCGATCGACGTCGATCCGGAGCGGTGCGCCGTGGTGGCCGCCACCGGGGTGGGTGGGCTCACCACGCTCGAGGAGAACTGCCACATCTTCTACGAGAAGGGCCCCTCGCGGGTGAGCCCCTTCTTCGTGCCGATGATGATGCCCAACGCCACCGCCGGTGTGATCTCGATGCACTACGGGTACACGGGGCCGGCGTTCTGCGTGTCGACCGCCTGCGCGGCCGGCACCAACGCCATCGGTGAGGGGGTGCGCCTGCTGCGCGACGGGTCCGCCGAGGTGGTGGTCGCCGGCGGCGCCGAGGCGTTCACCGCCGTCACCGTCGCGGCGTTCGCCCGCATGGGCGCGCTGAGCAAGCGCAACGACGACCCGACCACCGCTTCACGACCGTTCGACATCGACCGCGAGGGGTTCGTCATCGCCGAGGGCGCGGCGTTCTTCGTGCTCGAGTCGATGGAGCGGGCGCTCGCCCGCGGCGCCACCCTCCACGGTGAGGTCGCCGGTTACGGCCGCAACTCCGACGCCTATCACATCACTGCCCCGTCGCCGGGCGGCGCGGGCGCGGCCCGCTGCATGCAGCTCGCGCTCGACGACGCCGGCCTCGACCCCGGTGAGATCGGGCACATCAATGCCCACGGCACCTCGACCGAGCTCAACGACGCCGCCGAGGCGGAGGCGATCCGCAAGGTGTTCGGCGACGCGCCCCCACCGGTCACGGGCCCCAAGGGCGTGCTCGGGCACATGATCGGCGGTGCCGGCGCCGCGGAGGCGGTCATCTCCCTCCTCGCCCTGCGCGACGAGATCCTGCCCCCGACGGCCAACACCGCCCAGTTGGGTGATGACATCGGTCTCGACGTCGTCATGGGCGCCGAGCGGCCGATCTCGGCGGCGCCGGCGATCTCCAACTCGTTCGGCTTCGGCGGCCACAACGCGTCGCTGGTGCTGCGCCGGGTGGGGTGACATCCGGGCCCACTCCCCTGGCGGGTCACCGCAGCAGCACCGCGAGCGCCCGGCTGATCGAGGCGCCCGACGGGCGGATGGTGAGCACCTTCCGGATCGAGGGGGGCAAGCACGTCGGGGCCATCGGCCCGCCCGAGGGGCAGGTGCTCGAGCGGGCCATCCACCACGCCGCCCAGTTCGGCATCCCGGTGGTCGGCACGATTGCGTCGTCGGGCGCCGACGTGATGGAGGGCGTGTCGTCGCTCCACGCGTGGGGGCGGGTCGCCAAGGCGCTGGCCGACGCGTCGGGCGTGGTGCCCACCGTCCTGATCGTGGTCGGACCCTGCGTGAGCGGGCCCGCGCTGCTCCTCGGCCTCGCCGACATCACCGTGATGACCGACGACGCGTTCGCCTACGTGAGCGGGCCCGACACCGTGCGCGCCTTCACCGGCATCGATCTCGACCACCAGGCGCTCGGCGGCCCGCAGATCCACGACCGGCGCAGCGGCGTCGCCACCGTCGTGGTCCCCGACGAGGACACCGCGGTCGACATGGCCTGGACGCTCCTCGAGTACCTCCCGGCGAACCACCTCGAGGACCCGCCCCGCTACGCCACCGACGATCCGGCCAACCGCTCCTGCGCCCGGATCGCCGCCATCGTCCCGAGCCGCCCCACCGCGTCGTACGACGTGCGGGCGGTGATCGACGACATCGTCGACGACGACAGCCGGCTCGAGCTCCGGGCGAACCACGCCCCGAACCTGGTGACCACGCTCGGGCGCCTCGACGGCCGCACCGTGGGCATCATCGCCAACCAGCCCCAGCAGCGGGCGGGCACGCTCGACATCGAGGCGTCGGAGAAGGCCGCCCGCTTCGTGCAGTGGTGCGACTGCTTCAACATCCCGTTGGTCACGCTCGTCGACACCCCCGGCTTCGAGCCCGGCAAGGACCTCGAGTGGCGCGGGATGATCCGCCACGGCGCCGAGCTCGTCTACGCCTACGCCAACGCCACCGTCCCCCGCCTGTGCGTGGTGCTGCGCAAGGCGTACGGCGGCGCCTACATCGTCATGGACTCCAAGGGCATGGGCAACGACTGGTGCGCGGCCTGGCCAATGGCCGAGATCGCGGTGATGGGCGCGCCGGGCGCGGTGCAGATCCTCCACGGCCGCACCCTGCGCGCCATCGACGACCCCGAGGCCCGGGCCGCCGAGCAGGCCGACCTCGAAGCGGAGTACGAGACCCGCTTCTCCAACCCCTACATCGCTGCGGAGCGGGGCTACGTCGACGAGGTGATCCTCGCCGAGGACACCCGACGGATCCTCGTCGACACGCTCGACCGGTTCTCGACCAAGCGGGAGGAGAGCCACCGGCGCAAGCACGGCAACTCGCCCCTGTGAGGCCGTGAGGCGGCCCGCCGTCCGGCCCCGTTGTTAGGCTCCCGCGACTGCTCAGGAGGCTCCATGCTGCTCGAAGGCAAGCGCGTGCTCGTCACCGGCGTGCTCAACACCGACTCCATCGCGTTCTCGATCGCCCGCTGCGCGCAGGAGCAGGGTGGCGAGGTGGTGCTGTCGTCGTTCGGCCGGATCATGAGCCTCACCCAGCGTTCGGCCCGCCGCCTGCCGACCGAGCCGCAGGTGGTGGAGCTCGACGTGACGAACGCCGACGACCTCGCCGCGCTGGCGGACCGGGTCGGGGGCACGCTCGACGGCGTGGTCCACGCGATCGGGTTCGCGCCCGAGTCGTGCCTCGGCGGTGGGTTCCTCGACGCGCCGTGGGAGGACGTCGCGGTGGCGTTGCAGGTGTCGGCGTTCTCCTTGAAGTCGCTCGCGGTCGCCGCGCTGCCGCTGATGGGAGCCGGCGGGTCGATCGTCGGCCTCGACTTCGACAACACCAAGGCCTGGCCGGTGTACGACTGGATGGGAGTGGCGAAGTCGGCGTTCGAGTCGACCGCCCGGTACCTCGCCCGCGACCTCGGGCCGAAGAACGTGCGGGTCAACCTGGTCGCCGCCGGCCCGCTGCGCACCGTCGCCGCGAAGAGCATCCCCGGCTTCGAGCTGTTCGAGGAGCCATGGGCGAAGCGGGCGCCGCTGGGCTGGGACCTGAAGGACCCCGAGCCCGTGGCCCGCGCGACCGTCGCCCTGCTCAGCGACTTCTTCCCGGCCACGACCGGTGAGATCGTCCACGTCGACGGCGGCTACCACGCCATCGGCGCGTAGTCCGCAGCTTCTTGCGTCCCCTGCGCATCGTATGGATGCGCAGAGGACGCCAAAAGGTTGATCAGCCGAGCTCGCGGCCCCAGATCGAGACCATGGCCACCATCTCGCCGGGGTAGCCGCCGAGGTCCTGGGTCATGGCCAGGCCCCGCTCGATGGTCTTGATCGTGCGCTCCGGCGGCGCCTCGCCCCGCAGCTGCGTGTAGCACTCGAAGACCTTGCGGAGGCCCGACGCCCCGACCGGGTGCCCGAAGCTCTTCAGGCCGCCGTCGGGGTTGATCGGGAAGTCGCCGTCGAGGTCGAAGGTGCCCGCGAGCACCTCCTTCCAGGCGGTGCCGCGCTCGCAGAGCTGGAGCTCCTCCATGATGATCAGCTCGGCCGGGGTGAAGCAGTCGTGCACCTCGGCCATGGCGATCTGGGCACGCGGGTTGGTGATGCCGGCCTGGCTGTAGGCGTCCTCCACCGCAGCGCCGATGTCCTCGAAGTACGTGTAGTCGTAGTTGGGGTCGGCGTTGCCCGAGGCGTTGCCGGCGATGAACGACATCGCCTTCACGTACACCGGCTTGTCGGTGTACTTGTGGGCGTCCTCGGCCCGGCAGACGATCGCCGCGGTGGAGCCGTCGGCCACGCCCGAGCAGTCGAACACCCGCAACGTGCCCGCCATGAGCGGCGAGTTGCAGATCGTCTCGGTGGTCACTTCCTTCTTGAACTGCGCGCGGCTGTTGCGGGCGCCGTTGAAGTGGTTCTTCCACGAGATGTGGGCCAGGACCTCACGCATCGTGGCGTCGTCGACGCCGTACTTCTTGCCGTAGGCCGGGACGCACATCGCGTACATCGCCGCCGCCGTCAGCTGGCGCTCGGTGCCGTCGATCGGGGCCCGGCTCGCGCCGGAGAGACCCTGGTAGCCGGAGTCCTTCACCTTCTCGACGCCGATCGCCATCGCGGTGTCGTACGCACCCGACGCGACCGCGTAGGCCGCGCCGCGCAGCGCCTCTCCCCCAGTGGCGCACATGTTCTGCACGTGCGTGACGGGCTTGTTGTGGAGGTGCAGCGGCTTCGACACGGCGAGACCCGAGCTGCCCGACATCGCGGTGCCGACCCAGTAGGCGTCGATGTCGTCCTTGCCGAGGCCCGCGACCTCGAACGCCTCGTTGCTCGACTCGATGAGGAGGTCGTCGGTGCTCTTGTCCCAGTGCTCCGCGAACTCGGTGCAGCCCATCGCGATGATCGCGATCTTGTCCTTGATCCCGTGTGAACCCATGTGTGCGTTCCTCCGTCGGTGGAGAGTGAGCGGACGTTGCTGCGCTGGCGCTAGCGGACCGGCCTGGCCTTCCAGAAGTAGTTGTGGATCCCGTCGGCCGTGTACAGCCTACGGAACGTGAGCTCGAGCCGGTCGCCGATCTGGAGCGCGTCGGCGTCGAGGTCGCACAGCTCCACCGGGAGCCGCCCGCCCCCGTCGAAGTCGACCACCGCGAACACGATCGGGGGGCTGGGCGAGTAGGCGATCCGGTCGATCGTGAAGGTCACGACCGTGCCCTCGACCTCGCTCATCGGCGCGGCGTCCATGTCGTCGAACGCGTCGCCGTCCATGGAGTAGCGCGCCGGCGGCAGGTGCAGCGCGCCGCTCGACCGGTCGCGCGCGCCGACGAACGCGTACTTGTACTCGCGGTTGCGGGCGCTCACCGACGCCGAGATGCGGTTGGGCGGTGGGCGGCGGGGACCCTCGACGGCGAGGGTGCCCCGCCAGGCGAGGAACTTGCCGTAGCCGAGCGACGCGCCGTTCTCGATCTGCGACGCCACCGTGCGGGTCGACGAGTACGCCTTCACTGCGTCGGTGGTGCGGAACACGAGCAGGTCGGCGCCGTCGGCCAGCGACAGCACCGCGATCACCTGGCCGGGCTCGGCCTTCTCGAGCACGTCGGTGAGGAGCAGGCCCACCTGCGCGGCACCGACGTTGCCGACGGTGCCGGTCAGATCGTCGACCACCTTGCCCTTGGCCTCGCCGAGGCGACCGACCATCGAACGGACCGCCCGGGCGTGCAGGCCGCTGACGATCAGGTGGTCGACCTGGTCGGCGCCGACGCCGGCGGCGTCGAGGCCACGCTTCCACGCACTCTGGCCGAGGGGGATGTACTGGGTCTCGCCGAAGCGCTCCTCCCAGACGCCTGACTGCACCGCGCCCGGCACCCGCCAGCGGTCGATGAACTCCTCGGTCGCCGAGGCGCCGCCGAGGTACTCGGCGATCACGGGACCGTCGGTGTCGTCGCCGATCAGCAGCGCGGCCGCGCCGTCGCCGCCGCTCGCCTCGTCGCCGCTACCGGGCTGACCGGTGCGGACGTCGGAGGAGACCACCATCACGGTGCCGCTGCCGGCCAGCGCCGTCTTCAGCGCGAGCACGGCCGAGCGGGCCGCGGCGCCGAAGTCGAGGGCGATGTCGGACTCGAGCCGCAGCGCCGCGTGCACCGTGGTCGCGTTGGTCTTGTCGAGGTAGGCCGGGTCGACCGTGGCGAACCAGAGCTGATCGGGCTGGAAGCCGGCGGGGGCGTTCTTGAGCGCCACGCGCCCCGCCTCCACCCCCATCGTGGTCGTGTCCTCGTCGTACGAGGCGACGGTCCGCGTGCCGCGGCCGCCCCCCGTGCCGAGGAACTTGGAGATGTCGGACCGGTCGAGCCGGCGGTAGGGCAGATAGCCCGCAGAAGCAATGATCCCACGCATGCGCCGGAGTGTAACTGACGTTTCCGTCAGTACATCGGTCCCGGAACGCTGCGGGGCGCCGAGCCGCGCGCGATCGTTTCGGGCACCGGGCCTCCTGCGCCCGGATGAAGGCGCCCCGCGGCCGCTTCCGGGACTGCTCCCGTCGCTTCGCTCCGTCCGCGCCCGTTCCGTAAAGTGCGGCGCATGAAGCTTGGTGATGTCGGGAACGCAGGTGCCGCGGGGTACGGGAAGCCCCTCGACGGGGTTCGGATCCTCGCGATCGAGCAGATGCAGGCCCTCCCCTACGCCACCCAGATGCTGGCCCGGTTCGGGGCCGAGGTCGTCAAGGTGGAGGCGCCCGGCGCCGGGGAGTCGGGCCGGGGCTCGATGCCGGCCATGACCCAGCCCGACGGCAAGCAGGCCGGCGCCACGTTCCTGCGCAACAACCTCGACAAGCGCAGCATCACCGTCAACCTGAAGCACCCGAAGGGCAAGGAGCTGATCCTCGCCCTCGCGCCCCACTTCGACGTGTTCGCCGAGAACTTCAAGAGCGGCGCGATGACGAAGATGGGCCTGGGCTACGACGCCGTCTCGGCGGTGGCCCCGAAGACCATCTACCTCTCCGTGTCGGGCTTCGGGAACCTCGCCGACACTCCCTACGCCGGCTGGGGCGCGTACGCCCCGATCGTCGAGGCGATGTCGGGCATCTACGACTACAAGTGGGGCGACCAGCCGCCGGTCACCGCGCCGGTGGGCGCCCTGGGCGACATCTCGAGCGCCATCTTCGGCGTGATCGGCGTGCTGAGCGCCCTGATCCACCGCGACCGCACCGGCGAGGGCCAGTACGTCGACGTCGCCATGTTCGACTCGGTGGTCGCCATGACCGACCTCGTCACCAACTTCTGGTCGATGGGCATGCGGGAGGGCGGCCGGGGTGGCTCGCTCATCATGGACGGCTTCCGCGCCACCGACGGCTTCTTCGTCCTCCAGGTGGGCCGCGAGCACCAGTTCGAGCGCCTGGCCCAGGTGATCGGCCACGAGGAGTGGCTCACCGACCCGCGTCTCGCCACCCGGGCCGGTTGGGTCGAGCACCTCGACGACGTCATCCGCCCCGCGATCGAGGGCTGGGCGGCCGACAAGACCAAGCTCGAAGCGGCCACCGAGCTGAACAGCCAGGGCCTGGTCTGTGGCCCCAGCTTCTCCGCCCCCGAGGTGATCGGCGACCCCCACATCATCGAGCGCAACATGCTCGTCGAGGTGCCCCGCACCGACGACGTGCCCGAGCCGGTGCTCGTGCCCGGCAACCCGGTGAAGATGTCGAAGGTGGCCGAGGGGCCCGAGACGATGCCGCCGATGGTCGGTGAGCACACCGACGCCGTGCTCGCGGGCGACCTCGGCCTGAGCGACTCGGAGGTCGCTGCGCTGCGCGCGGATGGCGTCATCGGCTGAGGCGCTCGGGGATGCTATTAGCATGCTATCGTCATGCTATGAGCAACCTCCAGATCAAGAACGTCCCGGAGGACCTCCACGCCGAGCTGCGCCGCCGGGCCGACGCCCGCGGCATGACCCTGCGCGACTACGTCCTGGAGGTCCTGGTCCGCGAGACGGGGCGACCCGACATGGAGCAGTGGCTCGCCGAGGTGCTGGCCCGTCCGCGCGTCACCCTCGGACAGTCGGTGGTCGACATGATCCATGAGGAACGGCGACTCCGGGAAGAGCAGATCGACCGTGCCGTCCGCGGTGATTGACGCCTCGGCCGTCGCCTCGTTGCTGCTCGGTCGGGCAGAGGCGGCGGCGGTCGGCGCCGCGCTCCTCGAACACGACGTCGTCGCTCCCGGAGTGTTCGACGCCGAAGTGCTCTCGGCCGTCCGGCGCGCTTGGCTGAACGGCGAGCTCGAGGAACCCGACGCCGCGGATGCCGTCCATCGTCTGGTCACGATGCCGGTCGAGCGCGTCCCCGACGTCGCCCTCCTGTACGACGCGTGGTTGCTGCGCCACAACGTGTCGGCAGCGGACGCGCTGTACGTGGCCCTCGCTCGACGACTTCGATGCCCGCTCGTCACGCTCGACCGACGACTCGCCGCCGCTCCGGATCTCGGCATCACGGTGATCGTGCCCGGGTAGGTCGCCGACACGACCCGGAGTTCTCCGATACCGTTCCCCCGGAAGCAGCGGGCGCCGAATGACCGACTTACCCACCGGCACGGTCACCTTGTTGTTCACGGATCTCGAGAGTTCGACGCGCCTGTGGGAGCAGCACCCTCCGGGCCGGCCTCGACGCGCTCCAGACCGAGGTGGAAACCACCCCCGAATAAATGCACGACCGGCGCTCCATGGGGCAGACTGCCGACTACGCCACGAAGGGGGACCCGATGGACCGGCACGGGTGGATCGACGAGCGACTGGCCAAGGTGCCGCTGTTCGCGAACCTCGACAAGAAGCACCTCAAGCAGATCTCGAGCCTCGCCACCCAGATCGACGTCGCCGCGGGCAAGGAGCTCACCCGGGAAGGGGCCCACGGCAGCGAGTTCATCATCGTGCTCGAGGGCGAAGCCGAGGTGAAGGTGGACGGGAAGGTCGTCGCGACCCGGGGTCCGGGCGAGTACTTCGGCGAGATCGCCCTGATCGCGAACCGACCCCGCACCGCGACCGTCACGGCCACGACCCCGATGAAGGTCGAAGTCATCGGCCGCCGCGAGTTCCAGACGCTGCTCAGTGAGAACCCGGGGATCGCCACCGAGCTCCTCGAGGCGACGGCGGACCGCCTCGCCGAGAACGAAGAGACCTGAGCGACCCGACCGGCGCACCGGAGAACGATGACCCCGCACGGCTCGATCAACGAACGGCTCGCCGGCGTCCCACTCTTCGCCGCGCTCGACAGGAAGCACCTCCAGCAGCTCGCGAGCCTCGTGACCGAGGTCGACGTCGCGGCCGGCAGGGAGCTCATCCACGAAGGTGAGGTCGGGCACGAGTTCTTCATCGTGGTCGACGGTGAGGCGGAGGTCCGGATCGGCGATCGCGTCGTCGCCCGACGAGGCCCCGGCGAGTACTTCGGTGAGATCGCGCTCCTGTCGAACCGCCCGCGGACCGCGACCGTGACCGCCCTGACCGCGATGCGGCTCCAGGTCATCAGCCGGCGGGAGTTCCAGACGATGCTCTACGAGAACCCCGCGATCGCGACGGAGCTGCTCGCCATCGCGGCCGATCGGGTCGCGGATTCCGAAGCCGTCCACTGACCGGCCGTCCCACCTCCCCTCCGCCACCGCCGGCCCGACCCGTGACGACGCCGCCCGACCTGCCGACGGGCACGGTCACGTTCCTGTTCACCGATCTCGAGGGCTCCACCCGCCTCTGGGAGGAGTGCCCCGACACCATGGGCGACGCCCTCGCGCGTCACGACGAGATCCTGCGCGAAGCCGTGAACCATCACGGCGGTGCGATCGTCAAGACGACCGGTGACGGCGTGCACGCGGCGTTCACCAGCGCCCGGGCCGGGATCGACGCCGCGCTCGCGGCGCAGCGTCGGCTGCAGGACACCGACTGGGCCACGCCCGTCCCGCTCCTCGTGCGCATGGGGCTCAACAGCGGCGAGGCCGAGCTGCGCGACGGCGACTACTACGGCCAGTCGGTCAACCGGGCCGCCCGGATCATGGCCGCGGCCCACGGCGGCCAGGTC
>Ga0194132_10009853_pt1 | contig 12965 bp, 14 predicted proteins | sample TA2KigOf80mmetaG_FD_148612 | JGI IMG/M metagenome (GOLD analysis project Ga0194132, IMG submission 148612) | Freshwater microbial communities from Lake Tanganyika, Tanzania - TA2015054 Kigoma Offshore 80m | ecosystem: Environmental > Aquatic > Freshwater > Lake | place: Tanzania: Lake... | reverse complement strand
CGCAGCGTCTCGGTGATGGTGCGGGGGCTGGGCGGGTAGCCAAGGAAGATCTGGCCGCGCTCGATGTGGGCGGTGGGTTCGCCGTCGGTGATCATCAGGATCTGCTTGGTGCCCTGCTTGTGGCGTGACAGCAGCTTCTGGCTGATGATGAGCCCCTGCTGCATGTTGGTGTACGGCTCAGCCTGGTCCCAGGTGATGTACGGCAGCTGCTCGGTCTTCAGCTCGCGAGCGTAGGTGCTGAAACCCACAATGTAGATGCTGTCACGCGGGAACTGGGTCTTGATCAGGTTATGCAGCGCCAGAATCACCTTCTTGGCAGCGTAGAAGCTGCCACGCCGCGCCATGGACCAACTAAGATCGAGCATCAGCACCGTGGTGCACTCAGTCTGCAGCTCGGTCTTGTAGACTTCGAAGTCCTCGGGCGCCAGGCTGACAGGGGTGCCCTCGCCGGCGCGATAGAGCGCGTTGCGCACGGTGCGGTGCAGGTCCAGGTAGAAGGGGTCGCCAAACTCGTAGGTCTTGGTTTCGTCGATGCGGTCGATGCCTAAGCCCCGCCGGTCCGCCTCGTGGCGGCCCATGCGGCCCTCCTTCAAGCGGTCGAAGATATCCTTCAGCGCCTTCTGGCCGATCTTGCGCATGCCCTGGGGGGTCAGCTCCAGCTTGTCGCCATTGCGGCGCAGATAGCCGGCCTCCTCCAGCTCCTTGGCCAGGTTCTTCAGCAGCTCCAGCGCCTCGGCCGACTCGTCGCCCAACAGCTTGCGCATGGCCTCGGGGTCGATGTCCTCGAGCCCCTCGCCGTATTGCGCGCGCCGGAGCTGGCGCTCCAGGTCCTCCAACTCGCTGAGCTGGCGCATCAGGTCCAGCGCCTCGTTCATATCCATATGTTCGTCGCCGCGGAAGTTGAACCGCTGCGGGCGTTCCTGCGGGAACATGTCGTTCAGCGCCTGCTGCAGCTCGCTCATGCTCTCCTGCAGGCCCATCTCTTGCATCATGGCGTTCAGCAGGTCTTCCATCTGCTGGCGCTGCTCGCCCTGCATGCTCTCCAGCAGGTTCTGCATCATGTGCATCTGTTGCTGCATGGCCTGCAGGAAGTCCTCCATAGACTGCGGCTGGCCCTGCCCGCCTTGCATCTGGTTCTGGAAGTCTTGCCACTGCTGGTCGGTGTTACCACCCTGCTGGCGCTGCTGCAGCATCTGGTTCAGGTCGTTGAGCATGTCTTGCAGGCTGCGTTGCTGGCCGCCCTGATCGCCGCTCTCGCCGCCCTGGCCCATCTGCTGTTGCATTTGCTGCTGCATCTGGTCGCGCAGCTCCTGCATCAGCTCCTCGAACTTCTGTTGGGCGCCGGGGTCCATGAAGTCGTACTTCTGTAGGGCGCTCACCTGCTGACCCATATCGTTGGGCAGTTGGTTCAGGAAGTCCTGCTTCTGCTGGGCCATGGCCTGCATGAAGTCGAACTCGCGCTCCGCCTCGGCGGCGCGACGATCGGCTTGTTCGGCGCGGTCTTGGGCGCTCGCGGCCTTCGACGCGTCGTCACCGGCTTCCTGCTGGTCTTGTGCTGCGGCGCGTTGGGCGGCAGCTTCGGCCTGGGCCTCGGCTGCTTCCTGCTGGGCCTGGGTCATGCGCTGGCGCGCCGAATCTGTGCGCTGGTTAATGCCGCGCTTCTCGGTCTGCAGCACATCCTGCAGGCGCTCCTGCAGATCCTTGACCACGGACGAGAGGTCGTTCTTGTCGAGCGCTTCCTGGCGCTTCTGGCGGAGCTGCTGCAGCATCTCCTGCAGGCCGGAGCCGGGCTGGTTCTTCATGCCCTTCTGCATCATTTGTCGCAGGGCGGATTCGACATCACCCTGCGACAGTAAGTGCTCCGACAGCTCATCCATCAGGCTCTGGGGGGAGTGGCCGGGTGTCCCCACGCCCTCCCCCCAGGCTGTGTACCTATAGGAGACCATGGTGGCCTCGGTACTGTGCCCGGCCCGTGACCTTATCCTTGTTGAGTTTACGGTTGAGGTGCAGACCCTCCAGGATGAACTCGATGGCCGAGGCGACCGCAGCCGGGTCGTCGTTGCCGGCCAGCGTGCGTGCGTGCTCCAGCAGGCCCGGCACCTTGCCCGCCGCCTGCATATAGTCGCCGCTGTGCATCGCCTCCGACACCTCGATACTGTTGCCCTGATCGAAGTAGGCCACCACCGACTCCAGGTCTTGCAGGCTGGCCGTGCGGTTGAACACGTTCAGCGCCGCCGACTGGGTCAGCTTGTCGATAACGTGCTCCTCGCGCCCATCGTCGGTGGCCTCCAGCTCGATCTTGCCGGCCATGGAGGCGACGATACTGGGCAGGTCAGATACACGCGGGGCCGCTGTGGTCTCGCTGGTGCGAATCGACCGCTTGACGGCGTTGCTGATGGTGTTCTCGAAGTTGGCGATGGAGACGCGCACGCTGACGCCGGAGCGCTGGTTGATGTCGGGGCTGCGGCGGGCGAGCTGCGTCACCTCGGCCACCACCTCTTTCATGAAGCCGGGCACCGAGGCCTTGATCTCATCGTCGTCGAACCGCGCTCGCTCCTGGTCCATGATCTGGATTTCCAGGGCATTGGTACGCGGGTAGTGGGTGCGGATCTCAGAACCGCAGCGGTCCTTAAGCGGGGTGATGATGCGGCCGCGGTTGGTGTAGTCCTCGGGATTGGCGCTGGCCACAAAGAACACGTCCAGCGGCAGTTGAATGCGGTAGCCGCGGATCTGCACGTCGCGCTCTTCCAGGATGTTCAGCAGACCCACCTGGATGCGTTCGGCGAGGTCCGGCAGCTCGTTGATGCAGAAGATGCCGCGGTTGGTGCGCGGGATGAGGCCATAGTGGATGGTCAACTCGTCGGACAGATAGCGGCCCTCGGCCACCTTGATCGGGTCGACCTCGCCGATGAGGTCGGCGATGGTGATGTCGGGCGTGGCAAGCTTCTCGCCGTAGCGGCGGCTGCGGTGCACCCATTCGATGGGGGCTGCATCACTCTTCTCGGCCACCAACTCGCGCGCCATCTTCGATATGGGGTTGTACGGGTCGTCGAACAGCTCCGACCCCGCGATGATGGGCGTCTCTTCGTCCAGCAGGTTCACCAGCGAGCGAATGAGCCGGCTCTTGCCCTGACCGCGCTCGCCCAACAGGATGATGTCTTGCCCGGAGAGAATAGCGTTCTCGATCTGTGGGAGTACCGAGTCCTCGTACCCAATGATGCCGGGGAAGATGGCCTCTTCACGGCGGATCTTCTCGATGAGGTTGCGCCTCATCTCGTCTTTGACCGACCGGACCTTGTAGCCGGCAGCCTTGAGTTCGCCTAACGTTTTGGGCTTTGCGTCCGCCATAGCGCCTCTGGGTGCCCTCCTTGGGTGGGCCTGCTAGCGGGCCTCGGGTGGCAACAAAGCACCCAGGCCGCAGCATCTAGTGGGATACCCTGACTATAGCTATCAGGTAGGGGCAAGTCAATTGACGCACGCGGCGGCGTACGGCAAAGCCCCGCCCGAAGAGGGGCGGGGCTGGTAGCGGCGCGCTTTTGCGGCAGGCTTACTTCAGACCGAGCGCCAGCTCCAGCGCGGGTTGGTCGAACCCCTGGATCTTGTGGTCGCCGATGATAGTGACAGGGATGCTGAGCATGCCCATCTCGCGCATCTCCTGCCGAGCCTGCTTGTCCTTGTTCACGTTCTTCTCGGTGTACTCGAAGCCCCGCTCATGCAGAAAGTGCTTCACCGCGTCGCAGGGAGCGCAGTGAATGCCGGAGTAGATGACGATGTCTTGGGCCATGTTGCATCCTCAGTTCGTTCTTACTCTAGTCTAGAAGGCGTCCGGCGGGCGGTCAAACCGCGGGCCACGGAGGTGACGATTGGGCGACTACCTGTTGCTGATGCACAACGACACGCAGCTCACCGCGGGCGACTGGGAGCCGTACCTCGCGGCACTGGAGGCTGGCGGACACCTGCGTGGCGGCAGCGCTATCGGTGGCGGAGCGTGCTTCCGCAAGCAGGGCGACGTGCCGGCGGTCAGCGCGCACCTGACCGGCTTCGTGCGGGTGGACGCGGCCAGCCTCGAGGCCGCCGCGGCGCTGCTGGCCGGCAACCCGGTGTACGAGGCTGGCGGCACGGTGGAGATTCGAGAGCTGCCCCGCACCGACTGAGTCTAGTAGCCCCAGCCCGCGCTATACTGGCGCAATCTCCCGGTAGGAGGCCGTATGGCGCCCAGGACCTATAGCGCCGGCGTGGTGTTGTTCGAAGGGTTCACTGTCCTCGATGCCTATGGCCCAATCCAGGCGTTCTGGGCAGCGTTCGAGCCGAACCCCGGCGGCCCGCCCACCCGCCTCTACACCATCTCGACCGTGGCGCTGCAAGCCGGGCCGGTGAAGAGCGGCGAGGGGCCGGTGACGGTGGCCGACTACGGCCTCGACAACGCCCCGGCGTTCGACATTCTGCTGATACCCGGTGGCGGCGGCACCCGGCCCGGCGTGAATAACGAGGAGCTGCTGGCGGGCATCATCGCCGCCGCCGCCAAGGCCGAGTACGTGACCACGGTGTGCACGGGAGCGGCGTTGCTGGCGCGCGGCGGCGGGCTCGATGGCCGGCGCGCCACCTCCAACAAGATGGCGTGGGAGTGGGTGACGTCGCAGGGCCCGGCCGTCGAGTGGGTGCGACGCGCTCGCTGGGTGGAGGACGGCAATGTCGTCACGTCCTCCGGTGTCTCGGCCGGCATCGACATGGCATTGGGGGTCATCGCCCGCCTGCACGGCGTGGAAGCCGCCGAGCGCTCCGCCAAGCTGATGGAGTACATCTGGAACCGGGATCCCGATAACGACCCCTTCGTGTAGGCGGCCGCGATACCCGCCAGATGGCCGTGGCAGGTCTCGACCACTGCGTGCTAACGTTTAAGCCATGAATCCATTCCAGAAGATAGCCGCAACCCGACGCAACCACGCTGTGGAGCACGGCACCGTCACGGTGCTGCTGGAGCGCCACGGCTTCAAGCGCAGCCTTGCAGGCCGCTCGAACTCGCGTGGCTTCTACATCTTCGGCAACGTCGAGACCGGCGACCTGCGGTCGGCCGCCGAGGAGGCGCTGAGCCGCATGCAGCAGGGCGAGGGCACCCTGGCGGTGTCGCCCTTCTGCGGCACCACCATTGCGGTGACCGGCATCTTGGCGGGTGTGGCCACCGTGGCCATGGCGGGCGGCGCACAGGCGAGCGGCGCCAGCCGTTGGGCCAAGCTGCCCACGGCGATGATCGGCGGCATGCTGGCCGTGCTGTTCGGCCAGCCCATTGGCCGGGTGGCGCAGAAGTACGTCACTACGTCACCCAAGGTGGCACGCTTCCGTATCGATTCCGTGACGGAGAGCGGCTGGGGGCCCTTCAAGGGGCATTGGATCGCGACAAGCTGGGAGTAGACTCTCACGCGGGTGGTGATGTATCCGGCGTCGGGTTGTCCATGACCCCGCTAAGACGGCGCAGTGCCATCACGATGGTGAGGGCCATGAAGGCGATGGCGATGCCGACGCCCGGTGTGAGCCAGTTGACGCCGAAGAAGGCCCAGAGGAAGAACACCGGGTACACCGTCAGGTACGATTTGACCGACCACGGCACCGGCACGTCCCGCAGGTTGCACAGCAGCGTCACCACATTGAAGGTGCCCTGGATGATGGGGTAGAGCACCGCCACCACCGGGTGCAGGCCGCCGTGCAGCGCCAGTGCGGCAATCACCAGCGTCTCCCGCACATGGTCGGCAATCTGGTCCACCAGCGCGCCGAACTGGCTGTAGCGGCCGTAGGCGCGGGCCAGCGCCCCATCCAAGCTATCGATAAACAGGCACAGCAGCATGAGGCAGAAACCAACGCCCGGCGCGCTGCCCAACACCAGTACAATGACGGCACCGACCGCGATCTGCGATACCGATACTGCGTTCGGCGAGACACCCAGCGCCTTGAGGCCCTGCACGATGGGCGCGCTCACCCAGGCGAAGCCCTTGCGGTACGGGCCCACCAACGGCCGTTCGAGCGCTGAGAAGGAATCGCGCATGCTGCCCGCATGATATACCTGCTGTACGGCGAAGAGGAGTTCCTGGTGAGCGAGGCACTGGCCCAGCTCAAGGCCGGCTTCGGCGCGGGCGACATGCTGGACCTGAACACGGTGCGGCTCGATGGCGCGCGCGTCACCTATCCCGAGTTCGAGAACGCGGTGACCACGATCCCGTTCTTGGCCGACTGCCGCCTGGTGCTGGTGGAGGGGCTGCTGGCGGGCTTCGGCCGGCGTGCGGCGCGGCGTGGCGACGACGATGCCGACGAGAGCGGCAGCGAAACAAGCGACGCGGTGACGCCCCGTCCCGATGCCGGCTGGGAGAAGCTCGGCGACCTGCTGACCAGACTGCCCGAAACGACACAGCTCATCTTCGTGGAGTCGGGCGTGAACCAGCGCCTGGCGCCGGTCAAAGCGGTGATGCAGGCGGCCGAGGTGCGCCGGTTCGACCGGCTGAAAGGTGCGCCGCTGTCCGACTGGGTGCGCAAACGCGCCGCTGGGCAGGGCTGCAAGCTCTCGGAGCAGGCGCTGAATCTGGTGGTGAACCTGGCGGGGAACGATCTGCGGCTGTTGGACTCCGAGCTGCAGAAGCTGGCGCTGTACGCCAACGGCGAGACGGTGGACGAAGCTGCGGTGCGAGCCCTTGTGCCGCTCTCGGCCGAGTCCACCATCTTTGGCTTGGTCGACGCCTTCGTCGAGCGACAGCTAACGCCGGCCCAGCGCGAGCTGCACCGCCTGCTGAACGACGGCGCCGCCCCCCCTTACTTGCTGTTTATGCTGGCGCGCCAGGTGCGGTTGGTACTAGCGGCAGCCGATCTGCTGTCCGAGCGGCTGCCGCAGTCGGACATGGGGCCGCGGCTGGGCCTGGCCGGCTACCCCCTCACCAAGACCATCGAGCAGGCGCAGCGGTCGAACGTCGCCACCCTCCTCGGCATGCTCAACCGCCTGCTGGAGGCCGACGTCCAGCTCAAGACCGGCCGCCTGGAGCCAGTGCTAGCGGTGGAGCTGCTGGTGACCGAGCTGTGCGCTGCCCCAGGGGCAAGGGTAGGTCGCTAAGGCTGGGATGACCCTACCAAACGCTATGCGGGGTGCGCCCTCCTCGCAGGCGTTCTAAGGCGCGAGTCTGACCCGTGCTGCCCAGCACCCGATCCTTGTCCATCGTGGCATACTACCGACACCACATCCCTGGAGGCGCCGCCATGCCCCGCATCGCACCCATCCGCAGCAAAGACCAGGTGCCGCCCGAGCACCACGCCGCCTTCGACCAGCTGGTAGCCCTACGCGGCGGCATCACCGGCCCCAGCACCTTCCTGATGTACACTCCCAAACTGAACCTGCGATATTCGCCCATCGTCAGCTACTACCGCGAGGACTCGCCGATCAGCCTGCATCACCAAGAGGTGGCGATCATGACCACGGTTCGGGAGAAGCGCAGCGCCTACCCCTGGGGCGCGCACGTGGCCCGTGGGCGCGAAGCCGGCGTGCCCGAGCCGGTGATCGACGCGATCCGCCATCGGCGGGAGCCGGTGGGAGTGGATGCCGACGATGCTGCCATCATCCGCTACGCCCGGCAGCTCACCACCGGCACCCGGGCCGACCAGACCACCTTCGACCATCTATACAAGAAGTTCAGCGACCAATGGCTGGTGGAGCTGACGCTGCTCATCGGCCACTACCAGGGCACCGCCACCCTGCTCAACGCCTTCGAGCTGGAGGCAGCGCCGGGGGCCGACCCGCTGCCGGCGAACTAGGGGGAGGCGAAGACCGGGAGCGGTGTGGGCACGCTGCGCACTGGTGTAGGGACCTGGGCATACTTCTGCGAGATGTGCCCTCGCCACATGTCATCCAGCGTATCGATCCCGTAGCCGTAGGCCACCCTAAGTGCGCCGTCTGCGCCGCGTTCAAGCTCCTCAATGAAGGTCTTGAGGGCGCTCTTCCCGTGCCGCTGCACCAGCAGCTCGACCACGCTTTCTGACTGCAGGTAGGCAATGGACTCGTACTCAGGATCGCTGGGAAACCGATCGAGGTTCCGCAGCCTCTGAAAGCGATGCCCCCTTGCGAAGGTGCGGCCGAGCAGCTCACTATTCAGCTCACGGCTACCCTTCTCACCCAGGTTGCGATTCCCTCATCGACCCAGCGCGGTATCTTGCCGGGGTGCAACCAGGCGAGCACGAGGTGAGCGACCTCATGTCGCACCGTGTCTTCCAGGCTCTCAGTAACTTCCGGGTCATCGAGAACCTGAATGACCGACCGGCTAGGGGATGTCTGCCCCACCTGCTCGAAATGGCGCGCCCATCCGTCGCTGCCTCGCCAGGTGATAGCATCTTCTCGGGATGAGAAGATTTCCACCTTAAACGGCCTTGGTGAAACCCCGAACAGGCCTGTCAGCTCGTCCAACGCCTCTTGAGCCACCCTCTGGGTGCGCTCCATCGCCCTGGCATCCTGGGCGTGGTGTTGCACCGTCACCATGCCTTCGGTGAAGCTGCCCCACGAGAGGGTGGAGTTCCAATAGATGGAGACGCCGATGGCTCCCAGTGCGAGTAGGAGGGCAACGGTCCCCAGTGCGTGCTTCATACCTCCCACCTTCGGATCGGCGGTTTTGATTAGCAGCGCGCTCCGGCCAATCCCACCTACACCTGCATCATCGGGTTATAGCAGGCCACCGCGTGCACCCCACCGTCCTCAAGGGGTTGCAGCGGGGGCCGCGCCAGTTGCCGGCACTCGTTGCGGGCCTTTGAGCAGCGAGGGAGGAAGGCGCACTGCTCCGGCAGGTTCATCATGTCGGGCGGCATGCCGGGAATGGCCTGCAGGTGCGCCACCGGCCGGTCGAGCCGCGGCAGGGTTTGCAGCAGCGCATAGGTGTAGGGGTGGGTCGGCTGCCGGAAGACGTCGCGCACTGTGCCGTACTCCACAATCGTGCCGCCGTACATCACCGCCACTTCATCGGCCGTCTGCGCTATTACCCCCATGTCGTGGGTGATCAGCAGCACCGAAGTACCGAGCGTATCGCGCAGCCGACGGACCTCGCCCAGGATCTGCGCCTGTACCGTTGAGTCCAGCGCCGAGGTCGGCTCGTCGGCGATGAGCACGGCGGGGTTGAGCGCCATGGCCATGGCGATGAGCACCCGCTGCGCCTGCCCGCCGCTGAGCTGGAACGAGTAGCGGCTCATGATGTTCTCGGCGTCTGGCAAGCCCACCTTGTGTAGCGATGCCAGACACAGCTCTCGCACCTCGTTCTTGGCAAGCTTGGTGTGCGCGCTGATCCCCTCGATAAGCTGCTGGCCGACGCTGGCCGTTGGGTTGAGGCCGGTCATGGGGTCTTGCGGCACCAACGAAATGCGGTTGCCGCGGATCCGCCGCATCTCCTCGTCGTTCAGGCCCAGCAGGTCTTGGCCGTCGAAGTGGATAGCACCGCGGGCGATGCGCCCAGGGAAGGGCACCAGCCGCATGATGGACAGTGCCGTCATGCTCTTGCCGCTGCCGCTCTCGCCCACCACGCCCAGAATCTGGCCTCGGCGCAGCGTGAGACTCACGCCGTTGACGGCCTTGGTCGTGCTCTCTTTGTGCGCGAACTGGACGTGGACGTCGTCCAGTCGCAGCACTTCAGGCTCGATGTTTGCTTCAGTCATGGGTTACCCTGTGTCCCTAATGCTAGCTCGCACATTCTCACCAAGTACTTGCTAGTCTATCGCCCCGCAGGCTGGGAGTGAGCCAAGCCTGAAGCGGGGGATGCTTCGTTCCTCAGCCTGACGCTTCGCGGGTGCCTGCATCGCTCCCCGGCCACCTGTCATTCTGACGCCAGGAAGTATCCCCCGTTCCGCGCTCGTGAACCACCAACGCTCGTTGTCCCAGCAGCGGCGCCCCAACTACAACTCCGCCCGGCTTTCGACCGCGGCCGCTGCCCGCTCCAGGAATGCCGCCACCGGCACATCCTTCTCCTCCTGCCCCGTGCGCAGCCGCACCGACAGGGTGTTGGCGCCAGTCTCCTTGTCGCCCACGATGAGCATGTAGGGCACTTTCTGGTTCTGGGCATCACGAATCTTGGCGTTCATGCGCTCGCTGCGCTCGTCCACCTGCACGCGCAGGCCGGCGGCCGTCAGTTGCGCCGCCACCGAGCGGGCGTAATCGGCGTGACGGTCGGCGATGGGGATGACCATAGCCTGCACCGGCGCCAGCCACAGCGGGAACGCGCCGGCGCAGTGCTCGAGGAGCACGCCGAAGAACCGCTCGATGCTGCCCAGAATCGCGCGGTGGATCATCAGCGGACGGTGCTGAGTGCCGTCCTCGCCGATGTACTCCAGCTCAAAGCGCTCCGGCAGGTTGGGGTCGAGCTGGATGGTGTTGAGTTGCCACTCCCGGCCCAGCGCATCCTTCACAAAGGTGTCGATCTTGGGCCCGTAGAACGCTCCTTCGCCCGGAACCTCCTCGTAGGCGATGCCCTCGCTGCGCAGCGCCTCCCGCAGTGCGCCCTCCGCACGGTCCCAGCTCTCCTCGGTGCCCACCCGCTTCTCGGGTCGCAGCGAGAGGGTGAAGCGCGGATCGCCCAGGTGGAAGGCGCTGTAGGTCTCCCGCATCATTCGGATCAACGCGGCTATCTCCTCCTGCACTTGGTCAGGCCGGCAGAAGATGTGCGAGTCGTCCTGCGCGAAGCTGCGGACACGCGTGAGGCCCGACAGCGCGCCCGACCGTTCGTAGCGGTGCAGCCGGCCGAAGTCGGCGATGCGCAGCGGCAGTTCCCGGTAGGAGTGCAACGTAGAGCCGTACAGCACGCAGTGGCCGGGGCAGTTCATCGGCTTCACGCCGAACTCCCGCTCCTCCGACTCGATGAAGTACATGTTCTCTTTGTAGTTGTCGTAATGCCCGGAGCGCCGCCACAGGTCGGCCGAGAACACCTGGGGCGTAATGACCTCCTGGTAGCCGTACTTCACGTAGAGGTTGCGCATAAAGTCGACCATCAGGTTGTAGACCAGTGCGCCCTTGGGCAGAAAGAACGGGCTGCCGGGGGCTATGGGGTCGAAGAAGAACAGCCCCAGCTCGCGGCCCAACCGGCGGTGGTCGCGCCGCAACGCCTCCTCGATGTTGTGCAGGTGGGTATCCAGCTCCTCCTGCGTCTCGAAGGCGGCGCCGTAGATGCGCTGCAGCATCGGCCGGTGCTCATCGCCCCGCCAATAGGCCCCGGCCACGTTGAGCAGCTTGAAGGCCTTCACCTGCCCGGTGCTCTCAAGGTGAGGACCGCGGCACAGGTCGGTGAACTCGCCCTGCTGGTACAGCCGCACCGTCTCATCGGGAATAGCCTCGATGATCTCCAGCTTGTACGGCTGACTGGCGAACACCTGGCGTGCATCGGCCTTGGGCACCTCGGTACGGCTGAAGCTGCGGTTGGCGGCAATCGACTCCCGCATCTTGGCCTCGATCGCGGTCAGGTCTTCCGGCGTCAGCGGGCGCGGCAGGTCAAAGTCGTAGTAGAAGCCGTGTTCGATGGTTGGGCCGATGCCGTACTTGGCGCCGGGGAACAGCGATACCACCGCCTCGGCCATGATGTGGGCCGTGGAGTGGCGCATCATATCGAGGAAGTCGTGAGGGTTATCCTGAACGTCGATCAGCAGTTCTTCGGCCATCGGTGGCTCCTTTTTGTCGGCAGGGTTAGTCGGGGAAGCGATAGCTTGGTGTTTCGAGCCGGCGCATAGCCCCGGTCCAATCGATGGTGGGGTCGTCGCTCTCCCACTCAACGTTCGATGCGCCCGATGCACGCCAGTCGTTGAAGCGTTGCAGCGCTTCGCCATGGGGGCCTTGGTTCAAGAAGGCCCGCATGGTCGCGCGGTCGCGCCAGATGGTGTAGGTGTAGAACCAGCGCCTGGGAAAGTGGGCACTCACGGCTTCGGCCACGAGCCCTGGTGAGGAACGCGCCTGCGCACGCACCCGGTTGGAGAGCATCAGGAAGCTCGGCACGCTGCGCCATCGCCGAACTGGCAGAAACGTGGCGATATGCAGATAGCTGGTTGGGGCGGCTGCGGGTTCCACGGGACACCTCGCTGAAAAACAACATGCGCCTGCTCGTCCCTGGGACGAGAGGCGCACTCCCGTGGTTCCACCCACATGCTCCACCCGTGTACTGAGTGGACTTCGTTTCGGCCGGTAACGGTGTGCCTCCGGGGTCGCCTACGCCCTCGTGCGAGGGTTCGGGCCCAGCTCCCAGGTGGTCTTCGCTGTTCCACCGCCGAGACGCCTTACAGCCGGTGAGCGTCTCTCTCTGGTGCGGCGGGTGACAGCTACTCGCCCTGTTCGTCGCTTGAATAATGACTGAATGGTGGGCGACAGAGGGATCGAACCTCTGACCTCAGCGATGTCAACGCTGCGCTCTAACCAACTGAGCTAGTCGCCCCGGCTGCGTGATCGTATCAAGCCGCTCTCTCAGGCGTCAACCTGCCCGACGCGTTGACGCGTTGGCACCAAAAGGCAAACCTCCGGTCTTCGTTCGCCGAGTAAGTGCCCCCTACGGAAGCTTGCTGCCGCATACCGTCCGCTTGATTGAGGTCGGCGTGGCCTGATCCCAATCACCGATGAAGCTCCCGCAACCGAAGAACGGCTTCAAGTTGAAGGTGCCGCTGCCATCCGCACCGCTCCAACTCCCCGATACTTGGTTCCCGAGCGATGTGCCATTGACCGCTCCGGCCCCCTCGATCGTGCCGGTCAGGGTGGTGCCGGTATGGGTCAGCGCCAAGCGCCGCACGTACGTCTGGTCGGCAATGGCCTTGACTTCCCAGGTACCTGTCCAATTACAGGGCACCGGTGTTGGCGTCGGTGACGCAGCGCCGGGGTAGGGATGGGCGGCGGTGTGGTGCTGGTACGAGTACCGCTCACCGAGATGAACTCGAAGTGCAGACCACCGCCCGCCTTCGGCACGGTCAGCGTGCCGGAGTAGCTAGCGCAG
>Ga0194132_10009852_pt1 | contig 12969 bp, 14 predicted proteins | sample TA2KigOf80mmetaG_FD_148612 | JGI IMG/M metagenome (GOLD analysis project Ga0194132, IMG submission 148612) | Freshwater microbial communities from Lake Tanganyika, Tanzania - TA2015054 Kigoma Offshore 80m | ecosystem: Environmental > Aquatic > Freshwater > Lake | place: Tanzania: Lake... | reverse complement strand
AAGGAAGGGCGCCTCCCCCCCCCCCCCCCTTCTCCCGCTGGTCAGGAGAAAGGATTTTCTCGGTAGTGGTCGGTTCTTGCGAACACATCCTACCTTGATTAGCACGGGGTACTAAGGAGAGTATGTGGACAAGCCGATGCCGCCATTGAAGGATGGGGAGCAGTTGGTGTATTTCCAGTCGGGCGGCGAATGGAGTTTCCTCAAGACGCCGAAGAAATACCAGTCGAAGAAGGGCGTGTCGCCAGTACCTGTGGTGATATGGTTTCGAGGGCAGAGCAGCTACGTGAGAGACGGCGAGACGGACTGCCTAATTCGGCCTCCATACAAGGCAATACTTAATCGCCTGTTGGAGCAGGGGTACGCCGTGGCGGGGTCGGAGCTGACGGGGGTGCACTACGGGCGGGCGTCGGCGACGGCGGCTTCGGTAGCGCTGTATCGAGCGCTGGTGGCTGGAGCCAACGTCGACGCCGAACGGGTGGGGATGTGGACGCCGGCGGGCATGGGCGGGCTGACGATGTGGAACTCGATTATGGGCCCGCTGCACGGGAAGGTGCGGGCGGTGGTGTCGACGCAGGCGGTGGTCTCGTATGCGTCGGTGATACCGCGGCGGAAGGAGGCGATTCGCAGGGCCCACGGGTTCCCTGAGGACATACTCGATGACGTGCTTATAGCCAGCGTGTCGGGCTACGATGCGCTGTCGCAGATGGGGCTGAGGCTAGCGGTGGGAGGGAAGGCCTTTGCTAAGGGTTTGCCGAAGACGCTGATAATGCACGGGGAGACGGACGACAACATCCCGTGCGGGCCGAACGCCGTGGAGTTACACGAACTGCTGAAGAAGCACGGGGCGGAATCCACGCTGCATGTGTTCCAGGACACAGGCCACGTCCTGCACAAGATGGAGGAGCCGATAGCGTCAATGACGGGCGAGTTTTTCAGGGAGGCCTTTGGGAGGTAGGGGATGGTTGCAAGATGGCAATTTTGATACTGCGACTAAGTAATTAACTACATCAGAGCGATTTCGAAATAGAGGGGCCTGTCTCCTAAAGGGGGACCGCTGTATTTTCCATCTGACGTCCCGACGCATGCGAGCGTTCGAGTTTTCACCGACAACATGCCTTTGAGCGCGGTTGACAATGGATCTGTGGCATCGAGTCCTATGGTGAAAAAGGAATGGCCCTTACCGCTGATCTCACGGATGGCGCGGGTGATCAACGAACGCAGGACAAGGGGGTCATCTTCAGACGCACATAGGTGAACAGCAGTCAGGTGTTTGAGCACTCCACCTACCCCAGGCAGTCTGCCAGCCCCTAGGAGGGGAGCAATGACGTCGAACCCAACTCGGAACAGTTTGCTGGAGGTGGTGTAGTGCTGGACAACACTTCGTTTGTGCAGAGTCTGGTCCCAGACGCCCATGAAACCCGCCAATTCCCCATCGGATTGCCGGGCTAGCCAGTAAGAGGATATGGAGAGACCCGGAGCCTTCTCGATCCAACGGATTAGGGACTCTGTGCTAAATTCCGGTGTGAACTGACGCTGAGGAGCCAGCCGACACCATAAGCTGGCCATTTCTTCGACATCATTAGGTCCGGCAGGTGAGACTGCCAGGCCGGCTTTTGGCGTCTTGTAGTGCCTTCCAAGGGGAATCACGGAATAAGTTATGATCTCGGCGAACTGTTTCAGGAAAGTGAGATTGCCTAGGGGCTTATTGTTAGGGGCAATCACACAAAGAACGGGCGCATCATAACCCGCCATCTCGCGGCATCGCCGCATGGCGTATCGGACCAAGCTATCAGCCGCGCCGGTGCGTCGATGTGCTGGATGGACTCTAAGATCGGTGACATAGGCCGTGTTCCTTGGAATTCCATTTACGTAACATTTGCGCTCGGCGACAGCAACGCAACCAATGATGGCGCCAGAGGGTCCGTCCACGACACCAACGGACCAGGGTTCTCCCTGGAGACTGCTCAGACGAAAAAAGTCAGGTGAGCGGTCTACATGTTGGGAAACACGCCCATAGAACGAACATATATTGGCTAGTGCCAGGAGACTGCTGTTATCAGCCTGAGTGGCCTCTCGAGTCCGCGGTAACATTAGTTTGTGGCACCCCTGCGTACGGAAAGTTTCACAAAATGTCGTCGCTCAATTTATTCCTTGCTATTCCATCTTGTAAAGCACATAATCCCGCTGTCATCAGAGCGGTGGCGGAGTTTTTTAGATGATTTGCTCACGCTGCGGAGAAACCCAAGGGTATTCCGTAATACTCCCAGTTTGCGGATACTGTGGAGCTCATTTAAGGGGCCAAGCAGGATCTAATCATGAAGTGAATTCAGAGGCCCGATCAGGTTCGGCTTCATATGAGGAGTTTCCAAGATTCGAATTTTGGGAAATCGCATCACTTAACCTTGTACTCTTTGATGCTGGATACCTAGTGCTCAGGCGGGTTTGGCGGTGGATAATATCCCTCTTCTTTGGCTTCTTGGCCGCTATATTGGGATTTATTATCTTCTTCTGGCTTTATGACGATGTTTTTTGCGTCGAGACAGCTGCGAGTAAAAAAGGCGGGACTTACTGCGTGAGAAGGTTTGCAGGCGCTCAGGTGCTGGCTGTAATTATTGCGGTGGTGCCTTATGTGACGGTCCGATTAATCGCTCTCAAGGACGCCTGGAACATAGCATCGGATTATAACTGGGAGCGGAAGAGGAGGGCGAAAGCTAGAGAGGAAGGCCCATCACATGCAAAGGACCAAAATGCGCGCTCGTTCCCCTACGTGATCCTGTGATTTTCAGAGACTGGAGTGTTGGATGATATGCCCAACTTGTGGCAAGGAAACGGAGCATTCCGTAATATCCTCGCGTTGCACGTTCTGTGGTGCCCAGTTAGGAAACCCTCCACCGATTGGACAGAAAGACCAGCGGCTGGCTGTAGTATTGAATCTCATCCCACTTAGCACAGGCTATTTATACCTGGATCAAACGCTCTGGTGGATCACTTCGGTGTGCCTTGGCATTCTCGCCGCTATCTTGGGGATAATTATTTTCTTCTGGGTTTATTCTACTGGTGTTTTTTGCGTCGAGACAGCGAAATCTGAAAAAGGTGGAACTCACTGTGTCAGGTATAAATCTTACGCCGCGATTCTAACTACACTACTTGCTGCATTACCTTATTTAGCAGTTCGTTTATATGCGGCCTGTGACGCCTGGCAGATTGCCGAGAGGGAGAACACTGAACGAAAACGGCTTACCAATCCAGATAATAAGAGTGGACAGCCTCAATAAGGTGACGGTTCTTAGATCGAAACGCGGGGTTGAATGACAAAACTAAGGCTGACGGCACGCTTCACCGGGGTTTAAAAGGGCACTCCCAGTCTTCCCCCACTGGCCGTCCCGAGTACTGCTTCGCTTCAGAGTTCTGGCCCTCGTATTTCAGGTTGGGGTTGGTGGCGCCCTGGAGGGCCACGTCTTTGCCTCGAATGACCTCTTGGAACTTCTCATCTTTACCCGACGCTTCCAAACGCTTGAACTGATATTTGGCGTTGAATACCAACGTCGGCCAGGGAAATCGGCGCGCCAGACGAGAACTGCCAGGGTGCAGGCCGACGACGAAGAAGGCGCGTCCAGCAAAGCTAAAAGAGAAGTCGGGACTGTCAGGGTCAGAGCTGTAAGTGGGGTCCCAGGAGTGGTAACGGGCGTCTTCGTCGTGGAGATTTTGGAGTTGCTGCCAGAAAAGGCGCTCAAACTGCTCATCGGTGGTGGGTGTTGGGCCTTTGAAACTGGCGATAAAGGTGGTGAAGTCGCTGTCTAATTTCTGCTGCTCTTGTACGAAAGTAAAGAGGTCGTGGCACAGGCCGGCGGTGGCTGGAGGCGAGTTCATATGAGGGTACATTCCAAAACGATATGAGCCCTGATTGAAAGCCGCTTTGGCGCCAACACAGGGGAAGGCGGAATCTTGGACGAAGGAACGCAGTTTTCTGTGCACTCGCTGAGCCAAGGGCTGAGCAGGCTTGCCGCCTCTGTACGGCAGTACGAGTCGATTATTCACAAAAGCCGTGTAGCAGCTATGAGTGGCTGCGCTTTTGCTCAAGAAGGGGTTTCCCCTTCCAGTGTTCATAGGCGCTTTCATTCTGGCACTCCTTAATTCCATCATAGATGGGGAGGGGACCAGATAGGCCATCCATAGGGCCGAGATGATTCGCGCTATGCATTAGTCCATTTCAGTACAGATGGTCTAATGTAGGTACTTTTTATACTACGGAACCAAGGGTTCATAACCTGAATTCCGATTTTTAGAGGGTCGATGTACACTTATATCCCAAGCTGACATGGCTCTTGAAGGAGGTCTGTATTGGCAAAACTGAGGCTGGCGGCGAGTTTTGGGGGCGGTTTCGACCCGCCGGAGATGCCCAAGCTGGCGTCGAGGGCGGAGGAACTGGGATACGACTCGTTTTGGGTGTCGGAGGGGAGCGGCGGCGACCAGTTCAGTCTGCTAACGGCCTGCGCCCTGGCGACCAAGCGAGTGCGGCTAGGCACCGACATCAGCAGCGTCTTCATCCGCAGCGCGCCGACCATCGCTATGGCAGCGGCTTGCGTGGACACATACTCAAAGGGGCGGTTTGTGCTGGGTCTGGGCTCCAGCCACAAGGTGCAGGTGGAGGGGGAGCACGGGCTGCCCTACTCGAAGCCGTTAACACGTATCAAGGAGACGATGGAGATAGCGCGGGCGCTGTGGCGGGACGGAACGGCCAGCTACAAGGGCGAGGTATTCAACATCGACCACTTCGGCTTTGCCTTCAAGCCCTATCGAAAAGAGATACCGATATATCTGGGCGCGGTGTTCGACAAGCTGATGGCGCTGTCGGGGCAGATGGCCCAGGGGGTTATTCTGACCAAGAACACGCCGGAGCGAGTGCGGGAGATACGGAAGATTATCGCCGAGTCGGCCAAGACGGCGGGGCGGAAGGGGTCGGAGGTGGAGATAACCAGCCTACTGACGTGTTATGTGACCAAGGACCGGAAGGGGGCTGAGGCGGAGGTGCGGCAGACCATCGCTTACACCTGCGGGTTCTACCCCCGGTACAACCGGCTTATCGCCGAGAGCGGGTTCGAGGAGGAGACGGCGGTGGTGGCGGAGGCGTGGCGCCGAGGGGACAGGGAGCGGGCGGCCAAGCTGGTGACGAAGGAGATGGTGGAGTCGTTTGCGATTATCGGCGATGCTGGGGAGTGCCGGGAGCGCATCGCGGAGCATATGGATGCCGGGGTGGACCTGCCGATACTGACGTTTCGAGCGTGGTCGGCGGAGTCGAAGCGGCGGATAGGGAAGACTATGGAGGCGCTAGCGGGGAGGTAACAGGGAATAATAAAGGCCCTCCGATTCATCGGAGGGCCTTAAGGTATCAAGACTGTGTACGTTTAGGCTTTTTGGGCAGTCTCGGGGTGCCAGGAGGCGGCTTCCAGGCCTTTGATCATCTCGTTGGCGGTCTCCTGGACCGACATGCCCTCGCCCTCAGCCGCCTGCTCTATATCCTGCGTGGTAATGTTGTGAGACTTGCCGTGATCGTCATCGTACTTGCCGCATCCACAGTTCAGGCACATAGCGTTGCCTCCTTACCGTTTTTCACTTCGACAACCCCACCGCCCTGGAGGGAGAGGCCATCATATAGACATGATGCCCTGCTTTTGCTAATGTCGGCGACGGGGAAAAGGACACGAGGACATGTCCTTTTATGCTAATCAGGGGTGCCAAGATGGACATGACGACAGATATAAACCAGATGCCGGTGCTGACGCGGCGCCGCATTGAGGCGATGGTCTTGGAGCCGATGATTCGCGCTTTTGCCGAGGAGATGGGGAAGGAGAAGGCATACGCCATCGCGAGGCGGGTAATAACAAAGATAGCGCAGGAGCAAGGGCGGGAGCTGGCGCAACGGGCCGGAGGCAAGGGGTTGCGGGAGTTTGTGGGGAATCGAGGGCCGTGGACGGCGTCCGGGGCGCTGGAGACGGAGATGGTCGAGGCGTCGGAGAGCAAGCTGTCGTACAACATCACTCGATGCAAGTACGCTGAGATGTACAAGGAGATGGGGATAGAGGAGCTGGGAGCTATATTTTCGTGCGGGCGGGACTGGGCGATGTCGCAAGGGTTCAATCCGAAGATAAAGCTAACGCGGACGCAGACGATTATGGAGGGGGCCAGCCACTGCGATTTTAGATATACTCTGGCGAAGGAAGAAAAGCGCGGTGGTTAGAGACGAGCCCCCGCCCTGCCACCCCGACCCCCCTCTCTAGCTCTCCCCCTCAAGGGGGGAGAGGACAAATGGGGCCAGCGAGGGATGCAAATTACCCCTGATGAAATGACAGGAGATAAAAGATGATAAAGCGGAAGGTTAAGAATTTAGAGTTGCCGGTGATTGGGATGGGGTCGGCGGGGACGTATGACGTCGAAAAGCCGGAGGAGATTGAGGTGCGGAAAAAGATACTCGATAACTGCGTCACCTACGGCACCAACTTTGTCGACACGTCGCCCATGTACAAGCGGGCGGAGCAGGTCATCGGCATCACCATAGAGGGGAAGCGGGACAAGTTCCTGCTGGCGACGAAGGTGTGGTGCTCGGGCCGCGAGACGGGCATCAAGCAGATGAACCGCTCCTTCGAGCTGATGAAGACGGACCATATTGAGGTTATGCAGATACACAACCTCATCGACTGGCGGACGCACCTGCCGGTGCTGGAGGAGATGAAGGCCGAGGGCAAAATTGACCTCATCGGTCTAAGCCACTATTCGCCGACGGCGCTGGCGGAGATGGCGGAGATTATGCGGACGGGCCGGATAGACACAATACAGATTTCTTACAATGTGATGGAGCGGGAGGTGGAAAAGGAGATACTGCCGCTGGCGGAGTCCAAGGGCATTGGGGTTATCGTGATGCGGCCGGTGGGGCATGGCATACTCATCGATAGGCTGGAGCGGCAGCCGGACCTGACGCCGCTGCGGGAATATGGCATCGAGACATGGGGACAAGCGTTGATGGCGTGGCTTATATCGGACACTCGGGTGAGCACTCTGATACCGGCGACGACAAAGCCGGAGCGCGTGAAGGAGAACTCGAAGGCGGGGGAGCGGGTGCTGCCCAAGGAGGCGCGGGAGTATGTGCTTCGAGAGGCGCAGCGGTGCCTGAAGCCGGGGAAGTACACGATGGGGTAGGTGAGGGGACCTCAGGCGGGCTTAGGCGGCTCAGAGACGTTGAAGGACAGCGCCGCCTTCTCCTCTCCCTGGACCAGCAGATGGACGGCGTAGGCGCCGTATTTGGAGAACTGTACGTTGCCTAGCTGGGCGACGACATTCACGCCCCCTGTCAGCCGCGGAGGCTTAACCTGGAAGCCGATTTTTTGCTTAACAGGCGGGATGACATCCACGCCGTCGGCGTCTATCAGACGAAGAGATAGTTCCTTGCTGCCCCCCTCCGCGATGGAGCCCTGCATATGGGCCACAAAACACATCATCGCGTGCTTGTAGGGAACAGCGGGGGTGAAAATGGTATCAAACCCGATGCCTATGGCATGGAGCTTCCGGTCTTGTGAAGCATAATCGCACAGGAAGGCGAATTTACATTCCATAACTGCACCTTGGGATCATTTTAGAGGCGGTTGGGAAGGGCTGTCGCGAATAGGTTATATGCTCTCGGTCCCTTCTCTGGACTCAAAGTTTAGCACGCATTGGGGCGACTGCGACTGTGGAGATAAGTCCCGAGGCCAATCCAACTCAGGCGGACGGGCCTCGGGTTACATGCTTAATGAAACGCGCTAAGTGAAGGGGACTTCTATGGCGATGGTGTGGATGGCGTTGTTGGCGTAGCCGCGGAAATTCCAGGGAACGGTGCGAGGCTGGACGTTGCCGGCGGAGTCGGTGGCGCGGGCCATGAAGACGTAGTGACCCGGGTCGGTGGCCTGCCATGGGAGTTCCCAGGGCTGCCAGGCGCCGGAGTTGGCGGCGCGCTCAAGTTTGGCCTTTCGCCAGCTTTTGCCGCCGTTGACGCTCACGTCCAACTTGGCAACCTCGCCCGCGCCGGACCAGGCGAAGCCCCGGACGGTGTAGGGGCCGGGCTGGATAACCTCACCGTGTCGAGGGTGGGTGATAAGGGACTTCACTTTTAACGCCGAGACGGGCTGGCGCTCGGCCACGTTCTCCGTGCCCTCGTTTATATAGACATAGCGTCGCTTCTGGAAGAAGCCGTGGTATGGCTCATCGGTGGGGTGGATGTTAGTGAGCCACTTGACGGAGGCCATGCCAAACCAGCCGGGGACTACGAGCCGCAGGGGGAAGCCGTGGCCGGGGGTTAAGGGCTGGCCGTTCATCTCGTAGGCCAGGATGATGTTGGGGTCGAGGGCTATTTCGAGGGGGAGGCTGCGGCCATAGTCGATGTCCAGCTTGCGGCCGTGTTCCTCCTCCTCGCCGTGGTCGGCGCCGTGGAAGACCACCTCCTTGATGCCATCTTTAAGGCCCGCGTTGTTCAAGACGGAGGCCAGGGACACGCCGCGCCACTGAGCGGTGCTGATGGCCCCGTGCTTGAAAGCTAGACCCTCTGCGGGAGGGGTGATGAAGGAGCGGCTATTGCCGGCGCACTCCAGAGTTACGACCAGGTCGGTGGAGGGCATGGCGGTGAGGTCGTCCAGGGACAAGGAGAGAGGTTTGCGGACGAGGCCGTCGATGGTGAGACGGTAGTCGCGGGGGTCGATATCAGGGACTTCGTGGAAATGATTGCGGATATAAAAGCGTTCGGTGGGCGTTATGAGGGAGTCCAGGGTGCCGAGGCGCGCCTCTCTACAGAAAGGGTCTTCAGAGACAGGCACCAGGCCGGCGCCCTCAACGAGGTTTTGGGCTCTGGCGGTCATAATTGCGCTCCTAAATTATGAATCGAAGCGGGGGAAGGGGGACTAGGCCACCATTTCGGTGGTGCTGCCGACGGCGGTAAGGGTGATATGGGAGAAGTCCGAGTCCTTGGAGGCGCCGTGCCAGTGCTTCTCGCCGGCGATAACGTGGATGACCGTGCCCTCCGTAACGCTGCGCTCCTCTTTTTCAGTGGCGACAATGCCCTTGCCTCGCGTCACCAGCAGGATCTGGTCGCTGGAGTGAATGTGCCACTTGTTGCGGGCGCCTTTGTCGAAGTTCACGACGGAGAAGTTAAAGAACTTGCTGGACTTCTCGTCCACCAGCGGCTGTCGAGAGATCTTGCCGCCGAAGAAGATGGGCTGGTTGGTCATGTCTGTCTTGGGGACGTCAGCGATCTTGATGACTTTCATGGATGCTCCTTGAGGTTGGTTTGGATGGGTTCAGGGTCAAGGGAGGCTACGGGGGCCATTTTAGCAGTAGGGGACGCGGATAGCCAACGGTGGAAAAGATTGCGAAAAAATTCACGCTACATTACAATTCCCTGGCTTGGTGCTAGAGTAGAAGGGATGCGTGGCAGGGACTATAACAGTGGAGGTAGAGGTCGCTTGCAGGTCTACTGCGCCGGACTGAACCACAAGACGGCCCCGCTGTCCGTCAGGGAGAGCCTCTCTTTCTCCAAAAACGACTTGCAGGACGCGATATTGGCCCTCCGAGGCTATATTAACGAAGGCGTCATCCTATCCACATGCAACCGCATGGAGATATACGCCGTCGCCAAGGATGAAGAAGCCGTTCGCAAAGGCATAGAAGACTTCTTTGCCAGCTTCCAAACTCCCGCGCCGGATACCCTGGCCTCGCACTTATATCGATACCAGGGTGAGGGGGCGGCGCGGCACCTGTTTCGGGTAGCCTCGGGCCTGGACTCGATGATCCTGGGCGAGCACCAGATACTTGGCCAGGTTAGGGAGGCCCTGACGGCCAGCGCCGCGGTATCCACACCCAGCGTGCCGCTATCTCGGCTGTTCCACTACGCCCTGAGGGCGGGACGCCGCGTGCGGGACGAGACGGATATCAGCAAGAACGCGCTGTCGGTGAGCTACGCTGGGGTGCGACTGGCGCAACGGGTGCTGGACGACTTGCGGGACAGGTCGGCGCTGCTGGTGGGCGCGGGCGAGGCGGGGACGCTGGTGGCGAGAGCGCTGCGAGCTTCGGGCGTGGGACGGCTGGTTATCGCCAACCGCACCTTTAGCCGGGCGGAAGAACTGGCGCTGGAGCTGCATGGCGAGGCGATGCCTTTCGAGGACGTGGTGGGAGCGTTGGAGGCCTCCGATATTTTGATATCAGCTACGGAAGCGCCGGATGCTATTTTCACTCGTGAGGATGTGGCAAAGGTGATGGTCGGGCGGCAAGACCGGCCGCTGTTCGCCTTTGACCTGGCGGTGCCTCGGGACATCGACCCTCGGGCTGGTGAAATCCACGGCGTGCATCTGTTCAACATCGACGATTTGGAGGCGGTGGCCGAGGAGAACCGCCGCGAGCGGCTGAAGTCGGCGGGAGTGGCGGAGGCTATCGTCGAGGAGGAATTGCAGCGGTTCACCAAGTGGTGGCGCTCGCTGGAGGCCAAGCCGTTGATCCAGGGGCTGCGGCGGGAAGCGGAGTCGATTCGGAAGGCGGAATTGGAGAAGGCGCTTCGGAAGCTGCCGGACCTGTCGCCGGAGCAGCAGAGGGCGTTGGAGCAGTTCAGCCGTTCGCTGGCGAATAAGCTGCTGCACAAGCCTATGGAGTCGCTAAAGTCGCCCAAGGCGCCATCGCACCTGCAGGCCATCAAAGAGTTGTATGGGGTGGCCGACGGCGAGGACCCCGACCAGCCTGACCAGTCCGACCAGGACTAACATGGGCCGCCAGCGCTCCGAAGACTTGTACGCCCGGGCGCGAAGGCTTATACCCGGCGGCGTCAACAGCCCGGCGCGCTCGTGGCGGGCCGTGGGCGGGACGCCTCTATTTATTCAGCGAGGCCTGGGTCCCCATATCTGGGACGCCGACGGCAATCAGTACATCGACTACGTCGGCTCCTGGGGGCCGCTTATTCTTGGACATGCTCACCCCACTGTCCTGGCTCGAGTAAAAGATGCGCTGGACAGGGGCACGGGGTTCGGGGCGCCGACGGAAATAGAAACGCAGCTGGCGCAGCGGGTGGTGCAGGCGTTCCCGTCTATGGAGCTGGTGCGGTTTGTCAGCTCGGGGACCGAGGCGGCCATGAGCGCGCTGAGGCTGGCCAGGGCGTACACCAAACGCGACAAGATTATCAAGTTCGACGGGGGGTACCACGGCCACGCCGACGCGCTGCTGGTGAAGGCGGGGAGCGGCGCGGCGTCCCACAGCACGCCGGACAGCGCCGGCGTCACGGCATCCTTTGCGCGGGACACCCTGATATCTGAATACAACGACCTCGATTCCGTCGAGGCGCATTTCAAGGCCAACTCTGGGAAGATAGCGTGCGTCATCGTCGAGCCGGTGGCGGGGAACATGGGGGTGGTGGCGCCGCAGAAGGGATTCCTGGAGGGGCTGCGGGCGATGACGTCGAGACACGACGCACTGCTGGTATTTGACGAGGTTATTACTGGCTTTCGGGTCGCCTATGGCGGGGCGCAGCAGCTTTACGGCGTGAAGCCGCACATAACGTGCCTGGGCAAGATTATTGGAGGGGGTTTACCGGTGGGAGCCTACGGAGGGCGGCGAGACATTATGGAACAGGTGTCGCCGCTGGGGCCTATGTACCAGGCGGGGACGCTGTCGGGGAATCCGGTGGCGATGTCCGCGGGGGTGGCGACGCTGGACTTGCTGAAGAAGCCCGGGGTATATGAGGAGTTGGAGTCGAAGGGGCGGGCGTTGGCGGGGTCGCTGGAGGGGGCCTTTGGGGAGGCCGGGATGGCGGTGCGGGTGAACCGGGTCGGGTCTATGCTGACGTGCTTTTTCACCGGCCAGCCTGCCGTGACGGGGTGGAAAAGCGTAGCGAAGTGTAGCCGAGAGCAGTACGCGCGATTTTTTCATAAGCTGCTGGAGCTGGGGGTATATTTCGCGCCGTCGCCCTTCGAGGCGGGGTTCGTGTCGTTGGCGCACTCGGCGCGGGAACTGGAGCGGACGGAGGAGGCGATAAGGGAGGCGGCGCAGGTGGTGAGGGGGTAAGGGCGGCGGCCGGGCGGGGACACTGGCGGGCCGTGGTCTGGTGTAAGATAGGGCCGTCTTGATCTTTTAGAGACAGGACGGTGACCCAGTGCCTGACTACATGTATGTTACGCTGATGGGTGATGATAAAGTCCTCACCTTTACCATTGATTCCAAGACCGGGGCGCTGACTGCCAGGGGGGAGACGAAGGTGCCGGGAGGGCCGGCCCCAACGGCCATCAGCCCGTCGAGGCGGAACCTTTACATCGGGCGGCGCGGCTCCAAGCAGATATCCAGCTTCAACATCGACCAGAAGACGGGAAAGCTGACGCTGTCCGGTACGGTGGAACTGGAGACGGACCCGTGTTTTATATCGACGGACAGAAAGGGGCTGTTTGTTCTGTCGGCGTATTATGAAGGAGCGGGCCTGACGATCCATCCCATCAGCGATGATGGGTCGGTGGAGGGGCCGCCGGTGGTGAGGCTGAAGACGGCGCGGGGCGCTCACTGCTTCCAGACAGATCCCACAAATCGATTCGCTTTTTTGCCGCACATCGCGGGGAACGGGCCGAACATGATCCTGCAGTTCAAATTTGACGAAGCTACGGGGCGCATTACACCTAACTCGCCGGACAGGGTGGAGCCAAAGGAACCGGTGGGGCCCCGGCACTACTGCTTCCACCCCCGGTTGAACGTGGTGTATTTCTCCAACGAGCAGGGGTGCAGCGTGACCGCCTACAACATGGATTCGAAGTCAGGTACTTTGAGTCCATTCCAGACAGTCTCCACCCTGCCTGTCGATTTCAAGGGCCAAAACACCTGTGCGCAGATTCGTATGACGCCTAACGGCAAGTTCCTTTACGCGCCCAACCGAGGGCACGACAGCATCGCGGGGTTTTCCGTGGATGCGGCGTCGGGGAGGCA
>Ga0194132_10009851_pt1 | contig 12969 bp, 6 predicted proteins | sample TA2KigOf80mmetaG_FD_148612 | JGI IMG/M metagenome (GOLD analysis project Ga0194132, IMG submission 148612) | Freshwater microbial communities from Lake Tanganyika, Tanzania - TA2015054 Kigoma Offshore 80m | ecosystem: Environmental > Aquatic > Freshwater > Lake | place: Tanzania: Lake Tanganyika... | reverse complement strand
AAGTGCCGGTATCGGTGGTCACAGATGTGCATCAGACGCCCGCAGAAGGGGCAATCCCGATCGAGAACGTCGAGTTCCAGGAGGGCGAAATCGGTATCCTTGGGCCAGTGGTAAGGCATCCTGCCGACCTCCACGTTTGAGCCGCCTCCAGCGAAAAGATGATCACGCAAGAGTTTACACACAGAATACGCTACCTTCTAGCCCTCTCGCGGATCGTTGCTTTTTTTGATTATTGTCTACGGCGGCGTGATCATCTTGGTCTGTTACGCAATATATATTACATACTCGATTGTATCATTTTTTCATGGGGTCATCCGCGAACTGATCGCGACAATCAGGTATAATATCAGAAGGCGAAGAGAACGTCTACAGGCAAGGTTGCGTTCACCGCCTGCTACTGGCAAACTGAAGATCGACAGGCGACCGAAAAAACTCATTCCTTGCCCCGAATGTCAGGCACTGCTAAAGCCAAATCGCCTAGCCGCTCACCGCAGGCGGGAACACTCGACAATTGTTCGATGCGGCATTTGCAGGGTGTTCCTTACACCGAACCGCGCTGCTCATCACAATCTTTGTGTACACGGAATTAGTTGTTCGGCCCCATTGAGCAAGCGCAGAGTTCAATGCCGACTGTGTCGTCGTCCCCGCTTACCTTGTCCGATGTCGCGAACCGACTTTGAATGCCACACTCTTGGTCGAGAGTCCCATTGTCGTCGGATGCCGTACATCGGTTGGCACCCGTTCGTAGCAGCTCATTTCTGGCCACGCAGCGATGGGTTCCTGATTATCGATGGTGCCAATCTGGTTCGCCATGAGGGTCTTGATCATCCACGTCTCGAGATCCTCATCGCCGTTGCTCTCGAATTCCTTCGTTGCAATCAACCGTTTCTCTGCGTTTTCGATGCGTCTGTGTTACCCGGGATTCGCCAGAAACAGGGTGAATGGTATGCCGATCTGTACGAGAGCTACCTCACCTATCTACCTTGTTGGTTTTCAGAAGTTGAAAGTGGAGAATCTGCTGACCTCGCTATTCTGGAGTTGGCATCGGCCTTCAACTGCCCCATCATGACGAACGACCGTTTCCGTCAGCACGAGAAGGATTTTCCTTGGCTGTCTACAGATCGAGTTGAACGACTCGTCCCATTCTCATCCGTCGGGGCACACAAGATTGAATTCAAGCTCGGCATGTGCAAGTATGTGGCTTCTGTACCTGAACGCCACGGCAACCAAGTCGCCAGTTTATTCAGTCAGTTCACTGACCTTGCCTCGAGTAAAGCACCAGAGTGGTGGGAGGGCGAATACGAGCCACACCCGGTGGCACCGGTATAGCCCCCTTGCCCGCGAAGTAAATACACCGCACAACTACAACGAAGACGGCCGGGATAACCCCGGCCGCTCGCTTTGCACACAAAGGCCTTACTTGATGAACAGCATCTCGCGGTAGGTGGAGAGCGGCCACAGGTCGTCGGCCACGAGCGTTTCGAGGGCGTCGCCCAGCGTGCGCAGTTCGACCATCTTCGGGATCACGGTGTCGCGCACGGCCTTCGCATCGGTGTACGGGTCGCCGCTGTGCTTGTGGTGAACGGCGTGGTCGAGGGCCGCGGTCGCCGCTTGGAACTTGCCGAGCGTCGCGCTCAGTTCCTTGAGGTGCTCGAACTGGGCCCCGGCGTCGAGGCCGGCGCTCTTGGTGGCGTTCACCGCGCCCGCCACCTCGCCCTGATACCGGAGCGCGGCCGGCAGGATCATCGTCTTCGCCATGTGGACCATCATGCTCGCCTCGATGGTCACTTCCTTGACGTACTTCTCGCTGAAGATGTTGTAGCGCGCGGTCAGCTCGCGCTCGCTGTACACCTTGTACTTCCCGAACAGTTCGACCGAGTCCTTGCGGATGATGACCGGGATCGAGTCCACGGTGTTCTTCAGGTTCGGCAGCCCGCGGCGCTCGGCCTCCTTGTGCCACTCGTCCGAATACCCGTCGCCGTTGAAGACGACCTTCTTCGACTCCTTCAGGATGCCGGGGAGCAGGTCTTGGATGGCCGCGTTCAGCGGGGTGCCGGTGGCGGTGGCCCGCTCGAGCGCGCCGGCGATGAAGTCGAGCGACTCGGCGACGATGGTGTTCAGCACCGTGTTCGGGCCGCCGATGCTGAAACTGCTCCCGACCGCGCGGAACTCGAACTTGTTCCCGGTGAACGCGAACGGCGAGGTGCGGTTGCGGTCGCCGGCGTCGCGCGGGAGTTTGGGCAGCACGCTCGCGCCCACCTCCATGAACCCGCCGGGCAGGGTCTTTTCCGGCTTGCCCTTCTCCAGTTGCTCCATGATGTCTTGGAGCTGGCTCCCGAGGAAGATGCTGATGATCGCGGGCGGGGCCTCGTTCGCGCCGAGCCGGTGGTCGTTGCCCGCGCTGGCGACGCTCACCCGGAGCAACTCCGGGTACTTGGCGACCGCGCGGATCACGGCCACGCAGAACACGAGGAACTGGGCGTTGTCGTGCGGCGTCTGGCCCGGTTCGAGCAGGTTCTCGCCCGCGTCGGTCGCCATGCTCCAGTTGTTGTGCTTGCCGCTCCCGTTGATCCCGGCGAACGGCTTCTCGTGCAGCAGGCACACCAGCCCGTACTTGTCGGCCGTGCGCCGGATCACGTCCATCGTGAGCTGGTTGTGGTCGGTCGCGAGGTTACTGTCCTCGAAGATGGGCGCGATCTCGTACTGGCTCGGCGCGACCTCGTTGTGCCGGGTCTTCACCGGGATGCCGAGCTTGAACATCTCCGCTTCGCAGTCGGCCATGCACGCCAGCACGCGCTCCGGGATCGTGCCGAAGTACTGGTCCTCCAGTTCTTGACCCTTGGGCGGCTTGGCCCCGAACAGCGTGCGCCCGCACGCCAGCAGGTCCGGGCGCGAGTACAGGAAGTTCTTGTCGATCAGGAAGTATTCCTGCTCCGGGCCGACCGTCGTGAACACCTTCACCACGTCCGTCTTGCCGAACAGCTTCAGGATCCGGAGCGCCTGCGCCGAGAGCGCCTCCATGCTGCGCAGCAGCGGGGTCTTCTTGTCGAGCGCCTCGCCGGTCCACGACACGAACACGGTGGGGATCACCAGCGTCGCCCCGTTGGGCGACTCGCGGATGTAGGCGGGCGAGGTCGGGTCCCAGCCGGTGTACCCGCGGGCCTCGAACGTGGCCCGGATGCCGCCGCTGGGGAAGCTGCTGGCGTCGGGCTCGCCCTTAATCAGTTCCTTGCCGCTGAACTCGGCCACCGCGGTGCCGGTGCCGGTCGGCGAAAGGAAGCTGTCGTGCTTCTCGGCCGTGAGGCCGGTCATGGGCTGGAACAGGTGGGTGTAGTGGGTGGCCCCGTGCTCGATGGCCCAGTCCTTCATCGCACTCGCGACCGCGTCCGCGACCGCCGGGTCGGTGAGCTGCGCGCCCTGTTTGATGGTCTTCTGCAGCGCCTTGAACACCGGCTTCGGCAGCCGGGCCTTCTGCACTTCCTCGCTGAACACCAGCGTGCCGAACAGCTCCTTGAGGTGCGAGGTACGGAAGTCGATCTGGTTCAGGTCGTACTCGGTGTTCGCAATCGCGTCGATCGCCTTCTGCCGTGCGTTGGACATTGGGAAAGGCTCCTGCTAGGTGGCGCGTGCGAGCGCGCGGCGCTAGGGGTAGTGGGTGGGTTGGGCTGGTCGAGGAGAGGATATTGTGGTTATAAGAGGCGCGCCGCACAGGGCAAGCACAAGCGTTTAGCGAAGGTCCCGAAGGGACCGCCCGCGCGTGGCACCTGTGGTGACACCGCTAAACGGCGCACGAGGGTTCCGATGCGAAAGATCGCTGTAATCAACCAAAAGGGCGGGGTCGGCAAAACCACGACAACCGTTAATCTCGCCGCGGCACTCGCCCTCGCGGGGCGGCGCGTGTGCGTACTCGACCTCGACCCGCAGGCCCACGCCAGCACGCACCTCGGCGTCGAACTCGACGGCACGGCGCCCTCGATGTACGACGTGCTCGTTTCCGGGAAGCCACTGGCCGACGTGCGCCGCGCCGCGGGCGAGAACCTGAGCCTCGTGCCCGCGGACATCAACCTCGCCGCGGCCGAAGTCGAACTGGCCGGCATCGTCGGGCGCGAGGTGATCTTGCGCGAGGCGTTGGCGAGCGAAGAGGCCGCTGGTGCTAAGCCGCAAGCGGCTTCGGACTTTCTCCTGATGGACTGCGGCCCGTCGCTCGGCGTATTGACCCTGAACGCGCTGGCCGCCGCCGACGAGGTGTTCATCCCGCTGCAACCGCATTTCCTCGCGCTTCACGGCCTCAGCAAGTTGCTCGAAACGACCGCGCTCGTGGCCCGGCGGATCAACCCGAAACTCGTCGTGTCGGGCGTCGTCGTGTGCCTCTACGACGCGGCCACGAAGCTCGCACAAGAAGTGGTGAGCGACCTCACAACGTTCCTCGACAAGAGCCGCGGCGCGAACGTGCCGTGGGCGCGGGCGCAGGTGTTCGGCACGCGCATCCGGCGGAACATCAAGCTCGCGGAGTGCCCGAGCTTCGGTAAGAGCGTGTTCGCGTACGCGCCCAAGAGCAGCGGCGCGGCCGACTACGCGGCGCTCGCGCTCGAGGTCATGGGCGAGACCGCGCCGCAGGTGATCGGGCCGCTGAAGGTGCCGGCCGCCGCGCCGGTCGAACCGCCGGCGCGCCAGACCGTGCTGGAACCGGGCTACGCCGGCACCTCGGCGTCGTAGTCGAGTTTCGCGAGCAGTTCGTTCAGTTTCTCGCGCGCCGCGTCGCGGTCGGCCCGGAGTTTCTCCTCTTCCTCGCCGATCTTGATGAGCCGGTCTTCCTGCTTGCCCAGCGTCGCAACGAACCGCTCGCGCAGTTCTTTCTCGCTGGCACGGTCGCCGAGCGCGCCGAGGTTGTCGCGAATCCGCTTCTGCTCCGCGTGAATCTTGGTCCGCTCGTCGTTCAGGTGGTTCAGCTTCTCTTCGATCTTCGCCACCTGTTGCCGCTGCGCGAGCACGTCGCGCAGCGCCTTCTCGGTGGTCTTATCCAGATACTTCGCGCTGACCCACGCCGCGAGTTGCTTGTCGCTGATGTCGGCCAGCCCCCACGATTGGTGCAGCGTTTGGTGCTGGTGAACGACGAACTTGCTCGCGACGTTCGGGGCCAGTTGGAACCGGAACCGCCAGTAGTTGTCGGTGATCTCGTGCGGCTTGATCGTCTCGACCAACTTCCAGCGCGAGTCGTCGCGCGGGTGATCGAGGTACACCACCTGTTCCTTCGCGCTCTTGCTGCTGAACGTGTACGTCGTCTTCTGCACCTGCGCGTAGTGCGTCTTGAGCGTGCCGTTGCGGATGGTGACGCGGGTGACGCGGTCGCTGTGCGAGTCGATGTTGTCGAGGACGCGCACCGCGAGTTCCACCGCGTAGCCGACGAGCCGCTTTTCGGTCGGCTTCATCGTGTCGAGCATCGCCTCGCCGACGTAGCTCCCCGCTTCGAGCACCGTGACCGGGCCGCCTTCGAGCGTCAGGCCGGTGGTGTTCTCGAACTCGACACAGCGGATCGGGTTCTCCGGCCGCGCCGCCTTCTGGTACAGAAGTACGCTCCTTCCCGCGAACGGCTTCAACAGGATCGGCACGAGCGCCGACTGATTGCGCCGCACGGTCACGGGCTTCTCGATGCCGTACTCGAACAGGTCGCCGACCTGCCGCTCGCGGGTCTGTGTATTGACGGACGACACAGCGGATTGGCGCTCGCGCATCGGTGACGCATCTCTTACCATGCCCCGCATCTTCGAGGCCGGCGCGCCGGCGGGAGCATAGGCCATCGCACTCATCACGTCCGGCATGTCGGCCATCTCCATCATCATGTCGACGCCCACTTCGGCCATCGGCGGAAGCACGCCGGTCGTTTCCTTCACCTCGACCACTGGGCGCCGGATGTAGCGCGGGGTGTAGAGGTCGTGGACGAACGACACCGGCAACCCCGCGACCAGCGTCAGGTCTACGTCCTGCCAGTCCTCGTCGGAGGTGTTATCGACGACCGCCCAGCCTTGAATGAGGGGTTGCGCTTCAGGCCCACCTGTTGCAACAGGTGGGCGTGCGGGGTCGTCCTCCAGCAAAATGCGGTACGTCGCCTTCCACACCGGCGCTTCGAGGACGTAGCTGACGCGCACGGTGCGCGCGCCCTCGCCCTGCGCGAACAGCGTGAACGTGCGCGCGTCCTTCTTCTTCGAGGCGAGCTGCGTGCGCAGGTAGAAGTCGAGGTCGCGCTTGATGCCGTCGTCGAGGAGGGTGAGTTCGAGGTCGAACAGGTCGAACGTGCGGACGTCGCCGGCGTCGGTGAGGAGCGAGAGCCGGTGCGTCTCTTCGAGGCCGTGTTCGGTGCGCGTGTCGGCCTTGTCGATGCCGAGGATCGCGCCCTGCACGGCCGCGCCGCCGGTCGGCTTCACCGACACGCGCGCCCCCTTGATCTGCGGCAACAGTCCTTTCAGGCTCCCGCTATCGGGGATGCTCAGCGCGATCTCCGCGAGCAGTTGCTCGATGGGCGTGGTCGAGTCGTAGCTGACGGCCGACACGGTGCCGCCGTTCAGGTCGAGGACCGTGAGCGACTTCAGCACGTCGCTGACCTCGCGCTGCTTGAACGACAGCGCGAGCGACTGGTCGCCGGTGATTTGCGTCTCGCGCTCGAAGTACCCGACGCCGTGCTTGTACAGCACGACGCGACGAATCGGCAGATCGGACATGGAGAGGCTCCTTGTGGATTGTATCGCGGCGAATCCAGCGCGCGAGCGGCGCGGCGTAAGCCCGCCGGTGGCTACACAGCGCAGAAATGCAAAGCGTATCTGTGTGGTGTCGCTACCGGCGGGCTTACGCCGCGCCGCTCGCTATTACTCCTTCCCCAACACCAGATCGACGACCCAGCACCCGCGGACGTGTGGCCCGTCGCCGCGGCAGTGGTTGAGGATGTCGTCGTTGTCGCATCCGGCGTCTTGCAGCGCGTCCGCCAGAATCGGCATCGCGCCGAACTCGCGCGCCTCGTACATCGTCCGCGCGAGCGCAATCGCCGTGTCCGTGCGCCACTCCGGGGCGAACGCCACCGGGCGGAACGGGTTGCCAACAACCTCGCGGAGTCGAGCCGCTTGTTGCAGCCTTTCAAGTTTGCGTTTTGTCTCGTAGGTTTCGTAGCTGTTCGCCGTAACACAAACATCACTGACGGCCTGAAACACCTCAGTAATGTTTCTGGAGCAGGCTGAAACCACCATTCTCCGAGCAAAATTGCTCTGAACCGCTCGGGACCAAGGACTTGCGCGGACGTGCCTGAGAGTATGCTCAGCAGCTTCCCGAACTTGTGACCTCGCTTTACGGAGCTGATCGTCGCTCGCCAACCCGTCTGCGAATCGCTCGCTCACTTCGATTGCATTTCGATAATGCTGAGACTGCAACAAGCTACACGCGCTCTGGCAACATGTCGTCGCGAACAACCGCAACTTCCGCTCGCTTGCCTTTCCGAGTACGAACGCCAGCATCGGCGTTGGGTCTTCGCACGTCAGCCACTGCTCCTCCGTCATCGCTCGCCCTCCCTCACCCGCGGTTCATACAATAACCCCGACGCGCCACATCCTCTCCGCGTTCGCGCAATCGCAATCTCCCGCCTTCCCGCTACCGGGGACGAACCCGCTATGTCCGCACGCACCCCACGCGAAGTTCTGGCCTACATCCGCGAGCGCGAGGTCAAGGCCATCGACTTCCGCTTCATGGACTTCCCCGGCCAGTGGAAGCACTTCACCGTGCCCGCCGAGGTGCTCGACGAGAACGCGTTCGAGGACGGCATCGGGTTCGACGGCAGCAGCATTCGCGGGTGGGTCGCCATCAACGAGTCCGACATGCTGCTCATGCCGCAGCCGGACACGCTGTTCATCGACCCGTTCTGCAAAGACGTCACGCTCGCGATGCTGTGCAACATACAAGACCCACTCACGAAGGAAGATTATTCCCGCGATCCGCGAAATGTGGCGCGAAAAGCCGTCAACTACATGAAGAGCACCGGCGTCGCGGACGCGGCCATGTTCGGGCCGTCGCTGGAGTTCTTCGTCTTCGACGACGTGAAGTTCGACCAGACGCCGCACTCCGCGTTCTACTACGTCGATTCGGGCGAAGGGCAGTGGAACAGCGGGCGCGACGAGCGCCCCAACCTCGGCTACAAGGTGCCGTACAAACAGGGCTACTTCCCGTGCCCGCCGTCGGATTCGCTGCACGACCTGCGCAGCGAGATGATGCTCGCGATGATGCAGTGCGGCATGACCGTCGAGAGCCACCATCACGAGAAGGCCGGCGGCGGGCAGTGCGCGATCAACGTGCGCTACGACGAACTGGTGTCGATGGCCGACAACGTGCTGAAGTACAAGTACATCGTGAAGAACATGGCGCGGCGGCACAACAAGAGCGCCACCTTCATGCCGAAGCCGCTGTTCGAGGACTACGGCAGCGGGATGCACGTTCACTGCTCGCTGTGGAAGAAGAAGAACGGCGAGCTGGCGAACCTGTTCTACGGCAGCGATTACTCGAACCTGTCCGAACTGGCGATGTACGCCCTCGGCGGCCTGTTGAAGCACGCCCCGGCGCTGTGCGCGATCACCAACCCCACCACGAACAGCTACAAGCGCCTCGTGCCGGGCTACGAAGCCCCGGTGAACCTCGCGTACAGCCAGCGGAACCGCAGCGCGGCCGTGCGCATCCCGGTGTACTCGTCGCGCGCCAAGTCGAAGCGCCTCGAATACCGCGTGCCGGACGGCACCGCGAACCCGTACCTCGCGTTCGCCGGGATGCTGATGGCGATGCTGGACGGCATCCGCAACAAGACGCACCCCGGCGGCCCGCTGGACAAGGACATCTACGACATGCCCGCGGAGCAGCTCAAGGACGTGGCGAAGACGCCCGGCACGCTGGTCGAAGCGCTGAACGCGCTGGAGAAGGACCACGAGTTCCTGCTGCACGGCGGCGTGTTCACGGAAGACGTGATCGAGACGTGGATCGACTACAAGCGCAAGGCCGAGGTCGCCGCGATCCGCGTGCGCCCGCACCCCTACGAGTTCGCGCTGTACTTCGATAGCTGAGAACGCGGCGCGCGGTGTGGCGTCGGGGCGCGGGCGCGCGGCTTGTACCGCGTGGGGCGGCTGTTACGTTCGCCCCGGTGGGCCGTCTGTGTATACTGATCCCCGTTGAACCGTTTCCGCTCGGTTGCCCGCTCCGCGTGAGGTCGGCCATGTCGTCGCTGCTCCGTTCGCTCGCGCTCGTCGCGCTGTTCGCCGCCGCCGGGTTCCCGCTCGTGAGCGCCCAGCCCGCGGAGCAGCCGGCCCCGAAAGCGGACGACGTGAAGGCCCTCCGCGACAAGTTCGCCGCCGAGCGCGAACAGGCGGTGAAGGCCAAGTTCCCCGCGGACGCGCTGGCCCGGGCCGACGACCTCCTGAAGCGCGCCGACGCCGCCGCGCAGGGCGAGAACTTCCGCGCCGCCCTACGCCACCTGCGCGACGCCCGCTGGCAGCTCCCGTACCTTCCCGCCGGTCTCCCGGCCAACGTGAGCCGCGTGTTCGGCGAGTCGCGCATGCGCCACTCGGACCGCGTCAACGCCCTCTCCTACAGCCCGGACGGGCTGCACGTCGCCAGCGCCAGCCGCGACGGGACCGTGAAAGTCTGGGACTTGGGCAACGGGCGCGAGATCGCCACCTACCGCGGCCACCTCGACCAGCCCGACGACCCCACCAAGACCGGCACCAACGTCCTCGGCGCGACCGACGTGGCGTTCCACCCCAAGAACCCGAAGATCATCGTGTCCGCGAGCGGCAATCAGGTTCACACGTGGGACCCCGCGACCGGCAAGACCCTGAAGACCGTGCTGAACCTCGGCAAGACCGACAAGCCCATCAAGTGCCTCGCGTACAGCCCGGACGGGAAGCTGCTCGCCGTGGGCGCGGACGACGGCGTGCTGCGCGTGCTCGACGACGAGGGCAAGCCCGTGTTCACCAGCCCGTCGCGGAACTCGCGCATCGAGAAGGTCGCGTTCAGCCCGAACGGGAAGCTCGTCGCCATCGGCGACAGCGCCTCGCAGGTCGCGGTGTACATGCCCGTGGGCGGGATGGGCAACCAACTGAAGATGAGCGTGCAGGGCGTGGACTTGGGCGAGGTGCTGGGCGTCGCGTTCACCGGCGACGGCGCGGCCGTGTTCTCGTGTGGACGCGACTCGAAGGCCCGGCTCACCGCCGGCCCGACCGCGGACGGCGGCGACGCGCCCAACACCGCGACCCGGCTCCGCGACTTCACCGGCCACACCAAGACCGTGACCGGGATGTGCGTCACCCCGGACGGCCAGTTCCTCGTCACCAGCAGCGAGGATCAGAGTGTGCGCGTGTGGGAGGTGAAGAGCGGCAAGCAGGTGCGCTCGTTCCAAGGGCACATGACGAAGGCGAGCGCGGTCGCGGCGCGCGGCGACGGGCGGCAGGTCGCGTCCGGGTCCGAGGACGGCGCGGTCCGCGTGTGGGACATGAGCGCCAGCGACGAGCACCGCGCCATGACCGACTCGAAGGAGTCGCTGTGGGCGGTCGCGGTCAGCCCGAACGGGAAGCGCCTCGCCGCGGCCGGCGCGGACAAGAAGGTTCGCGTATACGACCCGGCCACCGGGAAGCTCGAAGCGACCCTCGACGCGACCGCGGCGACCACGTCGCTCGCGTTCCTGCCCGACAGCAACCTGCTCGTCGCGGCCGGCGGCGAGAAAGTCATCAAGGTGTGGGACGTGGACGGCAAGAAGGTGGCAAAGGAGCTGCCGGGCCACGAACTCGCGGTTCTGGCGCTCGCCACGAGCGAGGACGGGAAGCTGATCGTGTCCGGGTCCGCCGACAACAGCGTGCGCGGGTTCGACGCGGCCAGCGGCAAGGAATTGTGGAAGTGGACCGCGCGCAAGGCCGCGTGCGGCGTGGCCGTGCGTAAGGGCGGGAAGCAGGTCGCGGTCGGGCTGGCCGACGGCACGCTGGCGGTCGTGGACATCAGCGCCGCGCCGGTCAAGGAACTGACGGCGCAGTCGGCGCACACCGCGGGCGTGGCCGGGGTCGCGCTCAGCGCCGACGGCAGCCGGGCCGCCACGGTCGGCGGCGACGGCGCGCTGCGCGTCTGGACCCTCACCGACACCGGCGCGCTCGCCCCGCTCGTCAAGTTCGAGGGCCAAGCGACGCCGACCAGCAGCACCGGGTTTTCGCCGCTGTCGTCGGTCGCGTTCAGCCCGGACGGGCGGTTCGTCGCCGCGGCCGGGGCCGACGCGGTCGTGCGCGTGTGGGACGTGCAGACCAAGAGCGAAGTGCGCGCGCTCCGCGGCCACACGGATTGGGTCACGGGCGTGGCGTTCGGCCCGGACGGGCGGTTCGTGGCCTCGGTCGCGGCCGAGAAGGACAACACGGCGCGCGTGTTCGAGTTGCCTCCGCTCGACGGCGGCAGCGGCAGCGCCGGGCACCTGTTGGCCGTGAACGCGGTCGCGGTCAGCCCCAACGGGAAGTTCGTCGCCACCGCCGGCACCGACCAGACCATCAAGATTTGGGACGTCGCCACCGGCAAGGAGGTGGGCACGCTGATCGGCAACGCCGACGTGCCCTACGCGGTCGCGTTCATGGGCAACGACGCGGTCGTGATGGGCGGCCGGTTGCCCACCGGCGACACCGGGCGCTTGCACTTCTGGGGCACGACCCCGCCGCGGCCCAACAAGGCCGTGCCGTCCGGCGAGGTGTACACCGTGGTCGCCTCCAGCGACGGCACGAAGGTCGGGGCGTGGGCCACGCGCCCGGCCGTGGGCGAGGCCGTGAAGAACAACGCCTACGAGGTGTACGACGCGAAGGGCAACCTGCTCAGTTCGCTGCCGGACAAGGGCCGCAACGTGCGCTCCGCGACCTTCACCCCGGACCTCGCGTGGGTCGTGGCCGGCGACGAAACCGGCACCGTGCGCGTCTACGACATCGCCAAGAAGGAGCGCGACGGTGGCGACTGGCCGCTGTTCCAGCGCAGCCTCGCCGACCTCGGCGTCACCGCCGACAAGAAGTACCTCGTGGCCGTGGACGACGAGGGCACCGTGAAGGTGGCCGACATCGCCAAGCGCAACGTCGTCGTGACGGGCAAGGCGCACAAGGCCGGGGTGCGGGCCGTGTACGTCTCGCCGACCGGCACGACGTTCCTCACCATCAGCAACGACCGCGAGTTGAAAGCGTGGTCGCTGACGGACCTGAAGGAACTGAAGGAAGTGCGCGCGTGGGCGCTGCCGGTGGTGGTGAACGGCGCGGCCTACGCCCCGGACGGCAAGTCGATCATCACCGCCAACGCCGACGGCACCGCCTACGTCCTCGACCTGCCGTAAGCGCGGGCGGGCGGCAGTTGTTCGAGGTCGGCAGCGCGGCCGGGGGCGAATCACCACGTGGTTCGCGCGCAACTGAGCTCCGCCGTTCGGTCGACACGCTGGGACACGGGTTCCGGTGTCGGCCCGTTCTGGGACGCTGATCCCCCACTCTAAGTGGTCAGCACGGCCCTCCACTGGAACCCGCAGTGGAAGACGTATGGGCAGTTCACCAACTCGGGTGGGAGCGTCGACCGAATGCGGAGCTCACCGAACGTGCAGCTTCGTTTCTGTCTGTTGCGTGCGACCGAACAATCGCTGCACGCAACTCGCGCGGCCGCTACAGGGACGCACTCGCAAAGTGCGCGAGTTGGTGAGCTCCGCATTCGGCGGCCGAAGCACCCAGGCCTTTGCGGAGGAGAGAATGCCATCCCGACAAATTCCCGAGTTGCCTTGCCCGCGCCGCTGGGTGCTGACGCTTCTCGCCCTTCTGGTGTTTGCCGCTGCTACCCCTGCTCAGGAGAAAGAACCTGAGCACCTCCTGCTCATCTTTGCTGGCCAATCCAACATGGAGGGCAAGGGCACCTCGAACACCGCGTCGAAGTTGACTGATAAAGAGAAGGCGGTCGTCC